>Ga0172375_10000094_pt1 | contig 126873 bp, 145 predicted proteins | sample LakKiv1m_FD_114537 | JGI IMG/M metagenome (GOLD analysis project Ga0172375, IMG submission 114537) | Freshwater microbial communities from Kabuno Bay, South-Kivu, Congo - kab_092012_11.1m | ecosystem: Environmental > Aquatic > Freshwater > Lake | place: Democratic Republic of the Congo...
TTGAGGTTATGGTTGTAGTTTCTCCTGGAGCAAGAGTTGTTTTACTTGCAGTTAAATCTTTACAAACACTAGGCCTTATTGATACTTGTTTTGGTTGACAACTGTATGGAGTAATGGTTGGAGGGATAGTTGACGTTGGACATTCAATTCCTGTGTAACAAAGACCCCAGGTCAGATTTGTTCTTTCAGTTAGCTCTGGACAATTAGCTATTGTTTTTAGCCATATGTCTGTTTGATAACTTCCACAGGCAACACCCATGTCAGAAGACCTTGTAATATTAGTTGTTGTTCTATATTGATTTGACGCATCAAGTGTGACTGAAAAGTCGTTGTCGTGTCCTTCGTTTTTAACGGCATTTTCGAGACAAATGTGATTAGGATTTACTCCAGGGTAAGTTTTTCCACATTTTTCTGAACACCAGTTCGAATTTGTCTCAAAAGTCACTGGAAACGATGCGAAGCTGCTATTTTTCTTATTAACAACAATCTCAAACTGTGTTGTATAAGTGTTTAGGTTGTTTGTAGTTGCAGGACACTGATTTATTTGTCCAGGACAAGCGTCATCGCCATATGCATTAAGTGTCACTTCAAATTCATTATTGGTCCCACTGTTGCAAACGACATTTATTTGTTTGGGTTGTGTAGGATGAAACGCCTCCGGTTTACTTTCGGGGGCGTTTGGAGATATGGAAGTCTGTCTTAATTGGTAAAGTTTAACTGCGGTAAAAATTGCAACTCCTGCCAGTATTACGGTTGAAACAATTATTAGTATCGTAGACAGTTTTCTCTTCATTTTTCATTTTAGAACCACCTATCAGTTGAGCTGTCATGTAGCTGTGCATTAAAGTAAAAGTCTGACTTATCTTGTGGAATCGTGTACTTAAAGTAGTATTCTTCTGAGTTTGGTTTTTTGTTTGTTGATTCACTCCATGTCAAATTTCCACTAGTGTCAGCGGTAAAAGAAACTGCAAACCTCGCTTTGTCGATTGTTGCTTTATCGACTTCGTTTTCTGTAACTCCTCCCGTGACGGTTATATATATATCTTGCCCTGGCCTTAGTTTTGAGTAGTCGCTACCAGTGATCTCTTGCCAGGAAGTCGCATCGCTAACGTTTGTTGCCAGATATGTTTTTATTCCGTCGCAACTGAGGATTATGTTTGATCCGGTTGTTTGTTGTGTGCATTGACATATTTGCCTTTGATCAGATCCCACCTGTGCCGGATTTTGGGGATGGCATGTCAAGGATCCTGAACCACAGCTTGTTCCCCAAGGAAGATTCGCACACCCGCCCGAACTTTCCTGGCTGCAGACTTCTTGGATGTCTGCACGCTCTCTAATATCTTGGTTTTGTTTTGTAAGAAAGACCCCTGCACCAACTCCTCCCACCAAAATGAGTATTCCAAAGATTGTAGCAACTATTTTTTTACCCTGCGTTTTTGTTCCACCCTCTTTGTGTAGAGGTGGAGGAGTAATTACAGGGGGAAGATCGCTTACAAGAGGATTTAACGGCATTTCACTCTTTGGCCCGTCGGGAACTGGAGTTGGAGGTATGACACTGGAAGGAGTGCTATTTTGATCTTGGGTATTTTGGGTATCGTTGGGCATTATGAACTTAATTCAGGGCAAGCACTTGCCCCTAAGACATATTAGAGATTTTTTGATAGGGTGTCAATCTAAAAGATAAGAACAAAGGAAGCAACAACCATTAGTGCTCCGGCTGAAACACCTATTATTGTTGGAAAAGAAACACCTGACTCTGGAGCAGGAATTGGAGATGGTGTGGGAGATGTCCAGGGAACAGCCGTTGCGGAAGATGTTGATGTGGGAGATGGGGATGCCAATGAAGAAGCGGTTGCTGTTGGAGTTGCTGAGGCACCGTTACTATTTGTACCAGCTACAGTATAAGTTCCGCTACTGCTTGGTGTTAGAAGGATATCTTCCCCTGTATCTTTATTTGTAACCTGTGTTGTTGTGGGATTAAAACTCAAGTTTATGGTTCCTGAACCAACTCCTTTGAAATTTATGGTTGCAACAGTTTCCTCGCCCGTTGTTTTATATCCTGCCTGAGAGCTATTAAGTCCGCCTATTTTTATCTGTACTTTTCCACCATCTGAATTAATGGTTTTTATGGGAAATTTCCAATTTTCATCAACAGCAAGAACCGAGTTGATTTGGATGTCCTCGGCATTAATTGGGGGGGTTGACCCCGAATAAGGGTAGGAGAGGTCAATTGTTATTGCTGTTATAGATTGGCCTTTTGTATCTAAAATTACATTAACACCAAATATTTGATCCACATTAACAGTTTTTGTTTCTGGAGCCAAATACATTTTTACTGTGCCTGTTGGAGTTGATGCCTTTTCTTCGATTTGCTGGTTTTGCCTTACTAAAATAAATCCAGCAACTGCACCTACAACAACAACGATTAAACTCAAAATGAGAATTAATATTTTGGAGGAACTCTTACCTTTGGATGAATTTGATGTGACAACTTCTGGATTCATTAGTATTCAAGATTGTTTGCGTTAGAATAATCAATATTTGCTGCTTCCAGTGTTGATATGAATTTCGTAACCTCATTATCAATTTCAAGATCCAACTCTCTTGTAGTCAGAAGTTTGGGGAAGTCGATTGAGGCAATATCGAGTGGAGAGTCAAGGATAAACGAGTCGCTCGAAATATATACAGCAGAAAGATCGAGGGTTGTGACCCCTTGATTGTCTTTGCTAACCCTGTTTATTAAAAAATGCCAGCCAGATTTTAACATCTCTGGATTAACATTAGCCTGAGTTGCAGTTAGGGTGTCATATCCAGTTTTGAATTTTAATCTTGCCGAAAAAGCAAGAAGATGATCAATCCCATCCTTTGGAGATATTGTAAAAACAATTTTGGTTCCACTTGTTTTTGCAGAAACTAATATTTCAGACTGTGGAGTTTGAATTGAAGTTTTTGTTGTGTTTGTGCTTTCCTTGGGTATTGTAATTGAGCCTCTTTTAGCAACAAAGATTACAATCCCCAGGGCAAAAACAATAAATGCGAATATAAAGGGGACGATTTTTAGTATATTTTTCATTTTATTATTCATCACCAGGGACCGCAAAGTCTGTCCAGTTTAATGCAACAAGGGCAACATCATCAATTGTTATTCTTCCGTCTTTGTTGATGTCGGCTGAAACCATAGCGGTGTTTGTGCTAACCACCGGAACAGAAAAATCGGTGTAGAATCTAAGAACCTGCGAAACATCTTCAATTGTGATTATGTTATCGCCATTTACATCTCCGGCTTTTAATTCGTCATTTTGACTAATGCTTTTATTGATATTTTGTGTCCCACAGGGAATAAGGACACTTAAAAATTTTTTTTGGAGGTGGGATTTGCCTTTGACAAAAATGTTAAATGTATTTCCACAAAAACTTGATGAATCAATGTTTACATTAAATATTCCTTGACTGCTAGCAGAAGTAGTTTGGTTTTCAAATTTTTTAATTAGACTTCCCAGATTATTTTTAATGGTTACAATAAATCCATCAACGGATACTCTTTCTGATGTTATGCCCTGAAGTCTTACCGAAAGGGTGAGATTTCCACTTCCTGGTGATGCAGATGGGGAAGGTGATACCGACGGGGAAGCGTTTGGTTGTGTTGTTGGTACGGTTGTGGCCTGTGGAGAACTACTTTGGTTTCCTCCACTTCCTCCAGATCCGCTAGATCCTGTTCTACATTTACATGCAACAAGTCCGTCATTTCCATACTCCACATTTGCCCCTTTTTGGCAGGTTTTTCCACTATCGCAGACGTCTCCTAAATTTTTACCGTCACATTTAGCATTACTTGCAGAGCTACATTTATTACTCTGATTATTGCCGCCTCCTGAGGAGTTTGAGGATGCACAGCATTTAAAATCCACAGGACAGTTAAGTCTGCCTTTATCCGTTTGGTCTGATGGACAGCCGCCATCCTTGCATGATCCACCGACGCTGGTGCATGTTGTAGTTGTCTGATTTTGTGTAATACAGCATTTAAAGTCTACCGGGCAGTCAAGCCTTCCATTGTCTTCCTGTCCGGCAGAACATCCACCATCTTTGCACGATCCCCCAACACTTATGCACTGTGAAACACAGCATTTGTAATCGACTGGACAATTAACTCTGCCTATGTCAGCTTGCCCGGAGTAACATCCGCCTGTTAAACAAGATCCACCCATACCTGAACAAGTTGCCGTTGCCGCCTTTTCTTTTATATTTTGGTTTTGATCAACTAAAACTACAGCCGCAGTTAGCCCAACAAGTGCAAAAAGGAGGACGAAGATTTTAATTATTTGTTTTGATCCCATTTACATTATTGTTTTAATGCCGAAAAGAAAATTAGACCACCTGAAACAAAAAGCAGTCCTCCCAGGGAAAGCATAATTAGTGTTGGTAGTGGAATTCCTGAAACCGGGATGGCTGATGACGTTGAAGTTGGTGTTGTGACTATCTTCGGTGTTGAACTTGACGTAGCTTGAGATGTTGGTTTGACAGTAACTGTCGGGGTTGGTGTAATAGAAGCAGATGGAGTAGAAACAAAAGCTGGACCTTCTGCTGCCTGGACTATAAATTGTCTTGTGATGGTTCTTAATATTCCTTCCGCATCTCTCCAACTGATTGTGATTTTGTGAGTTCCTGGTGCAAGGCCTTCAGGTGGAGACCATGACCAATTACCTGATGAGCCAACTATTTGGTTTGCTGTTACAGGATTTTCCGATTCAACTTTTATGCTAAATTCCGCCCCTGCTGGACCCTTTCCAAAAAACGCTGGTTTGGTGGAATTTATTACTTCTCCATTGTCAACACTTTCAATAGTAATTGTATTTTGACTTGAGTCTGCATTATCTGCTCCCGAAAGATCAAATTTGGATTTTTGAGGAATATCCTCAGGTGCCTCAATTGTTGAGGAAGGAAGCTCAGATTCCTCAGATGGGGGTAGGCTTTTAAAGTCATGGACTTGCCCCAAAATCATTGGAGGAACTGGATTTGCAGAATTTAAAAATATCTGAGCAGATGATGTACCCGATGCCCCTGCCTGAACGAAGATTTCCAAGAGATCGTTTTTTGTTATGTCATATGCGGCGTTTTGGGTTGCATCTCTCGCTTGGGAAAGAGAAATAACCCAAGATCCATTTTCAGAAGTTGTGGTTGAAAGTGGGCTGAGCGATCCCGTTGAAAGATAAACTACTGAAGGATAACTTGGTGTTCCAGTTGCAGTAAGGACTGTTCCTGAAACAATTTTATTTTTAGGGGAAGCACCTAGCGGACTCATTGTGGTTAGCTGCCAGGGAATTCCGTTATTGTCATAATCTTCCGCCTGCGAATTAATTTTGAAATAATAAGTTTTTTGACTTCCCAAACCTTGAATGGTAGCTAAGTGGATAAAACTCTGTCCTGCGATTTCGTCACTTTCTGTTTGCGTTAATGAGCTTTGTGATTCTCCCCAAGATACAAAACCACTGGTCTCTTTTTGTGTTGTCCAAGAAACTGTAAAGGAAGAGTTGGTTACATTTGTTATTCTTACATCCTTTGGTGGTGTTCCTCCACTAGCCCCTAATTTAAAAATTTGGGAATTTTGGATAAGAAGAACTCCGGTTGCCAATCCAATTGTCAAAACAAATAGTCCTACTATAGTTGGTATTTTCTTCTTGGTTGGCATAACTAGTACATTAGCATAAAAATAAATCTTTCTTAAGGTTGTTCTAAGTCTGCGCTTTGGGAGGCTTCTTCTTGAGTTTGCACCTGTAAAGATGCACTAACAGAGGATACAGGTGTCGGAGTTACCTCCTCTTCTATTGGAGCATTAATCTGAACCTGGCTCTTGGGGATTAAGCTGTCTTCCAAATAAAACCTACCTTCTATTCCATTAAGAGTATCCATATTGAGACTCACATCAAGCGGAGTAAGAATTGCTGCTGGAATGTTGACATCTGGTACTTTTTTGAAAGCTCGATAGATGCTTAGGGCTACCCAAAAAACAGTAAGAATAAGAGTTAAAACAAGAAGGGTTACAGTATTTGGAAGTGGCGACTTTTTCATTTTTTTTCTATGTAAGAAACTCTTGCAGAAATAGCAAGGCCCAAGGTGCTTTGATCTGCATCCTTTGACTTGGGTTTGGTAATAATCATGCTATCAATCTTTAGGGGCCGTCTTGTATTTTCTAAGTTAACTATAAGCGGAATTAAAGACTCAAAATTTCCAGTAAATCCAGAGGAAAGGGTAATTGATGATGCCCCTTGTGGAAGCGCCTTTTTATCATCCTTTGCTTTAATTGGAGTACTTTTATCTTCGTTGACTAACAATACTTGTGGAATTGATATCGCCACAAGTCCTACGTTATTGGTATAGGATGCACCTTCAATCTGCCTTGAAATTCCGACAGGATCTGGGTTGTCTGGTATGGCGGATTTTAGAATGTTAATTTTATCTGCTTCAGAAACGATTATAGATTGAGCTTTTTTCAGGTTTTGGATTTTCGTATCCATTTGAGCAATTGTTTCTTCCTTTGCTTTTATTTCTTTAACAAGATCAAGAATTGTTATGATTGTTGGCCTTAGTGCAAAGACTAAAAAGATGGCAGTTGTTGCAAGGGTTAGAATAAGCTCCAAAAACATTCTTACATCCTGTCGCTTTTTATATAGCTGGTAGATATTAAGGAAAAAACCCTTATATCTAAAGTATTCTTTTTTCCAATCTTGATACATATTTATGTCTTTTTCTTGGCTAATGCCTCTTTACTCAATAGTAAATTGAAGTCAATAAGGGTGGGATCATCTTTGTTGGCTGAAATTTGGGCAACGGACACATCTTTGACTCCATCCATATTTTGTAAATTAGCGATCAGTTGAGCAATAGACTTTTCAGATGCCGAAGTTCCGGAAAGTGAGTCTTCCGCTTCAGATAAACTTATAGATGAGAGTACAGTGTCTTCAGGTATGAGATTAGTTAAGCTCTTTATATCATTTGAAAACGACGGTTGGGTTGAGATTAGGCCTTGGTATATCGACAGCCTTTTTTGTATATCTCGAAATTCATTTTCAATTTGAGACGAAGCTGTAATTTGTGCTTGTTTTTGCTCAATCTCGTCGTTTAAGTCAGAATTTTTAGAATCAAGCCAAAATCTTGATAAAAAAGCAAGCATAACAACCATTTCGACTGCAATGACAATAAATCTAAAAGTTGAAAGAAGCCATGTTAGGATTCTACCTAGGGTGCTTGAAGAGAACTTATCCTTAGGCAAGAGATTTATGTATTTTTCTTTACTTCGGGCAGTCATATCAAAAAAGACAGCAAGCAAGGAGTGCTAGTACATTTTGCACTCCTTCCTGGTTCCTCACTTAAAACCACTATATCACAACACTAGGCGTGAAAGAACATGTTGTTTGTTGATGAAAAGAGGAGCTTGGGAGTCTATTTTGAATTCTTTTTAGGTGAGCCTGCCTTGGTTGCCTTTTTTGCTGTTTTTTTAGGAAGTAGTGTTGAAAGGGTGGATTTTATTCTTGAGGCTTTGTTTTTGTGAATAATATTCTTTTTAGCAAGTCTATCAGCCAATGAGATCGCAGTTTTTATATTTTTCTCAGATTTTGACTTTCTTGAAGTTCTTAACGCAATCTCCAGCTTGCCTCTCCAAATATTGTTGTTAGCAAGCTTTATTTTCGAAACTTTTAGAGCCCTTTTTGCTGTTTTTGTTACTGGCATAAGATTATTATTAACTGCTAATTTTCAATTTACAATTATAAATTTATAATAAGCGTAGCTTGTTTCAAACTGTGTTTATAATAAGCGTAGCTTGTTTCAAGTTAGTTTTTTATTTTATAACTGTTTGATGAAAACTGCTTGGGAAGTATAATTCAAAAAGCTTTGCAAGGCAAGAATGACATATGGTGAATAAAATTTTCAAAAAAGGTCAAGACCTTCTGACATCTTCACAAAACTCAGTTCTTTCTGCTGCAACCCTCATTATGATTATGATTATTGCCTCAAGAGTTTTAGGCCTTGTAAGACAAAGGGTGCTTGCCAATTTTTTTATTCCTGATGAGCTGTCTTTATTTTTTGCAGCATTCAGACTTCCAGATATGATTTTTGAGGTTCTAGTCTTTGGAACTTTCTCTTCAGCATTTATTCCAGTTTTTGCAAAGCTTATTGCAAAAGATGAGAAAGAAGCCTGGCGAGTTTCTGCCAGTGTGACTAACATAGGCGCTCTCTTTTATTTATTTTTTCTGATTCTGGTTTTCTTTTTGGCGACTCCTGCGTATAAACTTTTTGCTCCAGGGTACTCGCTTGAACAAATATTGATAATATCAAAGCTCACAAAAGTTCTCTTTTTGGCTCAAGGGTTTTTCATTGTTAGCTATGTCTTAACAGGAGTTTTGGAATCGATGAGAAAGTTTTTAGTTCCTGCTCTTGCTCCAATCTTTTACAACTTGGGAATAATTATCGGTACGATTCTTCTTGCGCCCAGAATGGGACTTATGGCACCTGTTGTTGGCGTTGTTTTTGGGGCATCGCTTCATTTTTTGATCCAACTTCCTTTGGCTTTGAAGCTGGGATTTCGATTTTCTTTTCGGATAAACCTTGATGAGAAGGTTAGAAGAATTGGAAAACTGGCGCTTCCTAGAGTAGTAGAAGTTTCTTTTATGCAGCTTTCGAAACTTGCAGAGCTTTTCTTCGCGTCTTTAGTTTCTACTGCTTCGTATACATTCTATACTTTTGGTAATTCGCTTCAAGTTCTACCTGTTGGTCTTTTTGGAACATCTATCGCAAAAGCAGCTCTTCCGACGCTCGCTTTACAGTCTGATGATAGAGATAAGTTTGCAAAAACACTTTGGAAGTCGTTGTATGAGATGACATTTTTGATACTTCCTATTGCGACCTTTTTGTTGGTTCTCAGAATCCCAGTTGTAAGACTTGTATATGGGACAGACATTTTTACATGGGAAGCAACGGTACAAACAAGTATGGTTCTTTCTGCTTTTGCAGTAAGTATTATATTTCAGGCCGCCTCAGCCCTTCTTGCCAGAGCTTTTTATGCTCTTCATGACACAAAAACTCCTGTAGTCATTTCTATCTCGTGTATTTTAGTAAACATCCTATTGGACTTTGTATTTATAAGCATAGTAAATACAGAGATTTGGGGTTTGGCGTTGGCATTTTCGATTGCATCTTTTTCTCAAGCTACACTTCTTTATTTTTTGATAAACAAAAGAATAAACGGTGGTTTTAAAATTGCAAACTTAGTTCCATTACTAAAACATTTATTTGCGTCTTTCACTTCAGGTGTTGCAATGTTTTTTGTGCTCAAATTTTTTGATAAATGGGTTTGGGTTAAAAAGCTATCATTTTTGGGCAAGGTAGACCTTTCAGGAATTGTTTTTGAAAAGTTTGTCCTTGATACACGCTACACAACCAATCTTCTGATTCTTACGCTTTTAGTTGCATTCATCGGAGGAGCCCTGTATTTAATTATTTCCTATATTTTGAGGGCGCAGGAGCTGTGGATTTTTATAAGGCTAATAAAACAATTCATTAAAAGAAAGAATCCATGGGCATTGGTTAAGGAAAAAGAGCAAATTACACCAACGACTGTAGATACTTCTGCAAGCTAATACCCCTTGACAGCTCTTAGCACTCATGTTAGATTACTGCTAAATAGTATATGACAGATGCCTTATCAGCAAGACAAGCTTTAATCTTGAAAGCTTTGGTTGATGAATACATAAAAACCGCCCAAGCAGTTGGGAGTGAGGTTTTAGAAAAAAAGTATAATTTGGGTATTTCCTCTGCAACCATTAGAAATGAAATGGTTACTCTAACTAAAGTTGGCTATTTGAAGCAACTCCACACATCGGCAGGTCGAGTTCCAACACCAAAAGCGATGAAATTTTATATTGACCAGCTAATGGAAGAAAAACAAATGAGTTTAACCGACGAGGTTAAAGCAAAGGAAGAGGTTTGGGACGTGCGGGGTGATCTTGACAGCCTTATGGAGGAGGCGACCCAATCTCTTGCAGAAAAAACAGGAAGTTTGTCTGTTGCTGCACTTGACAATGGAAAAACCTGGCACGCGGGTCTAAAGAATGTTTTTGCCAACCCCGAGTTTGCTGACGTGGAAATGTGTACCAGTGTGTTTTCGTTTCTCGAGGAGGCAAGACGTCTCCAGGACCTTTTTTTTGGAAGAATTCCTTGGAGTTCTCCGGTTGAGGTAATGTTTGGTGAAGAGCTTGGCTGGCCCGACTTGGAACCAGTTGGAATTGTTGCGACTCACTTTAACACAATGGGACATACTGGAGCATTGGGGATTATTGGTCCCACGAGACTGCCATATCCTACAGTGATTCCTATATTAAGGTATTTTGGAAACCTGATTGAGGAAGTAACAAAACCTTAAGCAAATTTTAAAATAACATGAGTAAACTGGATGGATTAAAGAAAAAACACACAGAGGATAAAGGAGCAAAGGAGACTAATGATCAGGAAATTCAGGATTTAAAAGTGAAGCTTGCTCGTGCACTTGCGGACTATGACAATTTAAGAAAAAGAACTGAACTTGAAAAAGAAGTGTGGATTAAGTTTGCGGGAGAGAGGATATTAATTTCACTTCTTCCTGTCCTTGATAACTTGGAAGCGGTCTTGACGCATCTCCAGGATCAAGGTCTTGCGATAGCAGTAAGTGAATTTAAAAAAGTATTTTCTGAAGAAGGACTTTTAGAAATTGCTCCTAAAAAGGGAGATGTTTTTGATCATGAGTTACATGAGGCAGTTGAGGTAGAAAAAGGGGGAAAGAAAGATATAATTGCGGATGTAGCTTTAAATGGTTGGAAATTTAAGGATGGAAAAGTAATAAGATATGCGAAGGTAAAAGTTTACCAAGGCTAGACTAATAAATTATTAGTTTTATAATATAAATTAAATTTATGGGAAAAATAATCGGAATAGATTTAGGAACAACCAACTCGGTTGTTGCCGTAATGGAAGCGGGGCGACCAAAGGTAATCCCCGCCAGTGATACTGGCCGCAATATCACACCCTCCGTAGTTGAACCTGTCAAAAATCTGGTTGGAGATGTTGCCAAGCGCCAAGTTGTGCTAAACCCCAAAAATACAGTCTATTCGATTAAGCGGCTGATGGGAAGGCGCGCTGATGACAAAGAGGTTGAAAGGACTAAAAAGATGGTTCCTTATGAAATTGTCTCAGGAAAAGATGGTGGTGCATCAGTCGAGGTGGATGGAAAAAAGTACACCCCGCAGGAGATTTCGGCAAGAATTCTTATGAAACTTAAAAAGGATGCGGAAAGCTATCTTGGCGAAGATGTTAAAGAAGCGGTAATTACAGTCCCTGCGTACTTTGACGATTCCCAGCGTCAGGCAACAAAACAGGCTGGTGAGATTGCAGGGCTTAAAGTTGAAAGAATAATAAATGAACCAACCGCAGCAGCACTTGCGTATGGGCTTGATAAGAAAAATTCTCAGAAAATTGCAGTTTATGATTTGGGAGGAGGAACTTTTGACATTTCGATTCTTGAGCTTGGTGACGGAGTTTTTGAAGTAAAGGCAACAAACGGAGATACACATCTTGGGGGAGACGACTTTGACGAGAAAATTGTTGATTATATTTGTGATGAGTTTAAAAAAGAAAATTCAGTTGATCTGCGAGGAGACAAGCAGGCACTTCAGAGAGTAAGGGATGCGGCAGAGAAAGCTAAAATTGAGCTATCCGCTGCAAGCGAGGTTGAAATAAACCAACCCTATATTACCCAAAAGGATGGTCAGCCGATGCATCTTACTATGAAGCTAACTCGCGCAAAACTCGAAAGTTTGGTTGACGATCTTATTCAAAAAACTATAAAACCGGTTGAAGCGTGTCTAAAGGATGCAAAACTTGATGCTCATGCTATTGATGAAGTAATCCTGGTTGGTGGAATGACTAGGATGCCAAAAGTAGTTGAGATTGTTAAAAATGTTTTTGGTAAAGAGCCCAATAAAAGCGTAAATCCCGATGAAGTTGTTGCAGTAGGAGCTGCAATCCAGGGTGGAGTTTTGGGTGGAGAGGTAAAAGATGTACTTCTCCTTGATGTAACTCCACTGACTCTTGCTATTGAAACTTTGGGAGGAGTTGCAACCCCAATGATTCCAAGAAACACCACAGTTCCAACATCTAAAAACAACATTTTCTCAACGGCAGCAGATAATCAGACTCAGGTGGAAATTCATGTAACTCAAGGCGAGCGCCCAATGAGTGCAGACAACAAATCCCTGGGTAAATTTGTTCTTGACGGAATCCCACCCGCTCCCCGCGGAGTTCCTCAAGTAGAGGTAACATTTGACATAGATGCTTCTGGAATTTTAAAAGTTACTGCAAAGGATAAAGCAACAGGAAAAACTCAGGATATAACCATAACAGGAGCAGTAGGACTTTCAGATGACGAAGTGAAAAGAATGCAGGAGGAGGCAGAGAAACACAAGGATGAAGACACTAAAAAAGCAGAAGTAATTGAAGCAAGAAATAAGGCGGACTCGTTAGTCTCAGCAGCAGAAAAGGCTCTAAAAGATGGAGGAGACAAAGTTCCGGAGGATATTAAAAAGAATGTTGAAGAAAAAATAAAAGATGTAAAGGAGGCTTTAACTAAAGAAGACAAAGAAGAAATAGAAAAGGCAACATCTGCCCTTTCAGAAGAACTACAAAAAATAGGCCAGGCAATGTATGGGTCACAAAACCAGGAGGCTCAGGGTCGGCCCCAAGAAGAAAACAAAGAAGACAAAAAAGATGGTGACTCACCCAAGAAAGAAGATGTTGAAGAGGGGGAAGTTGTAGAATAGTTCTTCATGCCTCATTTAGAGCGCTGGTCTCATATCGAAGAAGCCTGGATAGAAGTACCACGTACGAAGCATAATTACGATCCCAACAGCAAATCTAGAATTGGACAAGTAGCCCACGGCATTATGGAAGACTTAGAGGGTGAAGTTAGGGAAGTTCCTGATTCTGCGGGACAATGTTGTTGTCAAAGAAAGAAGGATGGCGGGAAGATAACCGATATTCAAAGTCATACTCCAACGAGAGGTGTTATGACTGCTTGAGAGATTCATATGGCTACTAAAAGTGATTATTATGACATTTTAGGTGTAACTAAAGGAGCTTCTCAGGATGAAATTAAAAAAGCATACAGGAAGCAGGCTTTGGAGTGGCATCCGGATCGACATAAAGATGATAAAGCTGCGGCCGAAAAGCGCTTCAAAGAAATAAATGAGGCATATCAGGTTCTTTCTGATTCTCAAAAGAGGTCTGCATATGACCAGTTTGGGCACGATGCTTTTTCTCCAGGAGGGGCTGCCGGAGCTGGTGGACCTTTTGGAGAAGGCGGAAGATCGGGCCCTTTTACTTATACTTATTACTCCTCAGGTGGTGGGGGAAATCCGTATTCCAATTTTGATTTTGGAGACCCGTTTGATATTTTTGAACAGTTTTTTGGGGGATCCCCTTTTGGGGCAAGAAGGCCACAAGCACCTCGTTATTCCACCTCCATTGACTTTATGGAATCAATTAATGGTGTTACAAAGGAAGTTTCGATTGAAGGAAAAAGAAGAAAAATTAAGATTCCTGCAGGGGTGGTTGAAGGATCACGCATTAACTTTGGAGATTTTATTCTTTCGATTAACGTTCGTCCCCACAAATTATTTGAAAGGGACGGTGCAGATATTTATGTAAAGGTTGAAATTCCGTATTCACTTGCAGTATTAGGAGGGCAAATAAATGTTCCGACTGTTGATGGGGATGTAAAAATAAAAATAAGAGGGGGAACTCAATCAGGAACCATGATGAGGTTAAGGGGAAAAGGTGCCCCCAGACTCCATGGAAGAGGAAAGGGGGATGAATATGTAAAAATAAATGTCCTGGTTCCAGAGAGATTGAACCGTAATCAAAAAGATCTTCTTGGAGAGTTGAAAGATTTGGGATTATAGATTCTTCTCGTTTGACTTCATTTTTGATTTAGGATAAAATTCAGATTAAGTTTAAGTGAGTTTGATTACGAGTGGTGGGATTTTTGCCCGCCATTTTTATTAAGTAGCCTAAAGTAAGGAAAAATTTAAAAAATATGAATACACCAAGAACAGAGTTTGCGCAAGCATTAAAGGCAATTGCCACCGAGCGTGGACTTGACCCGGAAGTTATATTAGAAACTATTAAACAGGCAATAATTGCTGCTTTTAAGCGTGATGCAAAAGATCGTGGTGAGGATGTAGAGGAAATTGATTATGAAGTTGAACTTGATCCGGGAAGCGGTGAGGCAAAGGTTTTTGAGCTTGTTGGTGAGGAAGAAGACAAAAAACGCAAAGATGTAACCCCCCCAGGATTTGGAAGAATTGCAGCCCAGACTGCAAAACAGGTAATTCATCAGAAAATACGAGAAGCAGAAAAATCCTCAGTCATGGACGAATTTGGAAAAAGAATTGACTCTTTGGTTTCTGGAATAATCTTGCGCTTTGATGGGGCTTTTGTCAGAGTTGATATAGGTCGCGCTGAGGCAATTCTCCCAGCTGAGGAGAGGACTCCGAACGAGAGACTTAACATAAGTCAGAGAATGACATTCCTTCTTAAAGATATTAAAGATGGGCCTCATGGAAAAGATATCATTCTCTCAAGAGCAGATCCGGAGTTTGTCAAAAAACTTTTTGCTAGGGAAGTTCCAGAAATTTCTTCAGGAAGTGTCGAGATTAAGTCCATGTCGAGAGAACCTGGAGTAAGGACTAAGATGACAGTATTTTCTAATCAACAAGGGGTTGATCCAGTTGGCTCTTGTGTCGGTCAGAAGGGGGTTAGGGTTCAGTCTGTAACAAATGAGTTAGGAGGAGAGCGTGTTGACGTAATTCCTTTCAGTGAAAACATGGTTGATATGATAAGCTCGGCTTTATCTCCCGCTGAAAATCTTGAGGTAACTCTTGATGAAAAAACAAAAACAGCTCATGTAAAGGCTCCCGAGGACCAGCTCTCCTTGGCCATAGGGCGTGACGGCCAAAATGCAAGACTTGCGGCAAAGCTTACCGGTTGGAGGATTGAAGTTGAGCCAATGGTATCACCCGAGCCTAAGGAAGAAAAAGAAGCCGATAACGAGGAAACTCATGAAGAAACAAAAGAAGAGAAACCCAAAAAAGTAAAAAAATCTATTAAAAAAGTTAAAAAGGAAACTAAAAAGAAAGAAAAAGAAGTAGAAGAAGGTAGCAAAGAAGAAAAAAACGAGGAAAAGTCAGACGGGAACCAAGACTAAATGAAGATAGTTCCTACAATAGAATTTTATGAAGAACTTAAGCGATACATTAAGGCCTCCCATTGTGGCAGTTTTGGGTCACGTTGATCATGGAAAAACGACTCTTCTTGATAAAATTAGATCTACAAATATTCAGTTAAGAGAAGCAGGTGGTATTACCCAAAGCATAGGAGCTTCAGTCATAAAAACAAAAGAGGGGAAAGATATTACTTTCATCGACACTCCAGGACACGCGGCGTTTAGCAATATGAGGAAACAAGGAGTGCTGGCTTGCGACATTGCTATTTTGGTTGTTTCACAAGACGATGGAGTAAAACCTCAGACGATCGAAGCCCTAACATTCATTAAAGAAGAGAACATTCCTTTTATTATCGCTCTAACAAAAGGGGATCTTCCCAGTGCGGATATTGAAAGAGCTTTGGGACAGCTTGAAAAAGAAGGAGTATCTTTGGAAGGCAGAGGTGGGGATGTCCCATTCGTTCCGCTTTCTGCAAGAAGCGGTCAAGGGGTGGAGAAGTTAACAGAAACGATTTCGCTTCTTTCTGAAATTGTAGAAGTTGGAAAAGATGCTTCTGGCGACCTGAAAGCAGTTGTTATTGAAACATCAAAAACAAAAGCAGGTCTTCTGGTTTCTGTTGTAATTAAGGATGGAGAAATTAGTGTTGGGCAGGTGGTGTTTTCAGAGGATCTTTCATGTAAGGCGAGAGGTCTGTTTGACTATTTAGGAAGGCCAATTAAGAAAATTTCTGCTGGATACCCCGTTCAAATAATTGGATTTGACACACTTCCTCAAGTTGGGGCAATTGTCTCGTCAAAGGAGAATCTTAAAAAGACAGATGATATGCTTCTTGAAAAGAAAGAATATAAAGCAAAACTCAATGACGACGAGATTGTAGTTATTATCAAAGCTTCAACCTCCGGGGCTTTAGAAGCAATAGTTAAGGGTGTTCCTAAAAGTATAGCTGTTGTAGATAGTGGTGTCGGAGATGTGAGCGAAAATGATGTTTTAACTGCAAAAGCATCAAAAGCCGAAATTTTTATTTTTGAAGTTAAGGTTCCTGTGGGGGTTGCAAAGCTTGCAAAAACAGAGGGTGTTAACATTTTTGAATTTAAGATTATTTATAAACTTTTTGAAAAAATGGAAGAAATAATTAGTGAGGGAGCCCCAAAAGAACTTGGAAAGGGGGAAATTATCGCAGAGTTTCCATTTAACCACAAGCGCGTAGCAGGAGTTAGGATAACCTCGGGATTAATTTCAAAGAACGATAAAGTGATAATTGTAAGAAATGAAAAAGAAATAGGAACTTCTAAAGTTTCATCAATAAAAAAAGGTAAACAGGATGTGCAATCCGCAAAAGCTTCTGAAGAATGTGGGATAATAATGGAGCCACAGGTAGACTTTAGGATAACTGACAAAATCACTTCAGTTAAATAGTATACAAAAATCCCCTTTTGAGACTTGCTCGCCAGGGGATTTATGAAACTAGGGGGCTTTTTTAAGACGGTATTTGATCCACCGTACGTGGATTAGTATCAATGCGGAAAGTAGAAAGCAAAAGTTTAAAAGGAAAGCCTTCAAAAACCCCATCCCAGGTATAGGACCTTTTATATAATATATGTTGTAAGAGCAAACAGCGCTCCAAAAAATACTTCGATGAGTTTTGCTTTTTGTTCAATCCCCAACCTTTTTGCCCATTTAATAACTTGTTCGTCATCTACCTCAAGCGTGCAGGTGAGTCCCACGAGGCAGATGGAAAGAGCTACAATGAATCCCGAATAATCGGGCGGGGCGAAAGCGATTGTTATTGTGCCACTGAAAACGCACAATGCCACTGTGGCGATAAATATTATCTTCATTTTATCCTCCTGACTTGTAAGTTAATGTTCCCTAGTTTCCTCTTTTGCAAAGTATTATAGACAATACAATGGCTTAATACAAAAATTTGTATACACAGCGACTTGATTTAATATGGGTTTATGTGTTAGTATCGGCCGAATTCTAAAGAAGGCAAATTATGGATACAACATTAAGATCAATTGTAGATTCGGCAGACTCAGTACTTATTCTCCTTCCGCAAAAGCCATATTTTGATCAGGTGGCTGCGGGTCTTGCCTTGTTTCTTGCACTCCGTGATACCAAAAAAGTTGAAATTTTCTGTCCAAGCGATATGTTGGTCGAGTTTAATAAACTCATTGGGGTAGACAAAATTGCAACTGAGCTGGGAAACAAAAACCTGGTAATAAAGTTTCCCGGTTATCAGGCAGTAAACATTGAACGTGTTAGCTATGATATTGAGGAAGGGGAGTTTAAGTTGACGGTAATTCCTAAGCAGCAAATAACTCCTCCCCAGAAAGAACAAATACAAGTATCGTATTCTGGTGTTTCTGCTGATTTAGTGATACTAATTGGAGGTGGAAATGAAGGCCATTTCCCGGCACTTTCCTCAAAAGATTTAGTAGGAGTTAAAAAACTTCACATTGGAATTAAAGATTTGGCTGCCTCTCAGGATTCTGGAATCCTTTCTTTTGCTAGATCCTCGTCGTCCACAAGTGAGCTAATCGGTACTTTGATCAAGGAAAGTGCATGGGAAGTTGATACAGATATGGCAACAAACTTACTTTTGGGTATAGAAGTGGGGACAAACCATTTTTCGTCAGAAGCAACAACAGCAGATACTTTTCAAATGGTTGCGGATCTAATGAAACTCGGAGGACATAGAATGGAGAAAACTCCAAGACCTCAAAGTTTTCCCCCGGGAGCAATTCCACAGGGTGAGGCACCAACAAAACCTGAAAGTATAGAGGAGGAGAAAGCTCCACAAGACTGGTTGGGTCCAAAGATATTCAAAGGTACTTCAATAAAATAAGGAGGTTTTGTTTTTTTCTTTTATTTGTGTTATTATACCCAAGATGAATTCAAGGTTGAGCGTGGAATTCGACGACTTTGATACTCACGACTAATGTCACTTACTACAGAAGACAAACAAAGTATAATTAAAAAGTTCGCGCGGGAAAAGGGCGATACAGGTTCTCCTGAAGTTCAGATTGCACTTCTTTCTGCACAAGTAGATAAACTTGTTGAACATCTGAAGGATCACAAAAAGGACGTTCATTCGAGGCGTGGACTTTTATTGATGGTAGCCAAAAGAAGAAGACTATTGGGATACTTAAGGAAGCGTGACGAGGAGAGATATAAAAACCTCACAAAATCATTAAAGATAGAAAAATAATTCAAAGTAAATTTAGGGATTAGGAAATTAATAAAACAAAATATTATTCATTTATGAAAAAAATTGAAAAATCTGTTGAAATAGGGGGAAGGAAGTTGACTCTTGAAACCGGCCTTCTTGCTCAGCAAGCTACTTCATCTATTAAGGCAACTTATGGTGAAACAGTGGTTCTTGCAACGGTTGTTGCAGCTCCTTTGAAAGTTGATCTTGGCTACTTTCCGCTCTCTGTTGATTATCAGGAAAGGCTTTATGCTGGCGGTAAGATAAAAGGAAGCCGTTGGGTAAAGCGTGAGGGAAGACCTTCCGATGACGAAATCTTAACTTCGCGCTTGATTGATCGCTCCATAAGACCGCTATTCCCAAAAGAGTATAAGAAGGAAGTTCAGGTAATAGTTACCCTTCTTTCGGTTGATAGTGATAATGATCCTGCAATCCTTTCTGCAGTTGCTACATCTGCAGCCCTTTCAGCATCTTCAATTCCTTGGATGGGTCCTGTTAGTGTTTTAAGAGTTGGAAGAGTTGACGGAAAGTTTGTTGCAAATCCTACCGATTCTGAGATGGAGAAATCCGACATAGACTTGGTTGTCTCAAACACTCCTGATTCAATTGTCATGCTGGAGGCAGGAACTAAAGAAGTATCTGAAAAAGATGTTGTTTCAGGAATTGAATTTGCTGAAAAAGAGTCCAAGAAGTTCTTTAAATTGGTCGAAGATTTTGTTAAGACAGTTGGAGCCAAGAAAGAAGAGGTTGTAAAAACTCCTGAAAATTCAGATCTAAAAAACAAAATCAAAAAAGAGGTAGAGAATGATTTAGAATCTATTATTGAAGCTTGGGTAAAACACGAAGGAGGGTCAATTCTTGATGAAACCAAAAAAGCCCTTAATGAAACCTTTAGCGAGGAAGATCCTCAGGAAATCTCTGAAGTTTTTGAAAAAATTTTAAAAGAAAAAGTTAGGACTATGGTTCTTTCGGGTAAACGCCCGGATGGAAGAGGTTTTGATGAGATTAGGCCTTTATACTTTGAGGTTGGAGTTCTACCTCGAACTCACGGAAGTGCAATATTTCAAAGAGGTCAAACCCAAGTCCTTTCAATTGTTACCCTTGGGGCCCCATCTTTGGAGCAGCTTATAGAGTCTGCCCAAGGAGAAGAGTCTAAAAGGTATATGCACCACTACTCGATGCCTCCATACGCGACAGGAGAAGTGGGAAGGGTTGGTTCTCCAAATAGACGCGAAATAGGTCACGGCGCTTTGGCAGAACGTGCGCTTGCTCCTGTAATTCCGGATGAAAATAAATTTCCGTATGCGATACGCGTGGTTTCTGAGGTGCTTGGGTCAAACGGCTCTTCATCAATGGCCTCAACTTGTGGTTCAACTCTTGCCTTGATGGATGCAGGAGTTCCAATCGCCTCTCCTGTGTCTGGAATTGCAATGGGCTTGGTTGCTGAAAAGGATCCAAAGGGGAAGGTTAACTATAAAGTTATGACAGATATCGTTGGGGTTGAGGACTTCATGGGCGATATGGATTTTAAAGTGACTGGAACAAAGGATGGAGTTACTGCAATTCAGTTGGATGTTAAAACACTTTTCTTGACATCGAAAATCCTTGCGGAAGCACTCACTCAAGCCAATAAAGCACGGCTTAGCATTCTTGATGGGATGCTCAAAACTATTGATAAACCAAGAACTACTGTTTCTGCACATGCTCCTAAAATTAAGGTTGTTAAAATTCCAGTTGAAAAAATTGGAGAAATAATTGGTCCTGGAGGAAAAACAATTAAAGGGCTTATCGCAGAAACCGGTGCCCAGATTGAGGTGGAAGACGATGGAACAATTAACATTTCAGGAATTGAGGATGCAAATGTTGAGAATGCCGTTAATAAAATTGAGCTAATGACTAAAGAAGTGGCGGCAGGGGAAATTTATGAAGGTGAGGTTAAAAGAATAGAGTCTTTTGGTGCTTTTGTTGAGATTCTTCCGGGACGGGATGGCTTGGTGCATGTATCTGATATGAGCACGGATTTTGTTTCGGATCCACATAGCGTGGTTTATATTGGAGATAAAGTCCAAGTGAGGGTAAAAGAGATAGATAATCTAGGAAGAATCAACCTGTCGATGCTTCTTGACCCAGCGGAGGATGCCAAAAAACAGGAAAGACGCAATGGAGGAAATGGTGGAGAATGCGGAGGTTTTAGACCCAGACAATCAGGATTTAGGGGTAGAAACGATAGACGTGGAGGACAAAGAAATTTTGACAGACCCAGATCTTCAGGTCCGCATTTTCCAACCTCTAGATTGATGGATGTTGAGAAGAAGTATTAAAAAATAACCCTCTTTAATAAAGTTTTGTAGCTAGTGTAGAATGAGTATATGACCGATATTTCCCTGTCCCAGAAGGATTTGGTGGCCCTTCTTGAAAAAGTCAAAAGCGCTGTTCTTCCAGAGGACCTTAGAGAAACCGTTGAAGTGCGTTTGGATCAGCTCGAGCGCCTGGTGGGTTCCCCATCTTTTATTCCTGAATACGACAGAATTTTAAAATATATTGAATGGATTTGTAAAGTTCCGTGGGACAAAAAGACTCAAGATACACTTGATCTGGTCCATGCAAAGCAGGTTTTGGATTCACATCACTACGGGCTTGATGAAATAAAAGACAGAATTTTGGAATACCTTTCTGTAATGAAATTAAAACAGGAAAAAGGCGAAGGCGAGGATCTCGCCCGTGCCCCAATACTTTTTTTTGTGGGTCTTGTTGGAACTGGAAAAACCACTATTGCATCTTCAATTGCAGAGGCCATGGGAAGGCGCTTCGCAAGAATTCCGTTTGGAGGTATGGGAGATCCATTGGATTTAAGAGGACTTTCTAAAATGCATCCTGAAGCAGAACCGGGAAAGGTAATAAAGGCCCTGGTTTCAACCCAGAGTAAAAACCCAGTCATTCTTCTTGATGAAATTGATAGGGTTACAGAACAAGGAAGAAGCTCAATAATGGGTGTTTTAGTTGAACTTTTGGATCCAAAACAGAATCATTCGTTTATTGACCATTACATTGATTATCCAGTTGACCTTTCGCAGGTTCTTTTCATTGGAACTGCAAATAATACAAATAACATTGCAACAGCAGTTATGGATAGACTTGAACCAATTCAAATGCCCTCATATACTGATCAGGAAAAAATTGCGATTGGCCAGAAGTATGTATTTCCGGAAAAAATGAAAATGGCAGGTCTTCCACAAGGGACATTAATTATAAGGGATGATGTTTGGGCACAGGTTGTTAGACCCTTGGGATATGATGCGGGAATTCGTACACTTGAGCGAACCCTAGATGGGATAGTAAGGAAAGTAGCAAGAATGATAGTTGAAGGAAAAATAAAGAGTGCAGAAATTACCCCGGAAAACGTCAAACAATTCCTGCCACAATAACGAATGGTTTAATTTTGATTATAGAATCTGGTATAAATACTCAGGATAACAAAAAAATATTATGACTAATGAGGAACTTCTAGAAAAAGTTAAAAAAGATATGGAGAGAGATAAAAACCTTCCTCTTATTTCAGGACCGCAGGATATAATACCTGGCGATGGGAACCCGAATGCTCAAATAGTATTTATAGGAGAGGCTGGAGGTTATCATGAATCTGTTCAAAGAAAACCATTTGTTGGTAATGCCGGAATGCTTCTTAATAGACTTCTTATGATGATTAGTATTCCAAGAGAAAGTGTGTATATTACCAATATGGTTAAAACCCGTCCTCCGGAAAATAGAGACCCCCTTCCAGGTGAGCTTGAAGCCTATGGAAGATACCTTGACCGCGAACTTGAGATAATAAGGCCCAAAGTAGTTATAACACTGGGCAGGTTTTCTATGGCAAAGTTTTTACCTGGAGTATTTATTTCATCTGTGCATGGTAAGGCTCGCGAGGTTGAGTGGAAGGGAGTGAGTATTGTAGTGATCCCTATGTACCACCCTGCAGCGGCTTTGAGAAATGGCCAGGTTATGCAGAAGATTAAAGATGATTTTTTGATGGTTCCTGATATTTTGAAAAACATAGACAACAAAAAAGATGATAAGATTGAGAATGAAGAGGTATCTGAACAGATGAACCTTCTTTGAAAGCATATGATACGTTTTATAGCCCTCTCTGGAACAACGGGAGTTACGCAAAACCATTATATTTATGAATATCTCCCTGACGGGAAGACGGTTTCTGATGCCATTATTGTTGATTGTGGCGTAGGTTTTCCGGATTCTGAAATGTTTGGGGTAGATTTGGTTATTCCCGACCTTCGCTATGTAAAAGAAAACAAAGACAAAATCAGGGGGGTTCTTGTTACCCATGGACATGAGGACCATCTTGGAGCTCTTCCCTTTCTTCTAAAGGACGTAAAAGTTCCTGTTTATGCCTCAAAACTTGTTGCGGGATTTATCGAAGACAAATTTTCAGATTATGAGGAGCAAGTGAATGTTAATGTTTTTGATCCAGAGAAGGATGTTGTTTCATTGGGAGTTTTTAAAGTTACTCCGTTTCGCATTTCCCATTCGGTTCCTGATAGCGTTGGTTTTGTGATTGATACTCCAGACGGGACATTCGTTCATTGTGCAGATTTTAAATTTGACTGGACTCCAGTTGATGGAAAACCCTTTGATGTTGCAAAGCTTGCAATGCTTACATCCGGTAAAGCTCTTTGTCTGGCGTGTGACAGCTTGGGATCAACTACGCCTGGCTACACTGGGAGTGAAAGAGAAATTGAGGAAAAGGTTGAGAGAATAATAAAGGAAGTTAAAGGACAGGTATTTTTTACTACAATTTCATCTAATATTACAAGAATGCAGCAGGCTATAAATGTTGCAGATCGCCTGGGACGCAAAGTTTGTTTTATTGGAAGATCAACTGATTCAAAAGCAACGATTGCAAAAAACTTGGGATATCTTCATTACAGGGACGGGGTTGTGGTTAATCCAAAAAGGGCAGCAAATCTTAGTAAAGACGAAATTATGTATATTATTTCAGGCAGCTATGGTCAACCAGGTAGTGCTCTATATAGACTGATAATGAAAGAGCATGACTTTTTAACAATTGAGCCCGGGGATGTTGTAATTTTCTCTTCAGATCCGGCTCCCCCCGGGAGCAAAGCCAATGTCGATTTTTTGGTTGACAATCTGATTGAGGGAGATATTGATGTTCACTACTATGACATGCAGGAGGACCTTCATGTTTCAGGACATGGATCCCAGGAAGACATTAAAATGCTCATGGCGCTAGTTAAAGCAAAATACTTAATTCCAATTGGGGGGACCATAAGGCACATGAGAGCTTACACTCAGATGGCACAGGGCTTGGGATACAGGGCAAACGATGTTTTTGAAATGGTTGGAGGGGAAAGCGTGAGTTTTGACAAAGGAATAGCAAGAAAGGGTCCAAAGATCAGTGTAAAAGATGTACTAGTTGACGGACTTGGAATTGGGGATGTTGGAAGTGTAGTGCTTCGTGACAGGAAAGTGCTTTCTAAAGAAGGAATTGCAATTGCAATAATTCAGTTTGATGATGCAGCAAAGATAGTAATCGATATGCCAGAAATAATCAGCCGCGGATTTGTGTTTGGTGAAAAACAAAAGGGTTTTTTGAATGAAGCAGGTAGGGCATTGGGGACGTTTCTGAAAAATAAGAAAAAACTGGATAAACGTTATATTCGGGATGAATCTATAAATTTTCTTGAAAGGTACTTCTTTAAAGGTATTGGAAGGCGTCCCATGGTTCTTCCTGTGGTGGTTGAGGTATAACTTCTTTTGAATTTTTGATTGCATATGTTCTTAAAATGAGTGTACGAAAATGTTAGAATAAATTTAAGAGTATATATGGCAAAAAAACACAAGAGAATGAAATCCAAAAAAGCTTACAAGGTTAAGCTTAAACCTCAGACAGTTTATTCTATTGCCCAGGTTGCCTTTTTCCTTGCCGCAGCCTTGGTAATTATTTCTTTTGCAAGACAAGGTCTTATTTTAGTTAGGTTAAACGATTTTCTAATTTCCTACTTTTCCTGGACTACCGTTTTTTTACCTTTTATTTTTCTTTCGTTCGGCCTTCTTATTTCAAAACTAAGAACTCCGCTTGCCTCCCCCAATGTGAGTGTCGGGATAGTTCTTTTTTTTGTTTCTATTCTTTCAATATCAAGAGCAGGAACACTGGGAACCTATGCCTGGGATGGGGTTGCAACACTGGTTACTCCCGTTGGTGCTTTTGTAATTCTTCTAGGAACTTGCGTTGTTGGACTTATTATTTTATTTAATACCTCTTTTGAGCAAGTGATTGCCTTTGTCTCGGCCATTCTTAATGAGGTCTCAAAAATCTTTGTTGGAGACAAAAAGTTTGCAGGTATGCAAAAGCCAAAACTCAAACTTTCTGGTTCTGGTGTTGCAACGCCCCCTGCACTTTCTGTGCCAAAACCTCAGTCTCCTAAGTCTCCGTCGGACCAGCTTACCTCTGAGCTTGTAAGTAACACCCCAGGAGAGGATAAGGTATGGAAGTATCCCGACATCAATCTTTTAAATGATACGGAAGGCGGTAAAGCCGAACGAGGAGATATTAAGGGGAATGCCGCAATTATTGAACAAACACTTGAGTCCTTTGGCATAACGGCAAGGGTGGTCGAAGTCAATATGGGCCCTGCAGTAACCCAGTATGCAATTGAAGTTGCTTTGGGAACAAAACTTTCTAAAATTACGGCTCTAGAACGTGATTTAGCGCTTGCTCTTGCGGCCCCTACCGGAACTATAAGAATCGAGGCTCCGATTCCTGGAAGAAGTTTGGTTGGGATCGAACTCCCCAATCGATCACCTGAGTTTGTAAATCTTAGAAAAATGCTTGAATCTGATGTTATGCAGGCAAATGATTCAAAGCTTGCGGTTTCTTTGGGTCTTGATGTTTCAGGAAAACCGATTGTTGCCGATCTTGGACGTATGCCTCACGTTCTCATTGCGGGTCAAACAGGTTCAGGAAAGTCTGTTTGCATTAATACTTTTTTGGCAACACTTCTTTATCGTGGCTCCCCATCTGAGGTAAAGCTTATTTTGGTTGATCCAAAAAGGGTTGAGATGACCAGTTATAATGGTATTCCTCATCTTTTATCTCCTGTTATTGTTGAACCTGAAAAAGTAGTTTCCGCATTAAGATGGGTTTTAACAGAAATGGAGAGACGTTACAAGATTTTTGCCCAGGCAGGGGTGAGAAATATTGATGGATATAACGAAATGAGTGGTTTTCAGGCCCTTCCATATATAGTTTTGGTGGTTGATGAACTTGCTGACATCATGCTTTTTGCGCCTGTTGAAGTTGAGGATTCAATTACAAGAATTGCTCAGATGAGTCGTGCTACAGGAATTCATATGGTTCTTGCAACCCAAAGGCCTTCAGTTGATGTTATCACCGGCCTTATTAAGGCAAATATTCCCTGCCGAGTTGCTTTTGCGGTTTCATCCCAAGTTGACTCAAGAGTTATTCTGGACACTCAAGGGGCAGAGAAACTTCTGGGGCGTGGAGATATGCTTTACCTTCCACCAGAGCAAGCAAAACCAATGAGAATTCAGGGGGCTTTTGTTTCAGATAAGGAGGTAAATGCCCTAACTGCGTTTTTGAAAAACCAAGGCGTTGCTGCTCAATATACGGAAGAGGTTACTGAAATGCCAAAACCTGGTACAACTACTGTTTCTGGGATTGATGGTAATATGGATGAACACTTTGCCGATGCTGTAAGACTTGTTTGCCAATATGAAAGAGCTTCTGCCTCCCTCCTCCAGAGGAGGCTATCAATCGGTTATGCAAGAGCGGCAAGACTTATAGATCAGTTGGAGTCCGCCGGTGTTGTGGGACCTCAGGAGGGGTCAAAACCAAGGGAGGTTCTCATTCAAAATGCAGAAGAGTATCTGTCGTCTTCTGTTAAGGGTCCTTCGGTATCATAAAAGAAAATATGAAAAAAATAGGAGAAATTTTAAGGGAGGCGCGCGTATCAAAAAAGTATTCATTTGCCAAACTTGAGGAAAAGACGAAAATAAGAGCAAGTTTTATTAAAGCAATCGAAAAAGGAGAATGGGAGGCTCTTCCAGAGTATGCAGTAGTTCAAGGTTTTGTAAAAAGCATATCAGACTCTCTTGGTATGGATGTTGCAAAAACAACGGCAGTTTTAAGGCGGGATTATCCGCCAAAGATGGTAAGCATTAATCCAAAACCAGATGTAGAAAAAAGCTTCATTTGGAGTCCAAAAGCAACCTTTTTAGTTGCTGTTTCCTTAGTAATTATTGGAATTGCGTCATACTTGGGGTATCAATATTATCTTTTTATTTCTCCTCCAAAACTTGAAGTTGTCAGTCCTATCGAAGGAAAGGCCGTAACAAGTTTGAACTTGGAAGTCAGCGGCGAAACGGACAGCGATGCAACAGTAGAAGTAAACAATCAGCCGGTTATAGTTGGCGATGACGGAATTTTTGCAACGGAGCTTGCAGTTGATGAGAATACTAAGGAAGTTGAAATAGTTTCAAAAAGCCGGTCTGGAAAAGAAACGAAGATTGTGCGTAAAATAGAAGTCACAAAATAAATGGAATCGGTTCAGAAAATATTAGTATTTGTAGTAATTTCTTTAACAGTTCTTCTTTTGGTGGTTGGAACCCAAGTGATATTAGTAATTATTGATTTGAGAAAAGCCATAAAAAGGTTGAATTCAATTCTCGAAGATGCAATTTTGGGAGGAGGGTTAATTAGACCCGAGAAGTTAACAGGGATTTTGGAAATGTTTAAAAAAGGAAAGAAGATGGAAGAACATGGGCAAAATTGATTTTTTATTTTTATCTCCGCATAATTCCCCATAGTAAAGTAGAGTAATAACATCTATCAGGTAAAGAAGTTCGTTTACAGAAGGAGTTTAATATGAATAAGCTCGAAGGGTTCCTCAGGGTGGTTATGATTGTCTTCTGGGGAGTAGTTTTTCTAACTGGCTGTGTAGGGCCATTTATAGCCTACTATGCCAATGTAAATGGAGTAGTTCCCTTTGTCGTAATGTTAATAGGAGGACTTCACTTGTTTTTGTTGTTCGGGCGGGATTATACATTCCTGAACAAGATTTGGGATTGGACTGTGGTCGGGTTTGCGATATGGTGTGTAATCATAATGTTTGCCGGCAATCTCCGACAGTTTTTTGCTTCCTTTCTTGCTCTTTTGGCCGCCTTATTGATTGATATGGGAACATATGCTCTTTACAGTTGGCAAAAGGAGGGTCAGAACGGAAAAAAGAAGTAAAACACTAAACCTCGACGAATAAAACCGTCGAGGTTTTTTTATGTTTTTCAAATTTGTTGTCTTTGGGATATAATCTAGCCATGAACTCAAGAGATTTAATAAAAAAATATTTTGATTTTTTTGCTTCCCGTGGTCACAGTATTATTCCATCTGCTCCTTTGGTTCCTGAAAATGATCCTTCAGTTTTATTTACTACTGCTGGAATGCACCCATTGGTTCCGTTTCTTCTTGGGGAGGAACATCCAGCAGGAAAGAGACTTGTTGATGTTCAGCTTTGCTTAAGAACAGATGATATTGATGAAGTGGGTGACACTTATCATCACACCTTTTTTGAAATGCTTGGAAATTGGTCCCTTGGAGATTATTGGAAAAAAGATGCTATCTCTTGGTCATATGAGTTTTTAACTAAAGAGCTTGGACTTGATGCTAATAAACTTTGGGTTACCTGTTTTGAAGGGGATAGCGATGCCCCAAAAGATACTGACTCGGCTAGTATTTGGAAGAGTGTGGGGATTCCAAGCGACAGAATAGTTTTTCTTCCTAAAAAAGATAACTGGTGGGGTCCTGCAGGAGAAACAGGCCCTTGCGGTCCTGATTCTGAAATGTTTTTTGATGTTAGTGGCGAGTCTCACGGTAAAGGGTGTATGCCGGGAGATAATTGCGGACGCTTTATTGAAGTTTGGAACGATGTTTTTATGCAGTACAACAAGACAAAAGATGGAAAGTTTGAATCACTAAAAAATAAAAATGTCGACACAGGAATGGGAGTTGACCGGACAACGGCAACCCTTCTGGGTTTGGATGATAACTATAAAGTGGAAGATCTCTGGGGTGACATAATTTCATCAATTGAGACTGTTTCGAAGAAAAAATACGACGACGACAAAAAATCCTTTAGAATTATTGCGGACCACATAAGAGCATCAGTATTTATTCTTTCAGAAGGAGTTATTCCATCAAACAAAGAAAGAGGGTATGTTCTTCGAAGGCTTTTAAGAAGATCTGTGCGGTATGGAAAAATATTGGGAATTGAAGGGCCGTTCTTAAAAAATATCGCAAGTGCGGCCGTCGGAGTTTATGGTAAATATTACCCAAGAATTTCAAAAGCATCAAAAGATATTTATTCCCAGATTGAAGATGAGGAGACAAAGTTTGCGAGGACTTTAAGTCGTGGTCTTAAAGAAATTGAAAAACTAGATGTACTTGATGGAAAAGTAGCCTTTTTCTTGTATGAAAGCTATGGATTTCCACTTGAGCTGACTGAGGAGATTGCAAAGGACAGAGGACAGAAAGTGGATAAAGACGAATTTAAAAAACAATTTGAGAAACACAAAGAGCTTTCAAGAACTGCCTCTTCAGGTATGTTTAAAGGAGGGTTGGTAGACAAAAGCGAAGAGGTAACCAAGCTTCATACAACGACACATCTTTTGCACGCAGCACTTAGAAAAGTATTGGGGGAGCACGTTTCCCAGAAGGGATCAAACATTACAGCAGAAAGACTCAGATTTGACTTTTCTCATCAAGAGAAACTTAGTGACGAAGAGGTTAAAAAAGTTGAGGAGTTAGTTAACGGAGTTATTAAGAAAGATCTTCCTGTAACCCTTGTTACAGAAAGTCTTGATGATGCAATAAGTGAAGGAGCATTACACTTTTTTGCTGAGAAATATGGTGAGAATGTAAAGGTTTATACTGTAGGGGATCCAAAAGGAGACTATTTTTCCAAAGAAGTTTGTGGTGGGCCTCATGTTGCCCACACGGCAGAGATTGGTCGTGTTAAAATAATAAAACAGGAAAAAGTAGGTTCCGGGATAGTTCGCTTGTATGCGACAAACAAAAAAAGTTAAATGGACTTGAAAGGTTTACTGCCCCAAAAAGATGCCGAGGAATATTTCTGGGCACTTGTTATTGAGCCGTCGTGGGTTCAGGCTGGTATTTGGTACGCAAAAGAAAAAAATGCTGACGTCGTTTCTGTTTCCCCCCCAGCTGCTTGGGAAAGTGACGAAGAGCTTTTGGGTGCTTGTGATACTGCGCTTTCTGCAGCAATTCAGAATCTTCCTGAAGATGTAAAAGAACCTTCAAAAGTTGTGTTTGGAGTCCCTGGTTTTTGGGCAAAAGATGGCCAGATTGAGCCAGAGTACTTGGAAAAAATAAAAAAAGTTTGTATGGAGCTTTCTCTTGCTCCGGTAGGCTTTGTCGTCCTTTCTGAAGCAATCAGCAATCTTAAAAAATCACAAGAGGGAAGCAGTCTTTCGGCACTTGTTGTTGGAGTAACCGGTGATCAGATCGAGATCTCGCTTTTTAAATCAGGGAATCTTGAGGGGACTACGCAAGTAGCCAGAAGCGTGTCTTTAGTTGACGATCTGGTCGAAGGTTTAACCAGATTTGACCAGATCGAACCTTTTCCATCAAGGATTATTTTATACGACGGCAAGGAAGGAGAATTAGAAGACGATGAACAGATGCTTATTGAAGCTTCTTGGGAAAAATACGAAAAGGTTAAATTTCTCCACACTCCCAAAGTTGAAGTTGTAAGTCCTGATGGCAAGGTTCTGGCAACTGCCCTTGCTGGAGGATTGGAACTGGGCAGTGTAGAAAATGTTAGTTATCAGGCCGAGACAAATGAGGAAGGTCAGCTAACTAATGACACTGTTGAGAATATAACAAAGGAGGATGCTGGAGATCTTGGCTTTGTAGTCGGAGAAGATATTAAAAGGGTTTCGGGACAAATTCTTGATACAGATAGGGCAGCACCTTCTCAGGAGAGAGTTAACACTTCCCCGATCTCAACTGACACTGGAGTTTTGCGACCACCCCGGAAAAATATTTTTGCTGGTTTTGCTGTTGGTATAAATAAGTTTTTATCCAAGCTAAAGGTATTGATTCCCAAAAAAGATGGAGTAATTAGAAAAGGCGGACAAGGTGTAAAAGAGAGTAGGAACCTCTTAGTTGTTGGAATAGCCGCCCTTTTAATTCTTGTTGTGGGAGGGTTTTTATTCTGGTGGTATTACCCCAAAGCAACAGTTACGATATATCTTTCTCCGCAAAAGTTAGATCAAAAAGAAGAGGTTATCGTTTCCACGAGCAGTACAAATGTTGACCTTGATAAGATGGTTCTTCCCGGAAAAGTTGTCGAGGTTGCAGTTTCGGGCGAAAAAAGCGGAGATGCAACTGGAACAAAACTTGTTGGAGACAGGGCAAAAGGTGAGGTGACCATTTATCGTTCGGGACCTGAGGTTACCCTTGACGCCGGAACAAAAATAAAATCAGCGGACAATTTAGCCTTTAGTTTAGACGACGAGGTAACCGTTGCAAGCGGGAGCGCCTCTACTCCAGGGACAACAAAAGTAAATGTGACGGCAGTTGATATTGGTGCAAACTATAATCTTGCCTCAGGAACAAGTTTCTCTGTTGGCAACTATCCATCAAGCGATATCGAAGCAAAAAATGAATCTGCTTTCTCGGGTGGATCTAGTCGTGAAATAAACGCAGTTTCCCAGGAAGATCAGGACACCCTTCTTTCCAGCCTTTCAGATGAACTGAAAGGCAAGGCCGTAAGCCAGGCACAATCCGACCTTGGAGATGGGGAGTATTTAATTAAAGAATCATATAGTTTTGAGAATGCCTCTAAAGAATTTTCTGCCAAGGTTGGTGATGAGGCGTCCACATTTAAGTTAACACTTTCTCAAAAGGTTAGTTTTGTTTCAGTTAAAAATGAGGACTTGCTTTTACTTGCCAAAGACCGTCTCAAGGCAAAAGTGTCTTCAGGATACGCTCTAAGAGATGATCAAATACAAGTGACTTTTGACTTTGCTGACTCAAAAGATGAGGAATATAACCTAGAGGCTGACTTTTCTGCAAATCTTCTTCCACAAACAAATCCTGATGAGATTGTAAAAAAGATAGCAGGAAAGTACCCCACTCTTGCCCAAGAATATTTGTCGTCGATTGAAGGATTTAAAAATGCAGAGGTTACCTTAAAACCTCACTTTCCAGGGAAATTGGGGACTCTCCCCAGAGTTGCAAAAAATATCTCTATTGAGTTTGAAGCTGCAAGATAATCTCCAGCAAGTTTTGGTTTGATGTTTTTGTGGTTTAATATATTAAAGGTGGGAAAAATAAAAAGCTTAAAAGAAAACAAAGTTCTATTAAGAATATTTGCAGTGGTGATTGGGGTGGCTGGACTCTGGGTACTTATTGCCACGATCTATCCTATTGCCTCCTATGAGGTTATGTCACGGACAAGATTTCCAATACTTTTAAGCCCTTTGGCAGATACAACCGACTCGTATGGTTTTGACTCCACTCAAGCAAGTAATTGGTTTGTTGGAGGAGCCCAAAAAGAAGATTTTTCGGTTTCAAAAGTCGATTTTTACACACTTTCAATACCAAAGCTTAAAATCGATAATGCAACAGTGGCAATTGGTGGTGAAGATTTAGGAAAAAGCCTGATTCAATACCCCGGAACGGCTCTTCCTGGAAAGTTTGGCAATGCTGTTATCTTTGGTCACTCCATTCTTCCCAGATTTTATAATCCTAAAGAATATATCTCGATATTTTCAACCCTTCAGACTTTAGATAAAGGTGACAAGATATATATTTACTATGATGGTGTTGAGTATGTCTATTCAGTTGAAACATTATTTGAAGTTCACCCCACGGATATACAAGTTTTGGAACAGGATTCGAGTGACTCCTTCCTTTCGCTTGTGACATGTTCACCTCCAGGGGATCCAAGAAAACCAAAGAGATTGATAGTTCGTGCTAGAATAGTCCCACCCGATACAAATTCATGAATATACTAGGAATCGACTATGGAAAAGCAAAGATAGGACTTGCCATATCACACAACCTTCTGGCTGAGCCATTAAAAGTTGTAAGATATAGCTCTTTAGAAGAGTTTATAAAAAAGCTGGAGGAAATAATAAAAAAGGAAAGTATTCAAAAAATAGTTGTTGGAATTTCTGAAGGAGAAACAAAAAGGCAAACAGAAGAGTTTGTAACTTTCTTAAAAGAAAAGATTAATACCCCTATTGAAACTTTTGATGAAACTCTCTCAACTCATGAAGCTCAAGAGCTTTCAAAAGAAGTGGGGATGAAAAGAAAAAAAAGAAGACAGATGGAAGACGCATATGCTGCAACAATAATTCTTCAAAGATACATTGATAGAAACTAAAGACTTATAATAAAGGTATTAACTATATAGAATAGACTACAATAGTAACCTATAACTTGACAAATGAGGTTTTCTGTGATATAGTACCACTATTGAAAGCCAAGTTATGTTTAGAACTTCTGCCTGGAGTTCGTTCTTAGCAGAGCTTGGCTTTTTGCATTTGAAGGTGGCAGGCTGGACAGATCAGGTAATTTCCAGGCGAATGACCCAAAGTCTGTCCTGCCTACCACATTCAAAAATATTAGCACATTCAAATAGCCTTAATAAATAGTTTAAGGCAAGGAGGAGAAACAGTTTTCACACTGATTACAAGGCTAATTATACCATTTTCACGAATTCCATATACCTGGAAGGTAGTTTTCTGGGCAGGACTAAACCCTGCTTGGAACACTACCTTTTAGGTAGAATTTGAAAGGGTGTTTTTACACCAAAAGGCCTTGGGCCCAGGTAGAAGTAAGAGATTAAAATCGACTTGCAATTATTTGCAATTATTCTCTTTTTTATTTTTTGCTTTTATACTTGTTTTCTCCTCCAAACCCTTCCGGTCGGTCATTTTCCTATGTAGGTAGGTTAATGGTTCATTGCCGATCGGTTGGGTAAAAATAGTCAGGACCAGGTGAGGTTTATTGTTTTATTGTTATTCTCACCTGGTCCTGTTAGAAATTAGTCTTTAATTTTTTTTTGAAGATTAATTACTGACAAGTACATTAATATAAATATAAATTCTATTTGCTCGAGACGAGATACAAGCTTACTTTGTTTGGTTAGTTTGTACCTCGTCTTGAGGAGGTATTCCTTCACCTTCTTATACCACTGGGTGTTTTTATTGGCAAAATATGTTTTTTGTAGTTGTAATTTTATTTTTTTGGTATAATTGAAGTATGTTAAAAAATGCTATTGCTCCCATTCAGGCCTGGCTCATGTCCCAGGGAAGATGTGTGGGATGTGGAAAGCCATTGTCTGGATACAAGCGTTCTTCCCATGTTGAAGGTACTGAAAAGCTTACTTGTACTTGTGGAAGGATTTATATTTATAACCCCAAAACTAAGTCATATCGACGAGCCCTTCTAGAGGAAGTTTAGTTGATTTTTTTCTTTATTTTTTTGATATTATGTCTTTTGTGAAGAAGAAAGGATTATATTTTGTTTTTTTTGCAGTTCCTGTTATTTTTATTCTTTTTGTTGTTGGTGGATTTTTTTGGTGGAAGAGTTCACTTTCTGCTGTTTCATCGGATACTAGTAGTGTTCGTTTTGTGGTTCAAAAAGGTTGGGGAGCTGCACAAATTGGAAGTGCGTTGAATGAGAAAGGGCTTATTAAAAATTCATTTGCTTTCAAGTTATATCTTCAGGTAAGTGGTAATACCTCTAAAATCCAAGCAGGTGAGTATACATTCTCCCCTAGCTATTCCCTACCGACACTGGTTGGTAAGCTTCTAAAAGGCCCCGATCTTTTGTGGGTCACAATTCCTGAAGGATATAGACTTGAGGAGATTGCAAGGAAGTTTGCAAATGATTTAGAGAAAGAAGATAAAGATACCTTTATTCAAGAGTTCCTTACTTCTTCTAAAGGAAGGGAAGGGTATTTGTTCCCCGATAGCTATTTGTTTCCCAAGAATGTGACAGCCCCCAAAGTTGTTTCTTACCTGGAAAATACATTTGATACAAAAGTTGAGCAACTTAAAGGTAACAACTCCTCGGGAGTTAGTTTTGATGACGCTATTATTGTTGCCTCTTTGCTTGAAAGGGAAACCAGAACAGATTCAGAACGTCCCTTAGTTTCCGGGGTAATTTACAAAAGGCTTGATGCTGGATGGCCCCTTCAAGTTGACGCATCTGTTCAATATGCAGTAGGAAGTGCCAAGGGAAAAAGCGGAAACATATTAAATATCAAGTTTTGGGAACCATTGACTAAAGCCGATATTGAAGTTAGCTCCCCCTATAACTCATATAAAGTGAGTACTCTTCCTCCAACACCTATTTGCTCACCAGGATTATCTTCGATTAAGGCAGCACTTACTCCTCAGGCAAGTGATTATTGGTTTTATCTTCATGATCCGTCTGGAGAAATTCATTTTGCAAAGACAATTGAAGAACATAACGCAAATATAAGAAAGTACTTAGGGAAGTAATTATACCCCTTGACACTTTTTGAATAGCGTTTATAATCCTTTTCAGGCGTAAGATATTTTTACGCTCGTTTGTTTGTCCCCAAGTAATCTTGGGTTTTTTCGCTGTAAAGCAACTAATCAATTTGACCTAAAAGGGAGGGGTCAAATTGTGCCTTTTTTATTTGCAAGATGGCCGACCAAAACGAAACCAGAACAAATTACGGAAAAGTTGAAAAAAATTTGCCCCAACTTGACCTCACTTCTATTCAAAAAGAATCGTGGCAGTGGTTTTTGGATTCAGCAATAGCCCAAGAACTCAAAGAAATTTCTCCAATTGAAGACTTCACCGGTAAAAACTGGGAATTAACTCTCGAAAACCCGGTCCTTGGTGAAGAAGGAATGTCTCCGAGAAAAGCCATGGAAAAAGGCGTCACCTACTCCATTCCAATAAAAATTACGGCAACTCTAAAAAACAAAAGAACCCAAAAGAGCGTTTCCCAGGAAGTTTTTTTGGGAGAAATTCCCCAAATGACTTCTCGAGGGACCTTCGTTATAAGCGGAATTGAAAGATGTGTTATTAACCAGTTAGTACGTTCCCCTGGAGTTTATTTCTCGGGCAGCCTTGACGCCTCAAGCGGTAGGATGCTTTATTTGGCAGAGATTAGACCTCTCCATGGAACATGGCTTGAGTTTGAAGTTGGGAAAAATGACGTTATAGCGGCAAGAATAGACAGACGCAGGAAAGTCCCAGCAACACTTCTTCTTCGTGGAATGGGTGTTGAAACAAATAGCGAGATTGCGTCGCTATTTAAAGATGTGGATACTGATGCGCAACATAGTTATATCAAAAAGACTTTAGAAAAGGATACAACTGTAAACCGCGACGATGCACTTTTGGAGATTTATCGCAAAATGAGGCCTGGTGAGCCTGTCGTTTTAGAAAATGCACAAAATCTTTTTGAAAGTATGTTTTTGGATGGTAGACGCTACGATTTGGGAGCGGTTGGAAGATTCAAGATAAATAAGAGGATTAATGCAAATCTTGCCAACGAAAAACAAAACTGGGTTTTGACTAAAGCAGACATTGTTGGTGCGCTTCGATATCTTATTGGTCTTCAGAATGGAGAGGGAAGGGTTGATGATATTGACCATCTTTCCAATCGCAGGCTTAAAAGAGTTGGCGAACTTGTTGCTACTAATGCCTTCAGGATTGGACTTCTAAGGCTTGAAAGATCTATTAAGGAAAAGATGAGTCTTAACTCACCAGACGACAAACCAAATCCATCACTTTTAATTAACGCAAGACCGCTTATTGCCTCACTTAATGAATTTTTCAGATCAAACCAACTTTCAACTATTTTGGATAATACAAATCCCCTTAGCGAGCTTGACAATTTGAGGCGTGTTTCTGTTCTTGGTCCTGGTGGAATTAATCGTGAAAGAGCATCATTCTCTATTCGTGACGTTAATTCGTCTCAATATGGACGAATAGATCCAGTTAGAACTCCAGAAGGACCAAATATTGGACTTGTTAGCTATATGGCTTTATATGCTAAGGTCAATGAATATGGCTTTTTGGAAACTCCATACAGAAAGGTCGAAAAGGTTAAAAAAGGATCGGCTACAAAAGCAAAAGTAACTGATGAGATTGTTTACCTTACTGCAGACGACGAAGAGGAAATGCACATTACTAATTCTGATGTTAAATTAGATGAAAATGGAGTTATTTTGGACACCCGCGTTGCTTTAAGATATCGCGGTACTGTCATGGAAGGACCATCCTCTTTGGTAGATTTAATTGATGTGACACCAAGACAGGTTGTTGGAACTTCGGCCTCTTTAATTCCCTTTTTGGCTCACGATGAAGGAAACCGTGCGCTTATGGGTTCCAACATGCAATGTCAGGCTGTTCCTTTGGTTTCTCCTGAGTCTCCAGTTGTCGGAACCGGTATGGAGGAATCTATTGCTGATGGAATGTTAAGAACCATAAGGGCCAGAAACTCCGGAAAGGTAGAATATGCGGATGGAGCAGAAGTAAGAGTCAAGCTCGACAAAAAGACAGACGATCCTTCAACAGAGGAAATTGAAGTTTTAGATGACGGTAAAGTTGAGAAATATATTCTCACTAAGTTCAAGCGAACCGCCCATTCAACATGTTATAACCAAGCACTGGTAGTTAAAGAAGGAAACAAAATCAAAAAAGGAGATTTAATTGCAGACGGGCCTGCGGTTTCTGGAGGAGAGCTTGCATTGGGACGTAATCTTGTCATTGCTTACACTTCACTTGATGGTTATGGGTTTGAGGATGCAATTTTAATTTCAGACAGATTGGTTAAGGAAGACTTGATGACCTCTATAAATATTGAAGAATATGATGCCGATGTTGTCGATACCAAACTGGGTCCTGAAGAGCTTACCCGGGATATTCCCAATGTTGCAGAAAGCGAACTTGCAAATCTTGCTGAGGATGGAATAGTTGTAGTGGGAGCGGAGGTTGGTCCAAATGATATTTTGGTTGGAAAAATCGCTCCTAAGGGTGAAACCGAGCTTACTGCAGAGGAAAGACTTTTGAGAGCAATATTTGGAGAAAAAGCCAGAGAGGTGCGCGATACCTCACTACGTGTTCCTCATGGGGAGAAAGGTATTGTTGTTGATGTTGCAGTTTTGGATCGTGACAAGGGGGATGAGTTGGGTCCGGGGGTAATCAAAAAGGTAATTGTGAAGGTAGCCCAGATGAGAAAGATAACTGTTGGAGACAAGGTTGCTGGACGTCACGGAAACAAAGGTGTGGTAGCAAAAATTTTTCCGGCTTGCGACATGCCGTACCTCGAGGATGGAACACCGGTTGATATTATTATCTCTCCTCTTTCGGTATTGGCCCGTATGAACTTAGGGCAGCTCCTTGAGTGCCATCTGGGATGGGCTTTAAATAAGCTTGGAATCAAAGCTGCTCTTCCTGTTTTTGATAGGGTTGATGAGAATATAATTACCACAGAACTATCAAAAGCAAAACTTCCTGTTTCTGGGAAAGCAAGGCTTTATGACGGACGAAGCGGTGAAGCCTTTTTGGAAGATACAGTGGTGGGAATTGGTTACGTCATGAAGCTTACCCACATGGTTGAGGATAAGACCCATGCAAGATCCACCGGTCCATACTCTTTGGTTACTCAACAGCCGCTTGGAGGAAAAGCCCAAATGGGAGGGCAGCGTTTGGGAGAGATGGAAGTTTGGGGGCTTGAATCTCACCGTGCTGCATACGCACTTCAGGAGATGTTAACTATCAAATCAGATGATATAATTGGCCGCGCAAGAGCATTCGAGGCAATTGTAAAAGGAACGGATATTCCAGAGGCCACAATTCCCGAGAGCTTTAGAGTTTTGGTACGCGAACTTAACTCTTTAGGTCTTTCTATCGAAACTGTTGGAGGAAGCTTCTCTGAAGAGGGGTCAGAAAACTTGGACGAAGGAGAGCAATTTATGGAAGAAGCTGGGGCTTCTGAGGTTGTTGCAAGCGAGGATTTAGTATCTAGTGGTGGTCAAATGGAAGTAAAAGAATTTGAAGCAGAATAAAGATATGGAACAACTTGGAGACATCAAAAACTTAAAAGATTTTAAAAGCCTAGTTATTAGACTTGCTTCACCTGATGACATTAGAAAATGGTCTCGTGGAGAGGTAACTAAACCTGAAACTATCAATTACAGAACTCTCAAACCTGAAAAGGATGGACTTTTTGATGAGAGGATTTTTGGTCCTACTAAAGATTGGGAGTGTTATTGTGGGAAGTATAAAAGAATAAGGTATAAAGGAGTAATTTGTGACAAATGTGGAGTTGAAGTCACCCAATCGAGAGTTAGGCGCGAAAGAATGGGTCACATTTCTCTTGCCACACCAGTTGCTCATGTATGGTTTTTCAAGGGTGCACCTTCAAAAATTTCAACAATACTAAACATTGCACCTCGCGCAATTGAACAAGTTGTTTATTTTGCAAGATATCTGGTAATTGATGTTAACGATGAGGGAAGAAAAGATGCTCTAAAAAATTTGGAAGAAGCAAGATCCTCGCAAGAGAAAGATCTTAAAGAGTCATATTCACAGAGAAAGAAAGCTTTGGAGGGTGAATCCGAAAAAGACAAAACAAAAATTGACGAAAAGATCAAAGACAAGGAACAGGCCGCACTTGCAAAGTCCGAAATTGAGCTTGAGTTAAGGAAGAAAGACCAGGCATTAACTGACGAGCAGACGGTTAATTTGGAAAGAACAAATCAAATTTTCGAGAACCTTATTTCTTTGGTTAAATCTCTTAAAACCACAAGTGTTCTAAGTGAAGAAGAATATGATCAGCTTGCAACATATAGTGCAGTTGACTTTTTTGATGCAAAAATGGGAGCAGAAGCAGTCCTTAGCGCCCTCGAAAAAGTGAATCTAAACGATCTTTCGGTTGAACTCGAAAAGGAGATCCAAGAAACGAAGGGATCAAGTCCGCGGTTTGTTAAACTTACCAAAAGATTAAAGCTTGTTGAGGGCGTTAAAAATGCCGCCATTAAGCCATCATGGATGATCCTTAAGGTTCTACCTGTTCTTCCACCCGATTTAAGACCAATGGTTCAACTTTCTGGAGGGAGATTTGCAACAAGCGATTTAAATGATCTTTACAGGAGAGTAATAAATAGAAACAACAGACTTAAGCACTTGATAGGACTTGGTGCACCAGAGATCATTTTGAGAAATGAAAAAAGAATGCTTCAGGAGGCTGTGGATTCACTAATTGATGCATCCCAAAGGAAAGCTACAAGACGTGGACGTGGAAGGCAGCCTTTAAGAAGCCTTTCTGATATGCTTAAAGGTAAACAGGGAAGGTTTAGACAAAACCTATTAGGTAAACGTGTCGATTATTCAGGAAGATCAGTAATTGTTGTGGGGCCGGAGCTCAAACTTAACGAGTGCGGGCTTCCAAAGGAAATGGCTCTTGAGATGTTTAAACCTTTTGTTCTTCGTGAGATGATAACAAGGGGAATTGCACCCAATGTTAAAAGTGCAAAGAACATGCTTGAAAGGCGCCCCGATGAAGTTTTTGATATCCTTGAAGAAATTACCAAGAACCACCCGGTAATTCTTAATCGTGCACCAACACTTCACAAACTTAGTATTCTTGCTTTTTACCCCGTACTTATTGAGGGAAGTGCAATAAGGCTACATCCTGCAGTTTGTAGTGGGTTTAACGCCGATTTCGATGGCGACCAGATGGCTGTTCATGTTCCGCTTTCAAGGAAAGCTAAGGAAGAAGCTGTAAAACTTATGCTTCCTGACAAGAACTTGCTCAAACCCGCCGATGGAACACCTATTGCAACCCCTTCTAAGAAGGAAATGGCTCTTGGTGTTTATTATTTGACATCAATTGATAGTAAGGCTCCAAAAATAGAAAGCGTTTTTAGTGATAAGGCGGAGGCTATTTTGGCTCAGGAACTTGGGAAAATAAGTATAAGACAACTGATTGAAGTAAGGGTTGATGGAGAAGTGATTGAAACAACAGTTGGAAGGATCATGTTTAACGAAGCGCTTCCCGAAGGGTTTTCGTTTGTAAATCAATCTGCGACTTCAGGTGTAATAAAACATATTTTTGCACAGGCTATGGCAACACTTGGTCGGGAAAAAGTTGTCGAAATGATTGATAGTATTAAATCTCTTGGGTTTTATGGAGGAACTGCAAGCGGGCTTTCTTTTGCAATTTCTGATGCAGTAGTTTATCCGAAGAAGGCTAAAATGATCAAAGAAGCCGAAGAAAAGCTTACAGAAATTGAGGCAAACTACTCTCAAGGGCTAATTACCAATGATGAAAAGAAACGCTTGTCCCAGGAAGTTTGGATAGAAACAAGTGAAGAGTTGGCAGATCGAACATGGGAGCTTTTGGATGAAACAAATACGATCAAGATTGTCATTGATGCTCAAGTTGGCCGAACCAGTCGTGACCAAGTCAAGCAGCTTGCCGCAATGAGGGGTCTGGTCGTTGACCCGCTTGGAAAAATTGTTGAACTTCCTATAAAAACAAACTTTAGAGAGGGTCTTTCGGTTTTTGAGTATGTAACTTCGGCAAGAGGGTCAAGAAAGGGTTTGACAGACACAGCTCTTAAAACTGCTGATGCAGGATACTTAACCAGGCGACTTGCTGATGTTGCTCATGATGTGATAATTCGAACCGAGGATTGTGGGACCAAGGACGGATTCGCAGTAAAAAGGCTTTCGAGAAAGACAGAGTTTGCTCCAAGAATTGTGGGTAGGATTGCAGTCGAGAAGATAGTAAATCCAAAGACCAAGAAAGTTGTTGTAAATGCTGGAGATGTAATTTCGGATGAGGCAGTGGAAGAGATTGATAAGCTTGGAGTTGAAGAAGTTGTGGTCAGATCTCCCCTGACTTGTGGGTTAAGATATGGGATTTGTTCAAAGTGTTATGGTTGGGATTTGTCTTCCAATGAAATGGTTTCTTTAGGAACGCCCGTCGGAGTTGTTGCAGCACAATCCATTGGAGAGCCGGGAACACAGCTTACAATGAGGACAAAACACTCCGGAGGAGTTGTCGGAGTTGACGTTACACAAGGACTCCCCCGTGTTGAGGAAATTTTTGAAGCAAGAACCCCTAAGATAATGGCTCCAATATCTGAAATTGGCGGGAAAGTAAAAGTTACAGAGACTGAAGAAGGTTGGAAGGTTACAATCACTTCCTACAAAACAAAACCAAAGGAAGAAAGAGAATATATAATTGCAAAAACTCTGAAACTTGCAGTAAAAGACAAGGAAATAATTGAGCCAGGAACTGCATTGGCACAAGCATCGCTAGACATTCGAGATGTGCTTTCGGTTAGAGGTTTGAGAGCAGCGCAGGAGTATATCATTAACCAGGTTCAGTTGGTTTATGAATCTCAGGGGATTCCAATTAACGACAAGCATTTTGAGGCTATTGTTAAAAAGATGAGTGATGAAGTAAGAGTGGTTACATCAGGTGATACAGACCTTCTTCCGGGAGAACTTGTTGAAAAGGCCTCTTTCGAAGAGGAAAATGAAAGAGTATTAGCAGCAGGTGGTGAACCAGCAAGTGCACAGCAGGTGGTTTTGGGAATAACAAGGAGAGCGCTTCACACTGAAAGCTGGCTTTCGGCAGCTTCATTTGAGCAGACCACAGATGTTTTGACAGAATCATCTCTTATGGGAAAAGAAGACAAACTCTTTGGTCTAAAAGAAAATGTTATTATAGGAAGACTTATACCAGTTAGCCCCGAAAGGGCCGTCTTGCCACAAGGGTAGCTTCCAGGATATAATTCGTATTCGAAATCTATGCCAACAGTATCACAGTTAGTAAGAAAAGGAAGAAAAAAAGTTATTAAAAAGAACCAAAAAGCGGCACTAAGACGCTGGTTTAATGCTAAGGACAGAAAGTTTGGAGAAAACTCTTCACCTTTTAAGCGAGGAGTAGTTTTACAAGTTCGCACTATGACTCCAAGAAAACCAAATTCAGCGTTAAGAAAAGTTGCAAGGGTAAGGCTTTCCAACAAACAGGAGGTAACTGCTTATATTCCAGGAGAAGGTCATGAACTTGCTGAACACTCTGTAGTTATAATCCGGGGTGGAAAGGTGAAAGACCTGGCGGGGGTAAAATACCAGGTTGTTCGAGGCAAGCTTGATACAACCGGTGTTGTAGGAAGAAAGACCTCAAGAAGTAGATATGGTTCCAAAAAGGAAGGAGGAGCGTCAGTGGGAACAACCGCTGAGGCACAGGCATAATATGGCAAGAGGAAGAGCAGTAAGGGTAAGGAAGGTAAATCCTGATCCTATCTACAAAAATAAACTTATAACAAAACTTATTAACCGTTCAATGAAGGATGGTAAAAAGTCAGTTGCGGTAAAACAAGTAATGGGTGCAATGGATATTATTAAAAAAGAGGGTAATGATCCAATTAAGGTTTTTTCAGATGCAATAGCAAATATAAAGCCATCCATGGAGGTAAGGCCCAGAAGAATCGGTGGGGCTGCATATCAGGTTCCGACTAGTGTGCGAGGTCCAAGAAAAGAATCACTTGCAATTCGTTGGTTGGTGGCAGCAGCAAGGGCAAGATCTTCTTCAGAATTTAGAACATTTACAGAAAAACTCTCAAGAGAAATTATGGATGCAGCTGGTGGTGAAGGAGCAGCAGTCAAAAAAAGACAAGACATGGAAAAAATGGCTGAAGCAAACAGAGCATTTTCTCACTTCAGATGGTAAAAAGCTAAACGTAATAATATTCGCTTAATATACACTTGGTGTATCTGGATAACAAAGCTGAGGAATAAGATTAACTTCAAAATTGGGTAACAGATGTTTTTTTGCTACATACACACAACCATAGTGTTTATTAGTGGGGATTGTGTAATACAGTCTTCCTCCCATATCTAAGGACCTTACCCCAAAGCGTCTAAAAATGGTGATTAGATTATTCCACTCGGAATCTTCTTTCTCGCCATTTAAAATTCTAGGTTCGGGACTGTCAGATTTGGTTGGTACCATACAAACTGTACTTTCGTGTTCTAAAAATCCTAATCTTAATTTTGTGCTTGCAAAGCAACTGTCGTCTGGGAGTATGGCTTCAAAAACAAAAATAACCCCTGGATAGTTTGACACAAACTTCCCCTCTCTTAAGGAGTGATTGTGCTGAAGCGCAGATTGAACCATATCGGTTTCCAAGTGTTCTCTGTAATATGGGTGAATCAAAACTCCAATAGATCCATTATTGCTTCCAATTAAGTCTCTTATACTTTGTACACTTTCCTCTGAAAGGTACCTGATATCAAGAATTGGTGGGCTTTGGACCTTTAATTTTTCCTGCTCAATAAACATGGTGTATTATATTTGTCTTTGTATATAATTTTCAATTTTTTAAGTAGACTTTTATTTTGTATTGATTTAAGGTCTTTAGGTTGGTAAAATTCCTTATGCTTCCATCAGGAAGCTTTTGTTATGTCTTAGTTTATGGCAGTTCAAGCTACAAAGAAAAAAGCAAATTTAGTTGTTACGGCTACAAAAGACCGCAACCTTCCCATGGAGAAAATTCGCAATATTGGAATTATTGCCCATATTGATGCTGGAAAAACTACCACTACTGAAAGGATTCTTTTTGAAACCGGGAAAACTTATAAGTTGGGATCTGTTGATGAGGGAACTACTGCAACCGATTGGATGGAGCAGGAGCGTGAGCGTGGGATTACAATTGTTTCTGCGGCAATCACAACCTTCTGGGATTTACAAACCGCATCTTCTGTTGAGAATGGTCACTACAGAATAAACATCATTGATACTCCGGGACATATTGATTTTACAGCTGAGGTAGAAAGATCATTAAGGGTTTTAGATGGAGCAGTCATGGTATTTGATGGAAGAACGGGAGTTGAGAGTCAGTCAGAAACTGTTTGGAGACAGGCAGATCGTTATTCAGTTCCCAGAATTTGTATTTTAAATAAACTAAATCTTATTGGTGCAGATTTTGAGGGGAGCATTAAATCTATTCAAGAAAGATTAGGAGCAAATGCCTCTCCCATTCAGCTGCCCATTGGTTTAGAGCATGAGCTTCATGGGGTTGTTGATCTTATAAAGATGAAGGCCTATACGTATCAAGGAGTAGAAGACAATAAACTCCATGAAGAGGAAATTCCAGAAAACCTGAAAGAATCTGCCGAAAAGTATAGGGCTGAACTTGTTGAAAAGGTTGCTGAATTTGATGACAACACTCTTAATAAGTATCTCGAGGGCCAAGATTTGACCGAAGCTGATATAAAATCAGCCATAAGAGCAGGTGTAATTGCTGGCAAATTCTTTCCGATTCTTGGTGGGGACAACAGAACCGCAACAGTTCAGCTTTTAATGGATGCAGTTGTTGAATATCTTCCATCCCCCATTGAAGTTCCACCGGTTGAGGGAGTTAATCCAAAAACTGGAGAGAAAGAAGTAAGGGCTCCCAAAAACGAAGAGCCGACTTGTGCCCTTGCTTTTAAAGTCGTTACTGATCCTCATGTTGGCCGTTTGGTTTACTTAAGGATTTATTCGGGAGTGTTAAAAGCCGGCCAGGCAGTTTTAAATGCTACAAAAAGAACCCCCGAAAGAATCGGGAAGTTGGTTCTCATGCATGCTGATCAGAGAGAGCTTGTTGAAGAAGCTTATGCTGGAGAGATTGTTGCTGCAGTAGGCATTAAAAATACGACAACAGGCAACACTGTTTGTGATCCAGCACACCCTGTTGTTTTGGAGTCAATCAAGTTTCCTGAACCGGTTATTTCACTTGCAATTGAGCCTGCCACTAAAGCCGATCAGGAAAAAATGGGCCTTGCTCTTCAGAAGCTTTCAGATGAAGATCCGACATTTAAAATAAAATCCAACTTTGAGACGGGGCAGACTATTATCTCAGGAATGGGTGAACTTCAGCTTGAAATTTTGGTAGATCGTATGAAGCGGGAGTTTAATGTTGAGGCAAGGACTGGGGCTCCACAGGTGGCTTACAAAGAAACCATTAAAAAGACTGCAAAAGGAGAAGGAAAATACATAAGGCAAACCGGAGGTCGTGGACAGTATGGACATTGTTTGGTCAGAATTGAGCCTTTGGGACGTGGAGAGGGTGTTAAATTTACTTCAGAAATAAAAGGAGGAGCAATCCCATCTGAGTATATTCCCGCGATTGAGAAGGGAGTTAGAGAAAAGATGGAGAATGGAATATTGGCAGGATTTCCCATGACCGATATGGCAGTTTTTGTTTACGACGGAACTTATCACGAAGTAGACTCTTCAGAAATTGCATTCAAGATTGCAGGTTCAATGGCGGTCGAGCATGCCTCAAACGAAGCGGATATGGTTCTTTTGGAGCCGATCATGAACGTTGAGGTTTCAACCCCCGATGAGTTTATGGGAGATGTAATTGGAGACTTGTCAGCAAAAAGAGCACAAATCCAAGGTACAGAAAAAAGAGGTCAGATGACTGTAATCCATGCAACGGCTCCCTTAGCAGAGCTATCCGGATACGCAACTAAATTAAGGTCAATTTCTCAAGGAAGGGCAAACTTCTACATGGAGCCAAGTCATTATGAGGAAGTTCCTAAGAATGTTGCAGAAGCAATTATAGAAAAGTCTGGAAAAAGACGCAGTGAGTAATTTTAGTATTTAGTGCTTGACTGGGGATTTTGTGCCTTTTATAATACGCCAAGTATTGAAAATGCGAAAGGGTTTTGTGCTCTTTTGTTTTTTTAAAATACTGATATAATACATTTCTATGGCAGCAGATACAAAACAGAAATACGAAAGAACAAAGCCGCATGTTAATATTGGAACCATCGGTCACGTCGATCATGGTAAAACTACTTTAACTGCTGCGATCTCTACAGTACTCTCCAAGCAACCAGGAAATACGTCACACGCTTATAAATTTGATGAAATTGACAATGCTCCTGAAGAAAAAGAGCGAGGAGTTACTATTAATATCTCCCATTTGGAATATGAAACTGCAAAGAGGCACTATGCTCACATTGATGCTCCAGGACATGCAGATTATATCAAAAACATGATTACAGGGGCAGCCCAGATGGATGGGGCAATTTTAGTTATCTCAGCTGCAGATGGACCCATGCCTCAAACTCGAGAGCACGTTATTTTGGCAAGACAGGTTAACGTTCCAGCAATTGTAGTTTTTCTTAACAAATGTGATACAGTTGATGACCCTGAGATTATTGATCTTGTTGAAGCAGATGTTCGCGAACTCCTTAAAAAATATGAATATCCAGGCGATGAGGTTCCAGTTATTCGCGGATCGGCTCTTAAAGCTCTAGAGGGCGATGCTGAAGCAGAAAAGCAGATCATGGCTCTTATGGATGCAGTTGATAGTTATGTTCCTGATCCAAAGCGTGATGTGGAGAAGCCTTTCTTAATGCCGGTTGAAGATGTGTTCTCAATTAAAGGTAGGGGAACAGTTGCAACAGGAAGAGTTGAGCGAGGCAAACTTAATGTTAATGAGGAAATAGAAATAGTTGGCCTTAAGAAGACTCAAAAGACAGTAGTTACCGGGCTTGAGATGTTTAGAAAAACTCTTGATTTTACTGAGGCTGGAGACAATGTTGGAGTACTTTTGAGAGGTATAGAAAAAGACCAAATCGAAAGAGGTCAGGTTATTGCAAAACCCGGAACCATTACTCCTCACACTGAGTTTGAAGCGGAAGTGTATATTCTTTCCAAGGAGGAAGGTGGACGCCACACACCATTTTTTACAGGTTACAAGCCACAGTTTTACATTAAAACTGCAGACATTACCGGTGAAGTTACCCTTCCAGAAGGAATTGAGATGGTAATGCCAGGAGATAGTGCAAAAATGAAAGTAAAACTTATTGCACCAGTTGCAATGGAAGAAGGATTTAGATTCGCAATTCGAGAAGGTGGTAGCACAGTTGGTGCTGGAGCTATAACCAAGATTATTGCCTAACCTGTCCTTTTAGCACCTTAAACGGGCCATGCCAGCAGGAAGATTAAGAATTAAACTAAAAAGTTATGACCATAGGGTCATTGATGAAACTGCAGCAAAAATACTTGATGTAGCAATTGCTACTGGTGCAAAAATAGTTGGCCCGATTCCTCTCCCAACAAAAAGAACAGTGATGCCAGTTCTTAAATCCCCATTTACTGACAAAGATGCTCAAGAACATTTTGAGGTTTTGGTTCACAAAAGATTTGTTGAAATTCTTGACCCTTCAGAACGTACTATAGATTCACTTTCAAACCTGGACCTTCCAGCAGGAGTATCTATTGAGGTAAAGATGTAATATGGTTGAGGACAGAGAATAGAAGCATTTGGTTTGTCTTCAGATCTTCAGAAGGAGGGCGTGATTGCTTCTGCATCTGATACAGCGGAGGACATTCTTAAATGGAGAGATCGAAATCCCGAAGAACTAGGGACGGAGTATGGACATGCAGCCTTAGTTTTTAGCCAAGCAATAGTGTGTGCAGGATTGGAGGGAGACGAAGCTAATCAAGTAAAATATTTAAGAGAGAAAGCAAATTTACTTATAGAACGGTATGGTTTACGAATTATTGACTTCATGCGTCTTGAGCTAGGGGCGGTTCTTGAATTGGACAAAGATTCAGCTACGTCAGAAAATAGATAATATCGGTAAGATATTGCAGTATACTTTTTGATCAAAAATGTGATCCCCCAAAATGTGGACGTATTTTGGGTATAGAATAATTATATGTCAGACTTTGTATCTCGTGCAGGAGAAAAGCTTCAATTTGCACTGGATTCCTTTAAAATTAGTGTTGATGGCTTGGTTGCTGGCGATTTTGGTTCATCCACAGGTGGATTTGTTGATTGTTTACTTAAAAATGGGGTTAGAAAAGTTTACTCTGTTGATACAAGCTATGGCGAGCTTGCCTGGAAGCTTAGAAATGACCCTAAGGTGGTAGTTTTTGAACGCACTAATGCTATGCATGTTACTCTACCTGAGAAAGTTGATTTAGTTACAATTGATACTTCATGGACAAAGCAGTCTAAAATCCTTCCTAACGCTATGGGATGCATCAAGAGGGGGGGTTTTATCATTTCTCTGGTAAAACCACATTATGAGGCTGGCCGTGCAAAAGTTGATGAACAAGAGACTAATTCTATATTGGAAAAAGTAAAAAGCGAGGTCGGATCTTTGGGTGGGAAGATTATTGATATTGTTGAATCCCCCATCCTGGGTGAGAAAGGGAAAAATAAAGAGTTTTTAGCTTATATAAAACTTAGCAATGAAGGAGAAAGATAATAGCACTATAGACATCTGGGGGCTTAGTGGGAAATATGTGCCCGGGAGCGAAGGGATGGCCGACAAGTTTCTAAATAGTGAATCTGGAGAAGGGCTTGTTCGGGAGGTGGCCTTTTTGTTTTATTTAAAAAGACTGAGATTGGGAACTTGCGGTGTGGACATGGATGACTGGTCTGAGGCAGAAAGAAAATTAAAAAGATATTTAGTGAGAAGGATATCGTTTACTGGCAATCTATAATCCTTGCTTCAGCGTAATTCATTTGTTATAATTTCCCCATCGTGGAGATGTTTCGTCTCACATAGGCCACGCAGATTTTCTGGAAGTGCCGTTTCATGGCGCCTTCTGGCGCTTTTTTTTGGCTAACAAAGCTTTATGCTAAAAACATTTTTTGGATTTAAGAAAGATATGAGTCAAACCTACGTAGGTGACACGCGGGTACCTGTTACTGTAGTTGACAGTAAGGCTTGCGTGGTAACAGCGGTAAAGACAAAAGAAAAAGATGGTTATTGGGGAGTTCAGCTTGGAGTAGGAGAGAAAAAACTGAAAAATGTTAAAAACCCTCAGAAGGGTCACTTGGAGAAAACTTCAAAAACTATGGCCTGGGCACCAAGATATTTTAGGGAGATCAAGTTGGAAGCTAACCCAGAAGTTAAAGTCGGAGACAAAATAATGGTCACCGATATTTTTAAGAAAGGAGACATGGTAACTGTTAGTGGAACCTCAAAGGGTAAAGGTTTTGCCGGGGTTGTTAAAAGATGGCACTTTGCAGGTGGACCCAGAACCCACGGGCAATCAGATCGTCTTCGTGCTCCAGGGTCGATTGGACAAGGAACTACCCCTGGAAGAGTTTTGAAAGGAAAACATATGGCAGGAAGAATGGGTAATGCAAGGGTTACTATCAAAAATCTTATTGTAACGATGGTTGATCCAGAAAACGCTTTATTAGAGCTTTCCGGTCCTGTTCCTGGGGTTAGAAACGGACTTTTAGAGATTAAAAAGACGGCATCTGGAAAGCTTCAAGAGCTTATTGAGGAAACTCCTCAAGTTGTTGTTCAGGAAGAAGCTCAGGAGGTGCAGAAAGAGGAGACAAACAATCAGGAAGAAAGTAAAGGAGGAGTCGAAAATGAGTAAAGTTGATGTTTACACGATACAAGGGACTAAAAAAGCCCAAACTACTCTTCCTAAGGAGTACGGGGGGAAAGTGAATAAGGCAGCAATTGCTCAGGCAGTGAGAGTTTATGAGGATGGGACACATAAAAGGCTTCCTAAGACAAAAACAAGATCCCAAGTAAGGATATCAACAAGAAAGATTTATAAACAAAAAGGGACAGGTGGGGCGCGTCATGGAGCAAAATCGGCTCCCATATTTGTGGGTGGAGGGACAGCCCATGGTCCAAAAGGTATAAAACGTGAGCTTAAATTACCCAGAGCAGTTAAGAGCGTTTCTTTAAGATCCGCGCTTATACTAAAAGCAGACGAGGGTAAGTTAGTTTTGATTGAAGGGGTTTCAAAGCTTGCAAAAACTAAGGAATTTTCCAATCTGTATAAAAAAATAATTCCCGAGGGCCAGAAGGCTATTTTTTGTGTTTCGGCCGTTAATGGAAAAGCTATGAATTTTGTACGAAACGTTGAAAATGTTTCCGTTAAATTGTTTGCTAATCTAAATACCTACGATATTGTCCGTACAAATTGGCTCTTGGTTGACAATGATATATTTTTTGCAAAAAGCGAAAAAACAGTAAAGATTAAGAAAGAAACGAAAAAGGTTATAAAGAAATAACAAAAAATGAGAATAAAACCAGTTGTAACAGAAAAGGCGTTGGCTGATTCAAAAGACGGGAAGTACACTTTTTTGGTTCCAAGTAAGTTTGGTAAGTGGGAAATAAAAAGAGTAATTTCTTATCTTTTTGGTGTACATGTTAGAAATGTAAGAACCATTGCTTATAAAGCATATACTAAAAAGAATTATATGGGTAGAAAAGTCTCAGTTAGTGCAAGGAAAAAGGCCATTGTTACCCTTGCTGCAAATGAATCTATTGATATTTTTGAAGAGAAAAAAAATAAAAAATCTAAAAAATGAAATTAAAAAGAATACTAGCTAAAAAATCAGGAAGAGGCTTTAGAGGTCAGATTTCAACCAGGCATCAAGGCGGGCGTAAGAAACGATTCCTGCGTGAGATTGACTTTAAAAGGTCAAAAGTGGGAATTTGGGCCAGAGTTGAGGCAGTTGAGTACGACCCGAACCGCAATTGTGATATCGCCCTTATCCTCTATGAAGATGGAACCAGAAACTATATACTTGCACCCTTGGGGCTTAAAGAGGGAGACAAGCTAATAAGTTCAGGTGATGCGTCTTTGGATGTAGGAAACAGTCTTCCTCTTGCAAAGATTCCTGTTGGTACTTACATACACAACGTTGAAATTAGGCCGCAAAAGGGGGGCCAGATGGTTCGCGGTGCAGGAGTTGCAGCGCAAGTACACGGCAAGGAGGACAAATATGTTTTGGTTAAGCTTCCGTCAGGAGAGATCAAAAGATTTGATCCAAGGTGCCGTGCAACAATTGGCCAAGTTGGAAATGTTGAAGACAGAAATATTATTTTGGGTAAGGCCGGAAGAAAAAGAAGGAAAGGAATACGACCAACAGTTAGAGGTGTTGCACAGCATCCCAAAGCTCACCCTCACGGTGGAGGGGAAGGTAGAAGCGGGATTGGGATGAAACACCCAAAAACTCCATGGGGAAGAGCGGCAGTAGGAAAAACTAGAGCTAAAAGAAAGTATTCTGATAGAATGATTGTTGCTCCGAGAAAGAAAGGAAAACACAGCTAATGTCAAGAAGTACAAAAAAAGGACCATATGTAGATAGCAATCTTTTAAAAAAGATCGCGGCGGGTTTGGGCGAAAAGGCTAGTCCCATAAAGACCTGGTCAAGAAATAGTCAGATTTCACCAGAGTTTGTGGGTAAATATTTTAAAGTTCATAACGGGCGTGTATTTGTTGATGTTTTTGCGACTGAGGACATGGTTGGTCACAGGCTTGGCGAGTTTGCTCCATCACGGACTTTTCGAGGTCATGGACAAGTTGTCAAACGAACTCTTGATAAGACTTAATATGGAATTTATATCAACACAAAAGTATATAAGAGTTTCGCCTAAAAAAATAAGGCCGTTGGCTCGTGAGGTTTCAAAACTTAGACCTCAAGAAGCAATCGACACGTTGCCTTTTGCACAAAAGAAAGGCGCAAGCTATCTTGCCAAGGTGATTAAAACAGCCGCGGCCAATGCGAAAGGAAAAGGTGTTGACATAACTGACCTTTTTATAAAAGAGATTCAAGTGATGGAAGGCCCACGCCTGAAGCGAGGAATTCCCGCATCCCGTGGGAGGTGGCACCCGATTATCAAAAGAATGAGTCATATAAAAGTTATTTTGGCATTAAAGGAGAAGAAACAGGGTAGGGTTGAGTCTCAGAAAGTAAAAAAGAGTAGAGAAAAGAACGTCAAGAAAAATAGTGCTGAGGCATTAAAAAAAGTTAAAAAATAATATGGGTCAAAAAATTAATCCAACAGGTTTTCGTGTAGGTACTTTTCTTCCCTGGAAGTCTAGATGGTTTAGCGACTCGGGTGAATACAAAGATTTACTTATTGAGGATATTCAAATAAGAAAGGCTTTGATGGAAAGGCTCAAGCTAGCGGGGGTTACTTCTGTTGAGATTGAGAGATTGCCAAAAAGTATGAGGATAATTCTTACTGTATCAAGGCCTGGTGTGGTAATAGGTAGAGGAGGCTCGGGTCTTGAAGATTTGAAAAAGTATGTTGTAGAGATAATAAAAAAGAACAGGTTTAGAAAAACCAAAGATGTAAAAATTGATTTTCAAATCAATGAGGTTAAAAACGCCGAACTTTCGGCACATCTTGTCGCAACAAGAATAGCAGGAGAGCTTGAAAGAAGAATACCTCACAGAAGAGTTGTGACAAAAGCCATGGATCGAGTTATGCAGGCTGGAGCCTTGGGAGTAAAAATTGTGCTTTCGGGAAGAATTGAAGGAGCAGATATTTCAAGGACTGAAAAGTATCATATAGGTTCAGTTCCATCACAAACTCTAAGAGAGATAATCGATTATGCCGAAGTTCCGGCTTTACCCAAAAAGGGTTACGTAGGGATTAAAGTTTTTGTACACAAAAAGAAAGAATAATCTATGTTGCAACCAAAAAGAAGAAAATACAGAAAAGATTTTAGAGGGAGAAGAAAAGGCCTTGCTCAACGTGGTTCGTCTGTTTCTTTTGGAGAATACGGACTTAAGTCCCTGGATCGCGGTTGGATGTCTAGTAATCAAATTGAAGCAGGTAGACGTGCAATCACCCATGCATTAAAACGTGGTGGAAAAGTTTGGGTTAGGGTCTTTCCGGATAAACCAGTTAGCGCAAGAGCTGCGGGACAAAGGATGGGTGGAGGAAAAGGTGAGGTTGACCGTTACGTTGCGGTAGTGCGTCCGGGAAAGATTCTTTATGAAGTTGTCGGTGCATCAAAGGAAGTGGTTCTTGAGGCATTTGCAAAAGCAGCAGCCAAGATGCCTTTTAAGACTGTTGTGGTTGAAAGAGATTAATTATTAGAGTTTTTAAATTATATATGAAGAAAAAGGATTTTAAATCATACAGAGAAAAAAATGTAAAAGCGCTAAAAGAAGAAGCGGCTAAGCTCAAGAAAGAAGCCGAGGTTTTTTATACAAAAATAAAAGCTGGCCAAGAGAAAAGCACATCTGGTGCAAGGAGTATTAGAAAGGATATTGCAAGAATAAAGACTTTAATTAGCGAGAAAGAAATTTTAGAAAAAGAAGTTAAAAAAGAGGAGAAAGATAAAGAGGGTTAAAATAATTGTAAGAATAGTCAAAAGTAAGTATACTTTAGGGCTTTTAACAAAAAACAAAAAATGAAAACATTTCAAGGAAAAGTAATATCAACAAAAATGAAGGATACAGCAACTATTGCTGTTGAGCGTATTGTAGTTCACCCTCTATACAAAAAGAGGATGAAGAGAGTTAAAAAATATCATGTTCATGACGAGATCGGAGTTAAGGTCGGCCAGAGAGTATCTTTTGTGGATTCAAAACCCGTTAGCAAACTCAAAAAATGGAGGTTAGTTGCAGTTATAAATAAAAGCGAAAACAAAGACACTAAACAAAAAAAGACTAAAAATAATATATGGTTCAGTTAAGAACAATACTAAAACCGGCGGATAATTCAGGAGCAAAGGCCCTTATGGTTATTGGCATATCCGCAAAAATAGGCAAAAAGGCGACTATTGGGGATGTGGTCAATTGTGTAGTTAAAGGAGCCGACCCCGCCGGCCTTCTTGCTAATAAAGAAAAAGTAAAAGTTCTTATAGTAAGAACTAAAAAAGAAATAAGGAGAAAGGACGGTAGTTATGTCAGGTTTGATGATAACGCTGGAGTTGTTATAGACAAACAAGGTTTACCCCGCGGAACCAGGATATTAGGTCCCATTGCAAGAGAGGTAAAAGAGATGGGGTATACAAAGATAGCCTCACTTTCCCGTGAGGTTGTTTAAAAATATATGCTTAAACTAAAAGTTGGAGACAAGGTAAAAGTGCTTTCTGGAAAAGACAAGGGCAGGGATGGGGAGATTGAAAAGATTTATCCCAAAAAAGCCCTTGCTGTTGTTCCTGGAGTAAATATATATAAAAAGCATACAAAGGGATTTGAGGGTCAAAAGGGTGGAATATATGAAATTCCTAGACCAATTGCCCTTTCTCGCCTTATGCTTATTTGTCCAAAGTGCAAAAAGGCAGTGAGGGTTGGGTTTAGAGACTTAAAAGATACAAAAGTGAGAGTCTGCAAAAAATGTAAAAGCGAAATAGATGCGAAATAATTAAAATTTATATAAGCGAAATAGTTATGGAAAAAACAAAAAAATTACAATCGAGACTAGAAGAAAAATACAAAGGTGAAGTGTCGGATCAGCTTAGAGCAGAGTTTGACATTAAAAACAAACTGGGTGTTCCCAGGATCCTTAAGGTAGTTGTCAATTCGGGAATTGGAGAGGCAACTAAGAATAAAGAGCTGATTCAAACAGTTTTGGGTGATATGGCCGCAATCTGTGGCCAAAAACCTTCCGTTCAGAAAGCGAGGGTTTCAGTTGCAAGCTTTGGAGTACGCGAGGGTCAGCCTGTTGGTTTAAGAGTCACTCTGAGAGGAAGAAGAATGTATGATTTTTTGGATAAGCTTATTTCTATTACCCTTCCCCGGTTGAGAGACTTTAGAGGGGTATCTGTAAAATCTTTTGACGGATTTGGTAATTACACCTTAGGACTTAGTGAGCATTCTGTTTTTCCGGAGATTGACTTAGCAAAAGTTACAAAACCTTTTGGTTTTGAAATAACAATAGTTACAAGTACGAATGATCGCAAGAGAGCCTTTAGGCTTCTTGAGCTTATAGGTTTTCCTTTTGAAAAATAATATGGCAAAAACATCAAAAGAAGTACGAGAAACAAAAAAGTTAAAATACGATACACGTTACAGGAACAGGTGTAGGATCTGTGGCAGACCGAGAGGATATATGAGAAAATATGGTCTTTGTAGGCTTTGTTTCAGACGCGAGGCCCACAAGGGTAATATACCCGGTGTTAGAAAGGCAAGTTGGTAATTATGGGAAACAAAAAAAATTCTATGACTAACTATTCTGTTGGAGATTTTTTGATAAGAATCAAAAATATTGCCCTTGCTGGCAAAAAGGATGTTTTGGTTCCCAACACAAAAATGAACAAAGCTTGTGCAGAAACTTTAGTACGAATGGGCTACTTGGATAGTGTGAGAAGCGGCGATAATGGCCTTAGACTTGAGCTTGCGTTTAGGAACAAAAGCCCATATATAACAGATATAAAAATCGTTTCGAAACCAGGCCTTAGGATTTATAAAGGAGTTGAGGAAATTGAAAGACACAAAGGCCCTTCTCAGTTTTTGATTTCAACCCCTAAGGGGATTAAGTCATCGAACGAAGCTAAGAAAGAAATTGTCGGAGGAGAGATTATAGCAGAGATTATCTAATATATGAGTAGAGTAGGAAATATGCCAGTTGGTATTCCGAAAGGAGTTAAGGTTGAAGTTCGGGGTAGGGATGTTGTGGTCCAGGGATCCAAGGGAGAACTTAAACTTAACCTTCCTGAAAGAATTAATGTTGAGCTAAAGGGAAATGAAGTGTGGGTATCAAAAAAGGGAGCAGCAACTCAGGAAAGAGCGAGTCAGGGAACTATTCGTGCACTTGTAGCAAACATGGTTAAAGGTGTGAGTGATGGGTGGAGCCGTGAGCTTGAGATGGTGGGTACAGGATATAGAGCTGAAGCAAAGGGAGGCGAGCTTGTTCTTACAATTGGCTTTTCTCACCCTGTTGTGATTAAAGCTCCTGATGGGATTTCTTTTAAAGTAGAAAAGACAAAAATTACCGTAGAGGGGATAGATAAACATTTGGTGGGTCAGATTGCCAGCGATATTAGGGCAGTTAGACCTCCTGAGCCGTATAAAGGCAAGGGAATAAGATATGTAGGTGAATATGTAAGAAGAAAGGCCGGAAAAGCTGCAAAGACACAGGGAGCAGTGTAGATCTGAAATATTTCATAAATGACGAAACTAATCAAAAATACTAAAAAAAGATTCTCGAAAAAGGCCAAGGGAACGAGCAAAATTCCAAGGCTTTCAGTATCAAGATCAAACAAGTATATTTATGTTCAGGCTGTCGATGATGAAAAAATGATCACGCTTTTTGGTATGTCTTCAAAAAGTTTAGAGGGGAAAAAGGGCAAATCAAAGGTTGAACTTACCGAAGAGCTTGGAGAGAAAGTCGCCGACAAACTTATTAAAATGGGAATAAAAAGAGTGATTTTTGATAGAGGAAGATTTAGGTATCACGGAAGAGTCAAAGCAGTAGGCGAAGGAGCTAGAAAAGGAGGATTATCAATTTAATGAACACATTTAACCCCTCAAATTATCGAGCAGAAAGCGAGTTTGAGGAAACAGTTATAGAGATAAAAAGAATTTCCAAAAAAACTAAAGGAGGAAATCAAATAAGATTTTCAGCTCTTGTAGTGGTTGGTGATAAAAAAGGTAAAGTGGGACTGGCTCTTGCAAAAGCAGCTGATGTTAGGAGTGCAATAGCAAAATCGTTAGCTAAAGCAAAAAGAAACATGGTTACCGTACCAATAGTGGGTACAACACTTCCGTTTAGTGTTAGGGAAAAGTTTTCTGCCGCTAAGGTTATAGTCAAACCTGCTCCTCCGGGAAGCGGCATAATTGCAGGTGGACCTATGCGAGTTGTTCTTAACGCAGCAGGAGTAAGAGACGCAGTTGGAAAAATCTTGGGGACCAAAAATAAAGCTTCCAATGTTTATGCTACTATGAAGGCTCTGGAAAGTATTTCTGAATTAAAGAATAAAAAGACTAAACCGGCAAAAACAAAAGAAGAAAAATAACGTATAGATATGACAGACACACAAGGATTGGTAACAAGAAGGAAAAAAAGATTAGGAAGAGGGTATGGTTCTGGCAAAGGTGGCCACACTTCGGGTCGTGGTCAAAAGGGCCAGAAGGCAAGAGGAAGTGTAAATGTTCTTTTTGAGGGCCTTAAAGTTAAAAAATCATTTATCAAAAGACTTCCTCTAAGGCGTGGGAAGGGAAGGTTTTCTGCTAAGAAAAAACCTTTGGTTGTAAACCTCCAGTATCTGAATGTTCTTCCCGAGGGATCCTTGGTTGATCTTAAATTGCTTGTAAAACATGGGATTATCAAAGAAGCCGATGCGAAAGCTTTCGGGGTTAAAATTCTTGGCGATGGTAAGCTTACAAAAAAGATTACTATTAAGCTTCCAATATCAAAATCAGCTGCAGAAAAAGTCAAGAAGGCAGGAGGAAAAGTTGAGGCTTAAAATCTACTTTCGAAAGCTTCCTTCCTAAGTGATAAAATTATTCAAATGCTAACCTTAGTATTGCAATTTTTTACAAGAGCACTAAAGGCTCCCGATATAAGGAAGAAGATTTTGGTTACTGCCGTTGTGCTTATTGTTTTTAGGCTTATTGCCCATGTTCCGGCAGCAGGAATTAATTCATCGAGCCTAAAAGCTCTCTTTTACGGCAGTCCTTTTCTTTCGCTTTTAGATGTATTTTCCGGGGGAACACTTGCCAATTTTTCAATAATGGCTTTGGGATTAAATCCTTATATTAACGCTTCCATCATCTTTCAGCTTCTAACTTTTGTTGTCCCAAAACTTGAGGAGTTGTCAAAAGAAGGCGAGTATGGCCAGGAGAAGATAAACCAGTATACAAAATATGTAACGATTCCTCTTGCTGCCATTCAAGCTTTTGTTATGTTTACTCTCCTTAAAAATCAAGGTGTTATTGGTGAATTTTCTCCTCTTTCTCTTCTTGGTTTGGTATTAACCATGACTGCAGGAAGCGTTCTTGCTGTGTGGTTGGGAGATCTTATTACCGAATATGGTGTTTCGAACGGGGTTTCATTTTTAATATTTGCAGGGATAATTGCCAGACTTCCGGTCACGATTTCTCAATCAGTAACAGCAATTGAAGGAAAGGATATTTTAAGAATGGGAGTTTTTATTGTTATGGCGGTTGCTGTTGTTGGTGTAATCGTGTTTATGAACGAAGCAACCCGTAGGATTCCTGTTAATTATGCAAGGAGGGCAGGAACTGCGGGTCCTGCTTCATCCTACCTTCCTCTAAGGCTTAATCAAGCAGGTGTTATACCCATCATTTTTGCGGTATCACTAGTGCTTGTTCCATCATTTTTGGCCCAAGTTTTTGCACAAGCTGCAAATCCCAAACTTCAAAATTTGGCACAGTTTATTCAGAGAGACTTTACACCTAGATCTCTCATGTATAATGCAGCCTACTTTCTTTTAGTTGTTGGATTTACTTATTTTTATACAGCAGTAGTTTTTAACCCAGAAAAAATTAGCGAAAACTTACAAAAAAACGGTGGCTTCATTCCAGGTATTCGTCCGGGCAAGCAAACTATTGAATACTTAAGCGGTGTACTTTCGAGGGTTACCCTTGCAGGCGCTGTATTTTTGGGGTTGGTAGCAATTCTTCCTTCAATTTTTCAGAATTTTATTGGGGTTGCCAACCTTGCAATAGGGGGAACCGGAATTCTTATCGTTGTATCAGTTGTTCTTGAGGTCACCCGCGATCTTGAAGCCCAACTTGTTATGAAGCGCTATGACGCTCTTATTAGGTAATCAACTGGTATGAATATTGTAATTTTAGGACCACAAGCTTCAGGAAAAGGAACACAGGCCAAGGAGATTTCAAAGAGACTAAATTTGATTCATATTGAGAGCGGAAAGATCCTCAGATTGAAAGCAGAAACAAATCCAATAATTAAAGAAGAGATAGAAAAAGGGATACTTGTTGATAGTAACACAACAATTTCTTTTATTAATGAGTATATTAGAGAAAACGGATTTTCTTATAATAACCTTCTTTTTGATGGTTTTCCCAGATCAGAGGAGCAATATAATCTTCTTAAAAGTTGGCTGGGAGAAAAAGGAACCAAGCTCGACAAAGTTGTCTATCTTAAGGTGAGTGATAAAATTTCAGAAGCAAGGATTTCTTCACGAAGGACATGTAGCAAATGTTTTGCTGTTTACAATTTAGTGACTAATCCTCCAAAAGAACAAGGCCTTTGTGATAAGTGTGACGGTAAGCTTATTATTCGAGATGACGACAAGTTCGAAACAGTTAGGGTAAGGCTTGCAACCTTTCACAAACAAACAGAACCGATTCTAGCCCTTGCCAAAAAGGATGGGATTCTTATTCAAGTTAATGGTGAGAGAGCTATTAATGAGATTACAGAAGAAATAATGCAAAAGATAAGTAAATGACTATGCCTAGACACGCAATTAATATAAAAAGTAAAGACGATATCAAAGTTATGATTGAGGGCGGTAAGCGGCTTCGGGATATTAAGAAGAGACTTTTTGAAACTGTCAGAGCAGGAATTTCTGCTTATGAGATTGAAACTCTAGCGACAGAACTAATAAAAAAGACTGGCGGAAAGCCATCGTTTAAAATGGTATCTGGATACAAATGGTCGACCTGTGTGAATGTGAATGCGGGTCTTGTGCACGGAATTCCCAAAAAAGATATAGTTTTTGCTAAAGGTGATCTTGTAAGCGTTGATGTTGGCCTTTTTTATAAAGGATTTCATACCGATACTTCGTTTTCGAAGGGGATTGATTTAAGCACAAAGAATAAAAAGTTTTTTGATTGTGGTAGGCTGGCTTTGAAAAAAGCAATATCTCAAGCTAAAAAGGGAAAAAGGATATATGACATTTCTAGTGCAATAGAAGAGGTAGTTGTTTCCTCCGGCTACGTACCTGTCCGTGCTCTAGTTGGTCATGGAGTGGGAAGGGAACTCCACGAAGAGCCTTTAATTCCTTGTGTGCGCTTCGGAAAGCGGGAAAATAGTCCTGAAATTGTGGACGGAATGACGATTGCTATTGAGGTAATGTATGTAATGGGGAGCGAAAAGCTGGTTCAGGAAACTGATGGGTGGACAATTTCTACCAGTGATGGTAAAATATCAGCGCTTTTCGAGGAGACTGTTGCGGTAACCCCAGACGGCCCTCTTGTTATTACCTAGGCGTATTTTTCTAGGTAGGAGATTCTGGGGTGTTTTATTTTGTTTAATGAACAAGCTAGTTACAAAGGACGGAAAAGTTTTAGAGGCGCTTCCTAATACGATGTTTAGGATAGAGCTCGATGAAGGGAGAAAAATCCTTGCAACCTTAAAAGGTAGGATGAGAAAGAATTATGTTCGAATTTTTCCTGGTGATAGGGTAAGAGTTGAATTTACTCCCTATGACGAGGAAAGAGGAAGAATTGTTTATAAGTATTAACTTTACTTAGAAACTTTAAGTTCAATTATCAGTTTTAATTTATTAAATATGAAAGTACAATCGTCTATTAAGAAAAGGTGCAAAGACTGCAAAATAGTTAGAAGAAAAGGAGTGGTTTATGTTATTTGTAAAAATCCTAGGCACAAGCAAAGGCAGGGATAAATAAGTTTTAGAAATATGGCAAGAATTTCTGGAGTTGACTTAAAAGATAACTGGAAAGTTGATTTTGCTCTTACAAGAATTAAAGGGATTGGTTGGACGTTGTCTAAAAAGATAGTATCAACGCTAAATATTGATATCAAAAAAAGAGTTTCAGATTTAACCCCTGACGAAATAGCAAAAATCGGATCTGAACTAGAAAAATATTTAACTGAGGGAGAGCTTGCAAGGGTAGTAAGATCCAATGTACAGCGCCTAAGACAAATTGGAAGCTATCGTGGAATACGTCACACAAGGGGACTTCCGGCGAGAGGACAAAGAACCAGAAGAAATGCTCGTACAAAAAGAGGAAAGAGAAAGACCGTGGGTGCTTTCAAAAAAGAAATGCTAACAAAGATGCAGCAAACAAAGAAGGAATAATATGGCAAAGACAAGACAAGTTGAAAAAGGAAAGATTTATATTTCGGCAAGCTTTAATAATACTTTAGTTACTGTTTGTGATGATGATGGTAAAGTTATTTCTTGGGGTTCATCCGGATCCTCAGGATTTAAAGGAACAAGGAAAGCAACGCCGTTTGCCGCAACTACAGCAGTTGAGAAGGTTTTAACTAAAGTGAAAGAGCAGTTTGGTTTTAAGGAAACTGAGGTTTATATCAAAGGACCTGGTCCAGGACGTGATGCCGCACTTCGTGCAATAAGGGGGGCTGGCGTTAAGATTTCTTTAATTGCTGATCTTACTCCTTTTCCACACAATGGCCCAAGAGCCAAAAAGAAAAGGAGAATTTAAGAATAATATAAAGATATATGGCTAGATATACAGGAGCAAAAGACAGATTATCAAGAAGAGAAGGAGTCGACCTCTTTGGAAAAGGGGTTAAGTTGACTCGCCTTAATATTCCACCTGGAATGCATGGCGCAAAAAGAGTAAGGACACCTTCGCAGTATGGGAGACAGCTTAGAGAGAAACAAAAAGCTAAAAGAATTTATGGGATTTTGGAAAGGCAGTTTAGGAAATATGTTGCGCAAGCCTTAAAAACTAGGGGAAATACTGGAGAAAAGCTCATATCACTTCTTGAAAGAAGACTTGATAATGTGATTTATAGATTGGGTTTTGCACCTACTAGGGCCAGTGCAAGGCAGCTTGTAACTCATCGGCATGTGTTTGTTAATGGCAAAAGGGTAAACATCCCTTCATACCAGACCAGAGTCGGTGAATCCATATCGCTATCTTCTAAGGCAGTAGCAATTCCAGCAATAAAGAGGAAACTTGATGAAAAAAATGCTAAAATACCCGGTTGGCTTGAGAAGAAAGGCGCCGTGGGTATGGTTAAAAGTGAACCAACGGTCGATGAAACCAAAGAGATGATTTCAACTCAAGACATAGTTGAGTTCTATTCTAGATAAGGTGGTGATATTATGAGCGAACCGATTTTTGAAATAAAGGAAGAGAAAAAAGACAAAAATTATTCAAACTTTGTTATTACTCCTCTTGAGCAAGGATATGGGCACACATTGGGTAATTCCCTAAGGCGTGTTCTTCTAAAGAGCCTTGGAGGTGTTGCAATAACTAATGTAAAAATTTCTGGTGTTAAACATCAGTTTTCAACTCTTAAAGGGATGAAGGAAGATGTTGTTGAGTTTTTGCTAAATCTAAAAAAGGTTAGGTTTGAGCTGACAGGAGAGCTTAAAAAAGCTGAAAAGGTTAAACTTTCAGTGAAAGGACCAGGTGAGGTAAAAGCAAAGGATATAGTTACCCCGGCCTACCTAAAAGTTGCAAATCCAGAGTTAGTTCTTTGTTACCTTTCCAAAGATGCAAAACTTGAGGCGGAAATGGAAGCTGAATATGGGGTTGGTTATACGACAGTAGAAGAGCGAGCAAGCGAGCGCAAGATTGGTGTTATTCCGCTTGATTCACTTTTTTCTCCTATTACAAGAGTTAACTTCAAAGTTGAAGAGACTCGTGTTGGAAGACTCACAAACTACGACAAGTTGATACTTGATGTTTGGACAGATGGAAGTGTTGATGCGAAGAAAGCAGTTGTGGATGCAGCCAATATCTTGGTTGGCTACTTTACGCAGATTGTTTCTCCTAAGGTGGTTAAGAAAGAAACTGTAGAAAAAGTTGATACCTTAGGACCGGTTGGAAAGCTTTCGGTTGAAGAAATTGGACTTCCTACGAGAGTTGCAAATGCCCTTATTAAGTCAGGTTATGAGACAGTTGAGGCATTATCAAAGGCAAAAAAAGAAGATCTTGTAAAAGTTAGAAATTTGGGAGAAAAATCTGTCAAGATTATTAAAGTTGCTCTTGCTGAAAAAGGCGTAAGCTTTTTGGCTTAAGTAAATTCCCTTATTTTAGAAATTGATTAAACCCCGTCTTCTTTCAAGGCGGAGCTCTGCTCTTGGAACTTGCGGGAATTAGCCATGAAAAAAAGAATTTTTGGAAAAAATCTATCAAGATCAAGAACTGCCAGAGATGCCCTTGTCAGGTCTCAAGTAAGATCCCTTGTTATTAGTGGAAAAATAACAACCACACAAGCGAAGGCAAAAGTACTCAAAAGTTATTTTGAGAAGATGATGACTCTCGCAAAGAAGGAAACAATTGCGGCAAGAAGGAGAGTTTTTTCTAAACTTGCAAATGACAATGCAACAACCAAAAGAATTTTTGAGATTGCAAAAGCATCACCTAAAAGCTATGGATTTACAAAGTTAATTGCTCTTCCTCCAAGAAAGGGAGATATGGCAAAAATAGTAAGAGTAGAAATTATTGATTGGTTTGAGGAGACAAAAGAGCCCAAGAAGATAAAGAAAGAGGTCAAGGAAACTAAAGCGAAAGAAGTAAAAGTAAATCCCGAAAAGAAAAATGTTAAAAAGGCTAGTAAGAAATAACTATGAAAAAAACATATCAGCCAAAAGCAAAGGAAGTTAAAAGAGATTGGCATCTTATTGATGTAAAAGATCAAGTTTTGGGAAGGATCGCAACTAAAATTGCTTCTCTTCTTATGGGAAAGCATAAAGCCAATTATTCTTCTCATATGGATATGGGAGACTTTGTGGTGGTAACCAACTGTGAAAAGGTAGCTCTAACCGGAAGAAAGAAAGAACAAAAGGTTTATAGAAGAGCATCAGGATACCCGGGAGGACTAAAAGAGGTATCATTTAGGAAAATGAGTGAAGAGTTTCCTGAGCGTGTGATAGAATTGGCAGTTGCAGGGATGCTTCCTGATAATAGACTAAAGGCAGAAAGAATAAAAAGGCTTAAGGTTGTTAAAGGAAGCAAAAATCCATACGAAGATAAAATAAAGAAAGAAAATTAATATGGTAAAGGCAAAAAAACAAAAATACATATATGCAGTTGGAAGAAGAAAAGAAGCTGCAGCAAGGGTAAGGCTTTTTAAAGGGAAAGGGGAAAGCCAGGTTAATGGTGCCCCGATTGCAGAATATTTTTCAGGTGACGTTGCAGAAACTACTTGGAAAAAACCATTTAGGGTAACTGATACACTTGAGAAGTATTTTGTTTCAGTAAAGGTTGTAGGAGGAGGAGTAAAAGGACAACTTGAGGCTGCTACTCATGGAATAGCACGAGCATTGGAGAAAGCAAACCAAGAGAAATTCAGAGCAACCTTAAAAAGGGAAGGACTTCTTACAAGAGATGCAAGGACAAGAGAAAGAAGAAAAGTGGGAACAGGTGGAAAAGCAAGAAGAAAGAAACAGTCTCCAAAGAGGTAAACTATTCTAGCCAGGAAGGATGTGTTCATAGTATAATTTGATGTAATGAATATTATTATTCTTCACGGTTTTCCAGCGTATAGTTTGGATAACTATTTCTTAAATAAACACTTCAAAGAAAAAGGGCAAAATGTAATTGCTCCAGTAATGTTTGTAAGAAACTATACGTTTTCTACAGAAAATGTGCTAAAAGACATAGAAAAGATATTGGGTGAAAGAAGGGTTGATGTTGTTATCGGCATATCACTTGGTGGACTTGTTGCACCATATATTGCAAGCGAGTATCAAAAAAGTAAACTCATTCTTATAAGCACGGGTGTGAGTCTTAAAACTGAGAGTTTCTTTTTTAATCTTGCGGTTGATTTGGTTAAATATAAAATTGGCGGTTGGATTACTCCTTTGGTTATTAAACTTCCTGAAAATATGCTTTTATCTTTGTATAGACTAGGCAATCCCTTTAAAGGAGTTGAATCAAAAAGATCTGAGTATGAATCTGATGCAAAAACAAACATAAGATTTATAAAATCTGTTGGTTTTGACAAAATAAAAGAAGTTGTTGATTTTGTAAAAAGCACAGATAATACAAACTTATTAAAGACGTTAAAGAATAAAACAATAATCTTTACAGGATCTAATGATGTTTTAATGACAAAGAATAACGCTATGCAATTAAGTAAGTTGATTGTTAACAGTAAGGTCTATTTGTCAAAAGGAAGCCATTTTAATTCCTTTACTCCAAAAGATTTACCCATAATAGATAGTTTTATTAGTTAGATATAATAAGAAAGGAGAGACTTCTTAAATTTAAATGAATGATATAGTTAGATTGTGGAGATAGAAATAGTCGATAAAAAGTTTGAGAAATTCTTAAAGTCTCTGGATAAAACCTCTATTGCAAGAACAATCCATGCAATTAATTTCCTTGAAAAGTTTGAAAATCAGCTTGGTATGCCACACTCAAAAAACATTGGCAAGGGTCTTTTTGAACTTCGCGTTAGAGGAAGGCGGGAAATAAGGGTAATTTACACATTTAAGAACAAAAAAGCATATTTATTACATGGTTTTATTAAGAAGTCTAACAGAACTCCTCCCAAGGAAATAGAATTTGCAAAATCAAAACTTAGAAATTTGACTTAATATAACATATATGTTATATTATTAATCATGAAATACGAGACGTTGAGGAAACGATTATTTAAAGATAAAGAAATCAGAAATGAATATGAAAGACTTGTTCCAGAATATAAGTTGGTTGAGCAAATAATTCAAAGGAGAATAAAATTGGGTATTACTCAGAAAGAGTTGGCCGAAAGGATTGGCACAAAGCAGTCTGCTGTATCTAGATTAGAATCTGGAAGTTATAATCCATCTTTGTTTTTTCTTTTAAAGGTAGCAAAAGCTTTAAACACAGATCTGAAAATTATTCTCTAGAATAGATTTTTATTACTAGTGTCAGGAAGTAGAACTCTCCAAGGATATAAAGGCATCAACCTTATCCAATTAACGTTAGTTTATATACCCATTATAATGTTTACTATTATTTTGATGGTTTTAAAAGTCCTATAGTCGGGGAAGACGGTAACGCTCCGTCGCCTAACGGCCCCCAGCCGCTAATTCTGCTTTTAAACTATTCCCCGTAGGCGTTATTTTATCATAATAGCTACTTGTTTTTTATAGGACGGGATGTTATATAAGTTAAGACATGGCTAGAAAGAAAAAAGAACTTAAGGAAACAGTTCAGAAAGAAAGCGCTTCACAAAAACTTCAGGCCATACGTATCGCAATGGACCAGATTGAGAAACAATATGGCAAGGGTTCTATTATGAGACTTGGTGGAGAATCCAATGCAAGAATGAAAATTGAGGCAATTTCTACAGGATCCATTGCGGTTGATTTAGCATTAGGGGTAGGAGGACTACCGCGGGGCAGGATCGTTGAAATATACGGTCCGGAGGCTTCAGGGAAAACAACTCTTGCCCTCTCTGTTGTTGCTCAAGCACAAAAGCAGGGAGGGCAGGCAGCTTTTGTTGACGCAGAGCATGCACTGGATCCGGTTCGTGCTGAAACAATTGGAGTTGATTTGGACAATCTTCTTATGAGTCAGCCCGATACAGGGGAGCAGGCTTTGGAGATTACTGAAACTCTGATTCGATCTGGTGCTTTGGATGTTATTGTTGTCGATTCAGTTGCGGCCCTTGTTCCAAGAGCCGAGCTTGAGGGAGAAATGGGTGATGCGGTTGTCGGTATGCAGGCCAGGCTTATGAGCCAGGCTTTAAGAAAGCTAACTGGTGCGATATCAAAATCTAAAACTGTTCTAATATTTACGAATCAGTTAAGACAAAAGATCGGAGTCATGTTTGGTAACCCGGAAACAACTCCGGGCGGACTTGCTTTGAAGTTTTATTCCTCAGTAAGGATTGATTTAAGAAGGATAGAGGTTCTTAAGGATGGAGATAAAGTAATAGGTTCCAGACATCGTGCAAGGATTGTTAAAAATAAGGTTGCACCGCCTCTTAGAGTTGCAGAATTTGACATTATGGAGGAGGAAGGAATTTCTCGATCAGGTGGAATTTTGGATGTTGCGTGTGAGCTTGGGATAATTGCCAAAAGCGGATCCTTCTTTAACTACCAGGGAAAAGTGATTGCACAAGGAAGAGAAGGAGCAAAAGCGTATATTAATGAACATACAAAATTTGCAGAAGAGGTAGAAAAAAAAGTGAGAGACATAGCAGCCTCAGGGAAAAAACTTCCAAAAGAAATTGGAGAGGCTGAGGAAAAGTAGATAAGTTTTCCTTAAACTTCTAAAATAAATCAATGAAACTAAATAGAAAGTGGCACTTGGCAAACAAAATGCCAAAAAATCCAACACTGGACCAAAGAATTAAATGGCACACTGAACATGCAAGAAATTGTTCATGTAGACCCCTTGAGGGAACAATATTAGAAGAAATTAAAAGAAGAGGAATTAAGGTTTAGTTGATGCCAAAAATTACTTCCTTTAAATCACAGAAAAATGCTTCAAGGGTTAATGTATATCTTGATGGTAAGTTTTCATTTGGAATTGATCTTGATAATTTTGTAAAGTTTGGATTAAAAGTTGGAGATGAGCTTTCCTATGAGAAAGTGAATGAGATAGTTAAAAAGGCTGAATTTCAAAAAACCCTGGACAAGCTTTTAAGATTTACATCCATTAGACCCAGATCTGAAAAAGAGGTTTACGACTATCTTAAAAAAAAGAAGGTGTATGAGACACTTTACTCTGATTTAATTGGTAAATTAAAATATTTTGACTTGTTGGATGACGAAAAATTCACCTCTTGGTGGATTGAGCAAAGGTTGCAATTTAAATCCAAGTCTAAAAAAGATATTATCTGGGAGCTTGGCAAAAAAGGGATAAAAAGGGCTCTTGCGGAGAAAATTTTGAAAGGACACGACTTTGATGAAAAAAAATCAGCACAAGACTTGATTTCAAAGTATTCTTATCGCTGGGAAGGTTTGGATAAGAAGGAAAAATTCAAAAAAGAAAGTCAGTATCTATTAAGAAAAGGTTTTGGTTGGGATGTTGTTAAGAAGGCTCTATTGTTTGACCCTGAGGGCCAAATAGAGTAAAATTTCCCCAGAAGCGGAAAAACTATGGAAAATATAGCTTTCAGATCAGCTTTTTCCACACCCTTTATTTAAGGGTAGTTTTCTTTGCTTCTTTGGATAATTCTATATGTCAAAAGACGATATTAAGTTATTAGTTGAAGATTTAAGGCAAGACCGTGCCCGTCTTGATAAAGATATTAAGGCTCTTAAAGTTCAAGAGGAGCAGCTAATCGAAAAACTTTCGAAGGTTGCCAAAATGACCCCTGAGGAGGCAAAAAAAGCCCTGCTCGATGAAGTACAAAAGGGTATTACTTCTGAAGTTGCAAAAAGAGTCAGAGCTGCTGAGGAAAAAGTAAGACTTGAAGCTAACGAACGCGCTAAAGAGATTTTAGCTGATGCCATGAAGCATGGGGCAACTTCATATGTTGCAGAATACACGGTTTCCACGGTTGCAGTTCCCAGTGAGGAGGTAAAAGGGAGGATAATAGGTGCTGGCGGGCGCAATATCAGAGCTTTTGAAAAAGAAGCACAAGTCGAAATTGAGATTGATGAAACAAACGAAATTAGACTTTCTTCATTTGACTCCATTAGGCGCGAGATTGCCAGGCGTGCTCTTGAGGTCCTTATTAAAGATGCAAGAATCCAGCCGTCTAGGATTGAAGAGGTAGTAAAACAACAAAGGACTCAAATGGACGATGTTTTAATGGAGGAAGGAAGGAAAATTTGTCAGGAATGTGGGGTATATAACCTTCCCGTTGATCTAATTAAACTTATTGGAAGATATAAGTTTAGAACTTCATATGGCCAAAATTTAGGGATTCATACTATTGAGGAAACTAAGATTGGTCTTTCAATTGCAGAAGAGATTGGTGCAAATACTGATATTGTTCGCTTGGGGTGTCTTCTTCACGATATTGGAAAAGTAGCTGAAGGTGAGGGAAATCATATTAACCTGGGTGTTGCTACCGTTAAAAGATATGGTCTACCTAAGGAAGTGGTGGCAGCGATTGCAGAGCATCATGAGGACAAGCCATTTTCGTCAGTTGAATCTGTTGTTGTTTGGATTGCGGATGCGATATCGGGATCCCGTCCGGGTGCGAGATATGAGCCTCATGAAGAATATGTTAAGAGAATGGGTAAAATTGAAGAGATTGCAGCTTCCTTTGATGGAGTTGATCACGCTTACGCATTTCAAGCTGGACGTGATGTTAGGGTTATTGTTAATCCTGAAGAGGTGGATGACGACCGTGTGGTTGTTCTTGCTCATGATATTGCTAAAAGACTAGAAAAAGAAGCGGAGTATGCAGGTCAGATCAAAGTAACCGTAATACGAGAGGTTAGGGGTGTTGATACAACAAGTGCAAAATAATATCCTCTTGACATAAAATCTTAGAATACTAGTATATATACCCAGGGGGCAAAAATGAGTTACCTGGAATTTTTTTTAGATAATCTGCGAGTTACATTCTTTGGTTTTATTCCAAAGAGCCGAAAGGCTCTTTTTTTTTGACCAACCACGAAAGATGATTGAATTTGAAAAACTAAAAGCAGAATTTCCAACCGAGGAGAAGCAAGCAAATCTCCTTTCCGTTGGGTGGGAGGAATATGTATTAGGGACAGACAGCATAAATCATGAGAAGCTTGTTGTTGATGGTTTTGTTGAGGGTAATCCAAACCGTGTTTTTACAGTTTCTGAAATGATGGCGGAATTACCCTTCAAAGTTAACAGATATTCATGTATAAAATATCTCTCTTCTAATAAGTTAGTAGGAAGGTTGCAGACCACTAAAAAAAAGGGGGTATTAGTAAGATATGTTTCTCTTGCCCCCAGCTTGAAAGAGGCCTTTGTACCTAGAGTTTATGACCCAGATGACATCGGATTTCAGGCAAGACAGGAATATTTTGAGACAGTCGAGGAAAGGAGTCGCATGTATCCAATGAAAGGAAAACTTATCAAAAAACATTACACTTGGAATAAGTTTTGAAAGATGGTGAGTAAATGACTGTCGGGCAAACCAAAAAACAAAGTACTTTCTGATGTAAAAGTGGAAAGGATTGTTGTGCGTGATACAAAAGGGAATAAAGTTTTTATTCTTGAAACAAGAAAAGTTTCTGAAGGAACATTCATTTCAGTGGTAGATCCAAAAATGGGATGTAAGACAGAATATTTCGACAGAAATTAAAATATTGATTTTTAATTTTTCCCCAAAAACTTGACTTTTTATTAGCTTTATCATATCCTTTTTAACGAAATGACAAAAAGGGAATTAATTGATTTAGTTTCCAGAAAAGCTCACTTAACCAAAAAAGCTTCAGAAGAGGTCGTAGAGGTATTTTTAAATGAAATAGGGAGAGTTCTTGCTAAAGGAGAAAAAGTAGTGCTTTCTGGTTTTGGAACTTTTAGAGTGATCTCTATGAAAGGAAAAACTGTAAAGATTCCAAAGACTGATAAATTGGTTACAATTAAATCCCATCGTTCCCCCCGATTTACTCCCGGTAAAAAACTCAAGAAACAAGTAGTAAGGTAGTGCTATCTAAATGGAAACCGCAGTCAGCCTGTGATATCCTTTGCTTACATGGATGCCGCGATAGTTGTAAGCAAGTTAAGAAAAAATTTTGAAGTAAAAGAGAAGGCTTCTGGTTTTTGGAGTGGATTGCGTTCCATTATTTCTCCTGACAGAAAAATAATCAGAGCTCTGAAAGGAGTCTCGTTTTCTGTTCAAAAGGGTGAGCTTGTCGGTTTTATTGGTCCTAATGGTGCAGGAAAAACTACAACTTTAAAAACTCTCTCTGGTCTTTTGTATCCAACTTCAGGTTTTGTTGAAGTTTTGGGATATGACCCCTGGGAGAGAAAGGATAAATTTTTAAAAAGGATTTCACTTGTAATGGGGCAAAAAAATCAGCTTTGGTGGGACTTGCCGGCTATTGAAACATTTAAACTTAACCGTGCGATATATGAAATTCCCTCAAAAAGGTATGAACAAAACTTAGCAAATTTGACTTCTTTGCTTGGTGTAGAAAAACTTCTTAACATTCAGGTCAGAAGACTTTCGTTGGGACAAAGAATGAAGTTGGAACTTGTCGCAGCTCTTCTTCATGACCCAGAGATTCTTTTTTTGGATGAGCCCACAATTGGTCTTGACATAATATCTCAACAGGCCTTGAGGGACTTTGTGTATGAATACAACAAAAAGTTTGATGCAACCATACTTTTAACGTCTCACAACATGGATGACTTGGTCAATTTGGCAAAAAGGATTGTGGTTATCAACGATGGAACGATTGTTTTTGATGGTAAATTTGAAAGTTTGATTGATAAATTTGCTAAAAATAAAATTATCAAAATATCGCTTTCCGACGAGGGAGATATAAAGAAATTAGAAAGTATTGGAAAAATTGTTAAACTTTCCTATCCTCAAGTAACCCTTTCGGTTTCTAGGGCCTCAACAGCAATTGCTGCAGCTGAAATCCTTCAGAATTTCCCTGTTGCGGATCTTACCATTGAAGAAGTTCCTATTGAGGAGGTTATAAAGAAAGTCTTTAAAGAAAAGCCTTCGTCATGAGAGAATTAAAGGAATATCTTTCCAAGTATATATCCATATTCAGGATTTCATTTGCGCAGGAGTTTGCTTACAAACTTAACTTTGTTATGTGGCGGGTGAGAAATGTTATTCAGGTGTTTGTTGTTTTTTATTTCTGGGATACAGCTTTTTCAGAAAGTCAAAGTACAATTTTTGGATACGACCGGGCAAAAATTCTAACTTATACTTTTGGCATCCTGTTAGTTAGGGCGGTTGTCCTCTCTGCGCGTGCAGTCGATGTGTCGGGACAGATAGCTAATGGTGACTTGTCAAATCTTCTTCTTAAACCTTTTGGTTTTATGAAATATTGGTTTACAAGGGATTTATCTTCCAAAAGTTTAAATCTGATGTTTGCGGTTGGTGAAACTTCTGTACTCTTTTTTGTTTTAAAACCGCCCCTTTTTTTACAGACCAATGGTTACTTACTTTTGGAGTTTATGATTTTTCTGGTTTTGGCGACCATCCTTTTTTATTTAATTTTGTTTTTGGTTAATATGGTGGCTTTTTGGATGCCAGAGAACGGATGGGCCGCACAGTTTTTGTTTATTGTTATTATTACGGAATTCCTGTCAGGTGGGACACTTCCTCTGGATATATTTCCAGAAAGTGTGCAGATGATTCTGAGAATGCTGCCTTTTGGTTATTTGATCTTCTTTCCAATTCAGGTTTACTTGGGAAAAATTAGCCAGAGCATTATTTTTCAAGGTTTTGCAATTGAAGTCTTTTGGATTTTAATTTTGCTATTTTTGGTTAAAAGTGTTTGGCAGAAAGGACTTAAAAACTATGCGTCAGAAGGAAGATAATTTAGCAAAAAAAATTAAATATTACTTAAAGATCTGGGTTTTGTTGTCTAAAGATGCATTTTTAGTTAACACTTATCGAAAAAGCGGTTTTTTTATCTTTTTTACAGGAAAAACCTTAAGAGTGATGTTTTCCATGTTTTTTATTTTTTACATCATGCAAGGAGCCAAAACTCTTGCAGGATATGACACGAATCAAGTGGTGTTTTTCTTTTTGACCTTTACGTTGATTGATGCCTTGGCACAAGTTCTTTTTAGAAATGTTTATACGTTTCGCCAGGTCGTGGTAACTGGATCGTTTGACCTTATTCTTTCAAAGCCTGTTAATGCACTTTTTAGGGTTCTTTTGGGTGGAATGGATATTATTGATCTGGCAACAATTCCTCTCTACCTCGGGGTTGTTGTTTGGTGGGGTACAAAACTCAACCCAAGCCTTATGGGGATTATCTTATTTTTTGTCCTTATTCTGAATGGACTTATTTTGGCCGCGGCATTTCACACTTTTGTAGTCTCCTTTGGAATTATTACTTTTGAGATAGATCATCTGGTTATGATTTATCGTGATATTGAAGGAATGGCAAGATTTCCTGTGGATATTTATAGAGAGCCATTAAAGAGTGTTCTTACTTTTGTGATTCCACTAGGCATCATGATGACCGTTCCCGCCAAGGCGTTTTTGGGGGCTATAAGTACGGCGGGTCTGGTAACCTCCTTTGCTGTTTCTTTTGCTCTGTTTTTTCTTTCTTTAAAGTTTTGGAATTTTTCATTGAAGAAGTATTCAAGTGCTTCAAGCTAATATGAAAAAGCTTTTGGTTATAGTTGGGGCAACGGCAACAGGGAAAACTTCTCTTGCTCTTCATCTTTCAAAAAAATTTAATGGAGAGATTTTATCATTTGACTCAAGGCAAATATACAAAAAACTTAATATCGGAACAGGAAAAGATCTTCCCACAAACGCTAGTTGGACAGGCGACCATTGGATTATTGACGGAGTTGACCTCTGGGGTTATGACATAATTTCCCCGACAGAAAATTTTAGCGTTGCTCATTATATAAGGTATGCGAAGAAGGTTTTGAAAGAAATTTGGGGACGCAAAAAGCTGGCAATTATGGTAGGCGGAACCGGTCTTTATATTAAAGCTGTTTTGGATGGTGTTGAAACTGCCGAAATTCCCAGAAATTTACTATTAAGAGCTGGACTTGATAAAAAAGATCCTCAAGAGCTTTACGACTCTTTGGCAAATATTGATGGGGCAAAAGCGGCATCACTTAATGCTTCGGATAGGGTTAATAAAAGGCGACTTATTCGTGCTATTGAGATTGCGCAATGGAAAATTGATAATCAGAAGATATCAAAAACTGTTGGGGTATATGAAAATTGCGATTGCATGATTTTAGGACTTAGCCTTAGCCCGGACGAACTTAAAAAAAGGATTAAAAAAAGGGTTCAGGATAGGGTTAAGAAAGGACAAGATAGAGAGGTCACTGGTCTCATAACCTCGGGTGTGAATTGGGAAAGCCAGGCGATGACATCTTTGGGATACAGGCAATACAAAAATTATTTAGATGGAGAAATTTCAAGAGACGATCTTGTTTCAAGATGGATTAAGGATGAGTACTTATATGCAAAAAGACAGATTACCTGGTTTAAATCAGATAGAAGAATTATGTGGATTGATGCAAAAAAACAAAATTTTTACAAAAGAATAGAAAAAATGTTGAAAATATGGCAAAATAGGAACTAGTTTGGAAAGCTATATGCCTCGAAAAATAGAAATATCTCACAGAACAATAATCTTTACTGTTTTTTTCTTAATATTTTTGTGGTTTTTGTATTTTATTAGAGAAATAATATTAATTTTCTTTATTTCTTTGATTGTTATGACCATACTAAATCCGCTTGTTGTTAAGCTTGGAAAATTTAGGATTCCGAGAGGCTTGGCGGTGATTTTGGTCTATTTAGTCGTGGTTGGCCTTTTGGGCGGAGCAATTGCTGGTGTTATTCCTCCTCTGGCTGAGCAGACAACAAACTTTGCCAATAGCCTTCCTAAGTATTTGGGAAATGTGGCTCCTCTTTCTAGCTTTAGTGACCAGATTGTTAGAGAGCTGGTGGTAAGAATCGGCGCACTTCCTGAACAGTTTCTTAAAGTGGGGATTTCTCTTTTTTCGAATCTTTTGAGTGTCCTCTCTGTACTTATTTTTGCTTTTTACCTTCTTGCCTCAAGAAACAAGCTTGATGAGTTCCTTTCATCATTTTTTGATGAGAGAAAAAAAGATAGAGCTTTAAAGGTGGTTAAAATACTTGAGGATAAATTAGGAGGATGGGCCAGAGGAGAAATTATTTTAATGACCTTGGTGGGTGTCTTAACCTTTGTTGGTCTTAGGATTCTTCAAATTCCTTATGCGCTTCCTCTGGCACTTCTTGCCGGAATTTTGGAATTGGTTCCTAGTATCGGGCCAATTCTTGCGGCAGTTCCGTCAGTGATTATCGGTTTTGGAATGTCAACAGTTTCTGGTGTTGCAACTGTAGTTTTAGCCTTTCTGGTTCAGCAGCTTGAAAACTATGTTTTTGTTCCAAAAGTAATGGAGAAGTCAGTTGGTTTGAATCCCGTTGCGGTTCTACTTTCGTTGGCGATAGGATTTAAGTTGGCGGGAATTGCGGGTGTTCTTATCTCAGTTCCGGTATTTTTGACTATTCAAGTTCTTGTTTCTTCCTACCTTTCTTCGAAAGAATAATTCTTCCTTTTGAAACTGTAATTCCAGTTATTACCCAGAAAATATATATTTCGGAAATCGAAACGACATTTGTCTGAGAGTGAATCAGATAACAAAAGACGCTAATGGTAGCGGTTTTGTAAAATAAAGCATCGCCATTTTTATTTTTGGATAAAGCAACGAGTGAAGATATTACTAGAGCTACAAAAACAAGATAAGGTATAAAACCCACAATACCTGTTGTTGAAAGTATTTCCAACAGTTCACCATGAGCTTTATCTACATATACATCGTGCATCCACTTCATCGGCCACGAGATTTCTTCAAAAGCGTAGTCAAAATTTGCATATCCCCACCCAAAGATCGGTTTTCTATAAATTGCAATTATTGCATTCATATATATGCGTTCTCTGCCCTCTGGGAGATAGCCTCGGTACTTTAATCTTTCGTTTAGATATCCTTTTACGAATGAATAAACTAGAAAGCCAAAAACAAAAAGTAGAAAAGTGAAGAGAGCAAAAAGAATTTGTGTTTTAACTTTTTTATCATTTCTCTTTAGAAGTTTGCTATCATCTTTGGCTAAGACGACTATGCAAAAGATGATTACGATAGGGAGCATAATAATAGCAGAGTAGGATTTTGTTAAAATAATGGCTGCTGTGTTCAAGATGATGTTTAAAATCCAAAGAGTTGGTGTTTTTTTCTCACTTAATGCTAGAAGAAAGCCGAAGGGGACAGCGACTATCAAAAATCCTGCTAAAAAGTTGGGGTTTCCAAAGGTCGCATAAGGGGGATAAAAAGAGATGAGCCTTTGGAAGATCGCGTATAGAGAGACAAGGGAAGTTGAAAGAGTTATTGTGTATGCGAAGATTTTATTGTATTTATCTTTCCAGAAGAGGCAGTAGATAAAAAATAAGCCAATCAGATGTATTAAAGTGAAAATCCCATCGAGTCTCCAGTAATTTCCCCAAAAGCTTTTATTAAAGTTATTACCAAGAAGTGACGCTAAGAAAACTGCACCTAAATATATTACTGCAAAGAAAATTATTCGTTTGTTTATATTTTTATTGATGCTTTTAATATAGATGAGGGAAATTATTGCACCGATATCTGTCGTTAAAAGTAGTAGCTTAACCTTTGGTACTTCAAACGGGATTTTAGAAAAAGGGTTGAAGAATATAGACATTAAAAATATTTGCAGGACAAAAAATAGAATTGTTTTATTGGATTTATACCAGAACCTTATTGACATAAGTTAAGCTTATGGATTAATGTTAATTGTATTAGTTCATATATGCAATTTAAAGAAAATCTGAAAATACGCTGGGGGGAGGCTAGGAGTGCCTGGTATGGTTTGGATAAAATGCAGAAAGTCTCTCTTGCGGTTCTTATTTTTTTTCTTGTTGCCCTTCCAGTTAGCCTTTTGGTTATAGTTAGCCCAATAAAGCTTTTTTCAAGAGCTGATTATCCAATTACTCCCCCCATAACAAACCCAATTCCTCCAGTTTCCGGAACTAATAAATCTGTTTTTCTTACTAGTCAAAACAGCCACATCTCGTTGATGAACTCAGCAAGTATAAATCCAAAGCTGGGTTGGACCGTGGAAGCCTGGATTAAACCGAATTCTGCAACTTCAGGAGGTTGGATTATAAATAAAGATATACAATCTGACCAATCCTTTGCAATGAATGTGCGGCAGGAGTTAGTTGATACTGTTAATGGCATATATTCGGGTGTGTATACTTTCTCAGTTGCCAATAGTGGAAATAGGTGTGTAAGTCATAATATTGAGCAGCAACTTCAATATGGTCTAGGTGAATCTGGAAAGCTTACCTCGTGGATGCATATAGCCGGCGTTGTCCAAAATGATGGAACTTTGGATATTTTTGTAAATGGTAAAAGGTCTGAATCGAATTTCAACAAAGTTGGCGGTACTTGTCCAAATAGCTTGCCAATAGAGATTGGTGCAATTGTTCGCGGAGAATCTTCTGATGGTGTTTTTGATGGTTTGATAGATGAAGTTAGAATTTCAAATGTCGCGCGTTATACGAGTAATTTTGATCCCCAGCATAATCCTTTCGTCAGTGATGCAAGTACACTTGCCCTTTATCATTTTGACAGTGATTTTTCTGATGCTTCAGGGAACGGTCATGTGGGAGTTTTAACCGGAAACGCCGAATTTAAAGATGGAGTCCCTCCTGAAGCAATTCAGACCCCTGTCCCTTCCCCAGTTTGTAAATATGGAGTTAACAACTTTGCAGTTAATGGGCCTATTTGCGGTAAAAACAAATACAACGGAGCAAAGTACACTTGCTATGATGGATATACAGGAACCCTAGGTGGAAGAAGAGGGGATTGCAGGAGTTCAGATGCTTGGAAGAGTTTAGCAGAGAGTGCTTGTAAGGACCATGGTCAGTGCTATTATGTCTCTCCAGTTCCTATAGGGACTTTGCCCGGAAGAACGACTCCTCCTACTCCAGTTGCAACTTTCATTGCCACTCCGGCTCCTACGGGTATTCCCATAGGAAGATGTAACTCACCATGTCTTGATGCTTCTATTCCTGAGCAGCCAGCTCCTGATTGTGGACCTGGATATGAGTGTATTTCTCAAACATCTGGATCGAAAGGTGTTTGTAGAAACGCAAGTTGTCCAAATGATTTAGAATGTGACTGTTTGGAACCAAAGCCAACAAACACTCCTATGCCACCAGTTGTTAATCAAAATCCTCAAATAGTAACCACATCTCTTGCCGCAGGAACTTATGGCGTACCCTATCGTGGAATAATAAGAGGGAGAGATGTAGACTTGAATGATAGTCTGAAATTTGTTATTCCAAATCTTCCCTCAGGGCTATCCCTTCAGGATTGTTATACTGATTATAAGCTGTTTAAGGGTTTTGCGAATTCGGTTTCGTGTATAATTAGTGGAACTCCTCAGACTATTGGAAACTTCAGGATTGATGTAACTTTATTTGACCAAAATGGGGGTATTGATCAAAAAAGTTTTGTCTTGACTGTTAAGGCGCCCAGAGGATTTCAGATTAAGATTCCTAGGATACCTGAGCCAGTAACTAGATTCTACGACAGGTTAATTCTTAGACTCCCTGCTATATCGCTTCGCAATCTCTTTAAATAATTTCAATTTAGATTGAAAAATTGGCTTTTTTTTGCTATACTTTGTGTGCTCTGGAAAAAGGACAATTAAGCTCCTTTGGAGTTAGGAAAGTCCAGACAGCAGAAAGCAGGGAACGGGGGGTAGTCCCCGACTGGTAACAGCTAGTGTCTACTTTTTGAAAAGAAAGCGGAACCGAAACTGAACTGACAGTATCGGAGAGTCACAGAGACGAGCACAAACCTTACCCTGATGGGTTGGTTTATGAGTGAAACGTTGACAATCCTTCCCGCTGCAACCTACGACCGAAATACTAAGGATGCTTTCCCAGGGCTTATGCCATATTTCAAAGTAGGGCATTAGACAGATGTTGTCTTAAAACAGAATCTGGCTTACTAGTTTCCAGAGATATGGATTTAGCCCCACCTAATTAGGTGGGGCTTTCCTTTTATTGGATGCTTTGTCTCTATGATATACTATGGGCATGTTAGTTGAGGCACAAACTGGTAGCTTGAGGTTGAGGCTCGCAGAAAGAGTTTTTACAGACTCTACTGCAAGAAGGCGTTTGATAGAAAGTTATGAAAAAAGGTTAGTAGAAATTCCGGAACACGCAGATGTTGCTTTGGTTCTTGGTAACTCTATGAAACTTTTTCCTGATAGATATTTAAAAAGAATATACGTTAGTCACATACTTGCCAAGGTTGGTAAGGTAAAAGAGATTATTTTTACTGGAGACAATGACCACGACTACCGTAATGAAAATCAGGCTGAGATTGCCAGAGAAGTAGCAATAAAAAACTTTGGGACTGATTCTGTCAAAATATCTTTGGTCGGAGGTGACAATACAGAAAAAAACCTAGTTTGTGCTAGGGATTTTATCTTTGAAAACAAACCGGCCACTAATTCCATATTTTTGATTTCAGAGAACTTTCATCTTTTAAGAGTTTTGCCACAAGCTGACTGGATTTTTGGGGAAAGTAAAATTGATATTTACCCGTATCCAGTCCCCCTCGAAGAACAACTTGATGTCAATGACCCAGGAGTTATTAGAGAGTTAGTCAAATCCCTAATCTACAATAGAACCTTGGCGCGAACTGCCAGGCCTTTTGTTGGACCCAAAAAAGGTGAAATAGATAACTATATTAATAGGATTACAAGCATTACTATTGGTATGCCGCAGATAAAGAAGATGCCTTTTGGAGAGTGGAAACCATTGGTGGATGAGCTTTTTGCTGTCTAACTCTGGGTCGTTTTTGTGATGGGCATTATATCCTAAAGTAATTACAAAAAAAAGACTTGAAAGTTCTTGCTCTAAGCTTTTTAATGACAGAAAGCAATGACTGAAAGGCTTTGTCAAGCAGAAATACACCACTCAAGATATATAGATAAAGAGGGTAAAGTTATCCCACACATTGCCGACTCGATTGACCACTTCACACCAAGATGTATTGCAAAGCTTCTTGAATTAACACAGTTTGAAGTTGGAAATTATATAAATCATATTCCGATGAACAGCGATTGTCATAAACTAAAAGACAGATCTACTCCTGCTAGGAAGTATTTGTTAAAACGAATATTGTCTTCCAATATTGAAGTAACTCTTAACGACTACAGAAGGTTCAGAAATAAGCACGACAAGATATTCCTCAAATGATTGAAGTTAATCTGTTAAAATATTTTAATGAGACTTGTTGTGCAGAGAGTAACTAGTGCTTCTGTTAAAACTTCAGGTGAGACTGTTGGAGAAATTTCGAAAGGTTATCTTATCTTGTTGGGTGTCTCAGGTGCTGACAAAGGGCATGACGCCAGCTCTCTTGCCGAAAAACTTTTGAAGCTTCGAGTTATGTCGGATGAGGGCGGGAAAATGAACTTGGATATCAGAGATTCCAAAGGAGAAATACTAGTTGTATCCCAATTTACGTTATATGCGGATACCTCTAAGGGTAACCGGCCCTCTTTTGTAGAAGCAGCAGAAGGTAAAAAAGCAAATCAGCTTTACAATTTATTTATTGAAGAGATTAGAAAGACCGGACAGAAAGTTGAAACTGGAAAATTCGGGTCGTATATGGAGATTGCCGCTGTTCTTGACGGACCAGCCACTATCGTTTTGGAAACTTGAATGTTAAAAGATAAAATAAATTTTACTTCGATAATTTCTGTTTTTTTATTTTCATTGAGTGTAGTTTCTCTATTTGCCGCTGGAGTTGAGGTTTATCTTTTGGGTTTCAGAAATGGTGAATATTCTTCACAAATACAGTATCAGATATTATTAGATCAACTTTCCAAAGATAAAGTTAGCTCATATGTTGCTCGGAGTGTTGACCAAACTCCGGATCCAAAAGCTATATTTACGCCAAAACCGCAAGCATCAAAGCCAACTTGGGGTGGTCCTGAGCTTTGGGAGGAAGTAAATAAGTCAAGAATTGCCCATGGAGTAGGAGCTTTAAAACAAAGGGACGAACTTTGTACCATTGCAGCAATTCGCCTTAATGAACTTTTGCTATTGGGCCAGCTTGATGGACATGAAGGTTTTGCAAAACTCGAAGACCGCGAAGACCTGAAATGGATTTTTGAAAAATATGTTGTGGCGGAGTTTTTGGTCCAGGGAGCGCCAACTGCTTCGGAAGCAGTCGAATTATGGCTTAATACATTGGGTCACAAAAAGCTTATTACTGGAGGAGAATATGCTTATGGGTGTACGTATGCTCAAGAGGGTTTTGGAGTTGCAATCAGTGCTTATGAATAAGCCCCTCATCCATTAGAAATTTTTCAAGTTTCCCCTTTGAGTTGTAAGTTCTACCAATAGAAACAAACAGTTTATTTACTTCGTGCCAGTACTTTTTGGGTATTAGCTTGTTTAGTTCTTCCTCTGTCTTAAGGGGGTTTTTGGTGCTAACCCAACCAAGTAAATTTGAGATTTTGTGAACATGAGTATCAACTGCTATTGCAGGTTTTCCAAAGGCGCGATTAAGAACTAAATTTGCAGTTTTTCTTCCTACTCCAGGGAGTTGACACAACTGTTCTTGTGTATCTGGAATTATACCTGAGTGCTTTTTAAGAACGATCTTTGTCAGTTTCTTTATGTTTTTTGCCTTAGTTCTATAAAATCCGACAGGATATATCATTTTTTGGACTCTCTGAGTAGTCAGTGCATCTAGTTTTTTTATGTTTGGAGCAATTTTGAAAAGGCGGAGAGAAGCTTCAAGGGTTGTTTCATCTTTTGTTCTGGATGAAAGAAGTGTAGATATTAATGTTTTGTATGCGTTTTCACCAAAAATTTCTAGAGGTATTGGGTGGTAATTATTTCTAAAAATATTTAGAACGGTTTCAATCTGGGGCTTAGAGTAGTTGGAGTAAGACATTTACATACATGCAAAAAGGACCCGCTAGGGGACTCCTTTTTGCGTTTAATTTAAAAATGAAGGTTACTTTCCTCCAATTTTAAACATTGTGGTGCCGCAAACTTCACATACAGCCTTGGTTGCTTTCTTTCCATTTTTCATAGTAACTTCCTCAGCATTTTTTCCTTCTCTTTTTGCACGACACTTTACGCAATACATCATATTTTACTTCACCCCCTCTCAAATAACACGATTTTAGGTAAACCTAAAAAATCCTATTACGCGCTAAGTATAGCACCAGCTCGATTGCCAAAATGAAGCTGGCTAAAATCAGGCTTTTCAAAATATTCTTTTTGATACCCTCAAGAGCAGTATCTTTTTCCAATATATTGGCATTTTTTTTCGAATTAGCTTCACCAAAATTAGTTTTAGCCTCCGAATTAAATTGCCTCTTGACAGGACCTGCCTGAGTAACAGTATTTGCAGCTTGCCATTGATAGACAAATGAATGTTTTGGCCTTTCTTTTTGATGTCTGGTTCTTATTTTTGACATGTTAAATGTCTAAATGGTTGTAATTGACTAATAACATTACAAAGAAAAAAAGGCAAGCGGGTATTATTAAAGAGCATGTTGACAGTGTTAAGCCAGAATGCAAAAATGATTGAGTCTCAAAATTGTTATTGAGTTAGTGAAGAAAAACATTAAAATGAAGCCTATATGGAATTTGGTGTCATAGCTTATATTATAGTTTGCGTCTGGCTTCTTTTGATTTCTGTTGCTCTTTTTTGGTTTGTGTTTAAGTTGAGTAAGTTGGTTAAGGGTGAAAATGCCGGTTCTTTAGCCAAAACTCTTGATAAGGTATATAAAAAGGAAGAAGAGAATTCCAAGGGTATTAAGAGTTTGACAAAGGATATTGGGATGATTCGTGATGCAGACAAAAGTCACGTCCAAAAAATTGGGATTGTAAGGTTTAATCCTTTTAACGAAACGGGTGGTGATCAGAGTTTTTCCTTGGCAGTTTTAGATGACTACGACAACGGACTTGTTTTAACTGGTTTACATACAAGAGAGAGGACAAGACTCTATTTAAAGCCCATCTCTGACCTTAAAAGTGATTACGAGCTGTCTAGGGAGGAGCAAAAAGCGTTAGGTAAGGCGGTAAAAAATAAAAAATGAAAAAAGGAATATTAGCTTCAAAAAGAATGATGGTTGCTATTAGTTTTGTGGGATTGTATCTTCTATCAACCGGAGCTTCGCTTGCTATATTTTCGTTTTTGAATAAGGAACCGCAACTTGCCGTTACCACCCAAGGACTGGAAGGCACAAGATCAAAGATTGATTTATCTGCTCCAAAAACTGAATTATGTCCTCTTAATGGAAATATGTTTACCAAGGCAGAAAAAGCAATTTGGGAAGGAAGAAGGCCGATTGTTGTGATGATTGAAAACTCAGCTGATGCAAGACCTCAATCCGGGCTTTCCCGTGCGGATGTTGTGTATGAAACAGTTGCCGAAGGAGGGATTACTCGATTTATGTCGGTTTTTTATTGTGGTACTGCAGCAGAGGATGTTAAAGTAGCTCCTGTAAGAAGCGCTAGGGTGTATTTTGTTGATTGGGCAGCAGCTTACGGTAAAAATCCGATATTTATGCATGTTGGAGGGGCTAATGACTACTCTGGAAGTGGTGACACAACCCGCGAAGCACGAGCTTTAGAGCTTCTGGAAACTTTGGGCTGGAGGATTCCGAAAGGAAATGATTTTGATACGACATACGACTCAGGATTTCCAGTTTTTTGGAGAAATTACGAGAGACTTGATCATCCGGTTGCTACGGAGCATACAATGATGGCATCTCTCGATGTTGCATATAAACAGGCGGAGGATCGCGGGTTTGCAGCAAAAGATTCAAAAGGAATTAGATGGGATGTTAATTTTGAGCCTTGGAAATTTATCGACGGAAAGTCCGTTTCTCAGACAGTTTCTGAAATATCCTTCGGATTTTGGTCAGGAAAGCCTGACTATGATGTAACTTGGAAGTACGATCCTAATAACAATTATTATTTAAGATTTAACGGAGGAGTTGCCCATAAAGATCTTGAGAACGATACGCAACTTACTGCAAAAAATATTGCAATTTTGTTTACAAAAGAGAAAACGTCGGTTGACAGGAATAAGCATTCACTGTATACAACAATCGGTAATGGTGAGGCTCTTGTTTTTCAGAATGGTGAAGTAATTCGTGCCATATGGGAGAAGACAGACAGAGATAGCATGATTATATTTAAGGATCAAAAAGGAAAAGAGATATCCTTTGTTAAAGGTGGACAAATTTGGGTTGAAGTTGTCGGCATTGGTACAAAAGTAAACTACTAAATTTGTCTTTCATATAGTTTCTGCCCCAAAACACTAGTATGGCAAATATTGGCGATATAATAACTTCAAAGGTTAAAGTAAAAATACTTGAACTGTTTTTTTCCGATGTGGGGGAAATGTATCACGTTAGGGGTGTTGTTAGAGAGGTAAAGGAAGAGATAAACGCCGTAAGAATTGTTCTTGATAAATTTGAAAAGGCGGGGATCCTTAAAAAGGAACCCAGGGGCAACAGAATTTACTACTGGCCAAGGGGTGATCATCCGCTTTTTTCGGACATTCTTTCTATGGTTTCCAAAACTACAGGCTTGGGAGCGCAAATTATTGAGAATAGAAGAAAGATTGGCAGTGTTTCGTTTGTAATGTTTTCAGGAAGGTTTGTCAGAAGAATGAAGAGAAAAAAGGATGATGATATTGACATTTTGGTTGTTGGAGAGGTGGTTCTTCCTGAGCTTGCGACGTTGGTGCGTTACGAGGAGTCCAAGCGGTCGATGGAGATAAATTACACTGTAATGAGTAGAGAGGAATTTGAGTTCAGAAAAAGAAGGAGAGACCCTTTCCTTTTGGGAATTTTGTCAAACAGCAGAGTAATGATTATTGGTGATGAGGAAGATTTAGTTTCTTAAGATATGAGCTCTCCTGTCAAAAAACTGATCCTCATCTTGGTGATTGTAGCAATTTCTTTATACGTAAGCTTTCCGCAAAAGATTCCCTTTAGAGCCAATCTGGGGTCGTTTAATATCGATAAAACAATTACTAGACATGATTTAAATATAAACCTTGGAAAGATTCATATTACCAAGAAGTTTGATCTTGTTTTAGGACTTGATCTTGCTGGTGGAAGCCACCTTGTTTTCGAAGCGGATCTTTCTGGTATTTCTGAGGACAAAAAAGCGACTGCACTAAACGGTGTTCGTGATGTTATTGAAAAGCGAGTAAATCTATTTGGAGTTTCCGAGCCCAATGTCCAAACATCAGAGTTTGGTGGTAAGGACAGAGTTATTGTTGAGCTTCCTGGGGTTAAGGACACAAAAGAGGCAGTAGCCTTGATAGGTAAAACTGCCCAGCTCATCTTTGCTCAAATTGGAACAAATGATAAAGGAGAGGATATTCTTGGACCAACCGATCTAACAGGAGCGGACTTAAAAAATGCGATAGTCTCTTTTGATAAAACTTCGGGCAAGCCGTCTGTTGCTATTGAGTTTACCTCTGAAGGGGCGACCAAATTTGAAAAGTTGACGGGCGATAATGTAGGGCAGGCGCTTCCCATATTACTCGATAGTCAGATAATATCGGCACCGGTTGTAAAAGAGAAAATTTCTGGTGGAAGTGCAGAAATTTCTGGAGATTTTAGTCTCGCTGAGGCTAAAAACTTGGCTATAGAGCTTAATGCAGGAGCGCTTCCTGTTCCAGTCTCTTTGGTTGAACAAAGAACAGTTGGTGCAACCTTGGGAGAGGAATCGGTGACAAAAAGTATTCAAGCAGGACTTGTTGGCCTTCTTATGGTGCTTTTGTTTATGTTGCTTTCCTATGGAAGGCTGGGTTTTTTTGCAGACATTGCACTTATTATTTTTGGAGTTATCACGCTTGCTTTGTATAAACTCATTCCGGTAACTTTGACCCTTCCTGGTATTGCAGGGTTTCTGCTTTCTGTTGGTATGGCGGTTGACAGCAATATTCTTATTTTTGAAAGATTTAATGAGGAAAAGACAAGAAGACCGTATAAAGACGCACTCGAGGTTTCGTTTGGAAGAGCTTGGGATTCAATAAGGGATGCAAATATAGCAACATTAGTAACTGCATTTATTCTTGCGAATCCATTTGATTGGAATTTTCTTCATACATCTGGACCTGTACGGGGATTTGCGATTACCTTGGCACTGGGGATTGCAATTAGTTTATTTACGGGTATTGTGGTTACAAGGAATCTGTTGAGAGTCTTTATTAAGGAAAAAACAAAATGATTAACTGGATGCGATATCGCCTTTTGTATTTTGGAATTTCATTTTTAGTTATTGCCTGTGGAGTTTATGGCTATATTGCCTGGGGATTCCGCTTTGGGGTTGACTTTGCGGGAGGATCAGTTGTTGAATACAGATTTTCTCAAAATAATCTTTCAAACGACGTTGTTTCGTATTTATCATCTAACGATATTAATGTTGTTTCTGTACAAGGTACTTCAGAAGGAAATTATCTATTTCACTTCACTTCATTAACTGACCAGGACAAATCAAAATTAGATAATCTAATGGAGCAAAAATTTAGTGGCAAATATGAGGAATTAAGATTTGAAAATGTGGGGCCATCTATCGGCCCCGAACTTGTAAAAAAGACCCTTGTGGCTCTTATAATTTCTGCAGGGCTTATTCTTCTGTGGGTTACCAACCAATTTAAAAGTATCAAGTTTGGAACTTCGGCGGTTCTTGCAATGTTGCACGACTCGCTTGTTATTTTGGGATCAATGACAATACTTGGACACTTTTTTGGTGCGGAGGTAGACTTTTTGTTTGTTACTGCTGTTCTTACGGTCCTTTCCTTCTCTGCTCATGATACTATTGTTGTCTACGATAGAATTAGAGAGTCTCAAAAAAAATATGGTGGGAATCTTTATGACCTTGCAAATCGCGCAACAACAGAAACTATGGTAAGATCACTAAACAACTCGTTTACGATAATTTTTATGTTAGTGGCCATGGTTGCTTTGGGTGGATCGACGATTAAATGGTTTGCTGTGACGCTTTTGATAGGGACGATATCAGGAACATATTCTTCTCCGTTTGTTGCAGTTCCTATTCTTGTAACTTGGGACGAGTTAGAAGCAAAACTGAAAAAAAGATGAAAATAACAAAAATAGTTCTGATTATATTAACATTTGTTGTTTTTTGCATCCTAGTATATTCAAAAAATACTTTATTGTTTGGTGGTAATCTTAAGGAGCTAAGTGTAAATCCTGCAATGGTTGAAAAGGAGACTGATCAAACAATAGATCAGAACTCGGTAATCAGCCCATTAACTCCCCAAAAGGCTTTAGATAGCGGTGGTGATACAGAAAAATCTGTGATTGTTCATGAGTCTCAATCTACAAACAATACTTCGTACTCAGAAACGGAAGTGTCTAGTCAGGATGGGAGTTATGCAAAAAGTACCGTGACAAATGTCGCTAATAAAAATGAAATAACGTGTGATAGTACTTCTTGCCAAGTTGTTACTAAGTAACTTTTTTAACCTCACGTTCAAGTTCTTCCTTTGTGTTTTGTATTTCCTTTTTTTCGACTTTTTCAAATAAACTCTTGAGTATTTCGCCTACTTTTGGTCCACTCTTAATTTTTAAAAGGTTCATCACATCCTGTCCATTGATGTTTAAGTCCTTCAAACTGAAAGGTTCTTTTTGTACGTCGATGAGCCGCTTTTTAAATTCCTCAAGCCTCCATGAAGTTTCTCTTGCTCCACCTCCGAGTCTGTCGCCTACTCTTAAATCCATTATATCTTTAATATTCTCCCTTCCCACGTTTCTGATAAATCGCCTTACTGCTGAATCCGTTTGTCTCTCATCAACTGTAAACTGATGCCAGCGTACAAGTATCACAAATCTGGTTCTTTCTTTTTTTGAAAAGTGAAGGCGATCTGCAATCCTTTCGGCAATTTTTGTGCCAACAAGCTCGTGGTTGTAGAAGGTAATAATTCCGGAATCTAACTTTTTATATGTTTGTGGTTTACCGATATCGTGAATAAGTGTTGCGAATCGAACCAAGGGATCCTTTGATTTACAGTATTTAAGAGACATAAGACTGTGGGTGCCAACATCGTATATGTGGTGCCTGCCTGGTGATTTTTGTTCAACTCCAAAACACTTTTCTAATTCCGGAAGAATTTCTGCTACGATGTTTGCGTTTTTCAAAAGAAGAATTCCTTCATAAGGATAATCCGAAGCAAGCAGTTTAAAAAGCTCTTCTTTTATCCTTTCTTTTGAGATTTTGTTTATCAGTGGAGCGTTATCTTGTATGGCCTCGAATGTTTCCTTTTCGATTGTGAGGTTGAGTTGGGCTGCGATTCTAACAGCACGCATCATCCGTAATGCATCCTCCTGGAATCTTTTATTTGCTTCTCCCACGGCCCTAAAAATTTTGTTTTTTAGATCCTTATAGCCGCCAAATGGATCAATGAGCTCAAATTCGTTATCACGAGAAATTCTTTTTAGGGCCATTGCGCTTATTGTGGCTTCGCGCCTGGCAAGATCTTCTTCGATTGTTTTGCCCCAAGTGATTTTATCAGGATGTCTTAGGTCGCGGTACCCTTCCTCCTTTCTAAATGTTGTTATCTCATGGGGTCTTTTTGGGTCGTTTATGTTTTCTGTGAAGACTGTTCCATAGTTGTTGTTGTAAACTCCACCCTTAACTATTTTTAAAATTTCTTCCGGGGTTGCATCGGTTGTGAAGTCCCAGTCATTTGTTATTCGGCCTAATATTGCATCGCGCACGGCTCCTCCAACAATAAAAATTGCATATTCGGATCTTTCAAAACTATCGATAATCGAACTAACGTCATTTGGGACATCTATTTTTATTTTCATATATTTACTAACTACTAAACAAAAAACAAATAAAAAGGCACGTAACTAAATTATATAGCAAATGACTTTTGATAAAAGGATAAACTGGGATACTTCAAATGAGAAGGTTCTAAGTATATACTTTGTAGCATGAAAGACGCCAGAAAGCTTGTTTGGGAAATTCTCCCAGGTGCAAAAGGTAAAACTTACTCCAAAGTGGAAGAAATTATTAGAAGGCTTCTTATGAATCGGAAGATAGATAGTAAGACAAGGAATGAATTTTTTAATCCAAAACATCCTGGGAAATTTAGTTTTTCGGAGTTGAGGATAGATGCACAACAAGTAAAAAAATTAGTTAAAAGAATTTCTGAGACCAAGGCGCAGGCAGAAAAAATTTTTATTTATGGAGATTATGATGCGGATGGAATTGCAGCGACTGCGATATTGTGGGAAACATTGTATCTTTTGGGTTTTGATGTACTTCCATACATTCCTGAAAGATTTTCGGAAGGGTATGGTGTCAAGTCAGATAGTATCAAAAAACTCAAAGCACAATACAATAACCTTTCTCTCGTAATATGTGTTGATAATGGAATTGTTGCAACTGGGGAAATAGAAAAGATAAATAAGTTAGGAGTTGATGTTGCAATTTTAGATCACCACATCAAGGGTAAGAGGTTGCCCAATGCAGTTTCTATTGTTCATACAGATTTGATATGCGGAGCTGCAATTTCCTGGGTTGTTGCTAACCATATTCTAAAGACTTTGTGTCCAGAAAAACAGAAATATTCTCAGGATTTATTAGATCTTGCAGGAATTGGGACAATCTCCGATCAAATGCCCCTTTTGGGTATAAATAGGTCTTTTGCAAAACATGGAATTGAGAGTTTAAGAAATACTAAGAGGATTGGATTGATTGAAATCTATAGATCATCTGCTATTGATCCCTCACAGATTGGAACTTATGAAGTTGGATTTATTATTGCACCAAGAATTAATGCAATGGGGAGGATTGAGCATGGTATTGATTCCTTGAGGATTCTTTGTACTAAGGATACAAAAAGAGCAAAGGAACTTGCAAAAAAGCTTTCTGATGTAAATAGACGGAGGCAAGAGATTGTTGATCAAGTATTAAAAGAGGGAGAACTGTCTCTCCCGTTAGGAAAGGATAAAAAAGTAATTATAATATCAAGTGAAAATTATCACGAGGGAGTAATTGGACTTGCTGCAGGTAAACTTACGGAAGAGTACTGCCTTCCTGCTATCGTAATTTCTAAAGGTAAGGAGTTTTCAAAAGGTTCGGCTCGATCTATAAGTGGGTTTAATATAATTGAGGCCATAAAAAAACTCGATCACATTATCGAGGAAGCAGGAGGTCATCCTATGGCTGCTGGTTTTACCATCCGAACATCAAAGCTAAGAGAATTCAAAAAAGAGATGGAAAAGCTGACGGATGATATTTCAAAAGATATTTTGGTAAAAAAGCTGAGGATAGATTTAAGGCTCGATTTAGGGGTAATTAATAAAGCCTTTTATGAAAGGTTGGAAAATTTTGAGCCATTTGGATTAGCGAATCCCCGTCCTGTATTTGTGGCTGGCAACCTGGAAGTTTATTCGAGGGATCTTTTGGGTAAAGATAAAAAACACACTAAACTTCAGTTAAAGAGCGGGAACCTGAAGTTTGTGGCATTGGGTTTCAGTATGGGTGTTGCTCATCCGAATCTTAAAGCGGGTGACGTAATTGATGCGGTTTTCGGAGTTGAAGAAAATATTTGGAATGGAAGATCTAGTCTGGAACTAAGGTTAAAAGACTTTCAAAAAACCAGTTAACTAGAGATCGTTACTATGGAGCCAAATACTAAAAAGGTAAATAAATATAAAGTTCTTATCCAAATACTTAAAAGCAATTTTACTGTTTCATACGACCTGTCAAAAATTAAAAGAGCTTGGAATTTCGCTCAAGATAAGCATAAAGGACAAAAAAGACTTTCTGGTGAGGACTATTCTGTTCATTGTGTCGAAACGGCAATTATACTTGCTTCCTGGGGCTTAGATGAGACATCTGTGGTTTCAGGACTTTTGCACGATACTATAGAGGATACAGATACAACGTTTTCTGAGTTAGAAAAAAATTTTGGTAAGGAAGTTGCATCGATTGTTCTCGGGGTAAGTAAAGTGTCGCATATAAGATTGCGAGACTCCTCAAGCGGAGAGTTCGTTGAAAACTTAAGAAAAATGTTTTTTGCCATGGCGAAGGATTTACGGGTCGTTTTGGTTAAACTTGCCGACAGACTTCACAACAGCCGGACGCTTGAGTATCTGCCTTTGCCAAAGCAGAAAAAAATAGCAAGAGAGACTCTGGAGGTTTTTGCGCCACTTGCTGAAAGGCTGGGAATGGGTGAGGTAAAATCCGATCTTGAGGATTTGTCATTTCCATTTTTAGATCCTGAAACTTACAAGAAAGTTGTGGATCTTTCCAGGTCTTACTATAAAAAGGCAGAAGAGGATCTGGTAAAGATGAAAAAGAATATTCTTAAGCATGCAGCTGGGGAAGGCATAAATATAAAAATCAACACTCGTAAGAAACATATTTATTCACTTTGGAAGAAGCTTGCAAGAAAAGAAATCAATTGGGACTTCTCAAAAATTCACGACATTGTTGCTATGAGATTAATTGTGGTAAATGTTTCAGTGTGCTATTTGGCATTAGGAATAGTTCACAGTCTTTATAAACCGGTTCCTCAAATTGGTATTTCTGACTTTATCGCTCAGCCCAAACCAAATGGGTACCGATCAATACATACTAAAGTTTTTGGCCCAGGTGGAAGAATTGTTGAAGTGCAAATCAGATCAAAAACAATGCATCAGCAGGCAGAATATGGTGTTGCTGCACACTGGGCGTATAGTGAAGCCAAAACACATGGTGCTTCAAACGAGGTTTTGGAAAAAAAAGGTGTATTTGCACCGAAGTCTAAAATGTCTTGGGTGAGCGAGCTGGCTAGCTGGCAGAAAGGGATAAGAAACTCACGAGAGTTTATAGAAGCCGTTAAGTTTGATGCTTTAAGTCATAGAAACTTTGTCTTTAGTCCGGCTGGAGATGTTTATGATCTTCCACAGGGGGCTACACCGGTTGATTTTGCATATGCAGTTCATACTAAACTCGGAAATTTTATCAAAGCGGCAATTGTTAACGGAAAGATGTCCCCGCTTTCTTATATTTTAAAAAGTGGTGACGTGGTCGAGATTACTAAGGATAAAAATTCAAAAAAGCCAAAACGTGATTGGTTAGATTTTGTTGTTACCAACTTAGCCAAGCGGGAAATAAAAAGAAATTTATAAATTATCCTCGCTTGCTTAAAGCCAAGTTTGAATTTACAATTACCATTAGTATGGAAAAAATCCATAGAACTCTTATTCTTGATACTTTAAATAAAGTTTCGGAAGAGGTGTGCATCAAGGGCTGGGTAGATAGTATCCGTGATCATGGAAAAATTGTTTTTATTGACTTAAGAGATAGAAGCGGTTTAATTCAGTGTGTCGGTGAAGGGATAGAAAAAGTATCACCCGAAAGCGCAGTTGAAATTACTGGGATGGTAAAAAAACGTCCTGAAAAACTTGTTAATTCCAGGATTCCGACGGGTTTGGTTGAAATTGAAATAGCTAAGCTTAAGGTATTGTCACCTGCCGAAGAGCTTCCATTTGATATGGGTAAGGATGACCTTAATCTGGATCTTCCTACCCTTCTTGACTATCGGGCCCTTACGTTAAGAAACAAAAAACAGCAGTCAATATTTAAAGTTGAGTCAGCGGTTGTTGGGGCATTCAGGGAGGCGCTTATAAAGAAAGATTTTATCGAGTTTCAGGCTCCAAGCATTATCCTTTCGGTACCTGAAGGAGGAGCTGAAGTTTTTGAAATAGATTATTTTGGTAAAAAGGCATACCTTTCCCAGAGTCCCCAGCTATATAAATCTTTATTGGTCGGATCTTTCGAGAGAGTATTTAGTGTTAACCAGATCTTTAGAGCAGAGCCTTCTGTGACAACAAGGCATATTGCGGAAGCTACAAGTTTGGATGTTGAATTTGGGTTTATTGATTCCTGGGAGGAGGTTCTTGATATGCAGGAATATGTCATTCGTTATATTTTTGACAAAATTCAAAGTGATTGTGCAGACGAGCTTGCCCTTTTTGGGGCAACAATACCTCTTCTTTCTGACAAAACACCTTCGGTCAAGTTTAAAGAAGCGCAGGCGATAATATCAAAACGTTTGAATAAGGATATTACAAAAGAAAAAGATCTATCCCCAGAAGGAGAGCGGGAAATTTGCAAATGGGCTAAGGAAGAATATAAATCGGATCTTATTTACATCACCCACTTTTTGACAAAGAAAAAACCATTTTATGTACACCCTGATCCCGAGGATCCCGAATATGCGTTAAGCGTCGATTTGCTGGCGCGGGGGGTTGAATGGTCGAGCGGGGGTCAGAGGCTTAATGATTATAAAACAATACTCGCAAATGTTGATGAGTGGGGGCTAAAAGAAAAAGATATTGCCTTGTATCTTCAGTCGTTCCGTTACGGAGTTCCGCCTCTTGGAGGGTTTGCCTTGGGACTTGAAAGAATTGTGATGCAGATTTTGGGACTTGCCAATGTTCGTGAAGCAACTTTATTTCCTAGAGACATGGAGAGAATTGATATTAGACTCTCAAGCAATAATAAATAACTTTTTCTTGGTTGTTATCTCATGATTTTATGCTGGCAAAAAGGTTTATAAATAGGCTTCTAACAAAGACACACTTTATATTAGTACTTTCCTCATCGTTGTTTTTCATAATTTCATTTTGCTTTCTTATATCTTTTGAAGATGGTGACGGTATTGCAAAGGTTGCGTTAGCCTTTCGCGATAGCCTTTCTTTTGCAAAGACATCAGAAAGCTTTTATCCGACTCCGGTTTTAAAAGATAACAGTAAACCATATCCACTTATTTCTGCTCAAGGCGCTCTTGCTATAGATCTAAATTCCAGGATTGTTCTTTATGAGAAAAATCCTGATATGAAGCTTCTTCCTGCATCAACAACGAAAATAATTACTGCGCTTGTAGCTGTTGATTCGTATAAGCCGGGGGATGTTCTTGTTGTGCCCAATATCAATGTTGAAGGACAGAAAATGGGTCTTAAGGCGGGTGAGAAGATAACGGCCGAGAATCTTTTTAAGGGGCTTTTAATTTATTCTGCCAATGATGCGGCAGAAACCTTAGCCGGAAATTATGTAGGTGGGAGGGATGCTTTTATAGAGAAGATGAACAGTAAATCAGCTTATCTTCATCTTAAAAACACTCATTTTGATAACCCTGTGGGTTTTGATGGGAATAGTCAGTACACAACTGCAAAGGATTTAATATTCGCGGCGGAAGCTGCAATGAAGATTCCGTTTATTTCTAATGTGGTTGGCGCGAAAGAGGAGGTAGTTAAAAGTGTCGATGGAAAAATAGTCCATTATTTAAGGAGTACAAACGAACTATTGGGGGAAAACGGAGTAATTGGGGTCAAAACCGGTTGGACTGAAAGTGCGAGAGAAAATTTTGTGGCGCTTAGCCAAAAGGATGGAAAAAGAATCATGGTTGCAGTTCTTGGGAGTCAGGATAGATTTGGTGAAACAAGGGAGCTTTTAAATTGGATTTATGAAAGTTATGATTGGCAAGAAGTAAAACCGAAGGAGTAAGACTGATGAAGTTAAAATCTTATTCCCCGTAATACTCGCCGGTTACTGCAGGAAGATAACCTACAAAGTTTTTATCTCCTTCAAAAACTACAATCGGCTGGAAAAAGTCTGTTGGAACCCCGGCGTCATAGTAAGCCAAATACATTCTTCGTACTACAATATTTCCTCCTTGGTTTTCTCCCATACTTGCAATATACCCCTGTTTATTTGCAAATTCGTTCCAGGCTGTTTCTGGAGTTTTTACCGGGTAAGTCGCAAATTTAGTTTCATCAACTGGAAAATAATGATATTCTGCCGCAATTGCTTGTTTTTCTCTTTGAGTGTCTCCACTTACAATAAACCAGACATTGGCTTTATTGGGTTCGGAGGTTAATGCTGGAAGATCGGTATAATTTTTTCTAAAGAAATTAACTTTAACGAAATTTGCATCGGAGAGCGAGGTAGCCCCAATTATTTTTTGGTTTTCCAGCTTTACTGGTTCCGGATATGTTGGCCCTGTCAAATCCTCCGGAAGGATCCCTGCCCCTGACATGTAAGACCTTGCCCTTGCTGCTGCAATCTCTCCTGCTGGTGGTCTTTTTTCTAAAGGGGATGGGTCCTTTGTTAGATCATAGCTAATTGAAAAAACTCCTGTAACGATACTAATCTTAAGCTCCGCTGGAAACCTCTCGTTAGTGAACGAATAGATTGTATCGGTTACCCCAGCTCCATTTGGATCAAAACCCAAATCGTCGGCTTTTTTCTTTGCGCCGTCAAGCGAAAGAAGCTGGGATGAAAGCTTAGGCATAAAGTAGACATTTTCAGTTAACGGGAATTTTGGCAGGTCTCCGGTTGGCGTTTGAAGTGTAAAAGAAACATCGTTAGGCACTTCTTTTATTGGAAATGGAAGTTTAGGAAGCCTTCCAAACGAGACTGTTGGTGGAGGTGGCGGAGGTGGGAAAAAATATCTGTATATACTGACGCCTGTAAGAATTGTTGCTCTGACGATTATTATTCCTATTATTCCGAAAGCTCCGTACCTTATTATTTTTCTAGTTAATATCGATAGCCGAGTTAACTGCGTCATGACATATCATTATTGAATATTGGATAGTAATTATCAATGTTAAATCTGGTATTTGATGATAAAATTCAAAGTATGGACAAGGTTAGAACTAGATTTGCACCTTCACCCACAGGATACCTTCATATCGGAGGCTTAAGATCTGCACTTTATCCCTACGCGCTGGCAAGACATGCGGGAGGGAGTTTTATTTTAAGGATCGAGGACACAGACCAAAAAAGATTTGTTAAAGGAGCTGTAGAATCCTTAAAAACTACGCTTAGTGAATTTGGGATTGGATGGGATGAGTATTATGTTCAATCTGAAAGAACAAAAGAAGGCATTTATAAAAGGGCTGCAGAAAAACTTGTATCAACCGGCCATGCTTTCTATTGCAAATGTTTGGCAAAAAATGCGAAGAGTGATGGTTATTCAAAAGAATTAAGGGATCCTTGTCGTAACAAAAACTATAATGGTGGCGCGATAAAGCTTATGGTTCCGGACGGAGAAAATGTAAGCTACCATGATTTTGTTTTGGATAAAGAGATTTTTTGGGATACATCTACAGTTTCTGATGCAACACTTCTTAAAAGTGATGGTTTCCCAACTTATCATTTAGCTTCCGTTGTGGACGACAGTTTAATGAATATTTCCCATGTTTTAAGGGGGCACGATTGGATGCCATCAACTCCAATTCACCTTCTTGTATATAAGTATTTGGGTAATAAAGTACCTAAAATTGGACACATGACGGATATATTAGATCCCGAAGGAGGAAAGCTTTCAAAAAGAAAAGGAAGTGTTTCCTGTGAAGATCTGCTTAGCGAGGGGTATCTTAAAGAAGCAATCTTGAATTTTGTCATGCTTCTAGGTTGGGCTCCTAAAGACAACTCTGAAATTATGAGTATGGATCAATTTATCAAAGCTTTTGATCCGAATGGATTTCAAAAAGCCAATCCGGTATTCAATAGAGACAAACTTGATTGGTTTAATGGTGAATATATTAGAAAACTCAACGATGAAAAGTTGTGCGAGATGTTCGAAGAGCGAAATGGCAAATTTAAGGCCCTTGAAACTAATAAAAAACTTGAAATTACCAAGCTCGTTAAAGAAAGAATCAAAAAAATTTCTGACCTTGATAGCATTGCGGGATTTTTCTTTACAGAAGTTAATTTGGATAAAAAACTTCTGGGAAAGAATTTCAAAAATCATCTTGAAGACGCCATTGAGGTGGTTGAATCTACCGACGATTGGACTTTGGACAGGCTTAATCAAAAACTTATGGATAGAATAAAACAAAAAGGCTACAAAACTGGGGATTTTTTTATGGATTTAAGGATTGCAATTACAGGATCAAAGTTTACCCCTCCAATAAATGACTCTATAATTATTCTGGGTAAAAACGCAACAATTAATAGAATAAAAAAAGTTTTAGGTAATCAAACAAATAAGTATTAATGAAAAAGAGCCCTGCCGCAACATACAGAGATATTATTTCAGAAAACAGTAGTTTTGAGAATCTTAGAAGTAAACTGAAATTAAGGGGGATTGAGGAAAAGTCTAAATTTGCTAAAAACTATCCGGATATAAGCGGATATTTAAAAAAGAAGGGTATTGATCTCTCGAGAATTAGGGAACATTCAACCAAGATACTTTCAACAGGGGCGCTAACTGGGAGTTTGATACTTTCATCCCCGACAACCGTTTCTTCACTTCCTGCAGCAACAGAGATGATTTCAAAAGTTAAATTTTCCGGCGGCGATATCGCTTTTTCTCCACTTCAAAAAAATTTAATTGATGAAATTCGAAAGATTCTTCCTGCAAAACCAAGACCGCTGACTTCTTCTGAGGAGAAATCATTGGAAACAGTGATACTAGGAATAACTGGAGTAGCGACAGATGCAAACCTAGAAGGAGAGCATCTTAATACAACCTATGGATATATTGGGGCGGAGCAGCACCTAAGGCGCTATCCTGGGGATACATTGGCGGGCCATGGTGCGGGAGATGTGATCAAGGAAGGTATTGCTCCTGGACTTGGAGCATGGGGCTATTTTGCCCCCACAAGCGGAGCAATGACTAAAAACCTTGAGGAGACTGAAAGATGGTATGCAGTTGTGCAAACGCTCTACCTCCCAGATTGGGAGAGCCGTCACAAATATTTAGTAGATTGGTATAAATATAGAAAGGTTTTTATATTAAATACTCAAAATGGCAACGCGGTGGTTGCTGCAATTGCTGATTCAGGTCCTGCTGCCTGGACTGGAAAACAGTTCGGTGGCTCACCTGAGGTTATGGATTATTTAGGAGGACCACGATATAAAAAAGGACCTGTTTTGGTATTCTTTGTCGATGATCCTGAAAATAAAGTCCCGCTTGGACCGGTTGATTATAATAAATATGCAATTCCAGAAGGAGTATCTTTGAAGACTTAGCTTTATGCCAAAAATTTATGAGTAAAATTTTTTACGATAATATTTTAGATCTTGGTGAAGTGGAAAAACTGGTTAAGAAAGTTTCCACAAGCCATGATGAGGAAATTGAACTTTGGGATATAGTGGATGGCATCGTTCATCATAAAGTGATGAATTGCATTCTTGAAACTCTTCCCAAAAAATATCATCAGGAGTTTATAAATATATTCAAAAATTCTCCCCATGACGAGAAGATTATTGACTACTTAAAGGAAAAGACCAAAAAGGATGTAGTCGTTGTTATTAAAGAGTCGATTGCACTTCTTGCTTTGGAGCTGTCAAAGAAAATGAAATCCTAATATATGGACAAAAATTTTGGAGGGATAGTTTGGACAAATCATGCTCTACAAAGGTTGACTGAGAGGGGAATTCAACAAGGCGATGCGTGGGCAACTTGGAGGAATCCTGATCAGACTCGCTATGCAAAATCAAAAGGGGCTTGGGTTTATTACAAGACATATGGGAAGACCAAGATCGAGGTTGTAGCAACTAAAAGTCAGAAAGGAGAATGGATAATTCTTTCTGTTTGGTCGAGATCTGTGGACGACCGGTTTGAAGAAGAACCGGTCGAGTCATTGCTAAATTTGATTGTGAGACGAATTTTTAAAAGAAAAAGGAGGTGATGATTTTGAAAGCATATTTTGGAAAAATAGAAGAGATCACTCTTAAAAATACGTATTTTAGGCAGGTGTTATATACCGCTAAGCACTCCCAGCTTGTCGTAATGAGCCTTAAACCCGGTGAGGAGATCGGTAATGAAGTTCATGAAAATGTTGATCAATTTTTCCGTGTTGAATCTGGAAGTCTGAAGTTTGTCGTTAATGATCGAGAAGAAGAAGTTGAGGCGATTGACGGGGATAGTGTAATAATCCCTGCAGGCAGCTGGCATAATGTTATAAATACCTCAGAAGATAAAGATGCCAAACTTTACACTGTGTATTCGCCCCCGAACCATCCGGACGGAACGATTCACAAAACCAAAGAGGAAGCAATTGAGGCAGAAGAAAAAGAGCATCAGTAATTTTTTTTATATTTCCCGTATATTACTCAGTGTTTTCCAAGGTTGCGTGGGGTATAATCCATCTTTATGAAACTTTTGGTTGTTGAAGATGAACACAAAATCGCCAATTCAATAAAACGGGGTTTTGAACTTGAGGGGTCTGTTGTTGATATTGCCTATGACGGTGAAGTTGGTTTTGATTTGGCGTCGTCGGAAGAATATGACGTAATTGTTCTTGATCTGATGCTTCCAAAGATGACCGGAGGGGAAATTTGCACCAAACTTCGCGAAGAGGGGAATAATACTCCTGTTTTGATCCTTACAGCAAAGGGAGAACTTGAAGACAAAGTGCGAGGTTTGAATAAAGGCGCAGACGATTACATGGTCAAACCCTTTGCTTTTGCAGAGCTTCTGGCGAGGACTAAAGCTTTAGCCAGGCGTCCAAAGGACAGTTTGGGTACAAAACTTAAAGTTGACGATTTAACCCTTAACACTCTTACGTATGAAGTTAAGAGGGTTGGGAAGAAAATAACGCTTACAAGAAAAGAGTTTACCCTACTTGAATATCTTATGAGGCATAAGGGACAAGTTTTAACAAAAGATGCAATCATGGCTAACGTATGGAGTTATGACGACGACATCTTGCCAAATACAGTGGAAGTGTTTATTGGTTATTTAAGGAAAAAAATTGACGCTCCATTTTCAGATGAAGCTAGCCTTATTCACACAATAAGGGGCTTTGGGTATAAAATAGGAAAGTAGATATCCATTTTTAGATCATGTTTAGATCTGCAAGAATAAAGCTCACTCTTTATTACCTGGCAATTATTGCCTCGATTATGTTTGTTTTAAGCTTTCTTGCTTATCGAGGTTTTGTATATGAGTTTCTAAGAGGTTTGAGAGTGCGAAAAGGGATTGTGGTTTTAAATATCCCTCCACCTGTCGGTATGTTTGTTGCCCCTACAGTAATCGATGAGCCAACGGCAGCCGAAATTTTTGAAGAGGCAAGAAAAAGAGTAATTTTAAATTTAATTTTTTTAAATACAGCAATACTTTCTGCTGCGGGTTTCGCTGGCTACTTTCTAGCCGGTAAGACACTTGCGCCGATCGAGGCGATGGTCGAAGAGCAAAAAAGATTTATTTCAGACGCTTCGCACGAGTTAAGAACCCCTTTGGCAGCAATTAAAAGCGAAATCGAGATTGGCCTTAAAGACAAAAGTACAACATTTGCTGATGCGAAAAAACTGTTAAAAAGCAACCTTGAGGAAGTCGATAAAATGCAAGAGTTGGCAAATAACCTGCTTGTACTTAATAAACATCAGAATGTTGGCATGAACAGTTCTCTGCGGGTTAACTTAAAAACACTCGTCCTTGACGCTATAAAAAAGACTCAATTTAAAGCTGATGAAAAAGGAGTGAAAATAGAGAAGGAGATTAAAAGTATATATGTTTTGGGAGATAAAACATCCCTAGAGGAGTTGGCTGTGATCATTATTGATAATGCAATAAAATATAATAAAAAAAGAGGAATTGTTAGAGTTAAGGTAGGAAGGTTAAGAAGAAAAGCGGTTTTTGAGGTTTCAGACTCCGGGCTGGGAATTAAAAGGATGGATTTACCTTATATCTTTGATAGATTCTATCGCTCGGATAGTTCTAGAAATAAAACTGTCGGTGGATACGGTTTGGGTCTTTCTATTGCGAAGAGTATCGTTGAAAGAAACGCTGGTGAGATACAGGTAAGAAGTAAGTTTAATAAAGGTACGACTTTCATAGTAAAGCTTCCGACAGCTAACTGATTTTACCATCCTCCAGCATATTTTTTAGGTTTTGAGTGTATTTGGAATGTGGAAAACTTCTTTTTATATCATGATAGAGGAGCATGGCCTCATCCGGAGTTGCTGGCTGCACAATTCTTTTTAGGTCGTAACTTACTTTTTCTACAAAAAGCAGCGGGGTTTGGCTTCGTATGTTTTTTGACGGTCTGGAGTCATCGTGAATTAATGTATTCCCATACGAAATGGCGTAGAAGTAAAAATCTGTATCCCCTTTAGTATCAAGAAGTAACGAAACGCCAAATCCGTTGGGCCAAAGTCGAACTTGCTTATTTGAAGGTGACATTTCCTGCTTTAATTCAACTGCCATGTTTAGATAAATACCTTATATCACTAGAGCTAAGTTAGTGCAAGACAAGAAGAAGAGACAGCGTTAAAATGACAAACAAAAATAACCAGCAAGTTGTAGAAATTACCAAGTAAACCGCTTCTTTCTTTTTGTTTGCCATAAATAATTTATATGGTGTCAAAAATACCGCTAGTCCGCAGACAAGAGCAGAGAGAGAAAACAGGAGCAAGAAGAGGACTGGACCAAAAAAATTTGGAACATTTCCAAATATGGAGTCAGCTTTCCAAAAAAGTACACCCACAAGACAGCAATAGAGAGCGACTAATATAGCTTGGAGGAGTCCGCGCTTATTTAAAAATTTCATACTAGCTGATTATAAACTACTTATGCAAGAATGTGGGGCTAAATTATCTTTTTCAGCTTTCTCTCAGTATAGATGTCATAGATTATGCCTAATGGATAGAGTGAAGAAAGTGTGGGTTTTTTTGAGGCGCGACAAAAGAAGACTGTGGACGGCCATTGTTTTGGCGATAATTTTATTAGTAGTCGTTGTTGGATATTTTATAAATCGTGGAAAAGCTAAGGTTAATTATCAGACAGCAGAGGTGATGCGAGGGAACATTGTTTCGACAATATCTGCGTCGGGATCTATAGTTTCCTCAAATGTTGTGGAGGTTGCGACCTCGGTGGGGGGAATTGTAAAAAATGTTTATGTTACCGAGGGCCAGAGTGTTTACTTAGGGCAAAAGATAGCCCAGCTTGAACTTAACCCGTCTTCAAAACAAGAAGAAACATCGTCTTACGCATCCTATCTGGCAGCCAAATCTTCACTCGATTCTGCAAACTCAACACTTTATACACTTCAGTCGCAGCTTTTTAGTGCCAACCAGAAATTTATAAATGACGCTGTTGCAAGAAATCTTGAGACATCTGACCCAACCTATATTCAGGAGAATGCAGATTGGTTGGCTTCGGAGGCAAAATATAAAAATCAACAAACTGCCATTTCTCAAGCTAAAGCTTCTTTTTCATCAGCAGCCTTGAAGTACAGGCAATCATCTTCCCTAATTACTTCTCCGGCGGGGGGAACTTTAAAAAATATAACAATAACTCCGGGTCTTACCATGACCACCTCCACAAACTCTTCTGGAACTGTTAATGCTCAAAGAATTGCAGTTGTCGATACTGGGGGCAACCCAATCGGATCCTTTAACCTATCGGAGGTTGATGTTGCAAGTGTAAAAGTTGGTCAAAAGGCTACAATTACGATCGATTCTTTACCTGATAAGACCTTTACGGGGGTGGTAGCAACTGTAGATAAAATTGGAAGCGTTACAAGCAATGTAACAAACTATCCAGCGCTCGTAGTATTCGATACCGAGGCACCTGACGTTTCTGTTAATATGGCTGCGACTGTAAACATAATCCAGGACTCAAAAGATAATGTTCTTTTGGTCCCGATATCGGCGATTCAAAAGTCTGGAACACAAAATACCGTAAGAATTCTAAAAAATGGCAAAGTTTCGACTCTAAATGTGGAAGTTGGTCTTTCCTCAGACAGTCAAATAGAGATCGTCTCCGGCTTGAGTCAAGAGGATAGCGTAGTTATTTCATCTTCCGAAGGGTCATCAACTTCATCGTCTTCGTCACGGTCTGTGTTTGGCGGCGGCGGAGGATTTGGGGGTGCGGTGAGAATTGCTAGGTAGTATTAGCTACCCCTTCAGTTTTTAAATAATTAAGAACATGATCAAGATAAAAAAAGTTGCCAAAGTGTACAAAAATGATTCTGTAAAAACAGTAGCGCTGGAAGATATAACTTTCGAGGTAGAAAGCGGAGAGTTTTTAGCAATAATGGGGCCATCAGGATCAGGTAAATCTACACTAATGCATATTTTGGGAGCTCTTGATACCCCTACTTCAGGAAGTTACATTTTAGATGGGGAAAATGTTGAAAACTTGAATGAAGATGAGCTTGCTGGGATTAGAAATAGAAAAATAGGTTTTGTTTTTCAATCGTACAATCTTCTTCCAAGAACTTCGGCGCTTAAAAACGTTGAACTTCCGATGGCTTACGCCGGAATTTTGTCTGAGAAGAGATCAAAAAGGGCAAAATTGCTTCTAGATGATGTAGGTTTAGCCGATCGAATGGAACATACATCAAATCAACTATCAGGTGGGCAACAACAAAGGGTTGCTATTGCCCGGGCACTTGCAATGAACCCAAAAATTCTTCTTGCCGATGAGCCAACCGGGAATTTGGCAACAAGCCAGGGTGAGGAAATAATGAAGATATTTAAGAAACTGAACTCGGATGGAAATACTATTGTGATGATTACTCATGAAGAGGAAATTGCGAGTTTTGCCAAGAGGATAATCGTTCTAAGGGACGGAAAGATATTTAGCGATACGGCCCACAGTAGTTTTGATAGAAAGAAGTAGATTATGGATATTAAAGAAATAATAAAGGAAGCTCTCAGTACGCTTTTGGTCAACAAACTAAGAACCGCTCTTGCAAGTTTGGGGATAATAATCGGGATAGGAAGTGTTATTACACTTCTTTCGCTTGGCGAAGGAACCCAAAAACAAGTTGAGTCTCAAATTCAGTCTTTGGGATCTAATCTTTTGACTGTTACTCCTGGAGCTGAAAATTCCAGAAACAATGTTCGCAGTGCTGGGGGTTCAAGAACAACTCTTACGTACGCTGACTCACTGGCAATTGAACAATCTCCATCAGTTACATCAGTATCTTTAGTTGCTCCAATTTACACAGGTAGATCCCAGGTGGTATACGGAAGAAATAACAGCAATACTCAAATCTATGGTGTGACTCCGAATTATTCTAAAGTTCGTGATATTAGCCTGTCATCTGGAACTTTTGTTAGCCAAAGGGATGTCGATGCGCAATCGAATGTAGCAGTTTTGGGGCCGCAAGTTGTGAACGACTTATTTGGAGAAGCATCAACTCCGATCGGAGAAATAATTAGAATTGACGGCAAAGCGTTTAAAATTATTGGAATAGCCGATTCAAAAGGCGGTAGCGGATTTTTTAATCAAGATGATATTGTCTATATTCCATTAACCACGGCTCAAAGAACTTTATTTGGAGCAAACTATCTTTCATCTATCTATCTTGAGGCAAAAAATGCAAAAGTTATGACTCAAGCGCAAGATGAAGTTGGTTACCTTCTACTTTCAAGACATAAGATTGCCGATCCGGCCAGCGCGGACTTTTCTGTTTTGTCTCAAAGTGATATTTTACAAACCGCATCGTCTGTAACTGGAACCTTTACCGCGCTCCTTTCAGGGATTGCAGCGATTTCGCTTGTAGTTGGAGGTATTGGAATTATGAATATTATGTTGGTAACGGTCACAGAACGAACGCGGGAGATAGGCCTGAGAAAGGCATTGGGAGCCAAGAAAAAAGCTATTGTTACACAGTTTTTGGTTGAATCGCTTATTCTCACCGCCTCCGGAGGATTAATCGGTATGATAATCGGGATTTCTGCATCATATTTGATCTCTATGTTTATGAGTTTTCCTTTTACCGTCTCTCTTAAATCTGTCGTTCTCGCAATCGGTGTTTCGGGAGCAATAGGAGTGATATTTGGATGGTATCCGGCAAAAAAAGCTTCAGATTTACAACCGATTGAAGCTTTGAGATACGAATAAATAGACAAGAAATGTTTGGAGGTGATTAATATGAAACAAAAAAATATTTTGATGCTAGCAGTCGGAGTATTAGTCGCATTTGGTGTGGGGTTTTATGCAGGAATTTTCTATCAAAAAGGGAAGTCTCCGCAGTTTTCTAGAAATGGTTTTATAAGGGGAAACGGATCCCAAACAAATGGCGGTCGATCTGTTGGACAGCAGGTTGGATTTCGACCTGTTGTTGGAGAGATTATTTCGCTGGATGAAAAGTCGGTGACCGTAAAACTAAACGACGGGTCGAGTAAAATAGTCTTATACGGAGGCTCGACAGCGATAAACAAGGAGACAGAGGCTGTAAGAGATGACTTGGCGGTTGGTGCCACAATTTCAGCTTTTGGAACTGAGAATTCGGATGGTAGTTTGAGCGCAACGAGCATATCACTAAATCCAGTCATGAGATTGCAAAAAACTCCCAACCCTTAAAATATTTTAACCAATTTTTAAGGTTATCCTGGTTAAATGTTTTCTTATGTGGAGGTAAATCGTATGGATGACAATCTAGAGAAAAACAAAAAGACTAGTGTAAGACCAGTGATAATTATTTCCCTTGCAGTATTGGGTTTAGGTAGCGCTGTATTTTACTTAGTAACTAGGAGTATGCCTAAAGACCTTACTGCAAACCGGAATTTTCAAAAAGTATATTCACTTAGTGATATTTCGCAGCATAACAATGCGGGGGATTGTTGGATGGCAATTAGTGGTTCAGTTTATGATGTTACAGATTTCATCCCGGAGCACCCTGGGGGAGACAATATACTTTTGGGATGTGGAAAAGATGCAACTAGTATGTTTAATCAAAGACCTAATGACGGGACGTCCCATTCGGGGCGGGCGAGATCTATTTTAGAAAATTATAAAATAGGAACGCTTTCAAAGTAAGGGTGGTTAATTAAATTGTTGGGTTTATACTTTGTGAATGTATGAACATAACATGAAAATGCCAATTATCGAAGTTAAAAATTTAAAGAAGAGTTACCGCTCAAAAAAGGGTAGTTTTTTTGCGGTAGACGGAATTTCCTTTTCTGTTGAAGAAGGTGATATTTTTGCGTTTTTGGGCCCGAATGGAGCTGGAAAATCAACAACTATTAAAATGCTGACTACGCTTCTTGAGCCGACGGAAGGAAAAATAAAAATTAATAAAGTTGATCCTTCTTTGAATGAAGATGAGGCCAGGCGTTCATTTGGAATTGTTTTTCAGGATCCCAGCTTGGATGATGATTTAACTGCCCGGGAGAATATGCAGTATCATGCGGTTTTATACGGAATTGAAAGCAGTACTGCGATATCAAAAATTGAAAAACTTCTTAGATTTGTTGAGCTCTGGGAAAGGCGCGACGATTTGGTGAAAGATTTTTCCGGTGGTATGAAAAGAAGACTTGAAATTGCACGGGGACTCATGCATAATCCCAAGATTCTTTTTTTAGATGAGCCAACATTGGGACTTGATCCTCAAACTAGAAATCATGTTTGGAGTTATCTTCGAGAGATAAACCACAAGGAGGGTATGACAATTTTTTTTACAACTCATTACATGGAGGAAGCGGAAGGAATTGCAAAAAATGTTGCTATAGTAGATCACGGAAAAATAATTGTACAAGGGAGTGTAAAAGAGGTGAAAAGGAAATATAAAAAGGAGACTTTGGAAGGTGCCTTTTTAGAGGCAACCGGGCATAAAATTAGAGAGGAACAACAAACATCAGCTACTAGAATGCGTATGGGGGCAAGAGTGTGGGGAAGGAGAGGTTAATTTAATCATATGAAAATTATTTATATTCTCTGGTTAAGACAGGTTAAAAAATATTTAAGATCCAGGTCGAGAATAATAGGGTCATTAGGCCAGCCGGCACTTTTTCTGATAGCTTTTGGTTTTGGTTTTGGATCAGTTTATGCAAAAGCAGGTGAGGGTAGCTATATTCAATTTCTTGCTCCGGGGATAATTCTGATGAGCGTTCTTTTTACTGCTATGTTTTCGGGTATCGAGATCATTTGGGATAGGCAATTTGGTTTTTTAAAAGAGACGTTGGTCGCTCCAGTATCAAGAATTCAAATAATGATGGGAAAAACTTTGGGTGGATCTACAGTAGCAGTTATCCAAGGTATTATAGTTTTTTTGCTAACCCTTCTTGTGGGTTTTAGACCCGAAGCCGGTTCGCTGGGGGCATCGCTTGTTATTATGTTTCTTGTTGCAGTAATTTTTTCAGGAATTGGAATTTCTATAGCATCGCTTATGGAGGATATGCAGGGGTTTCAGCTTATAATGAATTTTCTTGTAATGCCAATATTTTTTCTTTCTGGAGCAATTTTTCCTTTGGAAGGTTTGCCCTATGCAATTGAAGTATTTACTAAACTAAATCCGCTGACATACGGAGTAGATGGTTTGAGAGGTTTTTTGATAGGTGCATCGCATTTTCCTTTATCTCATGATTTTTTGATAATTTTTCTGGTTGCAGGTTTGCTCCAAGCGTTAGGTAGCTATTTATTTTCTAGAATTCAGATTTAAAATAGAAGGATGAGTTTAGCCGAAAGAATAGATATGTGCCTAACTTTTGCAAGGGAAAGGGAAAAAGGAACGACAAAACTAGCAAGGTGTCCATATGATGATTGCTGTGACGGGAGCGATTGTCCTTTTTTGGGAGAGACTCTTCCTGAACTTCGGGAAGACACAGAACAAGAAAGGAGAATAGTAGCTTGGAAGATAAGCAGGAACAACCAGCACAATTAATGTTGGTTAGTCGAGGTAAACCCCTGAACCGACTATTAGAATCTTACCTCCCGAGGTAACTTTCTTAAAATATGTAAGCTTTGTTGATTCTGTATCGCTTCCCGGTTTTATATATTGATACGTAAGCCATCCCGAGTTTTTACTGTTTAGATAGTTGATCATTTCTTGAACGTAATATACACCTTTTGTGTCATGGGCTTTAAGGCGAGATGTTCCTTCTAAGTTGGCTTGTGGTGGAAGAAGAAGTGTAACACCTTTAGTGTCATATACAAATATATAAGTATTTCCAGATCTCCATTTTGAATCCACTTTTCTAAATTCACTAAATGCATTCTCAGTCCCTTTTTCTTTTATTAGCTCCGCAGCTTCATCTACCAGAGTTGTAAGCTTTTTAGCTTCCAGGTCTTGCCCTATTTGATACTTGTTTTGACTACCTTTTGAATTTAGATTTGTTACAAAAAAACCAAACATGACAACAAGAATGAATGCAATTGTAAGAAGGAGAATATTATTAAAAAATAGATTGTTTGATTTTTTTGCCACTAACCCATCTTTTCATAACGTTTGATATAAAATCAAGTGGCAGATGGCTGAGGTGTGAAACTTTGAGTGGGGGATGGAGTTGCCGTTGGTGTGGCGGCTTGAGTAGGTGTTGGAATTGGAGTAAGAGTTGCTAGTGGGATTGGACTTTTTGGAAGAATCTCGGTCGAACCCGCATCGAGAACTTTAAGTACTCTTTGGGATTTGTTATATAATCCCGAAACAAAAATTCTTGCTCCTACATAGTCTTCAAGATTAAAATTGAGTGGTACATCAAGAGTGATAGCTTCAGCAGACGACGTTGTTACTAAATAATATTTGTCTGTTTCGCTGCTTTTTCTTAAAGTTCCTGTGTATGCGGTTTCTTTCCAGGATGGTGTTTCGGTTGGAGTATTTGTTGAACCTGTAGATGTGGAAATGGCATCAAATTTAAGAAACGGAATATGGATTCCTTCTGGCATGACAAATTGTCCAACTCCAAATCCAATAGTTGCAATAACTGCCGCAATCGCAATGGCAGTTAAAGGGTGGACATGAAGTTTAAAGTCTACGCCATCATTTTTTACAACCTTATTCCACCAATTTTTGATGTAGGTAATTGGATTTGTGACTTTTACCTCAACCAAAGGAGGTTCCTTAGAATTTGCATTAACTTTTGCTGAGGATTTAGCCATTAATTAAATGTAATACTTTTTGCTCGTTTTGTGAACAGTTCCCAAAAAAGTTAGAATATATTAGTGAAAAAGTTTGTTTTACTTCCCTTGTTAGTATTATTTTTTTTGTGTCCAAACATCGTCTTTGCTCATAATGTACCAGACCGGGGTAACTCCGCAATCCTTGAAACCGTATCAGGAAGAGGAAGGGCACCAGCAGATGGAAAGAGTCCCGCCAAAATTACGGTTTTACTTAAGGACTCTTTCGGAAACGCACTAAATAACGACTCTGTTTCAATATCAATATCAAACGATCCTTCTTACTCGGCAACTCCTGCTGTACGAGTACTTAATTCGGAGGGTGTGGCTGAGTTTGAGATCGTTTCAACTCATGTCGGGGTTGATGTAGTAGATGTTTTAGATGTTACCCAAAATGTAACACTAACTGGACTTGGGACAGTAACTTTTTTTGACCCAAACTGTGACAAGCTCGCACCTAACCTAGCACCCAAGATGACAGGCGCTACTAGTATTTCTTCTCACGAGGTGAAACTTACTTGGGTGGCACCGACAGGAAGTTTTACACATTACATGCTTTCGTATGGTTTATCCCCATCCAATTACATATACGGAAGCACAAACATTGGAGATAGTAATGCTTTAAGCTATTTGGTTGGTGGATTATCGAAAGGTAAAAAATATTATTTTGCGATTCGTGCAGTTAATGATTGTATTAGTGGGCCTTATTCAAACGAGTTGTCTCAGGTTTCAGGTGTAGTTAATAGTATGGTTCCTAGTACTTCTCCTTCTTTAGCTATGACAGTTAAAGCAACTCCCAGTTTTGTTCAAGAGGATACCAAGCAAGAAATGTATACACCTTATCCTAAACCAACTTCAGAAGCGTCATTATATCTGTTTAATTTAAAGGATACAAATCCAAAAATTATTTTTCTTATTATCTCTGGATTAGCTCTTCTTTTAACCCCAATTTTTATTGTTATAAAACGAAAATAGATTAGCTTTTTAAGTACTTGTTAAAAAATTCTAAGGAACGTTTCATTGCAATTGAGAACGAGGGGGCGGATATATTGTGGTTGGCTCCATCATATAAATAAAATTCTGCAACTTTTCCTGCTGAATTAAGTTTGCCGTAGAGTGACTCTGAAAAAGCAAAAGGAACTTCCTCGTCATCAGTTCCGGCATGAAGCTGAACTGGAGTTGTTATGTCAGAAACAAAGTATGTAGGATCAATAGAATTCCAGAAGTTTGGATTGGTGCTTGGGGTTCCGTATTGGTCGATCAAACTTTTTCTATTAAGGTTTCTTAGTGCAAGTTCCTTTGCAGACGGCGTGTATTTAACTTTTCTTTGCCAGTTGTTCATGAGATCATTATAACTTCCGACAACCCCTCCCCAGATAACTGCGGCTTTTATGTCTCTTGTATTAACAACAATATCTCTTAGAGTAATGTTTCCTCCCATTGAGTGTCCCCATATGCCGATTTTGTTTGGGTTAGCGGGTTGATACTTTTTAATCGACGATATTGCGTTGAGGTCGTCAATTGCGTATGCGGGGGAATAGAATGCACCCTCAGGGTCTCCTTCAGAATTGCCGCTTCCCCGGTAATCAGGTTTAAAAACAACATATCTATTTCGTGCAAAATAGTCTACATAATCAACATATCGTTCAGTTGTTTTATAAACTTCAGGTGGTATGTATCCGTGGTTAAATATAATTACCGGCCAGCCTCCATCTGGGACGTTACCTGTTGGTACGCAAAGAAGGGCGTAAATCTTCAATCCATCTGACTGGTATGAAGTAATATATTGATTGTATCCATTTTTGCTATTTAGAGTTTCCTCTATCTTAATTTCACTTCCTGGATAGTTTCTTTGGCGCATGCTCTTAATTGATAGCGGGTTAAGTGTTTGTAGGGCTTTGGGGGTGGTGTTGACGACAACCCTTTTTGTAACTTTTCTGAATGTTAAAAAAACGCAGTTGTTACAAAAAAAATTGAAAACAAAACAAGTATGGCTGTTTTTTTACTCATATAGAAATTATACTGATAAAACTGAAAATACAATGAGGCCTCAGCTTCTCTTAAGAAAAAGGGTATATAAATCCTTTTTAGGAGGTGATTATTATATGCATTACGGATTTAGAAATTTTGGGTTTGGATACGGTTTCGGATGGGTTATCCCTACAATCTTTATAGTTATTATTTTTGTTGCTATTATTTACGCTTTTTCTCCGAGAAGTGAAAATGAAGGTAGGAAAAACGCCGGTAAAAGTGGTGGAACTGAACCGCTGGAAATATTAAAGGAGCGTTATGCAAAAGGGGAGATAAACAAAAAGGAGTTTGACCAGATGAAAAAAGACTTAAACTGACGATACCCCTTGACATATCCCCCTAGGGGGGATACCATCTATTTATGGTGGTAAAGCCTTCAGATCATAACAACTTTAAACTCGAAGCAATGAATCGGTTAAAAAGGGCACACGGGCATCTCGCTAAAGTTCAGAAAATGCTTGAGGCGGACGAGTATTGTCTTGATGTTATTCATCAGTCTCGGGCTGTTCAGGCAGCGCTCAAGAAAGTCGATGAAGTAATCTTGCATGGACATCTTCATTCGTGCGTATTGAAGGATGCTCACGGAGAGGAGTCAGAGAAACTTGTCCAAGAAATATTGGATCTTTTCGAAAAACAATGACAACAGAAGGAAAATTTGTCACATTAGCAATCGTGATCACGCTTCTTCTTATCGGGGCTCTGACATTTTTGCTTTCGGCAAAAAGTAGTGCAGAGTCAAAAATTTCTTATGAGAAGATTAACGGAGTTATCGCCGATCCCGGTCATTACGATTTGGGAGATGTTTCCTACTCAGGAGGGGTTGTAAGCAAGGAATATAAAGTTAAAAATAGTTCTGGGAAAGACATTAAACTTTTAAAAATAGCAACATCCTGTATGTGTACAACAGCCTCCGCCAAGATATCCGAAAAGCCGACTCCTTTCTATGGTATGGAAATGAATGGAATTTCAAATCCGATGATTAATAGTTTAATAAAAGATAAAGAGGAGTTTAGTGTAGAGGTAAAGTTTGATCCGGCCTCTCACGGTCTTGCAGGACTTGGTCAGGTATCAAGAAGTGTGGAGCTGTACTTTGATGGTGGAATGAGCGAGTTAACGTTTAATGGGAATGTTGTTAATGAATAAAACAATTAGAAAGGCGACATCAGGGCTGTCATTGAGTTTTATAGTGATGATAGCTTTTTTCTTAACTTTACCGAAGGTGGTTTCTGCCCATTGTCCGTTGTGTGTTGGAGGAGCTGCCGTGGGTTTGTCTGTGGCTAGGTTTTTAGGTGTTGACGATGCTATTTCTGGAATTTGGTTCGCGGCATTTTTGGGTGCATTAGCCCTTTATATAAGTGGACGTTTTAAGAATATATTTATAAAAGCATCAATTTATTTGATCACTTTTGCATTTACTATATGGAGTTTTTATTATTTTAATACCTGGAGTGTGGATAATCTTAAGTTTTTCTTAATTAATACGCATCTTGCAAAGATTCTAGGTTTAGACAGGCTTACCTTTGGAATTGTTTTTGGCGGGATATATTTTCTTATAGTTGATTTTTTTGACAACTTAATAATTAAAAAACACGGGAAAGTATACTTTCCGTATCAGAGGGTGTTTGTAAGTTTGGGAAGTATTCTTTTGGTCTCTATTGTCATGTTTCTAATTATAAATTTTTGATGAATAAAAAAGTTTTTCTATTTGCGGTCTTTCCTCTACTTATCCTGGTTAGTTTTGCTGCTGGATTTGGAATTAATACATGGAATATCAGCCATAAAGAGAATATCTCAAAGAAAAAAGAACTGAGTTTGCAAGATGAGATTGTTGCATTAAGGTCCGAAGTGGTTCCTGATAAGGGATTTGAACTTCCGGTTACTTGGGGTAATTTAGGCCCCAAACTTGTCGATTTGGGAGTAATTGATATTAACAAGTTTGAAAGTGCTGTTCCCATGTCTAACGAGGAGGAAAAGATACTCACACAAGGGTCGGCCCAAAAGTTAACTATTGACTCAGCCAACAGCCAGTTTGTTGTGGACTTTTTGTGGGCGGTTGGACTTGCTCAGAAATCGGTTGTTTATACTGAGGGGCCAATGGGTAAAGAGTACAAATCTGACCAAGCCGGTTTTGCTTCCACTGGAGGTTGGAGTTTGGGCAATAAGGACTCGTTAGCATATTTAAACCGTTATGAATTAATCCCTTTAACTCCCGAACAAAATACGCGCGTTGGCAATATTTCAAAGAATGTTTATCGTCCTTGTTGTGGTAATTCAACTTGGTTTCCCGATTGCAATCATGGTATGGCGGCACTTGGAGCAATTGAGATGATGGTTGCAGAGAATCTTTCGGATGAGGAAATTTACACGAATATTCTTAAGCTTAATTCCTTCTGGTTTCCCGACAGCTACATTTTAACTGCTTTGTATTTTAAGAATCAGGGAATTGATTGGAAAGATGTTGATGCAAAAGAGGCACTGGGAAGTGAGTATTCATCGGCGCAGGGAGCCGCGAATATTGCAAAGAAAGTAGGACCGCTTCCAAAGTCTGGTGGAGGAGGTTCTTGTGGAGCATAGCTTTGTAAGGAGGTGATACCACTGAAAAAAATATTTTTAATTGTAACGGCTAGTTTAATTTTGATTTTTTCCCTTCCTAAGGCGTTATTGGCGCAGGGGATGATGGGAGACTTGGACCAGAACCAGGGTGAAACTTACTCTGATGCTGATTATGAAAAACTTGGTGAGGAACAGATGCAAAGAATGATGGGAAGTCAGGATGAAGCAATGGATAAATATATGGAGGAAAGGTACGGGAAAGATTTTGTAGACCAAATGCATATTGTGATGGGTAAGATGTCACAGGACCCAAGCTACTTAAATAGTATGGATTACATGATGGGAGGTAGTAGGATACCCTTTGGTTTGTCGGGAAATGAATTTTATTTGATTTACTTTGTAACAGCAGTTTCCGCAACTGTCTTTTTTACAACGGGTAGTATTTATTTTTTGAAAAAAATTAGGAAAAGGTGATTTTAACTCTATGGAAGAATCTAAAAAAAAATACATCTGCCCGATGCATCCTGATATTATAGCTAATGCTCCCGGACAATGTTCTAAATGTGGAATGATATTGGTAAAAAAAGAAGAAGAGGGAAACCACTCTTCTATGGATCATACAATGGCCATGTCTACTCCGGAAGCTTCTCATGAATTTCTTAGACGTTTTTATATAGTTACAATTCTTCTTATACCGCTAATTATTTTTTCTTCGCCTGTGAGTAGGTATCTGGGTTTTTTTGAATTAGCGACCAGAAAATACATTGAATTTGGAATCGCGACAGTAATTTTTTATTTTGGCCTGATTTTTTTTGAGCACGCCAAAATGGAAATTAGAACGCGAAAGTACGGGATGATGACTTTAGTTTCGTTGGGGGTCGGATCTGGCTATTTATTTTCGACACTATCGACTTTTGTTCCAACTTTGAATATAGAATTTTATCTTGAAATTGCAACATTAATTTGGGTGCTTCTCTTTGGTCACTTTCTTGAAGCAAGAAGTTCTGCTGCTGCAGGAGATGCGCTTTCTGAGGTTGCAAAACTCTTGCCGAAAGCAGCCCATCTTAAAACGTCTGATGGGATAAAAGATGTACAGCTGCATTTGTTAAAAGTTGGGGATGTAGTTTTAATCAAACCGGGTGAAAAAGCTCCTGCAGATGGAGAAATAACAAAAGGCGAAAGTACTTTCAATGAAGCACACTTAACAGGGGAGTCTGAGCCAATCGAAAAACTTGTTGGTGATGAAATTCCTGCAGGAGCAATTTGTATTGACGGTAGTGTTGAAATCAGGTTACTAAGAGTTGGAGAAGCATCAACTATTGGTCAGATTAAAAGTCTGATTGCCTCTGCAAGAAGCACTAAACCTTCTATTCAAAAATTGGCAGATAGAGCAGCAAAATGGCTTACGTTTTCAGCTTTGGGAGTTTCGATTGCGACCCTAATTTTTTGGTCGCTGATTGCCGGCCAACCTTTAGTTTTTGCAGCAACCTTGGCAATTACGGTTTTGGTTATTGCTTGCCCTCACGCATTAGGTCTTGCAATTCCGACTGTATCAACTATTGCTACGAAACTAGCGGTAGCAAACGGACTATTTATTAAAGATATGTCAAAAATAGAAGTTATTAAATCTGCCGACTGTGTTGTTTTTGATAAGACAGGTACCTTAACTAGAGGAAATTTTGCGGTTACAAATCAAGTGGATAAGGAAGTTCTAAGGATTGCTGCCGGAGTAGAGCAATATTCACAACATCCCATCGCCAGAGCAATTATTATGGAAGCAAAAAGCCGCAAAATAAAGATTCCCGAAACAAAAAATTTTAAAGCCACTACCGGTTGGGGAGTCGAAGGGGTGGTTGATGGGGAAAAAATTAAGGTTGGTCGCCCTGGTGTGAGTGTATATAAAAATGAGGAGTTAATAGGAGATATCAGCGTTGAAGATGAGATAAGACCTGAATCTAGAAAATCAGTCAGCGAACTTCATAACCTGGGAATTAAGGTTGCTATGCTTACAGGAGATAAAAAGGAAGTTGCAGATAAAATAGGCAAAGCGTTAGGGGTTGATACTATTTACTCGGAAGTGTTGCCGGAAGATAAATATAAATACATACGTGAACTTCAGGAAAATGGCAACGTGGTGATAATGTCCGGGGATGGTGTTAATGACGCTCCCGCCTTGACACAGGCGAATGCTGGAGTGGCAGTTGGCGCCGGAACAGATGTTGCCATCGAAGCAGGCGATGTAGTTCTTACCCAAAGTAATCCTATGAGTTTGGTTAAACTTGTTGTTCTTTCCAAAAAAGTATATAAAAAAATGATCCAAAATTTGTTTTGGGCAGCAGGCTACAATGTTGTTGCAATTCCCATGGCAGCTGGTGCTTTTTTCAAATGGGGTATTGTATTAAGGCCCGAGGTTGGCGCAATACTTATGAGTATGTCTTCATTAGTTGTTGTTACGAATGCACTTCTTTTAAGGAAAGCGAGACTTTAGAGAGTTTGTTATCTGATTTCTCCGACATATTCTCCAGAATTTGGGAAGTCTTCTATGTAATCTTTTAATAATTTTTTTGAAAGTGTTTTGGGATATAGATTATTGGGGAGCCTTTTAATGTTAAGCCAAGATAGCCACATTGAACCGTCTTTGTGTTGCGGATCAAGTTTTCCTTCGAGTTCTAAAGATTTGTCAAGATCTCCCAATATAAAAAGCTCCAGGTTTTGCTCGTTTCTTTCTTTATCAAAAAAGTCTCTAATGTAAAGAATCTTTTTAAAGATGAATTTTGTATCTTTGCCGCACTCCTCTTTAATTTCTCTTTGACATCCTTCTAAAACTGTTTCTCCAAACTCAAGGTGTCCTCCAATATAAAAATAGAAATTGCCCTTCTTTGTAAAAGAGGTAAGAAGTTGGTTATTTTTAATGATCACCATTCTTAGACGAACGCATATTTGCCCTTTTTCCATGCTCTTATTATAGCAAAGATGCAATATTCACCTATAGATATATTGCATATCCTACGATTTACTCTAAAATATTTTTGGATGATAAAAAATAAGAGGAGTCTTAAAAGGTTTAGTTACTCAAGTGTTGTTGAACATATTGCTGGATTTAACAAAAAACGAGGCTGGAGCCCTGAAGCTGGAGATATTGCAAAATCTATTGTAATTGAGGCTTCGGAACTTTTGGAAAAGTATCAGTGGAGTGAAACAAACTTAGTTCGCAAGTCTTCTTTGGCAAACAAGAAAAATATAGAGGAGATTGGTGAAGAAGTGGCCGACGTTTTTTGGTACCTTGTTACTTTTTGCAAGAAAGAAAATATTGATCTTCTTGCAGTTTCAATGGATAAACTTAAGAAAAATGAAGTAAAGTATCCAGAAAGTAAATTTAAAAAAGGTCATAACGAAAAGTTTTATATATCCCAGAAGAGAAAATACAGAGAAGCAAGGCAGAAGTAACAACGGAAGTGGGCTCTCAATGGTTGTTGTTTTTTTGTTAATACTCCATATAGATCTTCAAGTGATACTTTAATCTAATTGAAAATTTCTTAATCTTCTCTTAATCTAGGCTGTTTTATTATTCTTGCATATGTTAATTAATACTTTTTTCATAAAACAAACTTTACTAAAAGTTGGTCTTATAGGACTGACTGGACTAACTCTCGCATCTGGGGCGACAGGGATTGCGCGAGTTACAAAAAACTTAAGCTCTCAAAATCAGCCGGTTCCAGAAGTTAAGGGTGCGAGTAGCATAAACACTTCAACCGAGGTATCTGAGAATGGTCTTTCGGCGATTGTCAATGATGCGGTTGGGTCAGTTGAAAATGTCTTGGCGAAGGCCGGTAACGTAGTCAAAACTGCCGTTACACCCTCTCCAAAGCCTTTTTCTTCGCCCCTTGCTGTTGCTGTAAATTCGGCAGCAAACGCCTCAGCATCAAGTCCGACTACGAATCCCAATGCATGTATAATAACTCTTTTTGGTCTTCAATATGATGTTGCTCCTCTTAGAAGCACTCATCCCGGTGGTGATATTTTTGTCTGCGGAACGGATATGACGACGGTGTATCAAGGCCAGCATGGAACTGACGTGTCGAGAATGCAGCCTTATCTAGTTACTACCAGCGGTGGATCAACATCTGGATCTGGTGGGGGGTCATCTTCAGGTATTCACCGCGATGATGATGAAGAAGAGGAGAATGAAGACGAGAGAATGAGGGAAGCAGTAAATAGGGAAGCAAATCACTCGGATGATGGAGGAAGATCTGATGGAGAATTTGATGACTAAATATTTTATAAAACTATATGAAAAAAGCTTTGGGCTATTTAACTTTGGTTTTTTCGTGCTTAGTTACATTTAACCTCTGGATTCTTGCCAAGGGAAGTGGCGCCAGTTTCTTGGGTACAAATTATCTTACTTCACTTGCACAAATTTTTTCTCTAATTGGCTTTGTTTTGATGTCAGAGAGTTTGTTTTTATCAACAAAGTTTTCTTTTCTCGAAGATATCTTTGGAGGAATGGATAGAAACTATTCAGTTCACAAGGTGTTGGGAACGATCTCCTTTGTTCTTCTTGTAAATCATCCCATTCTTCTTGCTCTTTCCAACTCAGCAACAAAACTTTCTAAGATCTATTTTTTGCCTGTTGGAGTTTTGTCATATAATCTCGGGGTTTTTGCACTTTACATAATGATATCCTCGCTTGCACTTATGGTATACATAAAGCTTCCATATCACATTTGGAAGTTAAGCCATCAACTTATGGGGGTCGGGTTTGTCTTAGGATCGCTTCATATTCTTTTAATTGGAAGTGATATTTCTTCCTATCCACTTCTAAAAGATTGGATATTGCTTTTTATGGTAGTGGGAGTGTTTTCTTTTTTGTATTCAGTTTTTTTCTATACGTTTTTTGGCCCAAAGCACATCTATGAGGTTGAAACAATTGAGCGGGATCTTGATATTGTTAATATTTATCTCAAGGCACTAACCAAAAGACTCAAGTTTAGTGCGGGTCAGTTTATATATATTTCTGTTAGAGATAGATCCTCCGTTGGAAAAGAAATGCATCCGTTCACAATCTCCTCTGCCCCTGAAGACGACCTCCTAAGAATATCCGCAAAGATGCTTGGAGATTATACCCTCAAAACTCCTGGGCTTTTACCCGGCGATGAGGTTTATGTCTACGGCCCTTATGGGAGGTTTGGTCAGAATTTTGTAAATAAAAAACGCTTGTTTTGGATAGCGGGAGGTATCGGTGTAACACCTTTTTTATCTATGTTAAGACACATAAGACAAGTGTCAGACATGAGGGAAGTTACGTTTTACTACTGCGTAAGGGATTCGCGCTATATTCCTTTCAAAAGTGAGATCGAGATGCTGGCACAGGTGTTACCCAACCTTAAAGTTGTTTTTTGGTCAAGCTTTGGGGGTAGCAGGCTGACTGCCAGTGATATCCTTTCATCCGCTCCTGCGACCCCGGATATTGCAGTTGAGTTATGTGGACCAGTGCCAATGATGAGGGATTTGAAAAATCAATTAATTAAAAAAGGGGTTAGCGAAAACGCGATAGCTACGGAGGAGTTCGGGTTTATATAAATTATGGACAAATTGTTAAATAAAATTATTCAGCTTTTTATTGTATATTTTGTATTTTTTCTTGGTGTGTTGGCAATTGATAGTGTTAAAGCAGATACTTCGTTATCGAAGGCGGCCCCGACTGTCTTTTTGCAGACTGAAAGACCTGTAGAAAGCGTCTCATCAGTTTCTGTCCAGAAGCCTCAAAACAATAAGGATGGGGGAGTACGTGCCACTCCCCCGCCTTCTTCAAACCTTAATCAGACGCAAGAACCCACTCCGACACAAGTACCTGTTGATCTTTTTGCTCAGGTCGCGCTTCATTCAAATGCTTCAGATTGTTGGATGATCATTGGAGGACATGTTTACAATATTACAAGCTTTTTCGGATCTCACCCTGGGGGAGATCCTTCACTTGCTGCCCATTGCGGCACTGATGCGACGGTAGCGTTTAATTCTAAAGATAAAAACCCTGCATCACCGCATTCTTCCTCTGCAGTTTCTATGCTTGCTTCGTATTTGATACAATAGCTCAATGAGAATTTTGATTGTTGAAGACGAAGCCACAATTGCAAAAAACATAAGCGAAGTGTTTCAATCATTAGGTTACGCATTTAGTATCTCTCCAAATGCCGAAGATGCTTTATATCAGGTCGAGGTTGAGGATTTTGACGCAGTAATCCTAGACTGGATGCTTCCCGATATGAATGGAGGGAAACTACTTGAGAAAATGCGAAAAATGGGGGTTAAAAGCCCAGTTATATTTCTTACTGCCAAGTCTTCAATAGAAAATAAAGTTACTGGTCTTAGTTTGGGAGCAGATGACTATTTAACCAAACCGTTTGTAATGGAGGAGTTGGTTGAGAGAGTAAAGGCATTAATAAGGAGGAAAGAGGGTGTATCAAAGTCTCCGGTTATTGTACTTGGCGACTTATCTCTTGATACAAATGCCCGGAAAGTATTCGTAAAGGGTAAATTTATTGATCTATCCCCAAAGGAATACTCAATTATTGAATATTTGGCCTTTAATGAGGGAAAAGCAGTATCAAGATTGGATATTATGAATCACGTTTGGGGAGAGGAAATTGATCCATTTTCAAATACGGTAGATGTTCATGTGAGATATTTAAGGCGTAAAATAGAAAGTGGAAGGGGGTACTTGCTTGAGACTGTTAAGGGTGTGGGCTACATGTTATGCAAAAGCTAACGACAAAAAATAAACTTTCGCTTCAGTTTAGTCTCTATCTTTTTGCATTTATTGTTGCAATATCTGTTGTTTTTATAGCGATACTTAGGGTTAATCTTATTAGGGACGCAAAAAAGAGTGTGACTCAAGAGTCTGTTGAGATAATCAGAGACCACATCTCAATAACCGATGGCCAAATTGAACTTGTGGCTGATAAAAACGGAGTCGGACTTGCTGAGACTATTACAGGATATGGGTATTCAGCACTTTTTTTGGACAAAAACGCAAATTATATTAAAGGATTCGGTCTTTTTGAATTCTATCAGGACTCAGATAGTCAGAATATTTCAAAAATCGTTGCTAATGCACGGATGACCGAAGAAATCAAAAAATCCTCAGATTTAATACTTAATTGGAGGGGAAATAAACTCTATCTTTATTTTTTCCCAATTGTTAAAGATTCAGAAGTTTACGGGGTTGGAATTTTGACATCAGATTTTACTCCAATAGATGAAACTTTAAATAGCGTTTACATACTTTTTATGAGCCTTATGCTTTTGGGATTTCTGGGAAGTTTTATTTTGGGCTATGTTTTAGTGGGGAAAGCATTTAAGCCGCTGACGAAGTTGTCGAGAACCCTTGAGAATGTAAATTTAAATAAACTGGATACGAAGTTAAGAGCGGAGGGTAATCCGTATGACGATTTGGTGGTTTTAATCAAAAAGTTTAACGAGATGCTTGACAGGTTAAATGTAATGGCCCAAAGGCAGAAAGATTTTGTATCTAACGTCTCCCACGAGCTTAAGACTCCTCTTACCCGGTCAATTAGCACACTTGAAGTTATATCACTTAAAAATCCTGAGATGAGAGAAAAGCTTGGAGGTTTGAAGGAAGACTTATTTGAAATCAGCAGTTTAATTAGTGAGATTCTTGAGTTAAGTGGTATGGATCCAAAAAATCCAAAAAAGAAAGATAGAATAGATTTAAAAAGTGTTATAGCTGAAGTATTGGAAAAGTTTAAAAAAGAAATTAAAGCTAAAGGAATCGAAGTTGAAACAAATATAGCCAGCGGTACGCTGGTATATTTCCCAACCTCGTATGCAAAGATAATATTTTCAAACATTATCTCGAATGCAATTAAATACAATGTGAATTATGGAAAAATAGCTGTTTTAGCTAGTAGTAAGGATGATTATGCGGAGGTGGTTTTTGAAAATCAAAGTGCGAGTTTTGAAAAGAAAGAAAAGATGCAAATCTTCAAAAGGTTTTTTAGAGGAGAAAGTACGAAAAACAGAGAAAAAGGATATGGAATTGGTCTGTCTTTAATTAGAGATATCTGTGATTTATATGGAGTCAAAATTGGGTTTGAGATGGACGATGGAAAGAGTATGAAGGTTTCTTTTTTGTTTCCAAACAGAACTTAGGAACTTAAAAACTCAGTTATCTTGTCTTTTGCATCCTGTAAATTTTTGTATGTTTTAAGGCAAAATCCGGGAGCTTCGCTTCGTGATATTCCTTTAATCATCCAGGTTACCATATCTTTCAAATCTTCTTGAACTAAGCATAGAATGGGAGTTTCATTAAGACCCAGACTTGGCTTTAATATTGCGTGTTCTATTTCAATTCCAACTCCGTGACTTGGTCCGTTGATAATCGCAACCAGGTGGGTCGCGTGATCAACCATGTCAAGATCTACTTTGCGTACAACCTCCCACGGATTTTCAACACTTCCTCTGTCAATTCCGGTCCTTCTTAAAAATATTTCATTCATTTCCGCTTCGTTTCGAGCAGCAACATGTTCACTAATTACATCTGCGCCATTTTCCATCATGAAGCTAACCAGTTTGTGGGCAAAGTCGGGATCCATGTTTTTGACTCCTCTTATGGACCCTGAGTAATAAATTACAGTTCCTTCAAATGGTTTTTCTTTTGATGATGGGTTACTTTTTATCTCACTTGTCATTACAAAGCAAAATAACAAATATTTATGATGTTTTCAACAACGCTACTATATTTACTTGTGCTTTTTAGTGTTGATTTGTTGGTCAATGATTTTTGCATGATATAAGACTATGTTTTAGGTTAATGAGTGGAGGGCTTGTTATTAGTGGATTAGTCAAAAAGTATGGGGAAGATAGGGATGGGCTGGTATTTGATAATCTTGACCTAAGTATCGGAGCTGGTGAGTTGGTTTCGATATTTGGCCCTAATGGTGTTGGAAAAACCACACTCCTTAACTTAATTGCGGGATTAGCTGAAAGACAAAGTGGAGAAATCAAAGTTGATGGTTTAGTAACACAATCCAAGATTGGGTTTGTTTTTCAAAACTACAGGGAATCTCTTCTTCCCTGGCTTTCAGCAAGAGATAATATTACTTTTCCACTTAGAACATCTGGGTATCAAAAGAGAAAAATGGACGGCTTAGTTTCAGGAGTAAAGAAGCTTGTTAATGCAAATTTTGATTTAAATAAATATCCCTACCAGCTTTCAGGCGGTCAGGCGCAGTTAGTTTGCTTGATGAGGAATTTGGTTATTAAACCTGATTTATTTTTACTCGATGAGCCATTTTCCTCGCTAGATTTTCAGACGGCAATTTCATTGCTAAAAGTTTTTATGCAGGTGTGGATGAAAACAAAGGTTACAACACTGTTTGTTTCTCATGATATCGATTCGGCGATTTTTTTATCTCAAAAGATTGTTCTTCTTAAGGGATTACCTGCAAAAATAGTTAGAATTTTAGAGAATAATTCTTCCTATCCTAGGTCTTTAAAATATTTAAGCTCAAAAAAGGCAGTGGGCTTGAAAAAGAAGATAATATCTATATATGGAAGGGGGGTGAAAGTAGATTAAATGAAAAATTCCTATAAACTAATTGTGATAGTTTTGATTATTGTACTCTTTGGTGTTGCAGTTTACTCCAAGGCAAAAATGAATAAAGTCACTAAACAGGAAGATGTTGTCAAGGTTGCTTGGGGCCAATTTCCTTCCGCTTTGGTGATTGCTGAAGAAAAGGGATATTTTAAAGAAGAGGGGATAGCCATTCAGAAAGAAACAATACCCAACTTGAATCTTACTATTGAGGCAATCGGACGGGGAGATATTGATATTGCATCAATAAATTATTCAACCCTTTTTGCTTATCAGAATATATCGCCGGATAAATTTAAGATATTTTATGGATCGCTTGAAACAAAGGAGAGCCCATATACTCTTCTTATTGCTAAAAAAGAAATTAAGAAACCCATTGATTTGAAAGGGAAAAAGATGGCAATAAGAACTGGAGTACACTCCGAAGTAGAAGCAAAAGCTGTTCTTGGCGGAATAGGTCTTTCGGAAGGTAGTGTTGAGCTTGTTGTTGGGGAAACCAATTTTCTTATAACTGCTCTTGGCGATTCATCTATTTCGGCGGTTATGGCCCCTGAGACGTTTGCAACAACAATTTTACAAAAGGGTCTTGGCGAAGTTTTAGTCAAAGCGCCCCGTGCTGAGTATATTTTTGACCCTTATCCAACGGCAGCAGGTGTAATAAGTACCGAGACTATAAAACGGAGTCCTGATTTATCTAAAAGAATAAAGATTGCAATTGATAAAGCAATTGATTTTATGAATACTAATGAAGCTGAAACGCGTGATATATTTCAGAATTCTCTTGGTCTTGATGCCGGAGTTGCAAAAAACATGTATCTTGGGGAGAATGCTAAGCTTGAAGACATTGACAGAAGTCTTGTGGAAAAATTGATTAACTTCCAGCTTACAAATAAGTTGCTGGAAAAAAGACCTGATTTTTCAAATGTCTATTACCAGGAATAAGTTGCATAAAGGATTTTGGGGTAAGTTTATTGTCCCGCTTGGGTTTATTGTTTTGTGGATTTTTTTAAATAAATTTGTCTCACAGCTGTATCTCCCAAAATTTTTAGATACAATACATTCTTTTAGAACTATAGTTACTAATACTGTCTTGTGGATAGATATTAGGGAGACTTTTGGAAGATTGTTCTGGGGGTTTGCACTTTCCTGCTTAGTTGCCATCCCATTGGGGGTCTTGGTTGGATCCAGTCTTAAAGTCTACAATCTTCTGGAATATGTTGTGGATTTCTTTAGATCAATTCCATCCTCATCGTTTTATCCGTTGTTTTTGCTGGTTTTTGGGATAGGAAATACTTCAAAAATAGCAATTGTTGCCTATACAACCGGGATGATAATATTTGTGAATACCGTATATGGTATTCAGAAGTCGTCAAAGTTAAGAGCCAAGATGGCACGTCTTTATGGCGCATCGAAGATAACAATTCTTACAAGAGTAACTTTTTTTGATGCGCTTCCGCAAATTTTTATAGGCCTTAGAGTGGGGATTTCAATAGCACTTGTTATTGAAATTGTTGCCGAGATGATAATGGGGACGAATTACGGTTTAGGCAGAAGGATGATTGACAGCTATATCTCGTATAATATCCCGAAGCTGTATTCTTTAATTTTTATCGTTGGAATTTTAGGTCTTATTCTAGCAAAATTGTTTGCCCTGGCAGAAAAAAAGGTTGTACATTGGATATCTTTTGAAGACATCTCCAAATAGATTGTATATTGATAGCTCTGTCAATGAATATTTTTGATATTAGTTGTATATATAAGTCATGACTCATGAAAGACAACTTGGAAGAATTGAATCTGAATATCCTACGTACGGTGCAGGTAGAGGTAGGCTTGACTTTGATAAACCATATTTGGCTGAGGCGCTTTACACAGGCAGAAGCAAAGAAACAAAGAGTGGGATTACAAATGCCCGAGAAATAGCAGAGAATGTCAATGAGCTTCTCAATCTTCAGGAAGGACAGGTCTTTGCAGATTTTGGTTGTGGTCCCGGTCTTATTTCATATTATCTTGCTCCAAAGTTGGGAGAGAAAGGTTGGATTTATTGTGTTGATGCCTCTCCGTCGATGCTTAATGTTGCTGAAAGGGTTATGCTTGGCAAGAACGCAACACTGGTTCATGGAGATATTCATGTTGTAGATAAAGTGCTTCCCGAGAAGCTTGATGCAGCTCTTTTATCTGGAAACGTACATCTTTTGACAGATAGAGAGCTTGCTTTCAGATCAATATGGAAGACATTGAGACCTGGTGGAAAATTGGTAGTTGTTTGTCATGCCTATTCAACAGCAGAAAAAGGCGGAACTAATGCGTTTGCCAATTTAATTGATAACTTAAGGGAATCAAGAGCTGATCTTAAGGTTGATGGATTAAGGCTTCCCATGCTTTCTTCGAAAGAAGTAGACGAAATAGCCAGAGTTATGAAAAAAGCTGGTTTTAAAATATCATTTTTCGAAAAAGATACTTGGTCTTCGGATACAGATGACGTTTTTGGTCATCCTCCTACACTGACAATCGAAAAAAGGCTTGAAGCGATAAAGAAAGCCATTGATGGCGGAGGGCAAATTGATATAAAGAGGTTGGCGTCTCGAACGATGAGTGAAATTAGTATAGGTAATGCTGCTCAGCTCTATATCCTTTGTGCCAAGAGTGATCCGATCTCTGCTCAGGAGAGCAGTAACATCCATCTTATAGGGAAAAAAGTTTGATTTCGGGTGCTATAATAAATCAGCCAGCCTAAAAGAAATGGGACAATTATCCCAAAATTTGGCTAGTTATTATAAAAAGGGAGGCAATAGAATTTTATTTAATGGTGGTTATTCTCTAAATCGATTGTCTCTTAAAATGTGGGATCGTTTGGGTTTTTCGCAGGTTGATGCAAGTGTTCTTTCTAAAGTCCTCAAAGGAAAAAGACTGTTCTCTTTCGGACAACTCCGTGTTTTCTGTGATATATTAAAAATTCCCCAAAATGAGAGAAATATGCTTTTTTCGTCTCTTAATGAGGATTATTTAGCAAGATATGGAAAGTTGAGTTCTGATGTCATCAGTTGTGGGATCAGACCTTATATTGATGCCGACAAACTTGTTGACTCCTATTTTATTGAAGCTAGTAAGGTAAGAGGGAAAAAAGTGAAATCCCTTGTAAGAAGATTAATTCCTAGGGAAGGAGACGGAAGTTTAATTGGTATTCCTTTTGGTAGGCAGTCATTTTATAAACTTATTGAAAAATGTGTAACTCAAAAAGAAAATTATGAATCATCCCTTGCAGGCTATAGTGTAGAAATACCTATATGTGGTTTTAAGAAAACTGCCCCAGACTTTAATGACAACTGTCATTGTAGTTATCATCTAGCTCTATACGGAGTGTTAATGGAAGCAGGTAAGGTATTTAAAGTAAAAAATCGTATACAAAGTGAAGTTGGTAGATGGATTTATTTCTTCTTTCCAGGATGGATTGTTTCAAAATTAGTTTAAGGTGACCCTTCTTTTAACTAGGTCTCTTTTTATCTCCCCCATTGTTGTAAGGCAAGATTACAGTGTTTCGGGCATTGTCAGCTGTTTAAAACATGCTGAGTTTGCGTTTTCGGACTAGCGATGGAATGAAAATAAAGATAGGCAAAATTATCAAACTTGATTTTTAACCTAACCTATAGTATAATACACAGTTCTTTACATTCTATTTATTTTACCTAATTAGGAGGTGCTAAATGGCTCGAACGCTTGGTGCGTGGGACTGCCCATATTGTTCCACAAAAAGAATTTTGGGCAATGTATTTGATTGCCCAGGATGTGGTCACCCCTGACCGGTACCCCTTAAACTACACATAGTTTCTGTATAATTCAGAGGCTTATTAAGGAGGTGAAAAGATTTGAAATCAAAAATAGCACCGGAAGTTAAAAACGAAGTTTTATCTAAAGTTAAA
>Ga0172375_10000098_pt1 | contig 125345 bp, 110 predicted proteins | sample LakKiv1m_FD_114537 | JGI IMG/M metagenome (GOLD analysis project Ga0172375, IMG submission 114537) | Freshwater microbial communities from Kabuno Bay, South-Kivu, Congo - kab_092012_11.1m | ecosystem: Environmental > Aquatic > Freshwater > Lake | place: Democratic Republic of the Congo...
ACTGATACTGAAAGGTTTGATGCGCTTGCCCGCAACAATCCCGAAATAAAAAAACTGAAAGATCAGCTGAATCTTGACATTGATATGTAATCTGTCAAAGTTTTGCAGATGGAAGTTTATTTATAAGGCTACGGGTTTGTAAATTCCAGTTCGCCATTTATTTCATCCAGCACTATTGCTGATTCTCTGGCGATTTCGCCGGCGAGTACCTTTTTTGATAATACATTCAGTACCTCCCGTTGAATAACCCGCTTAACCGGCCTTGCTCCAAACTGGACATCAAACCCATCGCCGGCAATTTTATGAACAGCCCTATCGGTAAATGTTAGTTTGATGTCATTTTTCTGAAGCAACCGGGCCAGATTGTTCATCTGCAGTTTGACAACTTGATAAATCTCAGATTCGAGTAAAGGCCTGAATATAATTATTTCATCAATACGGTTCAGAAATTCGGGCCTGATGGTTTGCCTGAGCAATGTCATAACTTCGGTGCGGGTTTTTTCGTGACGCAATTCTTCATTATCGTTGCGAAGGTCCGATATTCGCTCGCCAATAAGCTGCGATCCCAGGTTTGAAGTCATTATGATGATGGTGTTCCTAAAATCAGCTGTACGACCTTTGTTATCAGTAAGCCTGCCATCGTCAAGTACCTGAAGCAGGATGTTGAAAACATCCGGATGCGCTTTCTCTATTTCATCGAGCAGCACCACTGAATAGGGTTTTCGCCTTACTTTCTCAGTAAGCTGTCCACCTTCATCGTAACCCACATAGCCCGGAGGGGCGCCTATCAGGCGCGAAACCGAATGTCGTTCCTGATATTCTGACATATCGATTCTCACAAGTGCATTTTCGTCATTAAAAAGAAATTCAGCCAGGGCTTTTGCCAGCTCTGTCTTGCCCACACCCGTTGTTCCTAGAAAAATAAACGAACCTATTGGTTTACGGCTGTCCTGCAGTCCTGCGCGGCTGCGTCTGATGGCATCGGCTAAGGCTCCTATGGCTTCGTGTTGGCCAACCACACGTTTGTGTAATTCATCTTCGAGAAACAGCAACTTTTCGCGCTCACTTTGCATCATGCGCTTTACGGGTATGCCTGTCCACCGCGAAACGATTTCGGCAATTTCCTCGGCTCCTACTTCCTCTTTAATGAGGGACGAATTCGCCTGAAGCTCCTGTAATTTTTGCTTTAGGCTCTCCAGATGTTGCTCAGCGACCTTTATTTTGCCATACCGGATTTCGGCTACTTTCCCGTAATCTCCCTCACGTTCTGCTTTCTCGGCTTCAAAACGGTAATTTTCAACCAATTGTTTTTGATGTTGAATGGCATCCACCACTTCTTTTTCAGCTTTCCATTTTGCCTTAATAGCATCCCGTGTTTCCATCAGATTTGCCAGCTCAGAAGCTATAGATGCCATACGCTGCCCGTCGCCTTCGCGCGATATGGCTGCTTTTTCAATTTCAAGATGCATTATCCGTCGTTCGGCCTCATCAAGTGCTTCGGGCACTGAATTAATTTCAAGCCTGAGTTTCGAAGCTGCCTCGTCAATCAGGTCGATAGCCTTGTCGGGTAAAAATCGGTCGCTTAAATACCTTTGCGATAATTCGACAGCAGCAATAATAGCTTCGTCACGAATTTGCACCTGATGGTGCGTTTCATATTTTTCTTTCAGACCTCTCAGTATTGAAACAGCATCTGCGGTATCCGGCTCATCAATGAGCACTATCTGAAAGCGGCGCTCCAGGGCCTTGTCCTTTTCAAAATACTTCTGATATTCGTTGAGAGTGGTTGCGCCAATGGCTCTGAGCTCGCCCCGGGCAAGTGCGGGTTTGAGTATATTGGCCGCATCCATGGCTCCTTCACCACCTCCGGCACCCACGAGTGTATGTATTTCGTCGATAAATAAGACTACTTCGCCTTCTGATTCAATCACTTCGCGCACCACACTTTTGAGTCTTTCTTCAAATTCGCCCTTGTATTTGGCTCCTGCAATCAATGCACCCATATCGAGCGAGAAAATTTGGCGAGATTTAAGATTATCAGGAACATCACCATTGATAATCCGGTGTGCAAGCCCTTCGGCAATGGCTGTTTTGCCAACGCCGGGCTCACCAATAAGAATGGGATTGTTTTTGGTCCTGCGGGTAAGAATTTGCAGAACGCGCCTTATTTCCTCATCGCGGCCTATTACGGGATCGAGTTTGCCGCTGCGCGCAAGCTCATTCAAATTGCGTGCATATTTTGCAAGCGCGTTCCATGATTCGTCGGCCGATACTGTATTTGCTTTTGCGCCCATTCGCATCTCGGCAATGGCTTTTTTCAGGTCTTTTTCATTCAATCCTGCATCTTTCAATATGGTTGACGCATTGCTTGCAGTGCTCAGTATCCCATAAAGTAAATGCTCAGCAGTGATATATTCGTCGCCATATTCCTTAGCGAAAGCAGCAGCTTGCTGAAGTGCTTTGTTGGTATTCTGACTCATATATGAATCTCCACCGGTAACAACCGGAAGGGTTTTCAATTGGTTTTGAACATTAACAGATATGCGGCCCGGATTAATGCCAGCTTTTCGAAGTAAAAACTGGCTTGCGTTGTCATCGTTTGATAATAGTGATGAGAGTAAATGGATTGGCTCTATGGCCTGATGATTCATTTCGGCCGCCAATTGCTGCGCCTGCCCGATGATTTGTTGCGATTTTAATGTGAAATTACTGAAATTCATTTTTTCTGAATTTTAAACAAAATGCATAAATCAAAGAATTTGCCATTGATAAAAACCTGAAAATGTGCGACATAATGACATTAATAGCAAAGTTTAATGCGACAAAATGGCATTAAATATTTTTTAAAACGATATCACTGTATTCATTATTCCCGATTACCTTTGCATGAAATTGAAATAAAAATTAAAGAAAGCGATATGGCAAACAGATTGATGGACCCGATAGGCCGTTTGATGGGGCTACGTTACAAATCGCACCCCTGGCATGGTGTTGAAATTGGAATGGATGCACCTAAGATTATAACGTGCTTTGTTGAAATGGTGACTACTGATACCGTTAAATATGAAGTCGACAAAATATCAGGTTATCTGAAAATTGACCGGCCTCAAAAGTATTCGAATGTGCTTCCGGCACTGTATGGTTTTATACCGCAAACCCTGTGCGCCAGAAAAGTGGCTGAATTTTGCGCCTCTAAAACCGGCCGCGACGACATAGTTGGTGATGGTGACCCGCTGGATGTTTGTATACTAGCTGAGAAAAGTATCTCGCATGGCGATATTCTGGTACGCGCTATTCCTATAGGCGGTTTCAGAATGATTGATGGAAATCAGGCCGATGATAAAATAATTGCTGTCCTCAAGGACGACGCTGTTTATGGTGAGTACACCGATGTAGATCAATTGCCGCCCTTGATCGTTAACAGGCTGAAGCATTATTTTCTCACGTATAAGGATCTACCAGGTAACCAGCGCGATTGTGAGATTACCCACACCTATGGAGCCGCTGAATCGCACGATGTTATTGTTGCTTCACAGGAAGATTACAAACAGAAATTTGAGAATCTGGATATTTTGCTTTCCGAAGTTTAAAAGCCAACAGCTTGCAATTGTTAACCGGAGTTTATTGCTTTGATTGTGGCGATGAATTCCGGTTAAATTTTACACTCTAATTGTTAATTGTTTCACAATTAATGGGTAAATCGCAGCAATTATTAAGGCATATCATTACTTTTGCTGCATAATTTTCAATGCCATGATTACGCATCCTTCAAAAAAAACACTGGTAATCGGAGCCAGTCTAAATCCTTCGAGATATTCCAATATTTGCATAAATGACCTTGTATATTATGGATTTCCGGTTGTAGCCATTGGCCTGCGCGAAGGGCAGGTAGCCGGGGTTGATATTCAGAAAGGAAAACCTCAATTAGAAGATATACATACTGTAACCATGTACCTTGGACCGCAGAATCAGGCAGATTATGAAGACTATATAATCAATTCAGTGAAACCAAAACGCATCATTTTTAACCCGGGAACCTATAACGAATCACTGGCTGATAAAGCGCAAAGAGCTGATATTATTACCGAGACCAAATGCACCTTGCTGATGCTGTCAGGAGGATATTTTTGAAATTGGGTTTTTAATATGTACGAAAACGCTCAATTTTGCGTTATTGGGCTGGCTAAAGCATAAATTTCTGTAAATTAGCCGCTGAAATAATCGGCCCGTTTTTGGTTGTAAAAACCACCACCCAATTAATACAATGAAGGTTAATAAATCTTTTCTGACAACATTTGCTTTGTTATTTATTTGTATGGTATTGGCAACCAGGCCTGTTTTGGCTCAGGATGCCACTACAGGTATTCAGGGTGGCACACTTTGCCCGAATAGTCAGTTTATTTCGCCGCTGCTGGTTACCGGGCTACAGGATATTGATTCCATTTCACTAACACTGCACATTCCTTCGCAGGGCTTGTCGTTCAATAGTTTCAGGCAGGTTAATCCTCTATTGCTAACCGGATTTGTAACAGTAACAGAAACCGTTCCCGGAACCGTATTGCTAACCTGGCATACACTTGCACCCATAAGCATTTCAGAAGGGAAACTGCTTGATTTAATATTTGATACCCAATCTCAACCCGGCAATTTAACCTGGGATGAGCCTCTTTGTTTTTACAGGCAATCGGGTGGGGCCCAGCTGAGTTCAACATTTACAGGTGACTATGTTGACTTTTATCCAAGGATGACGCTTACACTCGAAGAGATAGATAAAACCTGCTCGGGTAAATGTGATGCCAATGTTGCTGCATTTGTAAGGGGAGGTCTTAAGCCCTATATCTATCTCTGGAATGGTACTGCCACGCTGTTCGACAGCATTAAAACCCAGGCGTGTGGCGGCTATAATAACCTTAATATTACCGATGCCAATAGTTGTGTACTTGATACCAATTTTGTTGTTTCTGAACTTCCGGCTACAAAAATTGAGCTTGAAATGAATCCGGATACGGTTTATCTTCAGAATCCGGTTGTTTATTTTTCGTTTACCGAAGATCCTGATATTGTAGAATGGATATGGGATTTTGGCGATGGAAGCCCCAGATCGCGCGATCGTGCCCCTTCTCACCTGTATGCCGGTGCGCAAAAACCTGATACTGATAAATATATAGTTACCTTGAATGCTACCAATTCGAATGGTTGCGATACCCTCATTTCAGTTGAAATTCCCGTTCGCGAAGTAGAGGTTTTTATCCCCAATGTTTTCACGCCGCCTACTGATCCGAATGGTACTTTCAAAATTGCCAAGAAAAACGATGGCGCATCGTCAGGCAGCGAATATATCCCTATAGTATACGAATATCAACGAATGGAGTTGTTTGTATTCGACCGTTGGGGGCGCAAGGTATACCATAATTCCAATTACAAAAATAACTGGGATGGTGATTACCTGCCTGATGGCACCTATTATTACAAACTCAACACTTTCGGTTTTTTTCACGATGATTCCTATACGGGATCTGTAACCATTATCCGCGAAAAGTAGTTGTAAATTCATGTTTCAGTGCCTTCAGCGACTGAAATCCATCTTATTGATTTCGATTCCGTTTACTTTACACAAAGCATTCTCCAGATTCTGCCATTCGTCTTCATTGCCGTAAAGTTCAAGCAAAATCAAACTTCCGGTATTGCTGGTTTCATCATCAGAATTGTTGTTTAATCCAAGCCGGGTGCGGATTGAGCAGCCATACATGGTTAATATACGCTGGATTTCAGGAGCAGTTTCTGTGATTTCTGTTATGCTTATTCCAAGTATCCTGGTTTTTCTCATGGTATCAATAGGTAAATGACATTTTCTGAAGTTCAATTCCTTCAATCGCTGAGATTTCATGTTCAAAATTAGTCCAGTCTTCGGTATGGCCGGTTAGCTGCAACAGTATTATACCTGCCCGGCTGCAGGCATTATCGTTTAATTCATGAAATCCAAGCCGGGTTGAAATTACATGGGCATATTTCCCGAGAATTTTCTGTGTTTGTCCGGCTTCTTTAATCCGGTCGCGGATAAGCAGGCCTAATATGCGGGTTTCCTTCATGGTTCACAGGATTTATCAGAAGTAAAGGTCGCGTTCGCCCGATTGAACACGAAGCAACCTGATTCTAAGTTCGTTAATTGTAAAAGCATCATCAGAATTATCAAGTTCGGCGAGATTTTTCTCAATGACTTCCCAGCCTTTCTTTTTGGTATCAGCGGGAGCGTAATCTTCCAAATATTCAGCCAGGGTAAGCATGGCGTTGGGTGAGCAAAACCGTTTTATAAAACCGGGCACCGAAAATTCCATAAAGTGTTCGCCGGTTCGGCCACGGCGGTAACATGCCGTGCAAAATGAGGGCAGGAAATTGTCTTCAACCAGTTCGTCAATAATTTCATTGAGCGATCGGTTGTCGTTAATTTTAAATTGTTCACGGTTTAAATCCTGGTCTTCATCCACCGATTCAGAATAGGAACCCAACTCAAGTTTGGTTCCGCCGTCAATTTGCGAAACGCCAAATTGAATTACTTCATGTCTCAGTGCAGCATTCTCACGCGCAGTTAATATCATTCCGGTGTAAGGTACAGCCAATCGCAATATTGCTACAAGCCGCGCAAAATCTTCATCTGATACCGTATAGTCAGTTCCCATGTCAATTTGTGAAGCATTTTGAATACGCGGGAACGAAATGGTGTGTGGGCCAACATGATAGCAGGCTTCGAGGTGGTTGGTATGCCTGATAAGCCCCATCACCTCAAAGCGCCAGTCGTAAAGCCCGAACAATGCCCCGATACCAACATCATCGATGCCGGCCTCCTGCGCACGGTCGAGGGCTGTTAAGCGGTAGTTAAAGTCGCGCTTCTTCCCTCCAAGGTGATAATTTTTATAGGCTTCGGGATGATACGTTTCCTGAAAAATCTGGTAAGTTCCTATGCCGGCTTCCTTAACTTTTCTGAATCCTTCTATTTCGAGGGGTGCGGCATTAATGTTAACTCGCCTGATTTCGCCATTACCTTTTTTAACGCCATACACTACCTTTACAGTTTCAGCGATATATTCTGCTGAATATTCCGGATGTTCACCATAAACGAGTATCAGTCTTTTTTGTCCGTTATCTTCAAGCGCTTCAACTTCATGAATCAGTTCACTGTGATTAAGGGTTTTTCGCACGGCATCCTTGTTGGAAGCCCTGAACCCGCAGTATTTGCAGTTGTTTGTGCATTTATTGCCAACATATAATGGGGCAAACAATACTATACGATTACCGTACACGCGCTTTTTGAGTTCGCGGGCACCTTCTTTAATTTCGCTGATTAATCCGGGATCATTAGCGTTGATAAGCAGGGCGGTTTCGCGCAATGTAAGCCTTTGTTTGGCAAGCGATTTTTTAATAACAGCCCTCACTGAATCAGCATCGGGCCTCGTGGTTTCCAAAATTTCCCATATTTCGTCCGGGTCGAGAAATGGTTTCATTCTCTGATCGGGTATTCTGCATTTTTCTGGAGTAAAAATCATTGAAAGGTAGTTAAGAGGTGTTTAATATTGGAGTAAAGTTAGTATAGCCTTAAGGCGTAAATCAAGTTTTAAGCCCGATTGTTGGTAAACGAATTTTATGGCCTGTTTGAATGCTAAGATTGTCGTAGGCAAGGTGTACATTGGGCGGGAGTTTGTTTTCAATATCTTCGTATCTGCCTAAAAAGTGGCTGATATGGGTTAGGAAGGCCTTTTGCGGTTGTAATTCCTCAATGAGTGCAAGCGCTTCGGAAAGCGAGAAATGAGAAATGTGTTTCGAATTACGCAAAGCATTCAGTACCAGAATTTCAGTGCCTTTAATTTTTTCTTTTTCCTCATCCGGAATAAAACTGGCATCGGTGATATAAGTGAGATTGCCAATCCGGTATCCCATAACCGGTAATTTATTGTGCATCACCCGTATGGGTGTAATAATTGTATTGCCGATGTTGAAGGGAGCTTCTGTTATTTCGTTGATGATCAATTGAGGAGCTCCGAAATACCGGTTCTCTGAAAAAATGTAGGGAAACTCGGTTTGTATGGCTTCCATCACATTTCGGGTGCCGTAAATAGGTATGTGCTTGTTCAGGATGTAGTTGAAGGCTCTGATGTCGTCGAGGCCTGCAATGTGATCGCGGTGCTCGTGTGTAAAAATAACTGCATCAATATCTTCAACATTATTTTTAAGCATCTGAAATCTGAAATCGGGGCCACAGTCAATAACCAAATTCAGGTTGCCTGTATTGATAAGTGCTGAAGTTCTGAAACGCTTGTCGCGGGAATCGGCCGATTTACACACTGCACAATTGCATGCGATAACCGGCACACCAATTGAAGTGCCTGTTCCAAGAAATGTAAGTGTTATGGGTGTGCTTTCAGTTGGGTGCATACGCTTAAAAAATTAGATCGTTAACTTCAGCAAAGTCTGATTCGAGCTGAAGCTGCATTTGAGTTTGGTTGGTAAACTGCAGTTCATCGCGTATACGTTTGGCAAAAAAGATGGCAGCTGTTTTTCCTGCTAAATGGGCATTGTATTGAAACAAAAAAATATCAATCCCGATTTGTTGGATATCTCTGATTTGGGGAGGCAGAGAATTTTTAATATTAAGCAACCCTTTGTAACTTGTTCCTTCAATCAACACATTAACGGCATAAACACCGTCGGGCGGAACCAGCTTGTTTTCATCGTCAATGGCGGCTTTTAAAACCGGGTATTCCTTATCGCAGCATATAAGCCTGCTTTCAACTAATTCGCTGATGATAATATAATGATGATCGAGATAAGCGTTCGCGCGCTGGATGCGACCTTCAAGTAAAGCTTTACGGATAAGTGTGGAGCTCACCGTCTCATGATGTATATCCTGCTCGGGAATCTCTTCAACTCCAAAGCCATAATACTGCCCCAGTTCATACAAATAGTCGAAATTGCCTTCGCGGTTGTGCCCGAAATGATGGTTAAATCCAATAACAACCTTGCTGGCGTGCAGTTTCCCTACTAATATTTTACGGATAAAGTCGACCGAGGTAATTTCAGAAAAGGCCTGCGTAAAGGTGAGTATAAAAAGGTGGTTCAGTCCTGTTTTTTGAAGCAGCTCAATTTTTTCGCGCTGCGAATTAATCAAAAGTAGTGATTTGCCTTCAGTATCAGGGAAAAGAACCTTGCGCGGATGCGGATGAAAGGTGATAAGAACAGATTCACCGTTAATAGAATCAGCTATCTGATTTAACCGGTTAAGAATGGTTTTATGGCCAATGTGTACTCCGTCGAATGAGCCGGCAGTAATTACCGGATTTATTATTTCTCCGAAAGAGTTAAGGTCATAGTAAATCTTCATTGCAATGCTTTGCTGCCCCGGTCTCAGCTTTTTTTAACGAAGTAGGCTATCTTTTCGAGCATAGTTATCATATCGTATTCCTGAAGATAAACATGCGAAGGTACGTTTAGGGCTTTAGGCGAGAAATTAAGAATACCCCTTACCCCAGCCATAACCAGCAATTCAGCTACTTTAACGGCTTCTTCGCCGGGTACTGAAATCACTGCAATAGATATATCTTCGTTTTTCATTACTTCTTCCAGTTTATCAATGTGATAACACTGAACCCCGGCATAGATGCGATCTATTTTGTCTGGATTTGTATCAAATGCGGCAACTATTGAAAGTTTGGTTCTTTTACCACTAAAATAACCCATAATGGCACGGCCGAGGTTACCAATACCAACAACCGCTACTTTCTGCCCGTCGCGCGTATCAATTATTTTACCAATAATATCAATGAGTTCTTTTACGTCGTAGCCCTGTCTGAGTGTCCCGGTATACCCTATAAGCATTATATCGCGGCGCACCTGCACTGCGGTTATATGCAGCAAAATTGCTATTTCATGTGAGAAAATATGCTGCTTGCCACCGGCCAGGTAATTCATCAATGCTCTGCGGTACTGACTTAGTCTTTCAACGGTTTTGTCGGGGAGTTTTTTGTTCATGGTTTTTTTTATTAGTTCAGAACAGGCAATGTAACCGTGAATGTGCTTCCTTTTTCGGGTATACTGTGTACACTTATTTCACCCTGATACATGTCCACAATTTTCTTAAGGATCGAAAGCCCGAGTCCGGAGCCTGTGATATTGCGTGTTTTATGATTTTTAATGCGCACAAAGTCCTGAAATAACTTGCTCTGATCTTCTTCGGTAATGCCAATACCTGTATCCGTAACCTGAATGGTGATGCGATCGTTTTCGGACGCAATAAATATATCGACCCGACCGCCCGTTTTATTGTATTTAACGGCATTCGAAATTAGGTTGTTAAATATAATCTCAATTTCGTTAGCATCAGCATTAAAGGCGACTTTTTCTTTGCAATTCAGGTATATATCTACATCTTTTTGTATGGCATACGGTCGCATAGTATCAATAGATAATTTAGCAACTGACGCAATGTCAATGGGTTTAAGATTCTGAACTGGCTTGCCTGATTCGATTTTAGTCAGATCGAGTAAGTCCATAATCAGACTGCGCATTCCTGCGATTCGCTCAAGAGACCGGTCTATCATTTCGTGGTAGGCGTCAATTGATTCTCCGGCCTGCTTATCCTGCATCATTTTAAGATAGCCTTCAATGGCATTGATTGGAGCTTTAAGTTCATGCGAGAGCACCGAAAGAAACTGAAACCGGATAAGCTTGCCTTCCTTATTCATTTTTTGGGTCATCCTTTTCAGGAAAAGCTGCTTGGTAATGTTCTCCAACGATGATCGTAACTCCTGCGGCGTAAATGGCTTGGGAATAAAGTCGTATGCACCATCGCGGGTGGCTTTTACAGCGAGCTCGAGCGATGCATAAGAAGTAATCATCACCACTACGATATCTAGCAGTTTTTTCTTTACATATTCAAGCACTTCAACACCCTGAATTCCGGGAAGCTTATTATCGAGTAAAATAATATCCGGCATCTCGCTATCTATCAGCTCAATGCCTTCTTCTCCGCTTGCTGCTTCAAGCACTGTAAATTCAATATGCTCATCCATAAACGGGTAGTCGACCCTGAAGTTTTGTAAAATTCTCCGGGTGCCCATGCGTATCCCTGGCTCATCATCAACTACCAATATTTTATATTCGGCCATAATTTACATTTTCAGCAGTTTCTTAATCTCCTTTAAAAGCTGGTCGGGGCGGATGCCTTTATCAAGAAATAGATCAGCTTTAATCCAGTCTTTATTCGGCCCGGTGCTTACTTCAAATGTCATTCCTGTTTCAGCTGTAACGGCAGTGGCAATTATTACCGGCACCTCAGGGTATTTTCGTTTGATTTTGTAGGCAACAATAAAACCACTGTCTTCGTTCTCCATCATCAGGTCAAGTATTGCCAAATCAGGTCTAACCGTCTCAAGAATGGTTTCGGCCTCCTTCTGACCTTCGGCTGCAATGGCTTCAAATCCAAATTGTTCAATTCTGACTTTCATCTGGAACAGATAATCCATGTCATCATCAACAATCATTACAGTTTTTTTCATTTGCTTCAAGCTAAATCTGTGTTTTTAATTCAGTGAATTATGGGTTAACCTGCGGGTTTCGTGGTAACGTAATGGTGAATGTTGTACCTGTTGGGCCTTTTGCCTGGTCAGCGTTCGATTTTACCGTTATCGATCCTTTATGCATTTTTACAATGCCATAAATAATAGGTAAACCAAGGCCGGTGCCTTTCCCAATTGGTTTTGTTGTGAAAAAGGGTGTAAATAGTTTACCCATATTTTCTTTGGCGATGCCGCAACCTGTGTCAGTGATATACACGCTTACTTCACTGGTAGTATCAACTGCTTTAACATGTATTGATCCACTCCCGGCAGGCATGGCTTCAACCGCATTTTTCAGCAGATTGGTAAACACCTGAGCCATTTGATCATAATCGAGATGAACTAATGGATTCAGAACGTTGGCCTCAAAGGTTATATGAATTGCAGGTGGTGCCAGCACTGAACCCAGGGAATGTTCTACAAGTTTAATAAGGTTGTTTTCGTTGATGTTAACCTGATTTTTACGTGCAAAGTTGAGTAAACCGCCAACAATTTTTTTGCATCTTTCAGCCTGTTCAACAATGAGTTCAAGATCCTGCCTGAACGGGCTATCGGCTGCGGCCTCGTCTTTGAGAATATTGCTGTACATGGTAATCACGCCAAGCGGGTTGTTGAGCTCATGTGCTATGCCTGCCGATAGCTGCCCAAGCCCGGCTAGTTTTTCAGATTGCTTGAGTGCCTCTTGCGTATTGGCGAGTTTCTCATTGGAGATATTGAGGTCTCTGATGTAATTATGCAGGTTTTCAATGGAATTGGGAAGGCACATTTCCTGTTCTGCCAGTCCTCTTATAATGGCTATAGCATGTTCGTAGCACGAATCATAGCCACAGGCACCGCAATCAAGATGGTCGCCCGGTTCGTTTTTACCCATTCTGCGCAATACTTCCTGTATTTCACGTTCATCGGGCCGGGCCATGCGTACGTCACGGCGTTTAAACTGACGCTCGAGGCTGATGTGGCTGAATTCTTTAATATCGGAGCGCCATTGGTCGATATTCAGGTTTTCGAGCTTGTTTAATACATATTCGCTTACACTGGCCTGTTTACTATACCGCTTGTTGTTTGACGAAAAATATGGATATGGCGACATGCCCGGACCCATGATACAACCTTCGCAGCAGAGCAATTCAAGGTGTTCCTGCGCAATCTGCCCAGTTTCAAATTCTTTAATCGCTTCCTGAAAATCGGATCTGCCTCCAGCCACAATTACATTCCGCTCAATAACATCTTCGCGATAGCCAACGGTTTTGAGCAAGCCCCTGCTGATGGGGAAAATAGCACCTTTGCCACTTAAAGGAGGGTCAAACTCTGTAGGTTTAACATCAGCAGGTTTTATATGCTTTTCAGTGAGCATCTCGCGAAGTTCCCTGAAGGTGAGTGCTGCACTTATCTCTTCTGATTCGTCTTTTTTGGCTATACACGGACCAATAAAAACTACTTTAAGTTTCTGCCCGTATTTTTCGCGCATTACTCTTGACATAGCTACCATAGGCGATACTACGGGTGCAAGGGCGTTAATCAAGTCGGGATGATAATGCTCAATATAGCTCACTATGGCTGGGCAATCTGAACTTATTACAGGCGGGTAATTTCCCGGGCTCATCATTTCCTTATAGGTTGATGCTACCAGATCGGCTCCAAATGCAACCTCGGCTACATAATCAAATCCCAATGCCCGGATCATGGATACCAGCAAACGGTGATTACGTATCTCCGAAAATTCGGCTGGGAAACTGGGAGCCAATAATGCAGCTGTTTTACCCTCAGTTGCAAGCATAAGTCTTGTTAGCTCGATTTCCTTTCTGAAAATCTTGGCATTCTGGCTGCATACTTTTATGCAGTTTCCGCATCCAATGCACCTTTCGGGAATAACTTCGGCTTGGCCATTGCTTATCTTAATGGCTTTGGCAGGGCATTCGCGAACACAGGTATAGCAAACTCTGCACCTTTCCTTTATGGTACTAACCAGTTGCTGCTTCATCAATGCCTTGGTTTAAGTCAATTATTGTTAATAAGCCACATCGCGCTTAGTATAAGTTGTATGCAGCAGCTCAATGGCTTTTTTACCAAGCGGTTCTCCCAAAAATTCGCGGTAAATTGCAATAACTGCCGGATTTTTATGAGCCACTTTTATTGGTTCCTTTTCATCCATTTCGTAAATGGTTTTAATCCGTTGCCTCACCACCTGCTGATCATCCGAGATGGGTTGCCCGCCACCGTTGATACAGCCGCCCTGGCACGCCATTACTTCGATAAAATGTAAGTCTGATCTGCCTTTAAGAACTTCGCCAACCAATTTACCTGCCGCTTTCATGCTATCGGCCACAGCAAATCCTATATTGTATTCACCCATAGCGAGCCTTACCTCTCTGATTTCTTTCGTTTGCCGGAGTTCACTTATTTTGAGCTGTTTTATTTCAGTGCCGGTAAGCCTGTAATGCAGGGTGCGTATGAGCGCTTCGCTCAGGCCACCGGATACACTCAATAAGCGCGATGCTGAGCTGCGTAAGTGAAATGGAGCGTCGGGCAGGTCGTTTTCATTCAGATTTTCTCCGATTCCATTCAGTTTTATAAACTGCGACAGTTCTCTTGTAGTCATTACAGTATCTACCTCTGTAATTCCTTTTTGAGTCATTTGTTCACGCTGCGATTCAAATTTTTTAGCAGTACAGGGCATGGCAGATACCGAGAAAATCTGACTACTCTTTACTACAAATCCGGGTGCATAAAACGATCTTATAAGCGATCCTGTCATTTGCTGTGGTGATTTGCAACTTGAAAGCTGAGGCAGAATTTCAGGATATTTTTGTTCGGCAAACTTGACCCATGCCGGACAATCGCTCGAGAAAAGCGGCAGATTGATGTTAGATCTGATCCTCTGTTCCAGTTCTGCTGCAAGTTCGGTAATGTAAAGGTCGGCTGCAAAAGAGGTGTCGAACACTTTGTCGAATCCGGCGCGACGTGATGCTGATACAAGCACACCAATACTGTCTTTTCCTGTTTTCAGACCAAAGTTTTCGGCCATGCTTATCTGAACAGTGGGTGAAAGCTGAAGTACCACATGCTCCTCGGGGTTATGGAGTGCAGTGAGAAGGTCGGGTGAATGTCTTTTCTCATGCAGGGCACCGGTAGGACATGCCATAATGCACTGACCGCAGTTGATGCAGCTCGAGAGATTAATCTGCTTATTGAATGATGGCCCTACAATGGTTTTATTGCCACGCCCTATAAATCCGAGTGTCATAGCTCCGACTACTTCATCGCAGGTTCTTACACAGCGCCCGCACAGGATGCATTTTGAAGGCTCGCGAACAAGTGCCGCTCCTGATGGGTCGGTTTTAGCCTTGCTCTTGCTTCCTCTGAAGCGACGCTCTCTCACACCTAATTCCGCTGCAAAAGTCTGAAGTTCGCAGTTACCGTTGCGCTCGCAATACAGGCAATCATCAGGATGATTGCCGAGCAGCAACTCAACATTGGTTTTGCGTGCGTTCACTACTCTGGGTGAATGGGTGCGTATTTTCAATCCATCTTCCACAGGGAATGAACATGCTGTAATTAGATTCGGTTTGCCCTCTACTTCTACAACACACATCCTGCAAGATCCTGTAGGGTACAAGCCTGGCATATGACATAAGGTTGGTACTGTTATGCCGCTTTTAGCCAGCGACTCCAGAATAGTTTCCCCTTTGCGAGCCTGTATTATTTTACCGTTGACTTCTATAGTAAAATTCATCGTTTTTATGCATGTTATTTTACGATTACAGCAACAAACTTGCATACATCGTAACAAATTCCACACCCGATACATTTGTCTTCGACGATAAAATGGGGGTTGCGGGCCGATCCGATGATGGCTGTTGTAGGGCATTTCTTGGCGCAGGCTGTACAGCCTATGCATTTGTCAGTATCTATGTAATATACCCGAAGGTCTTTGCACACGCCGGCCCTGCATTTGCGTTCGAAAATGTGTTCTTCAAATTCGTCGCGGAAGTGCTTCATAGCGCTTAAAAGCGGATTTGGTGCTGTTTGGCCCAATCCGCAAAGTGAAGTATCTTTTATTACTTCAGCCAGATTATTGAGTTGCATTACTCCCTTAAACCTTTCAAGAGCTTCATGACCAGATTCATCGGGCGGACGTCGCGTGATATTCTCGAGTATTTCATGCATTCTTTTTGTTCCTTCGCGGCATGGGATACATTTTCCGCAACTTTCGCGCTGAAGAAAATCAGTAAAAAACTTAGCCATATCTACCATGCAGGTATCTTCATCCAGTACTACCAATCCGCCTGATCCCATGATTGTTCCGGCTTCGGTCAGTGATTCGTAATCAATTTTTACATCAAGACTTTCTTCAGGAAGGCAGCTCCCCGAAGGGCCGCCAAGCTGAACCGCTTTAATAGCTTTACCATTGCGCACTCCACCGGCAATTTTATAAATTACATCGCTTAGTGAGGTTCCCATCGAAACTTCAACCAGTCCAACCATATTAATTTTTCCGGCAAGGGCAAAAACTTTGGTTCCTTTACTTTTTTCAGTGCCAGTGGCAGCAAACCAGGCAGGTCCATTCTCGATGATGGATGGGATGTTAGCCAGAGTTTCCACATTGTTAACCACAGTAGGTAATCCGAAAAGACCACGCTGCGATGGGAAGGGAGGTTTTGGGCGGGGCATTCCGCGTTTGCCTTCAATACTTGCAATAAGGGCGGTTTCTTCTCCGCAAACGAATGCTCCGGCGCCTTCTCTAATGCCGATTGTAAGGCTATAGCCACTGTTGAGTATGTTGTGCCCGAGCAATCCAGCTTCCTGAGCTTGATTTATGGCTATTTTTAGGCGTTCAACAGCCAGTGAGTATTCAGCTCTGACATAAATATAGGCTTTGCCAGCCTGAATGGCATAAGCCGATATGGCTACCCCTTCGATTATTTTGTGAGGATCTCCTTCAAACAGGGAACGATCCATAAATGCACCGGGGTCGCTCTCATCGCCATTGCATATCAAAAAGCGCTCTTCACCCTGAGTATTAAGCGCTGCCTTCCATTTTTCGCCCGTAGGATATCCACCGCCACCCCGGCCGCGCAGACCACTTTCAGAAATAATACCACACACTGCATCAGGCGAGTAGCGCAGTAATACCTTGGTAAGGGACTTGTAACCACCGTTGGCGATATAAGATTCAATGGAGAAGGGATTTATAATACCGCAATTCTTTAAAACAACGCGGTTTTGCATTCTGAAAAACGGCAGATCATTGAGCAATCTGATGCCATTCCACGCTTCCTGATGAGAATGTGAGTATTGCCCTAGTGCCATTCCTAAAGGGATGGTATTGTTGAGTACATCGTCGAGGAGTGGTTCGACTTTTTCGGCAGTTACATTCCCGAACGAAATGCGCCTTTTACCGGGAAGTTGAATATCGAGCAGCGGCTCGCTTCTGCACAGTCCGATGCATCCAACTTCTATAATTTCTGCATCAATGTTTTTCTCTGTTGTATATTGCCTTATAGCCATCAGTGTTGCTGCTGACCCGGCAATTCGGCCACAAGTTCCGCTGCCTACAAAAAATACGGGTTTTGCCACTGCATCATAACGAAGTTGGCTGAGCAGTTTTTCGAATTCGGGCAACGAAGAATGCGCTTTGTTAAGGAGCGCAACATCCCTAAGATCTGATAAGGCGAATTTGAAGGTATTGTTCATGCCGGCTTACCATTGATTTTGCAGTGTTCTATTATTTCACGTAACTTTAGGGAATCTACGCCATTAAAATAGATTCCATTTACATTTATTACAGGCGACAGCCCACAGGCTCCCATGCAGTTAACTACTTCGATGCTAAACATGCCATCACGTGTGGACTGGCCACTTTTAATTTTAAGCAGTCTCTCAGCTTCCTGTAAGATAAGGTGCGATTTTTCGATGTGACAGGTGGTTCCATGGCACATTCTGAAATGAAACTTTCCTCTGCGTTCAAATTTAAACAGATCGTAAAATGTAGCTACACCGTATATTTTGCTTACAGGTAAATCAAGTGCCTGCCCAATACGGTTAATTGATTCTTCAGGCAAATAACCCAGTTCATTTTGAATTTCCTGAAGTAAAGGCAGAAGCCCTTGGCGTTGAGGATTCAGGTAGTTATCAATGATTTCGTCAACTTTGTCGCTTGATGTTTTCATCGGAATGTGCAGGCTATTTACTATCTTTAATGCGTTGAATCAAACCTTTGTGTTAATCGCTGATAAAATTACTGTTATTTTAATAACAATGTTATTTTTTTAACAGTTATTTTTAAAAAAACTACTTTTGTTCCAACTTTAAACTGGTTTTTGAATGCTTCAGGTTCAAACCGATTGAGTCATCATAATAAATATACAAGCATGGATCACAAAACTGATATTCAAATTTGCCTGGGCAGTTCGTGTTTTTCGCGCGGAAATAAAAGGCTTGTTAAAGTTATTGATCAGTTTATTTCCGAAAAAAATATCCGGCATCTGGTGCACTTTCATGGAGCACATTGTTTTAGCGGCTGCGATAAAGGTCCGCTGATGCATATTGATGGAAAGGAATATACGGGACTTACCGAAGAAAAGGTGCTGCTTATTCTAAATGATGAATTCAGGCATATTTTAAGTCCGGCTTAAAAGAATGATTGCTTTTAAAGATGATACTATGGAACCCCTGATACACATTGACAACGAAAAGTGCAAGGTATGCTATGCCTGCGTTCGTATTTGCCCCGTTAGGGCCATTCAGGTTACCACCGATTCGGAGCCACCGGTGGTAGTTCACGATCGTTGCATTGGTTGTGGAAGCTGTCTGCATGTGTGTGCTCCTCAAGCTATTACGTATCGTGATTCGTGTGAACAAACAAAAGCTCTGCTTGCATCCGGCCAACCTGTGGCAGCAATTGTGGCACCTACTATCTCGGGCGAATTCGATGATATAACCGATTACCGCAAGTTTGTTAAGATGATCAGAGAATTGGGTTTCTCTTATGTAAATGAAATTTCTTTTGGCGTTGATCTTGTTGTTGAACAGTACAGGGAACTTTTCAGCAATTTTATGGGGCGTTATTATATTACAGCCAATTGCCCGCCGGTTGTTTCGCTTATCGAAAAATATTATCCCGGACTGCTCGATAACCTGGCACCTGTAATCACTCCAATGATTGCATCAGCACAGGTAGCCCGTCAACTTTATGGAAGCAATGTTAAGGTTGTACACATTGGGCCATGCATTGCCGCTAAAGACGAAGCATTGCGGTATCAGGGCGATGCACATGTTGATGCTGTGCTCACTTTTGTTGAACTCCGCCGCTTGTTTGATGAAATGGGTATAAAAGAAAGTACCGTTGAGTATTCAGACTTCGATCCGCCACTTGGTTACAAGGGCTCGTTATATCCGGTAAGTAATGGAATTTTGCAGGCTGCCGGACTGAACGAAGACTTAATGCAGGGAAGTATTATTACAGCCGAAGGGAAAGAAAATATTCTGGAATCTGTAAGGGAGTTTGAAAATGCAGTTGATTTTATACGCAAACACTTCAACCTGTTTTATTGTGAAGGCTGCCTTATGGGTCCCGGGACATCGCCGGGAGGTAAAAAATATGTGCGAAAAACCCTTGTTACCGATTATGCGAACAAAAAATTGCGCAATTTCGATACAGATCCCTGGTCTGATGCCTGCCAAAAACACAGGGAACTAACTGACTTTAGGGCAAAATTCAGTGTGAATGATAAAAGGCTCCCTGCACCCTCGCCCGCTAAGGTAGATGAGGTGCTGAAAGTAATTGGAAAACTCGATTCGGATGAAAAGCTGGGTTGCGGTTCGTGCGGTTATGCGTCGTGCCGCGACTTTGCAACTGCTGTCGCTCAGGGTTTAACTACCACCGATATGTGCATAACTTATTCATTAAGGAATAAGCATGACTTTATTAAAACCCTGAAACTTACAAACGATAAGCTCGCACGTACCCAGGAAGCTTTGCAATCGTCTGAGAAAAAGGCAAGAGAAGAGAAGTTGCACGCCCAGGAGGCGCTCGAGCGCACATCATCAATGCTGCAAAAATTGCCCAGTGCCGTAGTTTTATTCGATGAACATCTTAGGGTAATTGAATCGAACCAGAGTTTTATAAATATTTTGGGCGAGGAAGCTGCAGAAATCAATGAAATAATACCCGGGCTTGTAGGTGCCGATATTAAAACACTGCTTCCATTTCAGTTTTATAAATTGTTTTCAGCGGTTTTATCGAACAACGAAAATGTTATAAATCGGGATGTTCACCTGGGGGAACGGTTGCTGAATGTGTCTGTTTTTTCAATTAAATCGGGTAAGATTGCCGGCGCTGTGCTACGCGATATGTATTTGCCGGAGGTTAGAAAAGAGGAAGTAATCAGCCGGGTTACCGAAGTGATTGATGAGAATCTGGAGCTAGTACAAAAAATTGCGTTTCTACTGGGCGAAGGTGCTGCACGTACAGAACGCATGCTGAATTCAATTATTGAATCGCATCGCGATTCTAAAAAGTAGGCTGTTATGGATAATAGCTTTTATATTGAAATAAATGCCGAACTCAAGAACCACTTCGAATCGCGGATTTGCGGTGATGTTTTCCTGATGCGCAGGGTTGCTGAAGAGAACCGCATTATAGCCGTGCTTTCCGATGGCATGGGGCATGGTGTAAAAGCCAATATGCTTGCCACACTTACTTCAACCATGGCGCTTAATTTTACCCTGGAGCATAAGGAGTTAAACCGGATTGCTGAAATTATAATGAATACCCTGCCGGTATGCAGTGAACGTAAAATGAGTTATTCAACTTTTACAATTATTGATATTGAACTTGATGGCAAAGTAAGGATTCTTGAATATGATAATCCCCAGACCATCATAATGCGTGGCCGCACAATACTGGAACCTGAATGGGCCTGTGTAATGCTGAGTGGTGAAAAAAATGCAGGAAAGGAACTTAAAAGTTGCGAGTTTACTCCCGAAAAGGAAGATCGCATAATTTTCTTTTCTGATGGCGTTGCCCAATCAGGGATGGGTGCCGGTAAATATCTCTTTGGCTGGGGCCGCGATAATGCTGCCCTATATGTTGCCGAACTGGTTAACCATGAACCTGATATATCGGCATTGCAGCTTGCCCACAAGGTAGTTAATTTGGCCCATCTGAATGATGGTTACATTTCTAAGGATGATACCAGCTGCGCAGTGATTTATTTCAGGAACCCGCGCAAAATGCTTGTGTGCACCGGACCTCCTTTCGAAGACTCTAAAGACACCGATCTTTCGGCCATCGTGAAAAATTTTGACGGAACCAAGATTATCTGCGGAGCAACAACTGCCGATATTATTTCACGGGAGCTCAACCGCGGAATTACTGACTCCTTTGAATTTGATGACCCTGATTTGCCGCCAGTTTCATTTATGGATGGGGTTGACCTTGTGACCGAAGGAATACTGACATTGGGGAAAGTGAGTGAGATTCTGAAGTCTTACAACAGTGCTGCCCGACTTGGCAAAGGTCCAGCCGACAGAATTGTTCGTATGCTGATTGATAGTGACGAAATTCATTTTGTAATCGGAACCCGCATCAATATTGCACATCAGGATCCTAGCCTGCCCGTTGAGCTTGAAATACGACGCACAGTAGTAAAGCGCATAGCCCGCATACTGGAAGATAAGTTTCTGAAAGAAGTTAAACTTAACTTTATCTAGTCATTGAGCTTTAAGCAACCATAAAAACTATCAATTTAAATTTGTTTAAACATTGTCACAAAAATTATAACCATGAAAATTACTTTTGAGGGTAAAAAGAAAGTCATTGCCGAGTTTAACGGTAACAAAATTATTACCGATCAGCCTGTTAGGGGAGGTGGTGATGGTTCGGCGCCGGCGCCATTTGATTTATTTTTGGCATCATTGGGCACCTGTGCTGGTATTTATGTAAAATCGTTCTGCGATCAGCGCGGAATTCCTACTGATGGCATTGAACTAACCCAGGATATGAAATTTGATCCGGCTTCACATCTTATTACAAACATTGATATACGCATTCATCTTCCGGCCTCTTTTCCTGAGAAGTACCGCGATGCAGTTGTGAATTCGGCCAACCTGTGCGCTGTAAAGCGGCACTTGCATACACCTCCTGCTATGACCGTTGAAGCAGTGATTAAATAAGAATAATTCAAAAGGAAAAGCCGCAATTTTGTTGCGGCTTTTCCTTTTGAATGGACATAAATTTAGAGGCGTTCGTCAATCACCGAAGGGTCGAGTATTCCTTTGATGTCATAGATTACTGCGCCTTGTTTGCCATATGATCTGACATCTGTTTTTGTAAATTCGTTGTGTGCAACAGCAAGCACCACTGCATCATAATCAGACGATGGACTTGCAGTAAGTTCAACACCATATTCATGCTTAACTTCTGCAGCATCAGCCCACGGATCATAAACATCTACCAGGCAATCATAGTCCCTGAACTCAGTGATAACATCAATTACCCTTGAATTTCGGATATCGGGGCAGTTTTCTTTAAAAGTTATACCCAATACAAGTACTTTGCTTCCGGCAATGGTCTGGCCTTTGCGTATCATATGTTTGATTACCCGATTGGCCACATAAAAGCCCATATTGTCATTCAGTCTACGACCGGCAAGAATGATTTCGGGGTTGTATCCCAATTCCTGCGCTTTGTGGGTAAGATAGTAGGGGTCAACACCAATGCAATGTCCGCCAACAAGGCCCGGGAAAAATTTAAGAAAATTCCATTTTGTTCCGGCAGCTGCCAGAACCTCATGAGTATCGATGCCTATTTTGTTGAAAATTAGGGCAAGTTCGTTCACAAACGCAATGTTAATATCGCGCTGCGAATTTTCAATTACTTTGGCTGCTTCGGCAACTTTTAAACTTGAAGCTTGAAAAGTACCTGCAGTAATTATGCTTTTATACAGATTATCTACCTTTTCAGCTACTTCGGGAGTTGAACCGGAGGTTATCTTAAGGATACGGGTTACTGTATGAACCTTATCGCCCGGGTTTATACGCTCAGGTGAATATCCGCAGAAAAAGTCGGTATTAAACTTCAATCCACTGAATTTTTCAAGAATAGGCACGCATTCCTCTTCAGTTGCGCCTGGGTAAACGGTTGATTCGTAAATTACAATATCGCCCTTCTTAATCACTTTGCCAACTGATTCTGAAGCCTTTATCAAAGGGGTGAGGTCGGGTCTTTTGTGTTTGTCGATGGGTGTTGGTACCGTTACAATGTAATAATTGCAGGCCTTAAGATCGTCGAGGCTTGTGGTGAAGGTTAGAAAACGGGCGGCTTTTAAATTCTCGTCTGAGGTTTCGAGCGTTCTGTCGTGTCCTCGGCGCAATTCATCCACACGCATTTGGTGGATATCAAAGCCGGTAACCGGAAATTTTTTACCAAATTCTACTGCAAGCGGAAGGCCCACATAACCGAGGCCTATCACTCCGATGTTGATTGATTCGTTCATAGGTTAATTTTTAATCACTTAGTTTTATATATCGTTTTGAGAATAGGATGGTACTCGCCTTTTAAACCGACAATTTCAGCATTTCTTATTTCGTAAACCGTTGAAATGCTTTGCATTGCATCGTTGAGCCCGAATCCGTTGCCGGATAAAATATTTTGATACGAAAGCGTATGCAAATCGGTAAATCCTTCGCTGAATTCAAACTCTTCACCCTCGATGGTGATAGAGCGGAAAGTACGTTTGCCGGCCTGAATTGCTGTAAGTGGCAAAGTATGTTCATCGATACTCAGAAACCACCTTATTCTGGCATTTTTAAGCCTGAGAAATCCGGCAGCTTTATCTGGTTCAAGCAGATGAACCTGCTGTTGCTGCACCGGGCCGAAAATCCAGCTGAGCATATCAAAAAAGTGGATGCCAATATTGGTTGCGATGCCTCCTGATTTCGCAGGATCGCCCTTCCATGAAATAAAGTACCACTTGCCACGGCTCGTAATATAGGTGAGGTCTATATCGTAAACCTTATCCGGAGGCCCGGAAGCGACTTTTTGCCTGAGCCCTGCAATGGCTGGATGAAGTCTCAATTGAAGGATAGTGTGGATATTTTTACCGGTTTCCTTTTCAAGTTCTTTTAGCGCATCAACATTCCAGGGGTTTAGTACCAGCGGCTTTTCACAGATGGCATGGGCATCGTTGCGCAAAGCCAGACGCATATGTGCATCGTGCAGGTAATTTGGTGAACAAATGCTTACAAAGTCAATTTTTTGTTCACCTTTCCGGCGCAGTTTATCCAAATGACGGTCAAACCGCTCAGGCTCAGTAAAAAAATCAGCCTCAGGAAAAAAACTGTCAATAATTCCTACACCATCGTATTTGTCGAGTGCTGTAATTAATTTATTTCCGGTATCTCTTATGGCTTTCATGTGCCTTGGAGCGATGTAACCGGCAGCTCCTATCATTGCAAAGTTAGCAGACATTGGACTTATTTGATTCTTGCGAACCCGCTATACAGAAATTAAAGTAAAGCGTTTGCAGTTGCTGTAATTTCTGTGGCAGAGTGCTACAAAGTTAACAAACTAAGTTGATTTTGGTTAAAATCCTTTACTATCCGATATAGTTTTCATTTGTAAATTCTGTTATTCTGATTGGTCGAAATTAATTTTTTCGGATTCGCCTAACTAGTTTAATTTTGAGTTTCTTTTCGTAAATACTTTTTCAAACATATTGTATGTCGCCACTTTTTAATCATTTGCTTTTCCCGTTTATGATTGCAATGTTTTTAGCAATTACTATGGGTGGAAGCGGCACTGGCCCTGCCTTCTCTGCTGCTTTTGGAGCCAATGTTCTGCGTAAAAGTATTATTCCCGGTCTTTTCGGAATAATGGTATTTTTGGGTGCAATCATTGCCGGTAAGGCTACAGCGACTACCGTGGGTAAAGGACTGATTAGTCAGGAACTAATGACATTTTCGATAGTTTCAATTATACTATTTTCAGTGTCAATTTCGTTGCTTATTGCCAATCTGTTTGGGATACCGCAATCAACCAGCCAATCAACGGTGCTGGCTGTAATTGCGGTTGCTGCGTATTTTGACAAGGTGAATGTTTACAAGCTCTTTCTGGAAATTATTCCGGTTTGGTTTATACTGCCTGTAATTGCCTTTTTTATCAGTCTTTTTTTTGGTAAGTACATTTATAAGCCTATACGCAAGAGGGGCCTTACTATCTCGCGTTCGAGCAATGTTAACCGCAAACCACTGCTTGATTATCTGATTATTTTGATGTCATTGTATGTTGCATTCTCAATCGGATCAAACAATGTGGCCAATGCAGCCGGACCCATTGCATCGATGACAGCCAATGAGCTGAATATTACAGGCGACCGCAATTTTTTGCTGATTATGATTTTATCAACCATGATGGTAGCGCCTAGTTTTGCTATCGGAAGTTCAATTTTTGGGAATAAGATTTTAAAAAACACAGGACGCGAAATTGTGCTTTTTGGTAAAATTGAAGCAGTTATAATAGCATTTGTTTCGGCCAGTTTGTTGTTACTAGCATCGATAACAAAAGGTATACCCACCTCCCTGGTTCAATTGAATGTAGCAGCTATACTGGGCGTTGGGGTGGCCAAACTGGGTACAAAAAATATTTTCAAGAAAACCGAAGTGCGCAAATTCTTCCTGATGTGGATAATTGCACCCGCCATTGCTTTCAGTTTAACGCTGTTGCTGATTTTTGCAGCGGATAAATTAAATCTGCTCTGAAAATAAGATTTTGGTGTCGGGCTATTTAAGTTCAGCAAGTGCAGTTTTAATGCGACGTGCAGCCTCAATGAGTTCGGCATCAGAAGTGGCATAGGAAAGCCTGATACATTCAGGGTTACCAAATGCATCGCCCGGAACTATGGCTACATGTGCATGGTCGAGCAAGTAGTTGCACAAATCGGTTCCATTGTTCATGGTCTTACCGTTAAAGCTTTTTCCGAAATACCAGGTAACCTCAGGGAAAAAATAAAAAGCACCATCAGGCAAATTGGTTACAAATCCGGGGATGTTGCGCAAGTGTTCTGCAAACAGGTTGCGCCGGCTTTTAAAAACATCAATCATATGATTTAGCTCAGCCGATGTCGAAGGGTTGGTATTTACGGCTGCTATTGCTGCTCTCTGTGTAATACTGTTTGCTCCGGATGTAATCTGCCCCTGTATTTTATCGCATGCTTTGGCAATTTCAGGGGCCGAAACACTATATCCCAACCTCCATCCGGTCATAGAAAACCCCTTTGAAACGCCATTAATAATAATCACCCTTTCCTTGATGGCATCAAATTGTGCGATAGATTCGTGCTTTCTAACAAAATTGATGAGTTCGTAAATTTCGTCAGAAATGATGTATACTTCAGGATATTTTTCAAATACGGCCGCAAGATCACGCAATTCGTCCCAAGTGTAGACTGAGCCAGATGGATTGCACGGACTGCTGAAAATAAAAATTTTAGTTTTGTCAGTAATTTTTTTCTCTACATCAGCAGCAGTAACTTTATAGTCGGTGGCAATGGTCGTGGGCATAACAACTGCAGTGCCTTCAGCAAGCTTAATAAGTTCGCGGTACGAAACCCAGTAAGGTGCCGGCATAATTACTTCGTCGCCTGGGTTTACCAACGCCAGCATGGTGTTGGCCAAAGCCTGCTTTGCGCCGGTCGAAACTACTATCTGTTCAGGCGAATATTCAAGATTATTATCCCGCTTTAGTTTTGCCACAATGGCCTTGCGAAGTTCGGGATAGCCATTTACAGGTGGATATGACGTAAAATTCTGATCAAGCGCTTCTTTTGCAGCATCCTTTATATATGAAGGTGTGTTAAAATCCGGCTGACCGATACTTAGGTTTATAACATCAACCCCGTGCTCTTTAAGTTCTCTGCTTCTTCTCGTCATTGCCAGGGTTTCTGATTCTCCCAGGCGGTTAATCCTGTCCGATAATCTGATCATAGTTGTATGGGTTGAGTGTTGAACTTAAAGATTCAGTGGACAAATTTAGCGAAATTTAATTCGTGCAAACAAGGATTTAATCGCAGCCTGCGCTTAAAAATTACGACATTTGCCAAAAAAAAGTATGGGAATTTTTCGCGATATAATTCTGATTGTGATGCCTGCTGCAATTGCAGCTTTGGCTGTATGGCTGGTGAACAGGCAATCGTTTAAAGTAATACAGGAGAAAAATAAGCACGATATTGAGCAACAGCGTTTTAGTATTACTGCTCCTTTGCGTTTACAAGCTTACGAGCGTCTTGTTATGCTTCTTGAACGCATGATGCCTTCTCAGCTCATTCTGCGAAATATTTTAGCAGGAATGTCGTCCAGAGACCTCCAGCAACAATTGATATCCAACATCCGTGAAGAGTTTGATCATAATCTTTCGCAACAGTTGTATATTTCATCCACCTGCTGGGATATGATTAAAAATGCGCGAGAATCGGTAATTTCAGGTATTAATGATGCCGCTGTAAAAGTTGGCGATGATGCCGACGCTGCTAAACTTGCTGAATTGCTTTTACTGGCTGAAATCGAAAACCAATATTCAACGCTGCAAAAGGCGATGGACTATCTTAAAATGGAAGCTTCCGAATTGTTTTAATAAGCTACCCAAAATAAATCGAGGCCACCAAACAGGTGACCTCGATTTGTTAATCGGTTGCGGTTGATCACAGAACCTGCACTTTGGCGACTTTTACTGAATTACCGGCAACAACACGGAGTATATAGAGTCCCGATGGAAGATTGCTTACATCAAATGATTCTTCAAGGTTACCTGAAATTTGTTTTCCTGCGGGCCTGTTAATAATCGTCTGACCTGAAGTGCTCAGTAACGAGAAGGTCACATCCGATTCTGATTTCAGATCATACATTATCCTTAGTGTTTCGTTCGCAGGATTTGGATATACCCTGAAAGATGCTGCATCAATCAAATTATCTGTAATGCCGGTAGTTACGCCCAGTGGAACAAAAGGACCACCAGATGGGAGCACTGCAAACAATCCGAAAGGTGAACCATTGCTGTTGTTCTGAGGATCGAGAAATCCTGAGGCTACAAGGGTTATTGCTGCACCATGTAACATTAGATCGTCGAGCGGAGCATTGTATGTGGCAACAATGGTGGAGCCTGTTTCATCAGTAATATTCAGCTGATAGTTGGCAGTTGGTAGTTCGAGGTAGCCGGCAAATTCGCCATAGGCAAGGTTGTTAACAATAGTGCCTGCACCAGCATATACTTCTACTACATCTACAATTGGAGCATCTGTTGATCCGTGAAACACAAGTGCATCTGTATTCTGTGTATTAGTAGCTTCTTCGCGCGCCATTCCGTAAACATAAAGATTAAACGGCTGCGAAGGATTGTAACCCTGTGGGCTTATCATCCCATTGGCTACTATAATGTATTTTCCGCCATCTGTCAGATTATAGCTAAACCGCGCCAGAGCATTTGTTGTGTCAGTACTGTTTGAAGGCTGGATTACAATATCAATATTTGTTTCTGCCGGGGCATTGATGAATGGCGAAGCTGTTCTGAAGGCAAAGTTGTCAAGCAGAAGCTGATCGTTTAGCCATACATCAACCTGTTCTGCAGCTGCATCAGCCGAATTGTGAATTACCTGAACCCTTGCAGTTGGCATGTATAACGGTAGTTGAACAAGATCGCCTCCGGCTGGTAAAGCCACATACAGTCCGAAATCCGGTCCATTGTTATTGTTTGCAGGTGTTAAAAATCCGGAGGCAATTACTGCCATTGATGCGCCGTGCAAACCGAGATCTACTAAAGGAGCAGAATAAGAGGCTACTGTGGCTGTTCCTGTTTCGTCCCGCACAGCCAAAACATAGTTATTAGTAGGCAGTTCCAGGTAACCAGCATACTGACCATAGGCAATATTATCAACCAGGGTACCGGCGCCAATGCCTGTTTCTACAACATCAACTACCGGGGCGTCGGTTGAACCATGAAACACCAGTACATCACAGTTTGATGAGTTAATTGCCATTTCACGTGCCATGTCGTAAACATAAATTGAGAAGGGGGTGGCTGGATTATACCCTGTGGGTACTACAATGCCATTGGCAACCAGTATATATTTGTTGCCACCGGTGAGATTGTAGGTGAATCTGGCCAGTGCATTGGTAGTGTCGGTTGAGTTTGAAGGCTGAATTACCACATCGAAGTCAACACCTGAAGGGGCATCAATAAATGGAGTTGCGGTTCTGAAAGCAAAATTGTCAACCAGCAGTTGATCGTTGAGCCAAACATCAACCTGTGAAGCTGCTGCATCTGCCGAGTTGTGTATAATCTGCACTCTGGCAGTTGAAATGGGCACTGCAGGCAGCGCAACCAGATTGCCTCCCGATGGAAGTGCAACATAAAGACCGAATGAGGGACCATTATTATTGTTGGCAGGATTCAGAAATCCGGATGCCACAACTACTGCTGCTGCTCCATCAAGATTTAATGTTGCGAGTGGTGCTGCAAATTCGGCAACAGTTGTTGTTCCTGACTCCTCTCGTACCTGCAGGCTATAATCAAGTGCAGGAACTTCGAGGTATCCAGCAAAACTACCATAAGCCAGATTGTCAATGAGGGTTCCGGCTCCAACACCTACCTCAACAATGTCTACAACCGGTACGTCAACGGATCCATGAAACACAAGCAAATCGGTATTAGCCGGATTTGATGCTGATTCGCGACCCAAATCGTAAACATAAAGTGAGAAAGGTGTGGCCGGATTGTACCCTGCGGGTGATACAATGCCTGCAGCAACAATTACATAGGTTTCGCCATTCTCAAGATTATAAGTGAAGCGTGCAAGTGCATTGGTAGTATCGTTTGATGTGGCCGGCTGAATAACAATATCAAAATCAACACCTGCAGGTGCATTTATGAATGGTGATGCAGTTCTGAAGGCGAAATTATCGATCAGGATTTGATCATTTAGCCATACATCAACTTCGGCTGCTGCTGCATCCGGCGAGTTGTGGATTACCTGAAACTGAGCTTGCCCTATTACAAGCATAGGAACCAAGGCAATTGCCAGAATAAGGGAACGGAATGTAAAATTTTGAGTTTTCATGATATGTTGAATTTTGGTTATGGTATATGAACGAATCTTAGTATTAAAATGTTTAACAAATAACATAAAAGACTAAACAATATTTAAAATAATAATTATTTTAAAGTATTCATTATCAAATTTATAAATAAAATATTGATAATTATATTTAACATATATATAACAAAAAAGGAGATAATGTTTAAACAATAATTATAAAATGCAGTTAATTAACCTAAACATAAAACTATTTTACTATGCCGGTTTTTGAAAGTTCTCATTTGATTAAGTCTGATATTGAACGGTGCTGGAAATTTTTCTCCGATCCTTCCAACTTATCTCTTATCACTCCTCCTGAAATGAAATTCAGCATTATATCACCAGATCCAGTTCCGCCTATGTATGCCGGAATGGTTATCAGATATACCGTTCGTCCGCTTTTCGGTGTCCCGTTGAAATGGATCACTGAAATTACACAGGTTAAGGAACATCACTTTTTTATTGACAATCAGGTAAAGGGTCCATTCAGGTTGTGGCATCATCAGCATTTTTTTACTGAAACCAATCAGGGTGTTTTAATGCGCGATGTTGTAACCTATGAGCTCCCCTTTGGTTTTATTGGCAGACTTTTTGGAAGTAGAATAGTTGCTGCAAGGGTAAAACATATATTTGCGCACCGAAGTAAGGTTATTGATCACTTTTTTGGAACCGGTCATTCCGGACCGGCTTAGTTTTAAAAGGTAAGGTATTCGCTTATTTTCTACTTTTGCATTTGCAATATAACTGATGACAAATGACTAAAACTACCGGTAGTGCGGTTGTTCTGGGAGCTATGGCAATTTGCTTTTCAGCAATGCTCTGGGGCCTTGACGGAATCGTACTTACTCCAAGACTCTATAATCTCAATATTATTCTGGTTGTATTTGTAATTCACGCATTGCCTTTTGCAATCATGAATGTGTTTTTGTTTAATCAATACAAAATCCTCCGTAACCTTTCGCGCAGCGATTTGCTGTATATTTTTCTGGTGGCACTCACAGGCGGGGTGGTAGGAACCATGGCAATTGTAAGAGCTTTGTTTCTGGTCGAATTCAGAGAACTTACCGTAGTTGTTTTGTTGCAGAAGCTGCAGCCGGTTTTTGCAATCTCCTTGGCTGCGATTTTACTTCGTGAAAAATTACATAAGAATTTTTTGATTTGGGCTGGCATTGCTATTGTGGCCGGATATTTCCTGACCTTTGGTCTTCAATTACCTGATTTAAGCAACAAATCAGGTACTGCCCTTGCGGCATTTTATTCTTTATTGGCAGCATTTTCATTCGGATCAGCAACTGTATTTAGTAAACGGATTCTTCACAAGGTAACATTTCAGGGTGCTACTTTTTTCAGGTATGGTTTTACAACAGCTTTTATGTCTATTTTACTTGTTTTTACAGGTTCATGGTCAGGTTTTGGTGCAATAACTTCTGCCAACTGGATCGTATTCTTCATTATTGCCTTTACAACCGGGTCAGGTGCTGTTTTTCTGTATTATTTTGGATTGAGAAATGTAAAAGCCATGGTTGCAACCATTTGCGAATTGTGCTTCCCGCTGTCGGCCATTGTTTTTGATTATTTATTTAATGGTAAAGTGCTAACTATGGTACAATGGGTGAGTGCTGCAATTATGCTTGCGGCTATTATTAGATTGAGTATCGCACGCAAAGAGAGTATTTAGTAATTATACCCGTTGTAATTGCAGTGATTATTTTGTATTTTTGATAAAAATTTTAATATAACCTGATTCAAATTGTTTAAAAGTTTATTATTTATCAACATGTATGAATGAGTCCGATGTGTATGATTTTACGCTCCTGATAGCCGAAGACACTAATTCCAATTATAAGTTACTGGAAGCATCTGTAGGGCAATTTTTTCGAAAAGTAATTAGAGCCAACAATGGGTATGAAGCCATTGAAGCCATGCGTACTAATGAGAATATAGGTTTAATTATTATGGATTTGAGTATGCCCGAAATGAATGGATATAATGCTACACGAAACATCAGGTCATTTCGCCCTGATATACCGGTGATTGCTGTTACTGCCTATGTTGGTGATGAAACAATAGAACAAATAAATGAAGCTGGTTTCAATGAATACCTCCTGAAGCCATTTCTTTCTAAAGATCTTATGAATGCCATTCGGCGAAGTCTGCCTTCGAGTCAGCAAAATAAGAACGAAATTTAACTGGTTTTTAATTTCATCATCACCAATGCAGTATAGGTGCTGAAAATTAAAGTCATGATCAGTTGCACAAAAAGTGGTGTGGCAAAAATATCCCCTTGCAAAACTACAAAGGCTACCAATAGCGCTTTAAGCCCGTAATAAACACCCTTGCTGATTATAATTGCCGTAAACATAGCAACAAATTTTTGTTTTATTCGGTTCTTGAGCGCATAAAACAAATACACATTCAGCAATAGCTCAGCCGAAATAAGCAACATTTTGTAGAATACCGGGTGCGCCGAAACAAGGAACGAAAATAATGGTAACGAAGCCGCCAGCCAAAAAGCATTGGAGCGGTTGCTATGCACCATGGCCAGTATCACCATAATACGCATAGGTTCAGCAAAATACAACGGAACATGCAGCATATGAGAAAGGGCAGGAGTGAAGTAAATCAATAAAAATCCTGCAAGATTCACTATAATTGTGCTTATAGGAAGCCTTTGTAATACCGCGCTGTTATTCATAACCTACAATTTTAGTAGAATTAACTACAAAAATAATGGATTAAAGTATATTCCTGCTTTTTTTTGATGAATTGTAAATATAAAATCATTTTGTCTAATTTTACTTATCTGCAACAGGCAACCACAAAAATTAATCAGTTTAAGCTATGAAGCGCAGGGATTTTATTATTAAAGGCGTAAGCGCCGGACTCGTAGCTGGCACAGCCGGTGGACTTGGAAATATTGTAAAGCTGGCTGCAGCAGTGCCCGGCTCTTACGATTTGGTTGCTGTTCGCGACGGTGAACCTGATATTATGTTCGATAAAGCCATTGCAGCGATGGGCGGCATGCCCCGGTTTGTAAAAAAAGGTCAGAAAGTGCTGGTTAAGCCTAACATTGGCTGGGATGTAGCCCCCGAGCGCGCTGGCAATACCAACCCCAAACTGGTTGGGCGGATAATTAAACATTGCTTTAATGCCGGTGCTGCCGAAGTTTATGTGTTTGACAATACCTGTGATGAATGGAATCTTTGCTATCGCAATAGCGGCATCGAAAAAGCGGTGAAGGATGCTGGCGGAAAAATGGTGCCTGGTAATACAGAAAGCTATTATCATACCATTCAGATTCCAGCGGGCAAAAGCCTCAAAACAGCTAAAATACACGAACTACTTTTAAATACTGATGTTTTTATCAATGTTCCAGTGCTCAAACACCATAGCTCGGCCAATTTGTCGCTATCAATGAAAAATCTGATGGGAGTGGTTTGGGATCGCAGATATTGGCATCGCAACGACCTGCAGCAATGTATTGCTGATTTTGCATCTCTCCGCAAACCAACTCTGAATGTGATTGATGGTTACCGTGTTATGATGCGTAACGGGCCGCGTGGAGTTTCGACCGCTGATGTGGTTACCATGAAGCAGCTGATTATGTCGCAGGATATTGTTGCTGCTGATGCAGCAGCTACCCGCATTTTTGGTAGCAACCCGTCAGATATTCCGCACATACGGATCGCCGATGAAATGAAAACCGGCACATTGAAACTTGAATCTTTGAACATAAACCGGATAAAAATTTAGTATGAGGCAATTGCTTTATCTGAAGAATATTCGGAAAGTTATTTCAATCTTCTCATTCATAGCGATTTCATTTGTTTTTATTGCGCCACCACAATGGCTCTCTGTTGGGTATGTTACTGTTGTTACCTGGCTTCAGTTTATCCCATCAGCTATTCAATTTACTGATGTCCTAAAAATATCAGCAGCGGGTTTTATAGCTGTTTTTATAATCACCTTCTTTGGCGGACGATTATATTGTTCAGTGATTTGTCCGTTGGGAACACTTCAAGACATCTTTTCATGGCTCGCTCGGAGAATAAAGCGTAAAGAACATCTTCGGTTTTCTAAAGCCCATTCGCTTTTTAGGTATTCCAGTCTAGCGATCATACTCATATTGCTTGGTGCCGGTAGTATAACCGGTGTTTTGCTGCTTGATCCATATAGCAACTTCGGACGTATCATGGCATCACTTATAAGGCCGGTGATGGTATTTGGCGGAAATATAACGGCTGGTTTGCTCGAGTCATTCGATGTATTTGCGCTACCACGTATCGCTTACAAGGATTTCCACTTTGGGACACTTATTTTTTCCGCCCTCTTTTTGCTGCTGCTTATCATTATGTCGGTAAAACGAGGTAGGCTTTTTTGCAATACTTTATGTCCGGTAGGCACTTTGCTTGGTGTACTTTCTAAAGTGTCATTCCTGCGTATACGTTTGGATGAATCAAAATGCAATTCTTGTGGTAAATGCAGTAAAAACTGTAAATCACAGTGCATTGATGTTGCTAAAAAGCAAGTTGATTATTCACGATGTGTTACCTGTTTTAATTGTCTGGATGTATGCCCGTCAGTTGGAGTTTCATACACTGCTAAATTCGCGAAAAAGGCCGGCATTGATCAGATCAATACACTAGAAATAAACGCAGGCGCCAGGCGCAGAACTTTAAAAGCAATTTTGGTAATTTCGGCTTTTTCAGGTCTTAAGGCATATGCAACTAGGGTAACCGGCGGCGAAAATCCCACTACCATTCCCGAAGCGCGCACCCGTGTATCAACACCCCCCGGTTCAGAAAATAACAATCATTTTAATGCCCGTTGCACAGCATGCCAGTTGTGTGTTACATCATGCCCCACTCAGGTATTACAGCCTTCACTTATTGAGTATGGTATTGAAGGGTTTATGCAGCCTTACATGAATTATCATGCAGGATTTTGCAATTACGAATGCACATTCTGTGGCGAAGCCTGTCCAACCGGAGCCATTCAGTCGTTGAAACCTGATGAAAAAAAACTTAAAAGGGTTGGCCTGGCAAAGTTTATTGAAAAAAATTGTGTTGTTTATACGGATAAAACGGATTGCGGAGCCTGCTCAGAGCACTGCCCGACGAAAGCGGTAAATATGGTGCCTTATGAAGGTAAACTTGCAATTCCTAGGGTTGATGAAAAGATATGCATTGGATGCGGAGCCTGCGAATTTGCATGCCCAACCCGGCCTTATCGTGCTATCTTTGTTGAAGGCATTGCTCAGCACGAGATTGCTGACAAGCCGTTACAGGATAAAATCATATTTAAAAATACCAGCGAAGATTTTCCTTTCTAAAACAAATTATCTAAAAAAAAAGCAGCACCCGTTAAAGTGCTGCAATTGTCTCTTCGCATTATATGGTATAAAATTTTATACCATAGGGTATTTTTTGAGTATCTGCTCTGAATGCAGCAATAAGTCAATATATTGGGCTCTTTTGTAAACATAAGGATCTTTAACAGCAGCCTTCGAGAGTTTACCGTGGAAATCTGCAAGAGTGTTAAAGCCATGCTTTTCCATAAATTGTTCGATATCGGCGAGCATATGCGAAAGATGCTCAGGTTTATTTTTGTACAAAGCACTTACCACCTGAACGCTATTGGCTCCGGCGAGTATCATTTTTACAATATCACTGCCATGATAAATTCCCGAAGAACTGCAAACCGAGGCTGACAGATTACCATATAAAATTCCTGCATAGCGTAAGGCAAGTTTGTAATCTCCTTCATTGCTGAGATTAAATGGTGTGCTGTGCTGGAGTGTATCAAGGTTAATATCAGGTTCGAACATACGGTTAAATAGCACAAATGCTTTGGCACCTGCATTGGCCATACGCTGTATAACCTGAAGGGGATTGGTGTAAAATGGACTTAGCTTTACGCTCACAGGAATCTTTACTTTTTTACAAACTTGCTCTACTACTGCAACCTGCTCGTCTTCAATTGATTTGGCCTCGGTAATAAAATCTCTGGGCACAGCAAAAAAATTCAATTCAAGGCCATTAACACCTGTTTTTTCAATCAACTCGGCATATTCTACCCATGTTTCGTTAAAAACACAATTTAAACTCGCAATCAAGGGAATATCAAGTAAAGCTTTGGCTTCACGCAATTTGGTAAGGTGCTCTTCGGGGCCGGCATGCTCCATTCCCGGGAACAGGCTAATCATTTCGGCATTGCGCTCATTGTAAAGCTCCATTTCATCCTGAAACTGAATACTCTCAAGCTGAATCTGCTCTTCAAAAAGTGATTTGTAAACAATAGCTGCAGCGCCTGCTTCCTGAAGTTTAAGCAGCATATCAGGGGTATTCACAAAATTGCTGGAACCTACGATAACCGGATTCTTTAAAGCAATGCCCATGTAGCTGGTTGCAAGTTTCGACATAGTATGATTTATTTAATGTGTGATAAACCTGTTGATTGATCGATTAACAAAATTTTAACGCCTTTTGTTTGCCGTGTTCAAAATTATAAATGTTAGCGGCGCCGCAAAATTAAACAATTCAAGTGTTGATTGCATCGACATTTTTTTTATTTCATCACTTGCAAAAGGTTTTTTCACTGCAAAATTTGATTACCGTAATGTCTGTTTGGGAATTGCTAATACCTTATGCTTATTTAAAACTACCATCGCAAAGCTTAACTTATAATCATTATAAATAAGCCTTCTGGTGATTTATTCGTGGTTATAATTTAATTGTATTACTTTTTAAATAGGTAATTTTGCCGTGCTTTTGGGTAAAATCCTTGAGTTGTTGTTAATGAGCGTTTTAAATACTAATCAATATGACAAAAAAGAAAAATTTTGTTACCTGTGACGGAAATTATGCTGCCGCACATATCGCTTACATGTTCAGTGAAGTTGCTGCCATTTATCCTATCACACCATCATCAACCATGGCCGAATATGTTGACGAATGGGCTGCAATCGGTCGTAAAAATATTTTTGGTGAAACAGTGAAAGTTGCTGAAATGCAGTCAGAAGCCGGCGCTGCCGGTGCTGTGCATGGCTCATTACAGTCAGGTGCACTCACCACCACTTATACTGCTTCTCAGGGTTTGCTTCTGATGATACCGAATATGTATAAAATAGCCGGCGAGCTTTTGCCCGGGGTTTTTCATGTTTCAGCGCGCAGTCTTGCAGCGCAGGCACTTTCAATTTTCGGAGATCATTCTGATGTATACTCTACCCGCCAAACTGGTTTCGCCATGTTGGCAACAGGCAGTGTGCAGGAGATTTTTGATTTAGCCGGCATTGCCCACCTTGCTTCTATCAAATCGAGGGTTCCATTCCTGCATTTCTTTGATGGATTCCGCACTTCACACGAGATTCAGAAGGCCGAAGCTCCTACCAACGAAGATATGGCAGCCCTGATTGACTGGGATGCACTGCAGGCTTTTCGCGATAGAGCACTCAACCCCGAACACCCTGTAACCCGCGGTACTGCACAGAATCCCGATATCTATTTCCAGTCGCGTGAAGCTGCTAACAAGTATTACGATTCGTTGCCAGATATCGTTGAAGATTATATGCAGCAAATGGCCAAAGTTACCGGCCGCGAGTATCATCCCTTTACCTATTATGGTGCTTCCAACCCTGAAAATGTACTCGTTGCAATGGGCTCAATTACCGATACTATCAAAGAAGTAATTGATTTTCTTAATGCAAAAGGCGAGAAAATAGGTCTTGTTTCCGTGCATCTTTACAGGCCGTTCTCAACTAAGTATTTCTTCAGGGTAATGCCTGCATCGGTAAAACGCATTTGTGTACTCGATCGCACCAAAGAACCAGGCGCAAATGGCGAACCTTTGTATCTTGATGTAAAAGAAGCATTTTACGATCATATTGATCGCCCATTAATCATTGGCGGACGCTATGGTCTTAGTTCAAAGGATACAACACCTGCAATGATTATTTCTGTTATCAACAACCTTAAAAGTGCTGAACCTAAAAACCGATTTACCGTTGGTATTGTTGATGACGTAACCTTTACTTCTCTTCCGATGCTCCCTGAAATCGATCTTGCTGATAAAGGGACCTATCAGGCTAAATTTTACGGCATCGGATCTGATGGTACAGTTGGAGCAAACAAAAACTCCATTAAAATTATTGGGGATACTACTGATAAATATTGCCAGGCCTATTTTGCCTACGACTCTAAAAAATCTGGTGGTATTACTACTTCTCATCTTCGTTTTGGTGATAAACCTATCCGTTCTCCTTATTTGGTAAATACCCCTGACTTTGTTGCATGCCATGTTCCAGTATATCTGTATAAGTATGATATGCTTAAAGGTCTTAAAAAAGGTGGAACATTTTTGCTTAATAGCAATTGGTCAATTGAAGAAACTATCGAACGCTTACCTGTTCATGTCAAGCGTTATCTTGCTGAAAATGAAATTCGTTTCTATATAATCAATGCTACTGCTATAGCCGAAGAATTAGGACTTGGTAGAAGAACTAATACCATCATGCAGTCAACATTCTTCAAAATTTCGGGAGTAATTCCTTATGAAATTGCAGTTGAACAGATGAAGAAGGCGGTAGTGAAGAGTTTTGGCCGTAAAGGGGAAGAAATTGTGAAAATGAACAATGCTGCTATTGATAAAGGTGGCGAAGTTGTTCAGGTTCCTGTTGACGCCGAATGGAAGAATCTGAAGGATACGAAAACTGAAGATACCCGCATTCTGCCCGACTTTATCCGGAATGTAGTTGAACCAATAAACGCCATGAAAGGCGATGATTTGCCGGTAAGCGCTTTCCTCGATCGTGAAGATGGAACATTTCCTGCCGGTACAACACAGTACGAAAAGCGTGGTATTGCTGTAAATGTGCCTAAATGGGTGTCCGAAAACTGTATACAGTGTAATCAATGTGCCTTTGTATGCCCTCATGCCTGTATACGTCCTTTCCTTATCAATGAGGATGAGATGAAATTATTGCCAGAAGGCACTGCTACAATTAAAGCAATTCCCAAAACATTTGAAGGACTTCAGTTCAGAATTCAACTTAGTCCACTAGATTGCACCGGTTGTGGCAACTGTGTTGATGTTTGTCCTGCCAAAACCAAGGCACTCGAATTGGAAAGTCTCGACAGTCAGATGGATCAGGACAATCTGTGGAATATTATCAGCAAATCGGTTATTTATAAAGATACGATTGTTCCTAAGGAACAGAATGTTAAGAATAGCCAGTTTGCACAGCCACTCTTTGAGTTTTCCGGATCCTGCGCAGGTTGTGGCGAAACTCCTTATATCAAGCTGGTAACACAGCTTTATGGCGATCGTATGATGGTTGCCAATGCAACCGGCTGTTCGTCTATTTATGGAGGTTCAGCTCCATCAACACCTTACACGGTGGATGCGCAGGGGCGCGGTCCAGCCTGGGGTAATTCGTTGTTTGAAGATAATGCCGAGTATGGTTTTGGCATAGCTACCGGAGTTTCGAAACTGCGTAGCCGCATTGCCGACCGTATGCAACTCATAATTTCAGGCGATTACAGTGCCGATTTGAAAGAAGCATGCGCTGCCTGGTTGGCTGCTATGAACGATGCCTCCGGTTCAAAAATCGCCACCGAGAAGGTTCTTCCACTGCTGGAAAAAGATAAATCAGCATTAGCTAAAGAATTGTATGCACTTAAGCAATATTTTATCAAAAAATCAATCTGGATGTTTGGTGGCGATGGCTGGGCCTACGATATTGGCTATGGAGGTCTCGATCATGTAATTGCATCAGGTGAGGATGTTAACCTGCTTGTTCTTGATACTGAGGTTTATTCAAATACAGGAGGTCAGGCTTCAAAATCAACCCCGGTTGGTGCTGTTGCCAAATTTGCTGCCAGCGGTAAAAAGATTAGAAAAAAAGACCTTGGTATGATGGCTATTAACTATGGATATGTTTATGTTGCTCAGGTTGCTCTTGGCGCTAATCAAACTCAGTACCTCAAGGCATTACGCGAAGCAGAAGCCTATCCGGGACCATCATTAATCATTGCCTATGCACCGTGTATCAATCATGGCATCCGAGCAGGTATGGGCAAAGCCAACGAACAACAGGCCAAAGCTGTTGAAGCCGGATACTGGTCACTTTACCGCTACAATCCAATTCTTGAAAAAGAAGGTAAGAATCCGTTCCAACTCGATTCAAAGGAGCCTGATTTTACAAAATTTCAGGGCTTCCTCGAAAGCGAAGTGCGTTACACATCACTCAAAAAGTCTTTCCCGGTCGAAGCGAAGGAGCTTTTCTCTTCTGCTGAGGAAAACGCCAGGTGGCGCTATTATAGCTATCGCCGTTTGGCAGAAGCCAATTTTTCACAAAAATAACTGCCTTCAAAAGAAGATTATGTAATTTTGAGCCGGGAATTTTCCCGGCTTTTTTATTGTACCATGAAAAAACTAATTATTCCAATCATAGCAATTGTTGTGCTGGCCGCATGTCAAAGCCATCAAAAAGAAAGCAAGAGAGCTGAATCCGCCAAAACTAAATCGGTAAATCAGGATGATGATTCTGTAAAAAGTAAGGTGAATGAACATCTGACAATGGCTACCATTTACCAGCAGCGATCTGGCGAGTACCGCGCTTTGTGTTATCAGGCGTTCAATCTGGGTAAATTTATGCTAGATCAGGACCTAATTGATAAATCGGTGGATAAACCGCGTATTGTGATTCTCGATATTGATGAAACTGTGCTCGACAACAGTTCATACGAAGCCAGGTGTATTCTCGAAGGCACCTCTTATCCCACGTATTGGGATGAATGGTGTAACCTTGCTTCGGCCAAAGCAGTACCGGGCGTGGCCGATTTTTTAAAATATGCAAAAGCCAATGGGGTAGATATATTTTATGTTACAAACCGCAAGGCTTATCTTGAAGATGTTACATTAAAAAATCTCAGAGCAGCTGGATTGCCAGATGTTGAGCCTGAAAATTTACTGATGCGAACAACTGAAAACAGCAAAGAGCTCCGACGCAGGCAACTTGCAGCAACTTATCATATTTCGTTATTATTTGGCGACAATCTGTCCGATTTCTCTGATATCTTCGATAATAAATCAAACGATGACCGGATTGCAGAGGTTGAAAAAAAAGCCACTCAGTTTGGGAAGCGGTTCATTGTTCTACCCAATGCAATGTATGGCGATTGGGAAACGGCACTGTATGGCAAAGGAGAAAAATTAAGTGATTCGGCGCGTTTTATTTTGAGAAGGGATGCTTTGATTGGTTTCTGATGGATTAAGAATGAAATACAAAATCCATTTGAATGTCAAAAGTATCCGTGGGTATTGTGTCGAAGTATTGATATTTGAAACATATTCCTGCTTTGAGTGCCTTTAACCGGGGTAAAAAACGGTCATAGTAGGCTTTGCCTCTTCCCATTCTATTGCACCTTGTATCAAAAGCTATTCCTGGTACGATCACAAAGTCGATGGAATCAAGTGTCGTATAATTCTCACCTACCGGTTCCGGTATTCCGAATCCTTCACCAGGTTGCAAACCCCGCGCTTCATTATATTTTCTAACTGCCATCTGATCACCCTCCACAACGGGTAAAAGTATTGTTTTGTGATGTGACCAGTGCCGTACAAAATCATGCGTAAATACTTCACCTTTGATCGACCAATAGGCTAAAATAATCCTGGCCTTCATAAATGCTTCAGAATGTGCCACGTGTTGTAGAATAAATTCTGAATCAAGGTAATATTCTGCTTCAGGTTGCTTTTCGCGAAGTGCCCTGACCAGTTTTCTTACCGCGGACTTTGATTCACAAGACAAATTGGTTAGCATATTCATGAAAAATAAAAAAGCAACAGCATGAAACTTTTCACATCCGGATAGTAATGCTGCTGCTTTATTGGTTGTTCGGCTATTCAATTGTAAGTATAAAGGGGAGCCTGGCCTGAACACCCTTCATTGCGGCCCATGCACGCATTTCTTTCAGCCAGGGATAAAAGCTTCCAAGTTCTTTTTGTATGGTTGTTTCGGAAGGTTTACCTGAAATTTCTTCGATAATTTGAGTAAACGGATCTTTTTGCTCGGGTAACGAAACCAGTCTATAGTTCTCAAGTTTTGCCATACCGGCAGCAATGCTGATAGCATCATAAAATCCACCATTCTTATCAACCAGTTTCAGGCGCTTTCCATCTATTCCGCTCCAAACCCGTCCTTGTCCTATGCTGTCAACATTGGCCACAGTAATATTTCGACCGTCAGAAACATGTTTTATAAAAGTGCCATAAATTCGCTCGATCATATTGGTCATCACTTTTTGCTCGTAGGCTGATAGTGGACGGAAAGCCGATGGGAAGTCGGAATTTGCATTTGTTTTTACCTGATCGAATGTTATTCCTAGCTTATTGGCAAAGAATTTGCTGAAATCAGGAATTACACCAAAAACACCGATTGATCCGGTAAGAGTAGTAGGATTTGCAACAATGGTATCGGCTGCACAGGCAATATAATATCCGCCTGAAGCTGCCAGATCGCCCATAGTAACCACCACCGGTTTAACTTTTTTTGCCAGAGCTATTTCGCGTAAAATTACATCAGATGCAAGGGCGTCGCCGCCCGGCGAATTGATTCTGAATACGATAGCTTTAATGGTAGAATCAGTTCTGGCTTTGCGAATGGCCTTAGAAAGTCCTTCTGATCCAATGGTTTCATCGTCGCCTTCCCCACCACCGATACTGCCTACTGCATAAATAACTGCAATTTTATCTTTGGCTCTTTTTGCTTTCTTAATGGCTGGCACATCTTTGTATTTATCCAGTGTTACCATTTCAAGCTTGTCGTTTGGTCCGGCTCCGGTTTTGTTTTTTAACATTTCAGTAAGTTCGTCGCGGTAAACAATTTTATCGGCAAACTTTAATCTGACAGCGTCTTCAGGAGTCTGAACAAGCAGAGAATCGGCACAATTTTGCAGAATTGTTGTTTCTATCTTTCTGGCTTCGCCAATTCCAACGGCCATATGATTCCAGATTGCTCCTACATAAGCAAGTGTTTGCTCGCGGTTGGCTTCACTCATTTTATCATTAATCAGCGGTTCAATGGCACTTTTATATTTACCGTGTCTTATAATCTGTGCATTCACATTCAGTTTCTCCAGCATTCCCTTAATGAAGACCGCACCCCCTGATAGTCCTTTGAAATCAATACTACCTTCCGGATTAATACAAATCGTATCGGCTGTAGTTGCCAGATAATATGCTTTTTGCGAGTAATTCTCGCCATAGGCGATAATGAATTTTCCGCTCTTCTTAAATTCGATTAAAGCGTTTCTGATTTCTTCAAGGGTTGCTATGCCTGAAGGTCCAACGCTTAAATCGAGCAGTATACCGCTGATATTTTCGTCCTCTCCAGCTTGCCTGATCAGATCCATTGTTTCGAGTATCCCCGGGGTTTTGGTGGAAACAAACAATGAAGATTCGCTGAATTTTACAGGGCCTGCCGGACTGCGTTCAGGTATTGCTTCATCAAAAGTAAGTTGTAATACTGAGTTGGGCTTGATGCTTACTTTTTCTTTACCTGATAAAGAAATCATCGAAGCAATAAAGGCAATTGCGAACAACGACAGGATAATCATCGAAAGAATAAATCCGGCCATGCTGGCGAGCATAAATTTAAAGAACTGTTTCATAATGAGGGTGAGTTGAAGTTGCTAAAATATTAAAAATAATCAGATGTTAACCGGCGCGTTTTGCATTTGCTCAAACAGAATAAAAAGTATTTTAAAGTTTGACGTATAAATAGCGCAGGTGTTACAACAATTATTATAAACAATCGGCATGAGTTACCAACACTGAATAATGAATCGGACTTTTTTTCGGCAAGCTTTTTAAATTTGCAGCTAAACTTTGCCTATGGATAAAGTATACCTGTTAATAGGAGGCAATATAGGCGACCGTCTTGCTACAATGAATGGAGCCGTTGCAATGATTCATCGAAAAGCCGGTCGGATTAAAGCTGCATCAACAGTTTACGAAACTGCTCCATGGGGAATGAAAGCTCAATCTGATTTTTTGAATTGCGCAATTGAAATTGATACAGACCACAATCCTAATAGTCTGCTAACGGTGTTGCTTTCTATTGAAAGTGATCTTGGCAGGATCAGATCTCTTGAAGGTTACGAATCTCGGACCATTGATATTGATATCTTGTTTTTTGGAAATTTAATGATAGATCTGCCCGAACTAAAGTTGCCTCATCCAAGGCTTCACCTGCGTAAATTTGTGCTTGAGCCTTTGGTTGAGCTGTGCCCGGAATTTATTCATCCGGTTTTCGGTGTATCTATAAGCCAACTATATAGTGCTTGTGACGATCATTTGCCGGTCAGGCCATTTGTTGGTAGAATCCAAATCCCTGCGAATTATGAATTATAATTTTATTTCAATTGAAGGAACGATAGGTGCGGGGAAAACATCGCTGGCATCATTGCTTTCGCATGAATTTAATACCCGTCTTATTCTTGAGCAGTTCGAAGATAATGATTTTTTGCCAAAATTCTACAAGGATCCATCAAAGTATGCTTTCCCCCTTGAGCTCTCTTTTCTTGCCAGCCGCTTTCAGCAGCTGCGCGATGAATTATCAGTAACCGATCTCTTCAAGCCACGCACCATTTCTGATTATTTTATCAATAAATCTCTCATTTTTGCCCGCAAAACTCTGGCTGATGATGAATATAATCTTTATGCCAGGCTTTTTAATATTATGAATTTGTCATTACCCAGGCCTGATTTGCTGGTATATCTGTATGTTTCGGTCGATCGGCTCAAATCAAATATTATAAAACGCGGGCGGCCCTATGAGCAGGATATTCGCAACGACTATCTTGAAAAGATTCAGGGCGGTTATTTTGATTATCTGCGGCAGCAATCTGATATGCGTATTCTGATTATCGATACGAATGATCTTGATTTTGTGAGTAATCCTGATCACTATATTATGCTCAAGGATGTAATCTTCCGCGATTGGCCCACAGGCATCAGCACCATAACTCCTTCCTGAAAAACGGCCGGCTTTCAGTGTATTATGTTTAAAGTAGTAACTTTGCAAAGTTACTTCTGAATAAATATATGATTAACTAAACCGCCTCTGACAAGGCGGAAGGTTTTTTTATAACCAATTTTTTGCCGGTGTTATGATATTTTACATTTTAACTTCAATCGTGTTTGCCGGGCTGCTGCTGCTAGTAGCCTACACACTGAAGCTTGTGCGGCAAAAAAACAGGATGATTGCATTGCTGAGTGCTCAGAACGAATCCATCCTTGAAGCAAAAAACGAGTTGAATACTGCAAAGCTGAAAGCTGAAGAGTCCGACAGGCTAAAATCGGCTTTTCTGGCAAATATGTCGCACGAAATAAGAACACCACTCAATGCCATTATGGGGTTCTCGTCGCTGATTCAGGATGCCGAGGTTGATGATGATGAACGGAGTAACTTTCTTGGTATTATTCACTCAAACAGCACGAAGTTGCTAAGCCTGATGGATGAAATTTTTAATATTGCTCAGATCGAAACCGGTTTGCTTCAAATGACCCGTGAACCCTGTCATATCAATGAAATGCTCACAAGCCTGGTTACATTTTTCAATATGGAGAAGGGCTTATCTGGCAAGGATGATTTACAGATTCGTATGTTTAAGGCTAACCGGGATGCAGGATTTGCCATCCTTACCGATGAAAAGAAACTGAGGCAGGCATTGTACAATCTTGTAGAAAATGCCATTAAATATACAAATCAGGGGTCTGTCGAAATTGGATACAATTTACGCGAAACCTCGCGGATTGAATTTTATGTTAAAGATACAGGCGTAGGATTCCCGCAGGAGAAAATGGATATCCTTTTTCAGCGATTCAGGCAGGCTGATGACAGCTCAACGCGCCAATATGGCGGATTGGGACTCGGACTTACCTTATCACAGAAATTTGTTGAGCTAATGGGAGGTACAATGCGTGCAGAGTCTACGCCTGGTGTTGGTTCGGTGTTTTATATTGAACTTCCTTATGAAAAGGCTGAATAAAAAAAAGCTGCCTCAGGCAGCTTTTTTTTATTCGGGAAAATGCTCATTAACTTTGGAAATCTTTCAGCGACTCCATGAGTTTCTTGCGCGTAAAGAATATCCTGCTTTTAACGGTACCAATTGAAAGGTTCAGGTTTTCGGCAATCTCTTTGTATTTATAACCTGCAGTGTGCATTTCGAACGGCATGCGCTGATCTTCTTCGAGCCTTGCAATCCCTGCTTTTATCTCTTTTGTTGACAATTCTGATTCTGGTGAAACAAAGTCAGATTTCCGAGGAATATTCAAGTAATATAGGTCTTCGGTATTGTCTACAATGGTGTTGGCTTTCTGATTCCTGCGGTAGTTGTTTATGAAAGTATTCTTCATAATGGTGTACGTCCAGGCTTTCAGATTGGTGTCATCTGCAAATTTATCCTTATGAACCAATGCCTTCAGGTAGGTATCCTGAATCAGATCTTTGGCTTCCTCGCGATCGTTGGTGAGGGTGTTGGCAAAATAGGAAAGGTTGTCGTGAAGACTTATCAACTTGTGGTTAAACTCAATAGCTGTCATGGGTCTATATTTTAAAGTTTGCATTTAGTGTTTAACAAATATGGTGCAAAATTAAACAGATAGACTTAAAAAATTCGTTAATTCTATAAAATAGTAGATTAATGATTTAAAATAGTTTGATAAAATACTGATAATTAAATTGATACATTCTTATTTAGAAATGTTATAGAATGTTAAAAAAAACACCTCAATAAGTTAAACAAATTATTTATCAATTCGTGTTTCAAAATGGGACTCCGCATGTCCATAAATGGGAAAAATGAATAATCCATTTATGGTGCATTTTTTATATAATTGAATATCAGTATGTAAGAAAAATAAATTACCTGGTGTGAGGCGGAAAAAATGTCCTGCAATGGCAAAATAAATCTTTAAAAAGAGCGGATAGCAAATTAAAAATATTTAAAAATTAATTTATTTGACCATAACTAACTAATAAATAGATGGTTAAATAAAAAAAAGGCATTCAAACCGATGCCTTTTTTGTTCAATCAATTTCAGTCTATTATTGCAATTCTTTAATTTCATCAGCAAAATCGGCTGGTGTGGCTGCCAGTCTGACATTATCAGGAAGCTCTATCATGTGCTCATGGGTTTGGTAACCATTGATGAATACCACTTTATCGCTGAAAGTTTCAGATAATTGATGGATATAATCCGCAAACTTTTTTCGTGTGAGAGGAGTAGTAATTGAAGTGAAAAGTGCATCAATATTGTGCTTAGCAGATACCTCCATTAAATCCTCGAAAGGAACTGACTGCCCAAGATAAACTACTTTATATCCGGCTTTTTTGATAAGATAGTTGTAGAATAATAATCCCAACTCATGCCATTCGTTGGATGGCAAAAACATCAGGAAGGTCTTGCTATTGGACTTGGCAATTGCTGATTGTCCGTCGATGGCGATAATAAGCTTCTGCCTGATCAGATTTGAAACAAAATGTTCCTGGGCTGGATAAATGGTGCCGATTTGCCAGAGCAGTCCAATTTTCTCGAAAAACGGATATAGAATTCTAACCACTGTATCATCAAATCCCAGTTTAATAACAGATGAGGTTAGCACTCGTTCAAAGCGCATTTCATCGAGTTCAATCATAGCAACTATAAGTTGCTCAATCTGATTCTCGGTGTCAGGCGATGATTCTGAAATCTCCAGTATTTTCTGATTGATCTCGTCGATATCCATACCAACAATGGACGAAATTTTGTGACCGTTCCTGTTTAGGATAGAAACGTTCAACAGTTTCTTAAGATCACGGTCAGAATAATATCTGATATTTGTATTGGTACGCTCCGGCTCAATCAGGTGGTATCGCTTCTCCCATATGCGAATGGTGTGTGCCTTGATACCGGTTAATTGTTCTAGGTCTTTGATTGAGTAGCGAATCATTGGCTTTTCGGTGTAAAACATTTTGTTTAACCTTTTATAGTTTGACATATAACAAAAAAAGGTTAAAAATGTTTTTATGCCAGTTTTAAAGCGAAAACGGCATTATAAATTAAGGTAGCTTTATTTATGCTATAAGTAAGTCTTGAGCCTTCTTTAGTGCACGTTCAATTCCTGTTGAATCTTTGCCACCTGCAGTTGCAAAGTGTGGTTGTCCTCCGCCACCACCCTGAATTTCTTTGGCCAACTCGCGAATCAGATTTCCGGCGTGTAATTTACCCGTATTTGCTACATTGGAAGATATTGAAACCGTTATTGAAGGTTTCCCATCGCTTATGCCGGCCAGAATTGCAACCTGATTTTCTGCAGCTGTGAGTTTAAATGCCAGGTCCTTCATTATTCCGGCACCGGCATCGATTGAGGATATAGTGTAATGAATCCCATCTTTTTCAATACCGGCTTTTTTCAGTTCGTCCAGAATTCCTGAAGCGGCTTTTGCATTGAGCTCTTCAATTCTGTTTTTAAGTTTCTGATTTTCGTCCAGTATGTTTTTGATCCCTTTAACCGGATCGACAGGGTTTTTAACAAGTTCCTTAATATCGGTGAGCAGTTGTTGCTGTTTTTCGAAATACAATTCAGCTTTTTCTGCGGTGATGGCTTCAATTCTTCTAACTCCGGCAGCAATTGCCGATTCTGAAACAATCTTGAATATGCCTATTTGTCCGGTAGCTGAAACGTGGGTTCCGCCGCAAAGTTCCACTGAATCACCGAACCTGATAACCCTCACCGAATCACCATACTTTTCGCCAAACAATGCCATAGCCCCGATCTTCCGGGCTTCTTCTATCGGCATATTTCGGTTTTCCTGTAGTATAGCGTTTTGCCTGATAAACTTATTTACCATTTTTTCGGCGGCCTTAAGTTCATCATCAGTAAGTTTTTGAAAATGCGAAAAATCAAACCTTAAATAATCAGGATGTACAAAAGATCCTTTTTGCTCAATATGAGTTCCCAGAATTGATCGTAAAGCTTTGTGCAGCAGGTGAGTGGCTGTATGGTTATTGGCAGTCATGGCCCTATTGGCTGCAGAAACACGGGCTGTTATGGCATTTTCAGGCTTCGACGGAATAGATAATGTAATATGAATAATAAGGTTATTCTCTTTTTTGGTATCAAGCACTTCTATTTCCTTAGAATCGGAAATAAGAATTCCGGTATCACCGACCTGTCCGCCACTCTCAGCATAAAAAGGCGTGTTGGCAAGTGCAATCTGATAAAGAACTTTTCCTTTTGAAAATACCTTACGGTACCTTGTAATCGATGTTGTAGTTTCGAGTGTGTCATATCCCGAGAAGGTAGTTTCCGTCCGATTGTCGAGTACAACCCAATCACCTGCTTCAACCGAAGCATCTTTTCTCGAGCGTTCCTTTTGCTTTTCAAGGCCTTCTGTGAATCCTTCCATATCAACACTCTTGCCTGATTCGCGGGCCATAAGGGCTGTAAGGTCGATCGGAAAACCATAGGTATCATAAAGCTCAAATGCAAAAGCGCCATCAACATTCACGCGGTTTTGATTAGCCTCCAGGTATTGATTAAAGCGACTGATTCCGTGTGAGAGGGTTCTGAGGAACGATGCTTCTTCTTCGCTGATTACTTTCTCTATAAGCGTTTGTTGATTTTTTAATTCAGTGAAATAATATCCCATCTGATCAGCAAGTACCTGTACCAGCCGAAAAATAAAAGGCTCATTCATGTTCAGGAATGTATATCCATATCGAACGGCCCTGCGAAGGATACGTCGGATTACATATCCTGCTTTATTATTCGAAGGCAATTGTCCGTCGGCAATGGCAAATGCGATTGCCCTTACATGGTCGGCAACAACGCGCATTGCAACGTCAGATTTTTGATCTTCTCCATACTCAATCCCTGAGATTGATGAGATTGAGGTGATTAGTGGTTGAAAAACATCGGTATCGTAATTGGATTGTTTGCCCTGCAGTACCATACAGAGCCTCTCAAAACCCATTCCTGTGTCAACATGTTTGGCGGGGAGTGGCTGAAGTGTGCCATTAGCAAGCCGGTTAAATTCCATAAATACCAGGTTCCAGATTTCAATTACCTGAGGATGGCCTTCATTTACCAGTTGTTTACCCGGTATTTTAGCTCTTTCTGATTCAGACCGGATGTCGACATGAATTTCGGAGCAGGGGCCGCATGGTCCGGTATCTCCCATTTCCCAGAAGTTGTCTTTTTTGCTGCCATTCAGTATTCTTTCTTCTGCAATGTGCTGTTTCCAATAATTATAGGCATCAGTGTCGAGACCGAGTTTGTCCCCGGGGTCGCCACCAAAAACGGTTACATAAAGCCGGTCTTTATCTATTTTATAAACTTCGGTTAATAGCTCCCATGCCCAGTCAATAGCATCTTTTTTGAAATAATCTCCGAACGACCAATTGCCCAGCATTTCGAACATAGTGTGATGGTAAGTATCATGGCCTACTTCTTCGAGGTCGTTGTGTTTGCCACTAACACGCAGGCATTTTTGGCTATTGGCAATGCGGGGAAATATTACCGGCGAATTTCCCAGAAAAATGTCCTTGAACTGATTCATTCCTGCATTTGTAAACATCAGTGTGGGATCATCCTTAACAACCATTGGGGCTGAATCTACTGTTTGATGATTTTTTGACCTGAAGAATTCAAGAAATGTTTGCCTGATGTTCTGAGCGTTCATAGTTAGGTAATTATGGGTAAGTTGAACCGATGTTTTAGTGTTTTTTAACCTTTTAAAGGCTTGCAAATTTACTCTAAAATGTTAATTTTGCCGACACTCTTAAAATTTGATGTGCTAAATCTGCCTCATTAATCGGGGCGATTTTAATTCTATGGCTAAAATCAGATATCATTTCAATACCAAGTCGCTCAAAATTGAGCGGGTGCATGTAACCTTACGGCAAAAGTTTCTGAGGGTTTTATCAGTATTAGCTACAGGATTGGTGTTTGCTTCAGTGGTTCTTTTGTTTGCATACAATTTTATTGAATCGCCCAAGGAACGGATTCTTCAGCGCGAAATTGAACAATATGAGCTGCAATTTAAGATTCTGAATGATCGGCTGGGTCAGGTTCAAACGGTGCTTTCTGATTTGCAGGATAGAGACGATAACATTTACAGGGTTATTTTTGAATCAGAGCCTATTCCTTCGTCGGTGCGGAAAGCCGGTTATGGAGGCGTTGACCGTTATTCAAAACTCGAAGGTTATAAAAATTCTGAGATTATAATTAATACAAGCAAAAAGCTTGATGAAATTACCAGCCAGCTTGTTGTGCAATCCAAATCTTTTGATGAGGTATTTGGACTGGCAAAACGTAAAGAAGAGCTTTTGGCTGCCATACCAGCAATTCAGCCGGTTTCAAATAGTGACCTCAGGCGTATAGGTTCCTATTTTGGTTATCGTACCGACCCATTTTACAAGGTGAGCAAATTTCATGAAGGCATTGATTTTACAGCTCCGGTTGGTACCGATATTTATGCCACCGGCGATGGTATTGTAGCATCAGCTGAGCGTAACCGAGGCGGATATGGCAATTGCATAATCATCAATCATGGATTTGGCTACGAAACTGTATATGCACACATGTCGAAAATGGATGTGAAGCGTGGCGAGAAGGTTAAACGCGGACAGGTAATCGGCCATGTTGGAAATACCGGCAAATCAACGGCACCGCATTTACATTACGAAGTACATAAGGGAGGAAAATCAATTGACCCGATTAACTTCTTCTTTAACGATCTCACCCCTGAAGAATATGCTCTTATGATTGATCTGTCGCAGCGCCCATCACAAACGCTCGATTAACATTGTATGTATGCCATATAAAAAAAAGGTCGTCGGAAAGGTGTATTTCAGAATTGGAGAAGTAGCTGATATGTTTGGTGTAAATCAGTCGCTTATTCGTTTCTGGGAAAAAGAATTTGACTCTATCAAGCCATACCGGAATAAAAAAGGAAACCGTTTTTTTACGAATCAGGATGTTGAGCAATTCAGAATCATCTATCACCTGGTAAAGGAGAGAGGTTTCACGTTACAGGGAGCCCGTGAAAAGATAAAATCAAACCCAGGTGAAATTGCTGATCATGCCGCCGTTATCCAGCGTCTTCAGCAAATCAGAGAATTCCTGCTCGATTTAAAAACTGAGCTAGACTGATCAGAGTGTTGCTTTTACCGAAAGGTAGTTTTGCACGTAGTCGAAAATCCCTTCCTCAAGCGTATGGAATTTTGCTTTATACCCAGCTTCGCGTAATTTACTCATATCGGCTTCGGTAAAGTATTGGTATTTGTCGCGAATATCTGCAGGTGTTTCAACAAATTCAATAACAGGTTCAAGACCCATGGCCTTAAAGGTAGCAGTAGCCAGATCGTAAAACGGCCTGGCCTCACCGGTGCCCAGATTATAGAGACCCGACTCAGGCCTGGTTTTCATAAGAAAAAGCAGTACTTCGACCACATCTTTTACATAAACAAAATCCCTTAACTGCATACCATCAGCAAAATCGGGACGATGCGATTTAAACAGCTTCACTTTACCTGATTCGTTTATTTGCCTGTGCGCATGAAAAATTACCGATGCCATACGGGCCTTGTGGTATTCGTTGGGTCCATAAACATTAAAAAATTTGGTCCCGGCCCAAAAAGGTGGTTGTTTATCCTGCTTTAAAGCCCATTTGTCAAAATCATTCTTCGAAATGCCATAAGGATTGAGCGGATGTAGTTTATCAACAACCTCATGATTGTCGTGATAGCCAAATTCACCAAGTCCGTAAGTTGCAGCCGAGGAAGCATAAATAAGCGGTATGCCGGCATTGGCGGCCATCTCCCACACCATTTTTGAATAGCCGGTATTCAATGCATCAAATACAGCCATATTAAATTCAGTGGTATCAGTGCGTGCGCCGATATGAAAAATAAATTCGACCTGATGTGCATTTTCAGCGAACCATGTATTGAAGACTGATCGCTCAATTTTTTGTGCTATGTGCTTATTTGCCAGATTGCCAGCTTTCTCGGTTTTTGAAAAATCATCCACGGCAATTACGTTGGTAAAACCCTCGCGGTTAAGCCTGCCAATAAGGCAACTTGCAATAAATCCGGCAGCTCCTGTTACAACTATCATCTGTATTTATTTGAGTTATCAGTTAAAATCCAAAGAGGTAATACATTTTCCTGAAGATGTCAGTATTGTTTATGATTCCCGAAAAGGTATCCTGCCCTGGTCCGAAGGCATACAATACTGTTGGAATGGCAGTATGTTCCTTTGTAGAATATTTTCCTTCAGGACGTGTGCCAAAACGGGTTTCTTCAGTGAGGCTAAGGCCGCCAGTTTCGTGGTCGGCAGCAATAATTACCAATGTTTCATTGTTGCGCTCAGCAAAATCAAGAGCTACGCCACAGGCTTTATCAAAATCGATGGTTTCGTCGATATTGTAATTAATGTTGTTATCATGCCCGCCCCAGTCAATTTGTGATCCTTCTACCATAAGGAAGAATCCTTGTTTATTCTTACCCAGCAGATCGATGGCTTTTGAAGTTGCCAGGCTAAGCATATCGCCGCGTCCTTCTGAAATTTTTGGTGCATGCTCCGGATAGAGCAGCGCAGCCAGTTTGCCATTCAGGGTGTTCATCATCTCCGGAATGGTGCGTGCTATGGTGTAACCCCGTATTCTAAGGCTGTCAATCAGATTGAGACTGTCTTTCCTCAGGGTGAATTCGTTATAACCACCACCAATAATTACATCCACATCGGTGAATAAATACTGACGTGCAATTTCTTCGTTCATTTTACGGCTTTCGACGCAGGCAACAAATCCCGCCGGAGTTGCATGCGTGAGTGATGAAGTGGCAACAATACCGGTTGATAATCCTTTTTCCTCGGCATATTTAACAATGCTTTTAAGCGGTGTTTTATCAGGCAACATGCCCAACATGCCATTGTTAGTTTTGCGGCCGGTAGCTAACGCTGTTGCAGCTGCCGCCGAGTCGGTGATATAATTGCTCTCAGAGAAAGTTTTTACAAGGGCAATCTGATTGCAGCGCGAAATATTCATGTTATCCTGTAAGGTGGTGTAGGCAGCATACATTTGAGCAAGGCCCATACCATCACCAATCATCAGAATAATGTTTTTGGGTTTGCTGTTCTCAGGAATTCGTTTTCTATTATTATGCTGTGCAAATAATTGTGCAGTAACAAAAAAGAGCATGAATAGGCAGGTAGTTGACTTTTTAATCATGGTAACTGGGGTAACTGTTTTTTGGGAGTAATCGAGAGCAAAATTACAAAAATGCAGGCGACAGGCATTAAGTAAGGGTTAAGAAATCATTTTATTCATATTAATTCATAACCTAATGGCAGACAAAGAAGTTGAGTGTGTGTATATGTGGTGATTTGCAGCAAGATTCAGGATAAATTCTAGACTTTTCAACAACAGTATTGGTTGTTTATGGTGATTATGAATTGATAATGAGAATGCTGGATATGTTTTAAACAATCATCAGGCGCCGACTTTGTTTGAGCCTTGCGAATGGTATAAAAAAAATACTACATTTGGCAGGCCTTAAAATATTCCGCTTGGAAGCAGTAAGGTAAACAACTATCCATTGAGGTTTAATCAAAACGAAATTCAATCGTATGAAAGAAAAAACAATTGCTCTTCTGAGTGAATCGAAAGCTGCACGGTGGACTGCGCTGGCGGTGGTTGCATTTACGATGCTTTGCGGCTATTACCTAACCGATGTTATGGCACCGCTCAAGCCAATGCTTGAGAGTACAAAACATTGGACCAGCACTGAATACGGATTTTTCACCAGCGCTTATGGATGGTTCAATGTATTCCTGCTGATGCTTATTCTTGGCGGTATTATTCTCGATAAAATGGGAGTAAGGTTTACCGGAATGATGGCCGCAATAATTATGGTTGTTGGAACAGCCATAAAGTACTATGCAATTACTTTTATTTCACCTGATGCCGGTGTAATGCTCGGAATGAAGAGCCAGGTTGTAATTGCTGCTTTGGGATTTGCTATTTTCGGTGTTGGTGTTGAAATTGCCGGTATTACTGTTTCTAAAATAATAGTAAAATGGTTTAAAGGGAAAGAGCTTGCTCTTGCCATGGGCCTTGAAATGGCTACTGCCCGTATGGGTACAGCTCTGGCCCTTTCTACATCAGCTCCAATTGCCAGAGCCTTCGGATCAGTATCAGTTCCGATTCTGATCTGTTTAATCATGCTTTGTATAGGCTTAATAGCCTTCTTTATCTATACTTTTATGGATAAAAAGCTGGATGCTTCAACTGCAGCAGCCGGCACCGATTTAGCTGAGGAAGAATTTAAAATCAGCGACATCAAATTTATTTTTACCAATCGCGGATGGTGGTACATCGCTATTCTCTGTGTACTTTTTTATTCAGCCGTCTTTCCATTTCTAAAGTACGCTTCTGACCTGATGGTGAACAAATTCAATGTAAGTGAAAACCTGGCTGGTATAATTCCGGGTTTGCTGCCTTTTGGTACCATGATTTTAACACCAACATTTGGCAACCTATACGATCGCAAAGGTAAAGGTGCAACCATTATGATAATTGGTGCAATTCTGCTTATACTCGTTCATGCCATGTTTGCAATTCCGGGACTTAATAACTGGCTGGTTGCAATTGCTCTTATAATCGTTTTGGGAATTGGTTTTTCGCTGGTACCTTCGGCTATGTGGCCTTCTGTTCCTAAAATTATCCCTGAAAAGCAATTGGGTACTGCCTATGCTATGATTTTCTGGGTTCAAAACTGGGGTCTGATGGGTGTGCCTGCACTTATTGGTTGGGTGCTTGATAAATATTGCATCGTTGGCACAAAGGTTATCGATGGGCAAACTATCAACAGCTACAACTACACTCTCCCCATGCTTATATTTATGTTTCTGGGTGTACTGGCACTGATTTTTGCCTTCCTGTTAAAGGCCGAAGACCGTAAAAAAGGTTACGGACTTGAACTTCCGAATATGGTAAGTTAAATTTAAGTTTACTGAAATATAAAAAGCCATTCTTAAACGGATGGCTTTTTTTAAATAAAAAAAACCTGCCGGGATGGGCAGGTTTTTTTAACGACATCTATTGAGGTGGGATTTTAATTTTGTTAAGGGGCCGGGAAAGTCCTTAACGGTATATAGATGGATATAAAATTATATGACGCAAATATCGTATACTTTATACCCTTAATGCTTGGGAAATGTATAACTGCCTGAAAAAAATTATCCAGCGTATGCTTTCATCGAATAAGTGCGATGATTTGGCATGAAAACCGATATGATTTTCCCGGACTCAGAACTGCAAATAAGTAATTTTCGCCACTTTTTTACAGCTATTTTTGCCTATTCAGGATCAAAGCTTCCGTGGGCTTCACCTGAATATTTTCGGTTTCGAAAGTTTTACCTGTGATTAGATCCTGATATTTCCCTTTTTCAGGAAGGTTGTAGGAATAAACTGATTCGCCAGTATTAAACAGTACGAATAATTTATCGGTTCCGTTGTCGCGGGTGTAAACCAGTTTCTGGCCTTCAGCCAGCAAGAATTTGATTTTTCCATTTGCCAGAACCTCATTTTGGTTCCTGATACAGATAATTTTCTTGTAAAACGCAAATATATCAGGATCGAATCCAACTGCTGATGCTATTTTATTACCTGGTTTAATATTACGGGTATTCTCAGGCGAAAAGTTAAATTCTTGCCACCACAGGGGTTTTCTTTCGTCGGGATCATCGCCACCCAGCATTCCAAATTCATCTCCATTCCATATATGGGGGCTGCCGATATTTGTAAACTGATGCACCACATATTGACAAACCCTTGCGCGGACAAGTAAATCGGGTTTTGTAGTAATGTAAGCAGTATCTTCAAAAGGCGAGGCATGAAATTTATATTTACCTCTGTTGGTAAAGTCTGACAGCAATCTGGGTGTATCATGGGTCGCATTTACATTCATCATCGAATAGCGGTATGGTTCGTCAACCTTGCTCCATTCATTGTTCAGGCCGTCGGCCAGTTGTTTTGCATCAATTTCAGGAAAGGCTTTGCCAAAAAAGCTACGTGCTGGCCTGTAAAGCTGATAATGCATTATGCCATCAAAAATTGTATTGTTAACATACGGACCTGGGTCCATGAAGCTGTCAGGCCATTTTTCCCACCAGATTTCTCCCACCAGGTAGGCTTCTGGATTGATTGATTTTACAAAAGTCCGGTAGTCGCGCCAAAAACCCATGGGTACATGATCTGCAACATCAAGACGATAACCGTCAATTCCCCGCGATACATCACCATCAGGAGCTAACCATCGCCTGGTAACATCAAATATATGCCGTTTGGGACCCTCGCTGATGTTGCCTTCATAAGGATGGCCCGGAAGGCGTTCTCCTTTAACATTCACTTTCTTAATCTCAGGCAGACTCATGATATTAAGCCAGCCGCGGTAGGTAAATTCGTTTTCAGGCGTATTTGGATCATCAAACAACTGAACCTCATACCAATCTTTATACTTAGATTTTTGCTGATTTTTTATCAGGTCCTGCCATGCCCAAAAAAGCACGCCGGTATGATTCCATGAATAATCAACAATTACCTTAATGTTGCGTTTGTGTAACTCATCTACAAGCTTAAGAAATAACTTGTCGGCTGAGGTCCATTTCCATGTTGCCGGATCAGAAGGATCTTCGGTAGCTATAATGGCTATATCTCCTTCCGGGTCAGGCCCAAAATTGATGTCGATATGATGGTAATTGCGTGCATCATATTTATGTAACGAAGGAGCATCGTTTATGGGATTAAGGTACACTGCTGAAATTCCCAGATCGCTTAAGTAATCTAGTTTGTTGAGAATTCCCTGAATATCGCCTCCATAGCGACGGTGCTGCATTGTTTCACGTAACCCTCGACCAGTTGCCTCTGCCCAGGGCTCCTGGGTATACCAGTCAGAAGTCCACGGTGTAATTGTCCAATTTTCAGGTACTGCAAAAGATGCCGAAGGTGTCGAAATACTTGATGCTGTGGGGTCGTTGGTTGTGTCGCCGTTATTGAACCGTTCTACAAAAATCTGATACCACACTACATTTTTCGACCATTCAGGCGGGCCAACCTGATTTTGAGGGGTCAATGATGTTGCACAGCCCAACATGAGCACAGCTAAAGTTGCAAATAATGCGTTAAGCGCTGTTTTCATAGGATTAAAATTGCTCAAAAATCAACAATAAATAAGTTGGCCGGTTAGTATCTGAACAGGGACTGGCAATGAACAGATAAGTTTGCTGTTGTTAACTCATTCTAAGATTTCAGGAGCTCGCTCTTTTTTCCAGTGATGCCTGAATAATCTTTGTTTCAAAATCAATAAAAGTGGATGGGTTTTCAATTCTGCGTATCAGCATTTCCACGGCCTGAAGTCCCATGTCGAATCCGCGCTGTTCTATGGTAGTGAGGGTGGGGTAAGCTATACTGGCGATCGGATCATTGCCGAAACCTGCTACTGCAATATCCTGTGGAATTTTGTAATTATTTTCCTGGAGCAACTGCATGCAGGCAATTGCGGTAAAATCGTTCACTGCAAAAACAGCGTCGATGTCCGATGCAATTCCAAGTATCTTGTCCTTTAGCTCAAATACTTCTTTCCGTGTATCACACTGAATTATCATTTGGTCGTTTCGGACAATATCCATTTCTTGCAGGGCACTGAGGTATCCCTGCAATCGTAATCTTCCAATAAGTAAATGTTGAGGTGAAGCCAAATGTAGTATACTTTTTCTGCCAATTTCGAGAAGATGCTTTGTGGCCAGATATGCTCCGTTAAAATCGTCGGTAACCACGCGGTCGGTTTGCAACTCTTCGCACACACGGTCAATAAAGACCATGGGTATGCCACTGTCTATTAAATCCTTAAAATGCCCGTGATCAAGTGTAGTTTTGCTCATCGAAACCAATACTCCATCCACTCTGTGGTCGAGCAATACCTGAGTGTTGAGCACTTCGCGGTTGTAGTCTTCATTTGACTGGCAGATAAAAATACGGTATCCTTTTGCATAAGCCAGTTCTTCAATTCCACTGATAACCGATGAAAAGAAATGATGTGTAATCTCAGGGATTATAAGACCAATGGTATTTGAACGCTGCCGTTTGAGGCTTAAGGCCAGCGCATTGGGTCTATAATTTACATGCTCAGCATACTCCTTAACAACCCGTTTGGTTTCGGTACTGATATCGGGATGGTCTTTTAACGCGCGCGAAACAGTGGATGGCGAAATGCCCAGGGCCCTCGCAATATCGTTGATCGATATAAGTTTTGATTTCATTATTTGCTATTATGCTGCCTTAATTTCATGTAAAGGTAGTAATTTTCATATATGCGTACCTTTGAGTAACATAAATAAACAAATTTGCCATGCTGAGATGATTGAATGGTATGCTTGTTTGTCAGTGCAATCGATTGCGCAAACGATTGCGGAAAAAAAATCAAAAAAAAACCCCGAATTTGTTGTCATTGCTGCATTTTGGTAAAGTAATTTTACTTATTATTGTAACTCCAAAGCACATAACACTGATGCTTTTTTCAACCTGCTGAAAATTATTCCGGATAATTTATGCAACCCGCAATGTTTAATTGATGAGGTGTTGAATAAAGCATGCTGTTTTTTATTATATTTAGGCGGTTAAACAAGCGCATAAATGAATACATGCAGGCACAAGTACCCTAAGGCTCCTGATTGAATTTCAATCAGGTGCTGATCTTTTAAATGAAAGTTAAAGCAACAGAATAAATCCAAATACTAACCACTAATAATTAAACCACCAACCAAAACCAGAATTATGAAGAAGCATATTACATTGCTGAAAGTTCTGTTTCTTTTTCTGAGTCTGACGTTTGCTTTCCAGGGTTTCGCCCAGGGAGTCAGAGTATCAGGGAAGGTAACAGATGCAAACGATGGTAAAACCATGCCTGGGGTTACCATTGCTGTTAAAAACACCACTACAGGCACCATTACCGACATAGACGGGAATTTTACTCTCAATGTAACCAAGGGCTCAACCCTTGTTTTTTCATTTATAGGGTACAACTCTCAGGAAGTTGTTGTTGGTGACAAGCCAAGTATCAACGTTGTGATGATTCCATCGGTAACTACACTTGAAGAGGCAGTTGTTATCGGATATGGAACTGTTAAAAAAAGCGATGCTACCGGTTCAGTAGCAGTAGTTTCGAGCAAGGATTTTAACCGTGGTGCCATCACATCGCCTCAGGAGTTGCTCGTGGGGAAATCAACCGGGGTGGTGATTACCACTAACAGCGGTGCCCCGGGAACCGGTGCTACCATCCGCATCAGGGGAGGTTCTTCGCTTAACGCAAGTAATGATCCTTTGATCGTTATCGACGGACTTCCTATTGACAACAGCGGTGTAAGTGGCTCTCCCAATGCACTGGCATTGGTTAACCCAAATGATATTGAATCATTTACAGTACTTAAAGATGCTTCTGCGACCGCTATTTACGGTTCACGCGCTTCGAACGGGGTTATTATTATTACTACGAAAAAGGGTAGCTCAGCCGGAAGCAAAAAGATGGCTGTTAACTACAATGGTAATTTCTCAGTAAATACTGTTCCTAATACTCTTCAGGTTTACAGTGGTGATGATTATCGTGCATTACTCAACCAATTAACCAACGAAGGTTTCTCAGGTCTTAGCCAAAAGGCACTTAAACGCCTTGGTACTGCCAATACCGACTGGCAGAGTGAAATCTACAAATCGTCGTTTACCCAGGATCACAATCTGAGTATATCTGGTAACCTCAAGAATTTACCTTACAGGGCCTCAGCAGGTTATACCAACCAGGATGGTATTCTTAAAACTACCAACATGAACCGTTTGACCGGTTCTGTAGCACTGAATCCTACCCTCATGAAAGATCATCTTAAGCTGGATATCAATTTTAAGGGGACTCAGTCAAAATATGACTTTGGCAATACCGGTGCTGTTGGTTCAGCCATTTCATTCGACCCCACACAGGATATAATGAACGGCAACACCCGTTTCGGTGGTTATTTTACCTGGGTTAACCTGGCCGATACACTAGAAAACGGCGCCATGAACCCGAATGGATACCCCAACCCGATTGCTACAAGCAATCCTGTTGCATTACTTAATCAAACCACCAATAACTCAACAGTTAACCAGATGATTGGAAACATTCAGCTGGATTATAAATTTCATTTTCTCCCTGAACTCAGGGCTAATCTGAATCTTGGGTTTGATAAATCATCAAGTACCGGGGTTAATAACGCTCCTGTTGAAGCACCATGGACTTATCGTCAGGGAATCGGTCAGTTAACTGATTATTCTCAGGATAAAAATATGAACCTGCTTGACTTCTATCTGAACTATGTTAAAGAGGTTCCGGGTATCAAAAGCAAGTTTGATGTAACCGCCGGTTATTCGTGGCAGCACTTTAAAATTGAAGGCAGTAACTATACCCGCAATGTTGCCGGTGACGTTACACAGGATAGCTCTTCATACATCAATGAGTTGTATCTGGTATCATTTTTCGGAAGGTTGAATTACATTCTCAACGATAAGTACCTGCTTACAGTAACTCTGCGCGACGATGGTTCATCACGGTGGGCAGCAGGCAATCACTGGGGTTTATTCCCTTCAGTTGCCCTGGCCTGGAAACTTAACAACGAGCTGATGTTTGCTAAATATGATAATCTGTCAGATCTTAAACTTCGCCTGGGTTATGGTGTAACCGGACAGCAGGATATCGGAAGTTATTACCCCGCTATCGCCCTGTATCAGATTAGTGATCCAACGGCTGCTTATCAGTTTGGAACCAACTGGTATCAAACCCTCCGCCCAAATGCTTATGATGCAAATATCAAATGGGAATCAACTTCAACTTACAATGTAGGTCTTGATTTTGGTTTTTATAACAACAGATTTACCGGTGCGCTTGATGCCTACTGGAGAGAAACAAACGACCTTCTGGCTGAAGTACCCATTGCAAATGGTACAAACTTCTCGAATTATTTGTGGACAAACGTAGGAACTCTTACCAATAAAGGTGTTGAACTTATGTTTGATTACAAACCTGTAATTACCAAGGATATGAGCTGGAGTATCGGTTACAATGTTTCTTACAACAAGAACGAAATTACCAAGATTCTCTTGACTGATGATCCAACATTTACCGGAGTACCTACAGGTGTGATCTCAGGCGGCGTTGGAAACTACATTCAGAACAACAATGTAGGCCATCCGGCTAATTCATTCTATGTTTTCCAGCAGGTTTACAGTGCTTCAGGTATGCCTATTGAAGGTCTTTATATAGATCGTTCAGGTGAGGGTGGTAACGTTGCAGGAAACAATAACAACAAATACTACTACAAAAAACCTGCTCCGGATGTAGCCATGGGCGTTTCGTCGAGCTTACGCTACAAAAAGTTTGATGCCATGCTCTCAGCCCGCATTAACCTTGGTAATTATGTTTACAACAATGTAGCTACCGGCGCTGTTTACACCACACTTTACAATCAGTCAGGCTACTTCAACAATATCCTAACTGCAGTAAATGATGCAAAATTCTCCAATCCGCAGTACTGGTCAGACTTTTATATTGAAAACGCTTCATTCCTTCGCCTCGACAATGTTAGTATAGGCTACACCATGAATGAGCTTTTCAACAATAAGGTTGATGCCCGGTTCAGTCTTACTGTTCAGAATGCATTTATCATAACCAAATACAGCGGGCTTGATCCGGAGGTTGACGGAGGAATTGATAACAACATCTATCCTCGTGCCCGTACTTTCGTACTTGGTGTTAACATTAACCTCTAAACGAATATAGATATGAAAAAATACCTCAAAATATTTTTGGCTGTTGGCTTTTTGACAGTCATCACAACATCCTGTATCAAAGATCTGGATGTTACGCCGCTTGATCCTACAGTTACCACTTCTGCCACTGTTTACGACAATCCTGATGCCTATATTCAGGGATTGGCCAAACTTTATGCTTCCTATGCTGTAAGTGGTCAGCGTGGCCCTTCTGGTTTGCCTGATATCCGCGGTATTGACGAAGGATTTAGTAATTACCTGCGTCAGCTTTGGAATGCTCAGGAATTATCAACCGATGAGGCTGTTATTTCGTGGAACGATGCTACCATTAAAGACTTCCACTGGATGACCTGGACCCCTAACGATGTATTTATCGGTGCACTTTATTCAAGAATTTATTTTACCATCGCACTTTCAAATGAGTACATCAGAGCTACCAAGGATAATACTGATCCTGATATTGTCAGATACAATGCTGAAGCCCGTTTTATGCGTGCTTTATCATACTGGCATGCGCTCGATTTGTTTGGAAATCCTTCTTTTGTTACCGAAGACGACCTTCCGGGAGCTTTCTTCCCGCGACGCATTACCCGCGATGCTTTATTTGCCTATGTTGAATCGGAATTGAAAGATATTGAACCTAAACTTGGCGCACCAAGATTTGAATACGGTCGTGCCGATCAGGCTGCCTGCTGGACACTTTTAGCCAAGTTGTATCAGAATGCACCGGTTTATATCGGTCAGGATAAAAATGCTGAGGTTATTACCTATTGTGAAAAGGTGATAAATGCTGGTTATACCCTCGCTCCAACCTATGCCGAAAACTTTAGTGCCGACAACAACAAAAGCCCCGAGATTATTTTCTCAATCAATTTTGACGGTGACTATACCCGCAGCTACGGCGGAATGGTTTATCTTGTGCATGCAGCAATTGGTGGTACCATGGATCCGGCAGCATTCGGTGTTGGCGGTGGATGGGGCGGAACCCGCACTACCAAAGCACTTGTTCAGAAATTCTATCCCAATGTTACTAGCAGCGGGCTTTATTCTTCAAAAATTGCCCGTCGCCTTAAAACTGATTACCCTGTAATCTATGTACCTGGTGATTATACAGATCCCAACTGGGATCCGGCCAATTCACCAAAATTGGCTTCAGTAGCTGGTGATGGAAATTACGAAGGATACATCTGGGTAGAAGCTGGTAAGCAGTTCAAATTTACCGATGGGCCCTCATGGGATGTAAACTATGGTGATGATGGTGCCGATGGTACCCTCGAGCCAGGAGGCGCCAATATAGTTGCAGCTGAAACCGGATATTATAAGCTGAATGTAAACCTAAATGATTTAACCTATACCATGGTTAAAACCGACTGGGGTGTGATTGGATCAGCTACAGCAGGTGGTTGGGATTCAGATCAGAATATGACCTATGATCCCGCAACCGGCGAATGGAGTGCTATGCTTGATCTCACTGCTGCTGAAATTAAATTCCGTGCCAATGATGACTGGGCTATCAACTACGGTGACGATGGAGCTGATGGAAAACTTGAAGCAGGTGGTGCCAATATCGCAATCCCCGAAGCAGGTACTTACATAATCACAATGAAACTTGGTACACCTGACTATACCTATACTGTTGTTCGTAACAGCTACGACAAGCGTGCCATGTTCTGGACAGATGGTCAATCACTTGATATTGTTGATATTGGTCAGTTTACTGATGGTTATGCTATAACCAAATTTAAGAATTTGAATGCAGATGGTACCGTAGCCATTCATCCGCATCCTGATTTTGTTTGCACAGATTATCCAATGTTCCGTTTGGCTGATGTATACCTTATGTATGCTGAAGCTGTACTGAGAGGTGGAGGTGGAAGCACTGCTAATGCCCTTGAGTATGTAAACATGGTTAGAACCCGCGCCTATGGTGATAGTTTTGGTAGTATCACCAACGCTCAGCTTACACTCAATTTTATCCTTGATGAGCGTGCCCGCGAACTTTACTGGGAAGGACACCGTCGTACCGACCTAATCCGTTTTGGCAAGTTCACCTCAGGTGATTATGTTTGGCCATGGAAAGGAAATGTACCTGAAGGAACAGGAGTAGGAAGCTATCGTAATTTGTATCCTATTCCTAGTGCTGACCTGGGTACCAATCCGAATTTACAACAGAACACTGGTTATTAAGATTTAAAAACAAGATATTATGAAAAAAACACTGTTTTTCATCATAGCGCTTGCGGGACTCATGGTTTTTAATTCCTGCAAGAAAGATGGATATGAACCGGTTTTAGACCTTACTAATTCAGGTATGCCGGTTATATCATCTCCTGCTGACAATTCCGCATTTGTCCTTAGTTCAGATGATGCAGAAAAGCCTTTTACTACTTTTTCCTGGTCCGCATCTTCATTCGATGTAAATGCCGGCAGAAATTGGGATTTGTTCAATGCTCATACACTGGGTGCAATAAACTATGTGCTACAGATGTCAACTGAGGCCGATAACTTTGCACATCCCATAACGCTTTCTTCAGGTGAATCCACTTCATTAACCATTACCACTGCTGCATTAAATGCTAAACTGGTAGGTTTAATGGCGCTTGAAACTGGTGTGGCACACAATCTGGTGCTTAGAGTAGTGGCTAACGTGGTTTCATCTACCACTTATGAGGATATGATTTCTCAAACATTGCATCTTACCATTACACCGTATGCCGATGTTATTATTGTGAAGCCTATATACATGCTTGGAGATGCAACCGATGCTGGATGGAACAATGCTAATGCACTGGAAATGTCTCATATCGGTGGTGGCAAGTTTGCTATTGTAGCGAACCTGGCCGGTGCTGGTAAATATGTTAAGTTCATTTCGGTTCTTGGTCAATGGGCTCCTCAGTGGGGCACCGATGCCACTGGTACCAGTGAAGCCGGACCACTCTCTTACCGTCCGACTGAATCGGTTCCCGATCCGTCTGCTATCCCGGCGCCTGAGGCCGTTGGCGAATATAGAGTGGTTGCTGATACTCTCGCTCTTACGTATACCATTACTAAAGCATCTGAAACTTTATATTTGCTTGGCGATGGTACTACCCCGGGATGGGATAATACAGCCGCACTGCCCATGACTAAACTTGCTCCTGGTATTTTTGAAATCACAACTACACTCGGTGGCGGTGGCAAATATTTCAAGTTCATCGAAACACTGGGTCAGTGGGCTCCGCAGTATGGCACTGATGCCGTTGGTACCGGCGATGGTGGTAACCTTGTTTTCAGACCTACCGAAAGTGTTCCGGATCCAGCTGCAATTCCCTGCCCAGCCGGCGAAGGCACTTATACCATTAGAGTAAACCTGGCTACAATGACCTATACAGTTAAGTAGCATCATGTTCATTTTCCTTAAAAGGCTGCCTGCAGGCAGCCTTTTTTTTGCACGATCATTAAGGAACAGATTCTTTAACTTTGCACTTTAAATTGACTTTGATGGGAAAGAAAGATAAAACAGGGCCTTTTATTATTGAGGATCTGGAGATTTTGGCTGCCGGTTCTGAAGGAAATGCCATTGGCAGGTATAATGAAATGGTCGTTTTTGTTCCTTTTGTTGTTCCGGGGGATATTGCTGATGTTAGAGTAATTTCTCGAAAACGACGGTTTCTCGAAGGCCGGGTTTTGCGCATGAAACACTTCTCATCAGCTAGAGTGAAGCCTGTTTGTAGTCACTTTGGTATTTGTGGTGGTTGCAAGTGGCAGGCTATGCCGTATCCCGATCAATTGAAGTTTAAACAACAGCAGGTGCTTGACAATTTTTCGCGGATAGGCCACCTCAGTTTTCCTGATATCAGGCCTATTCTTCCTGCGCCAGCAACCGAGTATTACCGCAATAAGCTGGAATATACTTTTTCACCAAACCGCTGGCTGACACAGGAAGAAATTGGGTCGGATCAGGAGCTGATTGACCGTAATGCCCTGGGCTTTCACATACCCGGAATGTTTGATAGAATACTTGATATTGACACCTGCCACCTTCAGGCTGAGCCAGGCAACCAAATCAGAAAATCCCTTCGGCAGTTTGCGCTTTCTCATCAACTCAGATTTTACAATATCAGAACGTTTGAAGGCGACTTACGCAATCTCATCATTCGGAATTCCACCTCTGGCGACCTGATGGCAATAGTTGTGTTTGGGACTGATAATCAGGAAATCATTGATTTGGTTATGCAATTCTTGGCTGATACTTTTACTCAGATAACTTCGCTTTTTTATATTGTTAACCAAAAGCATAACGACAGTATTTCTGATCTTAACCCGGTTCTTTTTGCAGGGAAGCCTTTTATCACAGAAACCATGGAAAACCTTTCCTTTCGGATTGGGCCTTTGTCGTTCTACCAAACCAATGCTCTTCAGGCTTATAACCTTTATAAAGTGGTGCGCGATTTTGCTGATTTAACCGGCCACGATGTAGTTTACGACTTATATACCGGAACCGGTACAATAGCAAATTTTATTGCTCATCAGGCCAAAAAAGTAGTTGGGATTGAGTATGTTGAAGCAGCAGTTAAAGATGCTGATTCAAACAGTCGATTGAACAATATTGACAATGCATTCTTTTTTTCAGGAGATATGGCCAGGGTGCTTAATCCAGAATTTATTGCTCAGAACGGGGTACCCGACGTGGTAATAACTGATCCCCCGAGAGCTGGTATGCACGAAAAAGTTATTGACCAATTGCTGCTTGTTGAACCTTCAAAAATAGTTTATGTAAGCTGTAATCCTGCCACCCAGGCTCGTGATCTTGCATTGCTTGCAACCAAGTACACCATCGAGGCAGTTCAGCCTGTTGATATGTTTCCGCATACGCATCATGTTGAGAATGTTTGTATGCTAAAACTTAAATTATAAAAGGGTTTCAACGGAAAAGTTCCGCCCTTACAGCTTTGATTAATGATTCAATATCGAGATTTTCGCCTTTAATTTTCAGCGAAGCCTGTTCGTAAAAGGGTTTGCGTTTCTCAAGTTGTTCCTCAATAGCTGGTAGCAACTGTGCGGGCGATAATCTGAGCAACAAAGGCCTCACCGTTTTTGATTGTTGCAGCCTTTTTGCTAGCGACTCAGCACTCATCCTCAGGTAAACCGTAATTCCTGCATCGCGCATGATTTGAATGTTGTTATAGAAGCATGGCGTGCCACCACCTGTTGCAACAATTGCATTTTTTCGCTGCGACAAGGATTCAATTACTGAATGTTCAATCATCCGGAAGGCTGCTTCTCCTTCCTGCTCAAATATTTCGGGGATGGATTTACCGGTCATTTTTTCAATCTCGGTATCGGTATCAAAAAATGCATATCCGATATTTTTGGCAAGTTTCTTGCCGGTGGTGCTTTTCCCACAGCCCATAAACCCTATTAAAAAGACCGGCCTTCCCATGTTTCTTTTTTGAGCAAATATAACAACTAATTTTTCTTGCGTTAATTTCATGCTCTGGTGGCTTCGAATATTGCCTTAATCGCGGCCCGAATTATATGTTCTATTTATTATCTTTGATTCAAATAATATTTAACCAACAATGATTTCCGGAAGTTTGATTCATGAAATCCTCGTAAAATATTGGGGATACAGCAATTTCAGGCCGCTTCAGGAGGAAATTATTCATTCGGTGCTTTCAGGTTTCGATACCCTTGCACTATTGCCAACAGGTGGCGGAAAATCTCTTTGTTTTCAGGTTCCCGGCATAGTTAAGGGCGGAACTACTCTGGTTATTACACCGCTGATTGCTTTAATGAAGGATCAGGTCGAGAATCTTAAAAAAAGAGGTATCCAGGCCGAAGCCATCTATTCTGGTATGTCGCCCCGCGAAATTGAACTGGTTATGAACCACGCAGTGCATGGTGCACTGCAGTTTCTGTATGTGTCGCCTGAGCGGTTACAATCTGAGTATTTCAGCTCGGCAATAGGTCATATGAATGTAAAGCTTCTTGCAATTGACGAAGCCCATTGTATTTCGCAATGGGGATACGATTTCAGACCACCGTATCTGCAGATAGCTGACATCAGGCCCATATTGCCCGGTGTCCCGGTTCTTGCGCTCACAGCAACAGCTACACCCGAAGTAGTTGAAGATATCCAGCTTAAGCTTGGTTTTTCGAAAAAAAAGGTCTTTGAGAAGAGTTTCGAACGACGTAATCTGGCTTACGTTGTTTTTAACGATGAAGATAAACATAGCCGAATGCTGAGAATCTTTAAAAATGTGCCGGGCTCTGGAATTGTTTATGTGCGGAACAGGCGGAAAACCAGAGAAGTTTCAGATTTTCTCAATAAAAATGGTATTTCTGCAGATTTTTACCATGCCGGATTACCGGGCAAGGAACGGGAGAACAAACAGGACGACTGGAAGGGTGGCCGAAAGCGCATTATGGTTTCAACCAATGCTTTTGGTATGGGAATTGACAAACCTGATGTAAGGGCGGTAGTTCACATTGATCTTCCTGAAAGTATAGAGGCTTATTTTCAGGAAGCCGGAAGAGCAGGCCGTGATGAGAAAAAGGCATATGCGGTTTTGTTGTACGAAAAATCAGATATACTTGATGCACAGCATAATATCGAAGTGGCTTACCCGGCACCTGATATTATAAGGGCTGTATATCTGTCGTTGGGTAATTATGCGCAACTGCCTGTTGGATCGGGCCGCGATTATTCCATCGATTTTGAGATTAGCGAGTTTTGCAGCCGATATAACTTTAAGTCGGTAACGGTTTACAATGCACTTAAATTTATTGAGCGCGAAGGTTATATATCGCTCAACGATGCCATAGATGCTCCTTCACGCCTGATTATAGAAGCTAAAAAGGAAGATTTATACCGTTTTCAGGTAGAAAATGCAAAGTTTGATCCTCTTATAAAAACCATTCTAAGATCGTATGGTGGAATCTTTACCGAACCGGCTATTATCAGCGAATCTGAACTGGCGAGACGCATGGGATTATCAGAACAGGATCTTATTAAATCAATAGTTTATCTGCAACAGGCAGGAATTGTTACTTATTTTCCCCGGAAATCGAAGCCGCAGCTTACATTTGTTTCAGAGCTTATCAAGGCTTCAGATCTTAAGGTTTCACCACAAAATTACCTTCTGCGAAAGCAGGATGCCATAAAGCGCCTTAATGCTATTATTGAATATGCAACCAATAATAACCATTGTCGCAGTATATCTTTGGTAGCTTATTTCGGACAACACAACAGCAACCGGTGTGGTATTTGTGATGTTTGTATTAACCGGAATAAGGCTGAGTTGAGTGAGTTTGATTTTGATGCTATTGTTACTTTTATTAAACCTCAACTTAAGTCGAAGGAAATGTCAATTCATCAATTGGTGGAGGTTTGCAGAGGAATGAGCGAAGAAAAAGTGCTGAAGGCAGTGGCATGGCTGGTAGATAACGGTAAGATTACAGAGAGCCAAAGTGGCTTATATACATGGAATGATCATGATTAAATGGGAAAATTGCAATCCTGATTTCTATCAAAATCCTGATGTGGTTTCAATAGCCAGATCGATGCTTGGTATGAAACTGTGCTCTAATGTAAACGGTAATAAAAGCAGTGGAATCATTATTGAGACCGAAGCTTATGCGGGCGCTTCTGACCGGGCCTCTCATGCCTTTGGCAATAGATTTACCAGGCGGACTTCAACCATGTTCGAAGCCGGCGGTATTGTATACATTTACCTTTGCTATGGAATACATGCCTTACTTAACATAGTAACCAATGTGTGGGGGATTCCCCATGCAGTGCTTATACGGGGCATTTTGCCATTGGATGGAATTGATACAATGAAACAAAGAGTAGAACGGAGCGCCATTTTAGTAAACGATGGGTTTGGCCCAGGCAAGGTCACCCGCCTGTTAGGACTTACAACTGCGCACAATGGTATCTCTATTAATTCTGATAGCGCCGTCTCACTGTATTGCAGTAATTTTAGATTTGATGATTCAGATGTGGATATTACTCCTAGGATTGGTGTAGGATATGCTGCTGAAGATGCTTTGTTGCCTTATCGGTTTGTGGTGAAGCCTGCAAAGGCTGCATCTAAAGCAAAAGAGGCCGGTATCATTTGATCCGGCCTCTTTTGTGTAAAGCTTTAAAGCTTACTTAACATTCTTTGAAAGTTCTGCTCCCGGTTTAAATTTAACCACTTTTTTGGCAGCAATCTTAATTTCTTTACCGGTTTGTGGGTTGCGTCCCTTACGGGCAGCGCGTTTTGAAACCGAAAAAGAACCAAATCCAACCAGAGCAACGCGGTCACCTTTTTTGAGGCTTTTTGAGGTTGCTGAAATAAAGGCGTCAAGCGCTTTCTTTGTGTCAGCTTTGGTGAGGCCTGATTCAGCTGCAATTGCAACAATCAAATCTTGTTTGTTCATTGTTTTCCTGATTTTTGATGAATACTATGTTGGATAACCTTACGCAAATATAAGCTTTTTGCGCCTAAAATCAAGCATTAAGGGCCAAAACCCTCAAAAAAGTTAATAAAACCGGATGTTTGTTAATAACTTAGTACTGTTATCAGGGGTTGTAGAGCTATAATGTCGTGCAATGCCCTGTTTACAGGGCTTTCAGGTTATAATCTCTAAGCCCTCTCAGGAATTCGGCTGCCTTCATGGGCTTTTTTCCAGAAGGTTGCAATTCTATAATTTTCAGATAAAAGTCAGAACATGCTATTAGCAACTCTTTTTCATGCAAAATAAGCGCATCTCCTGCATTATTGCCGGCAACTATAGCTGATGGCATACAACGCAGAATCTTGAACTCAGAGGCTCCTTTGGCCATTTCAAAGGTGCAATATGCGGCAGGGTAGGGGCTTAATCCCCGAATCAGATTATGTATTTTCGAAACGGGCTGATTCCAGTTGATTTTGCAATCTTCTCTGAAAATCCGGGGAGCTGGTTTCAGGGCCGATCTTATGGCCGGCTGCTCAACTGAAACTACATTCTCTTTTTCAATAGCATTGAGTGTTTTTATCACAAGGGCAGCACCGGCAACCATAAGCCTGTCATGTAGTTCTCCGGCGGTCTCGTTAGATCCGATGGCAATTTCTTCTTTATAAATAATTTTTCCTGTATCAATTCCGGCGTTTATAAAAAAAGTAGTAACGCCGGTAATGCGTTCACCATTGATAATGGCGTGGTTGATGGGTGCTGCCCCCCGATAATCGGGCAGTAGCGATGCATGAAGATTAAAGGTCCCTTTTTTTGGCATTTGCCAAACTTCTTCGGGTAGTTTACGGAAGGCGACCACCACAAAAACGTCTGCAGCAAGACTGTGTAAACTTTGAAGGAATTCAGGATCATTAAGTTTAACCGGCTGAAATACCTTTAGTCCATGCTCAATTGCATATTGCTTAACAGCTGATTCTTTAACTTTAAGGCCTCTGCCGGCAGGTTTGTCGGGTGTAGTTACAACTCCGGCAATTTCAAAACCAGCCTGTGCAATTTGCTCAAGTGAAGCAACTGCGAATTCAGGTGTCCCCATAAAAACTATCCGGAGTTTTTTCATCAATCAGATTTTTTAGGTAGTAGCATAAAATAAAAAAACACCCTGATGAGGGTGTTTTTTTATTATTGATATGCATTTATTCTTTAGCTTGTCCGTTTAAGCGGGTAATGAATTTTTCGACATCACGTGCTTCGGCGCTGCGTGGAAACTCGGTTTTAATACGGTTGTATGCTGATAGAGCTTTTTCTTTATTTCCAAGATCTTCAAAAGCCCAGGCTGCTTTCTGGAGAAAAACCGGAGTAGTAAAATCGTTGGTTTTAACATCAGTGGCTTTCAGATAATATTCAGCGGCTTTATCAGTTTTACCAAGTTCCATGTAAGCATCGCCGATAGCTCCTTTAGCCATGGGATAAACCAGCTCATCCTTCAGATTGAATTTCTCAAGATGATCAATGGCATCCTGGAATTTACCGTCGTTCAGGTAAATAATACCAGCATAATAGTGTGCCAGTTTAGCCGATTTGGTCATACCGTAATCATCAATAATCTGCAGAAAACCAACATAATTTCCATCGCCATTCAAAGCCAAGCGTAACGAGTCCTGCTCAAAATATTTTTCAGCCATAAACATTTGCGATTGGGCTTCTTTTTCTTTAGGAATCAGATAAAAACGCTGAAATCCAAAGTATGCCAGAATAACCACCGCAATTGCCCCTACGATGATGGTAATCAGTTTCTGATTTTTTTCAATAAAAACTTCTGATTTGCTGAGGGCTTCCTCAACAGCCATGATTTTTTCTTCGGTATTGTCGGACTTTTTTGCCATTGTATTGATAATTGTTTTTAAGTGGCGCAAAAGTACGTTATTTTTTTGATTTAGCAAGCAGAATCAATGAAGCTAAATATTTACGGATGGGTACAGTACGGGTGCTAAAGTGGTATAGTTGATTTTTCATGGTAATTTAGAGGTAAATATGAATCGTTTAAGGAAGATAAGCCCAAAATATCATCCTGTTTCTTTGGCTAATATCTTGTTTTATTGGCAGATTTGTACTATTTTTACAGGATTGAGTTTAATTGATAACTAATAACACCTATGGGAAAAGGAGATAAAAAATCGAAAAGGGGCAAAATTATCATGGGCTCCTTTGGGGTTCGCCGGCCCAGGAAAGTAAAAACTTCCGCAATACCGGCAGTTGCCGATGTTAAACCTGAAAAACCTGCTGCCAAATCAAAGACCAAGACTGACGAGCCAAAAGTTGTGGATCAAAAGCCTAAAACCAAGCGGAAACCTAAAGCCGAAGTTAAGACCGAAACAAATCCTGAATAAATTGGCTTAATTATGCATCTCAGGGCAATAGTGTTAATTCATCATTGCCCTGTTTTTTTTTGCACCAGTTCTTTGTAGAATCGTCCTCTTTCTTCAAAGTTTCGAAACTGATCATAGCTCGAAGCTGCCGGGGATAATAAACAAAGTCCGTCTTTAGGAGTGATCTCTATGGCTTTATCTACTGCTTCGGAAAAAGAATTACAAAGATACCTTTCAGGCATGAGGGAATTTTGGCCGAACATTGCATGCATTCTGGCACCGGCCGGACCGGTAAAAACAACTTTACGCACGCTGCTTTCGGGCAAAAAGGATAACAATTGTGAATAATCAATACCCCGGTCAAAGCCGCCTAATATAAGGGTGTCGACTTGCTTAAGGGTTTTTATAGCAGCAATAGTTGCCTCAGGTATGGTCGAGATAGAATCGTTGTAAAACCGTTTATTATTAAAAATCCCGACAAACTCAATGCGGTGCTCAAGTGGTGTAAATGTTGCCACTCCTTGTTGAATTGCTGCTCCAGGAATGCCGAAAAGCGATGCAGCTGCTGCTGCTGCCAAAATGTTAATCCGGTTATGTTCTCCCTGTAATCTGGTTTCAAATTTTGCAGGCAGCAGAATGCGCTCCGTTGATGATGTTCTTATTACAAAATGGTGCCCTGAAAGGCCGATTCCATTCGCATTAAATTCTCCGTTGTATAAAGGCAGGGATATTCCTGGAATTCCTTGCTCCCGAACCAAAGAAGCTAGTACTGGGTCAGATGCATTCCAAATAAAATAGTCATGCTGTTTTTGCCGAAGCGCTATCTGAAATTTCGCAAGCTGATATTCGCGGTAGGATTCGTAATGGTCGAGGTGCTCCTGGAAGACATTCAGCAAAACCGCAATGTGGGGTGCCCTCCTTATAAATTGCAACTGGTGTGATGAGAGCTCGCAAACCATTCGGGTTGCCGATGTAATATGTGGCTCAAGATTAAAAAGGGGGAGCCCGATATTACCTGCTAAAAGGCAATCAGCTGTGTAAGCATGTATTATGTGCCAAAGCAGGCTTGATGTCGTACTTTTGCCCTTGGTGCCAGTAATTCCGGCTACCTGTCGGTGATAAGCCAGAAGAAAAAGATCAGTTTGTGATGTTATCCTTGATTCAGAAACTTTCCCTTTTAAGTTTCGGTATGGGATGCCAGGTGATTTTATTATTAAATCAAAATCCTGAATTTTATCAAGATAACGATTGCCTTGCAAAATCTGGTTAACAGATCCATCCAGCCAGGGATGGTTTATCAGCAAGTCAGCATTCGAGTCAGCGATTGATATATCAGCATCTCCAAGAAGCTGCCTGAGCAACCGAAGACTTGACTGACCCTCTCGCCCGAACCCCAGAATTAAAGTTTTACGGTTCACGAAGGTGGAATAGATCAGGCTTTTCATATAAGTGCTTCGGCTAGGATTTGAAGATGATCATTCTGCAGGTGATGTTCTTCTGAAATATGTTTTAGGATGCCTGATTGAATTCCCTGCATTTTATACTCCATAAACCTTTTTATAAGTAAAGGCTTGCTTGGTTTCTGAATTTTTTCATTAATCATGGCAAGGGCTTCATTAACTTCGGAAACAGTTCCCACACATTCAAAGGGTTTAATGTCTGCGATTCCGGTCAATTCATCAAAGTAATTTGTCATCTCAGCATCATTGAGCATTTCGGGTGCAACTACCTTGTCGGCATATTCAATTCCCCTAAAAGCTCCTATCATGATGTAGGTAAAGAGGCATTTGGCACATTTGCCGCACCAGCTATCCGTTTTACTTCCGGCATTACAGCTCCTGAAAACACTGTGATACTCTTCAAGTTTCGAAAAAATTGATGCAATCTGTAATTCATTCAACGGCCTCAAAAAACTGAAATAATTAAAACCGGGATCCAGATACGTTTGATAATAGTTTCTGAATCCGGTTTCAAAATCCAATGATTTTGAGTACTGATGGTTTATCCCGGTGCCTGGTATAGTAGATTCATTGGCACTTGATTCGTTTGAAAGTGCAATGTGCCTGGTTTGATGTATGGCAGAAGCCATCAACGTATAAAAGGCGAGCATAGCTGAGAAGGGGGTATGCCCGTTAAGGTATCCCTTCGTATTTAGTTCAAGCAGTTTAGCATCAATTGGTCGTTTGATACGAATGATTTCATTTTCTGCAATTCGGGCTGCATTCACTGTGTTGAGTGTTGCTCCTCTGGGGTTAATAATCAGTGGACTAATCTTCTTGCCATTCTGCTTCAGCAGCGATAGCGTAACTGCTGAATCTTTTCCGCCTCCAATGGGCACGAGGTAGGAATCTTCAAACTGCAAACGGTTTTGATGCTTAAAAGGAGTGCCAGTACATTGAATCTGCATGAAGTCTTTTTGGCAGGTTTCTATGCCATTAAGATAAAAAAATTCGCCCAAGCCATTATAATACAGACGCTTCCACCATTTAATCTGATCATTTGCAAGTGCGCCGGTGTGAACCAAAAATAGAGGCGCGCAGGTCGCTTTCCAGTAGCTGATGGCTTCAATCAGTCCAATATGAAAAGCAAGGTTATTGAACAGGTCTTTGTTCCCTTCGAAATGATGCAGAAGATTATCCGGGCTGAGTAAAGTTTGAATTAAAGGCTTAATTTCAAAATGAATGTTACTGCCAGCACTAAAATGAAAAGTCATTTCCAGTGAACTCCCGATGCAATGAATTTCGTAATTATCAAATGCAAAAACCGGAAACTGTTGCCGGAATAATTCAAATTTTGACTGATTTTGTTCCCTGCCCATTACAGTGGTATAAAATTTGATATTAACCTGTAAGTGATTTGTTGTACAAAGGTACAAATTCGTGCATTCATTTCTTTTTGGTATTATCGTAAAGGGATATGCAAACGAAAGTTGAATTTTACCTTAAACAAGCACAATACTGAATTGTTAATTTACTAACCGGTATAACCTGATACGCTATGAAACCACTCCGGATTGACCCATTGGCTGGACGGATTTTGATTTCGGTACCGTTCCTGCAGGATTTTTATTTTCGCCGTTCGGTGGTACTTTTAGCCGATCACAGTGAAGAAGGCTCATTTGGACTTATCATCAACAAACCGGTAGATGTAAAGCTGAGTGATATTTCTGATGAATTTGAAGGATTTGAAGCACCTGTTTTTATGGGTGGCCCGGTTAAGACTGACAGTTTGTTTTTTATTCATACCCGTCCCGATCTGATTGATGAAAGTGCTGAAATTATGGATGGGCTTTATTGGGGAGGTAATATTGATACAGTGCGCAATCTAATTAAACAACATGCACTTTTGCAATCAGAAATTCGCTTTTTCGTTGGATATGCAGGTTGGTCGCCCAATCAGCTTAATAAAGAGCTTGAAGAAAATTCATGGGTAGTTTCACTGGCTGATTTTAACCAGATTATCGGTAGTAATCCGCGCGATTTGTGGACAATGACACTGAAAAAACTGGGCCATGAATATTCACTTTGGGATAAATATCCAGCTGATCCTTCGCTCAATTAGCGATGAATGAACGAATCGTCTGAAAAAAAGCCATAATAAGCGCAGGTTTTAAGGCCGCGGTGAACACGATTCCAAATACTGCACCCCAGAAATGCGCGTCATGCCCTATATTATCAGTTCCTTTTTTTGCCATATACGCTGAGTAACCCAAATACAGGGCACCAAAAATAAATGCCGGAATATCAAATGGGATAAACACAAATCTGATTGGTGACAACGGCTGAATCAAAATACTCGCAAAAACAACAGCTGATACCGCACCTGAAGCACCTACAGCTGCGTAATAGGCATCTGATTTATGTTTTCCGAACGATGGAAGAGCACTAATAGCAATTGACCCCACATACAGGAGAATATAAAAGTACTCAGCCTTGCCTGGAAACAAGGCTGAGTAATAATATTCAACTGCCCGCCCGAATGACAGAAGCACAAACATGTTTACCAAAAGGTGCATCCAGTCAGCATGAACCAGTGCATACGTCAGAAACCTGTACGACTGATTTCCGTTACTATGAATGAGATACGGGCTGAATAGCAATCGCTGATATAGCAGCCTGTTGCTAAAAGCAATTACAGAAACAATGGCTGTAATTGCGATTATCAGATAAGTAACCGGCATACTGATTACTTGGGCAGCTGTGTATAATCTATTTCCGATCCCAGCATGCTATGCGGGATGAGGTAAACCATGAGCATTATGATTGCCGCTGCAATTGCCCAGATACGTGCATTTTTATTGCGTCGGAGCATAATTACAGCTATCACCCAGCTCAGGACAGCGATGGCCGTTTTGTTATCGGTAAGGTCGCCAAACTTAAACAAACCTTTAAATGGCCATCCGGTCCAATAAGCATCAAATGCATATTTCTGAACCATGGGTCCGAGGATAAGCCCGCCAATGCCTAATGCAATGAGCGTTAAATAAGCATATGTGTAGGTTTTTTCACCTTTGCCTATTGCATCAACACCGGCGCGGGTTGAAAGAAGCATAGCGATAAACATCAGAAAAATATGCGGAAAAAGAATAAACGGTGGTACATCTCCTTTAAATCTGAGCACAACCGGCTTCTCTGAAATCTGAACAGTTGCTGATCCATCGGTTAATGTAATGGTATACATAACCTTACCAGCTGGTGGCTGATGCGGAATATAAGCAACCAGTTTGCCACCCTGATGATTCATCGGAACACTCGTCCATTCGTCGTTGCTCTTGAATCGTTTGTATGTAAATGTACCTTCAATGTTACCGGTAGGTTCGTCAATACTAATTTCAGCATCATCAGCTCCTCCGTACGAACGCAACAGCTTGTATTCTATAGTTTCAGTTCCAACAACCACTTCGCCTTTCAGAGGATAGGTAGGGCCGGTTTTACGCTGATAAATCACCGAAGCCAGTGTAATAACAATAGTAATTAGCCAAAAAAGCAGGCTTTTAATTATACTTTTCATACTTTGATTGGGTGGGTGTAAAATTGGATACAAACTTAGTAAAAACCTGCATAGTCGACAAGCAGATTGCTAAGTTAGTATATATGTGTAAAAATAAATATATAACATGATTAATCTCAATATAATAACTTTGTTTCCTTTTCGTTATTAAATCCTCAAAGTCTATTTTCAGGACTTATGTTTTGTAATTAAATTGATAAGTTCTAACTTTGCACCCTTTGTTAGACTGATGTGGGGATATCAGTTAATCTGTCTTTAAATTGAACTTCGTGTCGGGGATTCGTTTTTTTCTGATTTTACTCGTAAGCTGTTTTTACTCGGTGGCTTCCCTGGCGCAGGAGATGCACGGCTTCGTTCACAGCAATTATGCCGGCATTACCGGAAGCCTCATAAACCCCACAGCCATCCTAAATTCAAAATTATTTCTTGATATCCAACCTTTAGGACTGCATATCAATGTGGATAATAATTATATTTATCTTTCTAAGGCAGAGTATAAATTCTCAAGATTTTTAACACCGGGCGCTAAATTTCCTGAGCACGGTGAAGATAACAGAGTGTATTATGACCAGTTTACCACCAAGCTTAAAGATGCATTTGGTGAAGTACGGGTTTTCGGGCCGTCGGCCATGTTTAGCTTAAAAGATAAGGCATTTGGATTTGCTACTTCGTTTAGGAGTGTGGTTTCAGGGGATAATATACCCTATGAAATCGCCAAATTTGGCATTGAAGGGCTTAATTACAAGCCATTGCATAATATTAATTTTATTGACAATCATAGTTTTAGGGCTGCCAGCCTTGGGTTTGTGGAGATAGCAGGTACTTATTCAACCGTTATATTTAAACATAACCGTGATCACTGGACTGCCGGTGCTACTGTTAAAGGATTGTTTGCGTCAGCCGGTGGATATACCTATGTTTCAAATATCGATTATCTGGTCCCAAACCGTGATACACTTATTGTTAACAATATTAATGGGGAGATGGGGCTTTCGCTTCCTGTTGATTTTAATAACAATGATGTACTAATTCCCGGCCAGCTTTTCAGAGGCTCGGGCCTGGCGATGGACATAGGAATTACTTACCAGAAAAAAGTGCTGGGTTACTCAAACAAGGGATACTCAATGCCGTGCGAATACCCATATGAACCCTACCGATATAAAATAGGATTCTCTCTCCTCGATTTCGGAAGCATTCATTTTCGCAAGGATGCGCGTTTGCTCGAGTTGGTTAATCAGGATACCTACTGGCCCGATATAAGCAGATATGAGTTTAAAAGTTTGGATAACCTATTCAAAACCGTTAGCTACCATTTTTCTGGTGATTCCACGCAACTAATTACGGCGCAGGATTTTAGAATCTGGATGCCAACAGCTGTAAGTGTGCAGGCTGATGTACGGATTAATAAAGAATTCTATATTAATGCAACGGCAGTTCAACCTCTGATCATGAGCCATGCACAAGTGGTCAGACCTTCACAGGTTTCACTTACTCCTCGCTGGGAAACCGATCACCTTGAATTTGCACTTCCATTCATTCTCTATAATTATAAGTATCCTCGCTTAGGTTTTAGTGCCCGTTTTCATAAGCTGGTAATCGGGACCGATAAACTGGGAGGCTTTTTTGGTATGAGTGATTTTTATGGCATGGATTTTTATATCATGCTTAAGTTCTCATTCCTGAAAGGAGAATGCCGCAATTTCGACAGGAAATTTGGTTGCGGCAATCTTGAATACAAACAAAAGTACTAATCAGTACTGGTTACAAACCATCTAATTACTCTGTACTTCCTTTACATCAAGTGCGTCGCGTAGACTATTGCCAATTAGCATAAATGCAAGTACCAGCAACATAATACAGATTCCCGGTAATAGAGCCAGCCATGGATTTTCGAGTATAATGAAGGCATAGTTTTCTTTTACCATTGTTCCCCACGAAGGCATAGGAGGCTGCACTCCGATTCCCAAGAAACTGAGCCCGGCTTCAATAAGAATTGCCGATGCGAAATTGGCAGCTGATATTACAATAACCGGCCCCATGGCATTGGGTAAGATATGGCGCAAAATTATCCTGGGATTTTTGTAGCCAAGGGCCTGTGCTGCTTCAATAAATTCCTTTTCGCGAAGACTCAGTATTTGCCCCCTTACAATGCGGGCAACTTCAACCCACATGGTGAGGCCAACAGCAATAAAAACCTGCCAGAAACCTTTGCCCAACGCAAAAGTGATGGCGATTACCAGCAAAAGCGTGGGTACCGACCATACCACATTAATGAACCACATTATCGCTTCGTCAATCCAACCACGGTAGTATCCTGCCATTGCGCCCAATGTAATTCCCAGAATAAGCGAAATCAAGACTGAAATTAAACCTACCGATAAACTTACCCTGGTCCCTATCATCAACTGGCTGAGCATATCTCGACCAAACCTATCGGTGCCCAACAGAAAATGCCGTTTTATAATGTGTTCTGATTTAATTAAGTTTTTTAGAAATTCAGCCTCATTTTTGATGATAATTCCATTTAAATCTTTAGATGGTATTTTTTTAACATGTGAAGTGTCCGCCAGCGCATAAACAACATCGGTAAGGTTATAAACCAAGGGTAAGATACTATCTGCTGAGTACCCGGCTTTATCATAGGGGTAAACAATAATATGGTTCCCTTTAAATTCATAACCTGAAATGGGGAGTGAAATTACAGATGATTGTCTTCCGCTGATTAGCTGACCTATGAATGAAGTTGGCCGAATGGTCTCATTTTTTTGAATAGTGAGCATCATAACACTGAATCCAGGTTTTGCCGCAGCCAGCTCGAGGTGTTGCTCGTTGGCAAACGGTGTGGAATCGGGAGTAATAAGATATCCCATCAGGGCTATAAAAATGGCTGAAGAAATAACAATGATCGACCCGAGAGCAATAGTATTGCTCTTCAACTTTTTAAAGGAACGTTCAGTAAGGCTTCCTTCAGGAATAATTTTCTTTGTAAAGATCAATGGTTGAGATTAGCACAGATGCATTTGATTCAATACGATTTATCGTTACCAAGAATGCCACCAAGAATTGAGCCGCCAAGCCCGCCAATTCCTTTGGTTTCTTCGCGGTTAGAGCGGGATGCGTTTACAATGCGGTCGGCCAGCCGTGAAAATGGAAGGCTTTGCAGGTAAACCCTGCCGGGCCCTGTAAGCTTAACCAGAAACAGCCCTTCTCCACCAAACAAGGCATTTTTGAATCCCCCGATAAAGCGGATATCATAATCTACCTGCGGATGGAGAGCAACAAGGCAACCGGTATCTACATGCAGCACTTCACCGGGCAATAATTCGCGATGGACTATGGTGCCTCCGGCGTGCACAAATGCCAGCCCATTACCCGATAGTCGTTGCAAAATAAATCCTTCACCACCAAAAAGGCCAGCACCTATTTTCTTTGTAAATGCTATATCAATATCAATGCCTTGGGCAGCGCACAAAAATGAATCTTTTTGACAAATAAACTCTCCACCCAGCTTATCGAGTTCAAGTGGGATTATTTTACCGGGATAGGGAGCTCCGAATGCTACTCTGCGTTTGCTGCCTCCATTGTTAAGGAAAGTTGTAATGAAGAATCCATCGCCTGTCAACATACGTTTAAAACCTTTAAAAAGGCCGCCTCCGGTGGTAGTTTGCATTTCAATGCCGTCGTCCATGTACATCATAGCTCCAACTTCGGCACGGACCCCTTCAGCTGGATCGAGTTCTATTTCGACAAGCTGCATATCGTCGCCAATTATTCTGTAATCAATTATATCGGCCATGTTATCGGGATTTAGATAGGTTAGAATTGAATAATACAAAATTAAAAAGTTTTCGTAGGAGCTGTCTTAAAAATCTTAGTTCAAAATTTTAGGTTTTCACGAATTTATATTACTTTTGCCGCACTTTTTGCATACGGTGAGTGTAGCTCAGTCGGTTAGAGCATCAGATTGTGGTTCTGAGGGTCGTGGGTTCGAATCCCATCATTCACCCTGAAAATGGAGGCTGACAAAACAGTCTCCATTATTTTTTGCTGTAATCTATGCTAAAAAAAATCCCTCTTTCGAGGGACTTTTTTAATTCTAATCAAATTTGCGATGCCAGGCCGAAGTTCCGTCGGCAATTTCTTCATCGCGCAACCAATACTGGTCAACTATTTCAGATTTGGTTTGCTCCCAATAGGCAGGAGACACTCTTTCGCCTGCCGGCGTTTTGAGGCTCATTTCATAAACAGCTATCACCGGATTAAAAACAAGGTCGGTAACACCAACTTTATAAGTTGGTAAGTCACCTTCGGTTTCAGTTTTTTCTTCAGCGGTTAACACTTCAAACCCGTTGAATGTGAGTAACTCCTTCAAAAAAGTCATCCGGGGTGAATTCGCACCTTTTTCAATAATGGTGCACCTTGTTCCATTAATTTCTTCTACGATATGTTTGGCTTGAAGAGGCATAGTTTCAGTTTTTTACTAAGTTTATCCGATTGAAATGGTATTGGATTTTCAGAAGATTCCGATACTCAGGTTGCTGATAAATTCATACACCTGACTCCAGAATCCTATTACGAAAATACCAATTCCGCTTAACAATAAACCAAGACGGGTCATTACATCACTACGGAAAAATTCGATAGGCTGATCCGATTTATTGATAAACATGGCTTTAACAACCATCAGATAGTAATACAATGAAATGGTTGCATTCAACACAGCAATAAAGACGAGCCAATAGTAACCTGCCGATGCTGCTGATGTAAACAGGAAAAATTTTCCGAAAAAGCCAGCTACCGGCGGAATGCCTGCCAGTGAAAACATGGCGAGCATCATCAGGAGACTGAGCTTTGGATTGGTTTTATATAAACCGTCGTAATCACTCATCAAAACCTTTCCTGTAACAGACTCAATAGCTGAAACAACGCCGAATGCGCCCAGATTCGAAAAAATGTAAACCAGCACGAAATAAATTACTGAAGTCATACCCATCTGGCTTCCGGGCATCATACCAAGCAGAATAAAACCTGCCTGTGCTATGGATGAGAAGGCGAGGAAACGTTTCATATTTTTTTGGCGCAGTGCAAAGAGATTACCAACAACCATCGTTGATACCGAAATGATATACAGTACATTCTGCCAGACATCGATAAGCTGGGAGAATACTTTGTAGAGAATCAGAATCAGAATAAATGAGGCTGCTCCCTTTGAAATTACAGATAAATAGGAAGTTACATTCACAGGTGCACCTTCATATACATCGGCTGTCCACAAGTGGAAAGGAACCAGTGATATTTTGAATGCCATTCCTGAAAAGAAGAAGAGGAATGCCAGCACCTGAAGCGGTGTATTAGCGTAAAGAGAGGCTACATCATTAAAGTAAATGCTTCCGGTTGATCCGTAAATGAGCGAAAGGCCGAAAAGTAATATGCCTGATGAGAGGGCTGATGTCAAGATAAGTTTAACGCCTGCTTCGGCTGATTTTGTTTGATGATGCGTATAGGCTGCCAGCGCTGCTATAGGAATTGTAGCGGTTTCTAATCCGAGGTAAAACATCAGAAAATCACCTGACGATATCATGAAATACATGCCCAGAAGCGTACAAAAGAGCAAAATGAAAAATTCGCTTAACTTTTCGCGGTTTTCGGGTTTCATTATCCAGGTATATGACTGTAAAAGAATGATCATAACACCGATATTCAGCACGTTTTTCATCATTACTATCAACGGGGTTGACCTAAACATACCACCGAATAGCACACCTTCAGTGCCACCGGGTAAAAACCCAACAATGGTTTGAATGGCGAATAAAGCAATAACAATGGGATAGATTTTGGGTTTATGCACATTGCTTAGCCCCAGATCAATCACCAGCAGAATGAGTGCCGTTGCAAGAAGCATCAATTCGTGCCGCATCATTAAAAAATCGTTCATGGTCATAGTACCAGATTCTATAAGTTTTTATTAAAAGCCATAAAATCAATCGATTTCAGTGGCAGTTCACAATTAAAATAATCCAATAAACTGAGTACCAGCCAGCGCAATTTTATCAACAATCGGCGCCAGACTCACATTAATCATATCGGATAACCACAAAGGAGCAATACCAATACCGGCAATGGAAACAACCAAAGTGATGGTCGATAGCCTTTCGTGCCAAACAGCATCTTTGAGATGAAGAAAATGATCATCTTTAATCGGGCCCAGCAGCAAAATTCCAACAACGCGGAGAATATAAACAGCAGTAACTACAATACTTGTAGTTGCCATGATCGTTAGAAAACGGTGGAAAGAGTCGGTATGTTGGAACGAACCAACAAAAATGGTCATTTCGGCAACAAATCCACTTAAACCGGGCAGACCAAGCGATGCAAGACCAGCAATTACGTAAACAACACCAAGAAAAGGGATAACCTTCATTAATCCACCCATTTCATTGATCATACGCGTATGGGTTCTGCCATAAATCATCCCAATCAGGGCGAAGAAAAGAGCCGTCATCAGTCCGTGTGAAATCATCTGAATAATAGCACCGTTGAATGCCGTCTGATTCATCATGAGAACAGCAAACAGCACCAGTCCGCAGTGACTTACTGAAGAATAGGCGTTAATATATTTGAGGTCTTTCTGCCAGATTGCACCGAAAGCACCATAAACTACACTGATTGAGGTAAGAATAAGGAAAATCCAGGCTTGTTCGTGCGCGGCTTCAGGCATAAGGAAGATAGCCACACGAAATGCACCATAACCTCCTAGTTTCATTAAAACACCTGCGTGCAGCATTGATACTGCGGTAGGTGCTGAGGCATGACCATCGGGCGACCAGGTATGAAAAGGAAAAATAGCACCAAGTATTCCAAACCCAATAAAGGTAAATGGGAAAAGAAACCGCTGCATTTCGATCGGGATTTGAACTTTCGAAATTTCGAGCAAATTCCATGTTAATTGACCTCCACCAGGAGCCGAATAAAAATAAATCCCAAGAAGACCAACCATGAGCAGGGCTGATCCACCCATAAGCATTAGGGTGAGTTTCATTGCTGAATATTCCTTTGGTCCCGAACCCCAGATTCCAATCAGCAGGTACATTGGAATAACGGCTAATTCGTAAAAGAGGAACATGGTGAACAAATCGAGCGAAATGAAAAACCCGAATACTCCTGTTGCAAGTAAAATAAGGGAGATGAAAAATTCGCGCGTCAGAAACTCCATGGTCCACGAGGCGAAAACGCCGGCAAATACAACTATGGCCGTTAGCATAATCATCGCAACTGAAATACCGTCAACACCAATGGCATAATGGATATTCAGTGTAGGGAACCAAAGCGCATCATAAGTAAAAAGCATTTCGGCTGCATTACCTGCTTTGCGCTCAGCCAGATACATAAATACCAGACTAACAGCCAGTATAAGCTGAATGCTCATACCAATAGCTGAAACAATGCGGGTTTGTTTCAGATTTCTCGTAAATCCGATACCAAGTGTGGTTAATACCGGAACCAGAACAAATAAACTGAGTATATTCATGATTTGAGAAGTTGCTTACAGGAAATAGATGAAAATAATTACCAGAGCTATAGTGCCGGTTACAAAAACGTAACCGTATTGCTGAATGCGACCCGACTGGAATCCTTTGATCATCACGGATGACTGTTCAACGATTCTGGCTATCAGATTCATGGTACCGTCAACTATGTGGCGGTCAAACCAGGCTACCGGACGTGAAACATAGTTGAAGAGTATTTTTTTAGTAACAAAAAGATAAACTTCATCCATATAGAACTTATGATAAGCCCATGTATACAAATGTCCGAATCCACTGGCAAGCTTATCGGGGATTAGCGTAACCCTGCGATACATAATTGTAGCAATTACAATACCCACCACTCCAATTAGCACCGAAGGAATTGCAATAGCATAGTCGATGTGCGTTTCAAAGGGCAAACCATCGCTTGTAACCAGGTCGTGGAACGGGAGGAAACCGGCAAATACGGATCCAACAGCAAGAATCATCAGCGGGATGGTCATGGTAAAAGGTGCTTCGTGGGGTGTATGATGATAATGTGTTTCTTTTCCCCAGAATATGTTGTAATAAAGCCTGAACATGTAGAATGCAGTTATTCCGGCTACCAAATATTCAATAACAAATAGTGGCATGCTGTGATGATAGGCTGCAACGAGAATTTCGTCCTTACTGAAAAAACCAGAAAGGGGAGGCACTCCCGCAATGGTCAGACAGGCTATTAAAAAGGTAATATGGGTCACCGGAAGGTATTTGCGAAGTCCGCCCATATCGCGCATATCATTGCTATGCACAGCATGTATAATTGCACCAGCGCCGAGGAATAGCAAGGCTTTAAACATTGCATGTGTAAACAAGTGGAAGTTACCGGCCATAAATCCAAGTCCATTGTGGCCACCATAACCAGATACTCCGAGAGCAAGCATCATATAACCAATCTGCGACATGGTAGAATAGGCCAGCACCCTTTTAATATCAGTTTGTGTACAGGCGATAATAGCAGCAAATAGGGAGCTGATACCGCCTACCCATGCAACAACGTGAAGTGCATCGGGGGCAACCATGGCATAAACCGGAAATAAACGAGCCACGAGATAAACGCCAGCCACAACCATGGTTGCAGCATGAATAAGTGCTGATACCGGAGTAGGGCCTTCCATGGCATCGGGAAGCCAGATATGCAGAGGAAACATGGCTGATTTACCGGCTCCTCCCATAAAAATAAATATCAATGCCCATGTGATGGCACTTAACCCCATAAATGCAGCGCCGCCAGCCTGTGCTATGGCAGGGCCTGTAGGGCTTACCAAGGTGCGGAAATCAAAAGTGCCGGTCATAAATGAGAGCATCAAAATTCCAACCAGGAAACCAAGGTCAGCAAATCGGGTAACAATAAATGCTTTTTTAGAAGCGGCAACAGCGCTTGGTTTTTCATAGTAAAACCCAATAAGAAGAAAGGACGAAACACCTACGAGTTCCCAGAATATATACATCTGGAAAATATTGGTTGCCAATACAAGGCCAAGCATCGAAAAGCTGAAAAGCGAAAGGAAAGCGTAAAAGCGGGCAAAGCCTGATTCGCCTTTCATGTAGCCAAGGCTGTAGATGTGAACCATAAGCGAAACAGTGCTTACTACTACCAGCATCATTACAGAAATGGGATCGAGCAGAACTCCCAGATTTATGGTGAGCTTATCGGTAAGATTGAGCCAGGTGACTTCGAATGCTTTGAGTGCGGAATAACCACTACCTTCAATATGATCGGTCCAGAAATAGCGTATTGCTGTGGTATACGACAGCAGAGCAACAACAAATAATCCTGTTGAGCCAATTAAACCCGAAACAATGGGTTTCATCTTATGCCCCAACAATCCGGTAATCAGAAAAGCCGTCAGCGGAATTAACGGAATCAGCATTGTGTAGGTGTAATCAATCATTTGTCTGTGTCCTTTCGGTTAAACTATTTAGTACAAACAATACCTTAAAATTTCATTTCGTCAACCCTGTCAACATCGATCGACCTGAAATTACGATAGATGTTGATGATAATGGCAATTGCAACTGCTGCTTCAGCAGCAGCCACCGCTATTACAATAAGCGAAAAGAAGTGGCCGTGCAGGTTGTTTGGATAAAGGAACCTGTTAAAAGCTACAAAGTTTATATTAACAGAATTGAGAATCAGTTCGATTGACATAAGCATTGTAATCAGATTCTTACGGGTAAGAAATCCATAGATTCCTGTAAAGAACATCAGTGTGCTGATGATCAGGAAGTACTGTAAAGGGATAGATCCGGTCATAACTTTACTAGTGTTTATCTTGAGCAGCATTTTTCCGCTGCAATTTTTCTGAGATACTCTCCTTGCGGGCAACGATGATGGCTCCAATCATTGCGGCCAGCAACAGCACCGAAACAACTTCAAATGGCAAAGCATATCCATTCTCATTATACGAAATGAGTGCGCGTCCGATTGATTTTACATCAGAATCAACGACCAATGCACTGCTCGAAGTAAAAGTGAAGTTCATTATTGTAATGAGGGTGAGCAGTGCTCCGGCAATGGCCGCGAAGGCTGACATGATACCCTGAAATTTACCGGCCATTTGAGCACGCTCGCTGATGTGGCTGGTAAGCAAAATTGAAAAGATAATGAGCACCACAATACCTCCGGCATACACGGTTAGCTGAACCGCAGCCAGAAAATTGTATTTGAGCATAAAATACAGCCCCGAGGTGCTAACCAGCACAAAAAGCAGGTAAACGGCCGATCTAAGTATTCGGCGGCTGGTTACTGTTAGTATCGAGAAGATTACAATCATTCCCGAAAGCAAATAGAATAAAATTTCACTGTTCATAGTTGTATATTCTCACAGTTTCTTACTAAATGTTCAACAGCATCAGTCTTTGACGCCTTCCATGATTTGCGAACCCGGTTTATTCAGAACCTTTGTAAGCATTGAGCGATCCCAAACTGCATGTTCAAATTTCTGATCCATCACAATAGCACCGGATGGGCAGGCTTTAATGCACAAATTACAGAAGGTGCACATTCCCAAATGGTAAATATGCTGGTCGATTGCCCTTTTCTTTTTTCCTTCTTCGGTGAGGATGGTTTTTGAGATAATCTCAATGGATCCGTTGGGACAATTGATTTCACAGATTCCACAGCCGGTACATTTGTGCTCGTTGTTTTCGTTATGAGGCATTACAACTTCACCTCTGAATCGTTCAGAAATTTTAAGGGTTTGCCTGTTTTCGGGATATTGCTGGGTAACATGTTTCCAGGGTGTGAAGAAGTACTTTGCAGTTACTTTCATGCCAATGAGTAAGGTAATTACTCCCTTGAAAATCTCAGCGATATAATTGAAAAATGATTTCATGAGTCTGTTTTCTGGTAATTAGAAATGCAATCCGAATAACACAACAGCGGCCATCAGGAGGATGTTAAACAGGTTGATTGGAAGCAGATATTTCCATTCCAGGTTCAATATCTGGTCAACACGAAGACGCGGAAAAGTCCACTTAAACCACATCATCAGGAATATAACTGCACCTACTTTAAGGAAGAACCAAACAAGTCCGGGAATTACATCCATTGCAGCGTTGAAGCCGGAAAGATCGCCAAAGTGAAGCGGCATCCAACCACCTAAAAATACAGTGGTAGCCATAGCAGCTACAATAAACAGGTTGATATACTCAGCCAAAAAGAAGAAGGCAAATTTGATACCTGAATATTCAGTATGAAATCCTGCAGTTAATTCTGATTCAGCTTCGGCAAGGTCGAACGGGCCACGGTTGGTTTCGGCTGTGCCTGCAACTACGAATACAAGAAAAGCAATCAGAGCAGGGATATGGCCTTTAAAGATAAACCACATTTCTCGCTGACCTTCAACAATGCCGCCAATCTGCATAGTTCCGGCCAGAATAATCATGGTAATAAGTGATAATCCGACCGAAAGTTCGTAACTTACAATCTGAGCTCCTGACCTCATAGCCCCTATGAGGGAGTATTTATTGTTTGAACTCCATCCGGCAAGCAACACACCAACAACGCCAACTGACGAAACTGCGGTTACGAATAAGACTCCGATGTCGAAATCGAAAGTTTGAAGCCCGGGAGCAAAAGGTACCACCGAAATTACCAGAAATGTAACTGTGATAACGATAAAGGGTGCGAGATTGTAGAGGAATTTATCGGCATTTTTTGGGGTAATCAGCTCTTTCATCAGCAATTTGATAAAATCGGCGATGGTTTGCAAAAGTCCCCAGGGGCCTACCCGCATGGGCCCTAATCGCTGCTGAAAAGCTGCACATACCTTGCGTTCGGCATATACGAGCAGGAGCCCGAATAGTGCTACAAACAAAAGGTAGGCCAGTCCAACAATTGTCCATTCAATAGCAAGTGTTGCTGTTGGTGAATAGCTGGACGAGAGCCCTTCGTGGATCGATTTGGTGAGTGTTGTAAAATCGTAAATATTGAATGCCATCTTTGTTAAGTTCGATGTTATCTGCACTTTGTTTAACGGTCAATATCTGGAATTACCAGGTCGAAAGTCGACATGATTGCCACCAGGTCGGCAATTTTCCATCCTTTGGCAATATGGTTTATCGTAAAGAGATTCGAAAATCCGGGTGAACGGAATTTAACCCTGTAGGGGTTTTTCTTGCCATCTGAAACGATGAATACTCCAAACTCGCCTCTGGCGGTTTCAACGCGCTGGTAGTATTCACCCTCGGGAAGTTTTATTACGCCCTTCATTTTCTCAGCATAATCACCCTCCGGAATATTGTCAATAAGCTGTTCGATGATGCTTATGGATTCCCACATTTCCTGCATGCGCACCTGATAACGGGCGTATGTATCGCCTACATCACTCAGCACCTCGTTGAAGCTGACTTTGTCATAGGCGCTGTAGGGCTGATGTTTACGCAAGTCACAGGCAAAACCCGAAGCTCTGCCGGTTGGGCCGGTTACTCCGAAAGCAATCGCATCTTCTTTAGAAAGATATCCAACACCTTTGGTGCGCTCTGTAAAAATTACATTCCCTGATAACAAGCGGTCGTATTCAGGCAGCTTGGTCTTAAACTTTGTGATGAATGCTTTAACATCGCGCTGAAAATTAGGGTAAATGTCGAACATGAGCCCGCCTGGGATATTGTAATTAAGCGTGAGCCTTGCGCCGCAGGTGTTTTCAAAAATATCAAGAATGTCTTCTCTATCGCGCAGGCCGTAAAAGAAAGTTGTGAGCGCGCCCATATCCATTCCCATTACACACCACCACAATTGGTGTGATGCCAGACGTGAAAGCTCCGACATAATTGTTCGGATGTATTTAACACGGTCGGGAACTTCAACCTGCAGTGCATTTTCAATACACAATGAAACAGCCTCGTTGTTTTGCTGAGCCGAAAGGTAATCCATTCGGTCAGTTAAGTGTCCGATTTGAGGATATGAAAGCGATTCAGCCATTTTTTCGATGCCACTGTGGATGTATCCTACATGGGGCTGAAGATTATGAACGATTTCACCTTCAAGTTTAACGAGCAATCGCAGAACACCGTGTGTACTAGGGTGTTGCGGACCCATATTGATGAGATATTCATCGGCCTTAATCTCATCAGTGGTAATCATAATTTCTTTCAATTCATCCATGGCTATCGGGATACGATGTGAACGTCGTCTTTATAATCTTTACGCAGGGGATGTCCCCATTCGTCGTCGAGGAATAGTCTGCGCAAATCAGGGTGGTTATTGAAATGAATTCCCAGCAGATCATATGCTTCCCTTTCGTGAAATTCGGAAGTTGGCCAGAGGTCGGCAACTGAATCAATAGCAGCATTTTCTCTGCCTGCAGTGTTTACTTTAACAACCAGCATATGCTTAAGACTGGTCGATTCAAGATGATACACCATTTGAAGATATTCCGGATAATCGACACCTGTTACGCAAATCAGAAAATCAAATAAAAGCGATTTGTCGTCTTTAATTTTTTGCATAAAAGCGTGAAAATCATTAGCAGCTACCGTTGCCTCAATATATTGTTTGCCGGCAGTTACTGTGGCATTGGCATCAATCCGGCCAAGTGCTTGAATTAGTTCTTCGTTTGTCATTTCCAGTAAAATGAATGGGTAAATCCAGTAAACGGACTATTTTGATTTTTTTCGGCGTGCAAAATTGCGATCCCGTTTGATTTTTTTCTGGAGTTGCATCATGCCAAACAGCAATGCTTCAGGCCGTGGAGGACACCCTGGAACGTATACATCAACCGGTACCACATGGTCGGCTCCTTTCACAATAGAGTAACTGTTGTAAAAGAATGGTCCTCCTGAAACTGCACAGGCCCCCATAGCTATCACGTATTTTGGATCAGCCATCTGGTCGTACAGTCGTTTAAGTACAGGTGCCATTTTGTAATTGATAGATCCACTGATAATAATCAGGTCGGCCTGACGTGGTGTAGCCCTTGCAACTTCAAAGCCGAATCTGGCCATATCGTGCCGAGAGGCTCCAACAGCCATAAACTCTATAGCACAGCACCTTGTGCCAAAAGTAAGAGGCCAGAGTGAATTTGATCGGGCCCAGTTAACCAGATCGTCAAGTTTGGCAAGCATAATGCTGCCACCTTCGTGAGATTCAAGTATTGGATAATCGTTGATCTCAATATCCTGCTTCTTTTTGATTATTCCCATTTTAATGCATGTTTTTTCCAGCCATAAAGCAGGCCAAGTCCCAGAATGAAGAAGAAGATGACAATCTCGATGAATGCACTGATTCCGGTTTCAGCCATAACTGTAGCCCACGGAAATACAAATACCGTTTCAACATCGAAAATCAGAAATAGGATTGCAAACAAATAATAACCCACGGTATACTGCAGCCATGAGCCTCCAATTGTCTCAATACCACATTCATAGGGTTCGAACTTTGCAGGATTTGAAGAGGTGGGCGGAACAAATGTTGAAAACAGCAATGCGCCTCCAACCAGTACTACCCCAACAATAAAGAATAACACAAGTGACTGACTGTCCATGCTTTATAATATTTAGGTATCTACATTTATCAAGGTGACAAAAGTAGGAATTGTTATATAGGTTTTTAAAAAATAGTTAAAAGTGACGCTAATTTAGAATCCTTTCAAATAAGTTAATACCTGTGTTCAGGTGGCATTCTTTACACGTAACCGGAAATGAATTACTTAAATTCCTGATTGGTTCTTTGGAGTGTTAATTAATTCATAAAACATTGAAATCTTAATAAGGAAGGTTTATTTTTGCAGCAGTTAACCAAACCATGGTAAGGATTGTAAAACAGTTGGCAGTTTTTCTTTTGTTGGGGGCATTTATATTGCCTTCAACCGGATTTCTGTTGTTTGTTCATCAATGTCAGACTATGGGTAAAACCCAGATAAGTGTTGACGGTTACAGTGCCTGTTGCGGGAAATCAGGATCACATATGCAATGTTCATTGATTGTTCCTTCCGAAATTCACAAAACCCATCAACTTTCATTACAAAAGGAAACATGCTGCAGGGACACACATCTTTTTGTTAAAGTTAACACCCTTGTGCAGGAGCACCGTATTTTAAAATTGCTAAAGGATTCGTTGCCGAATTATCTTCCGGTAAATTCGGCGTTTACCTGCCAGAGCATTTCAAGTGTGCCGGCTTCAGGCACGTACTATATTTCGCGACCTCCGGGCAATGCACCCAATTTTGCTATATCAGTACTACGTTTATGATTCACTTTTAAGTAATTAGCAGCTGCTATAAGCTGTGATTGCTATCATGAATCATTTTCGTATTACTCAAAATAGCTACCATGAAACAAAAACATTTCATTCTCATTTTTCTTCTGGCTGTTATGTCAGTCAGGGTGCTTTATGGTCAAACGATCATAAAAGGCCAGATTTACGAATCTTCAGACCAGGCAAAACTTGTTGTGCTGCCTTATGCCAATATTTATTGGGAAGGCACGCAAACGGGCACTGTTGCCGACGACAATGGCCGGTTTAGTATTGAACAGCCTTCAAAATCAGTCAATCGCCTGATTGCAAGTTTTGTAGGATATCAAAACGACACAATCCTTATACAGAATCAAAGATCGGTTGAGTTTAAACTGCGCAAGGGCCAGTCGCTGGGCGAGGTTGAAGTTAAAGAAAGGATGGCAGGGAGTTTTATCTCGTCATTGAAACCTATTAAAACCGAGGTTATCACAACCGCTGGTCTGCAAAAACTTGCATGCTGTAATCTTTCAGAAAGTTTTGAAAATAATGCTACAGTAGATGTTGGATTTGCTGATGCTGTAACCGGAGCAAAACAAATTCAGATGCTAGGCCTGGCGGGAGTATACAGCCAGTTAATGGTTGAAAATATTCCTTTTACCAGGGGATTGGGTTCAGCTTTCGGACTGTCATTTGTGCCCGGAACCTGGATGGAATCCATTCAGGTGTCAAAAGGTACCTCATCAGTAATAAACGGATATGAATCTACCACTGGTCAGATCAATGCTGAATTCCGTAAACCTGATAATACCGACAAGTTTTTTATTAATCTTTACGGTAACAATGAAGGCCGGCTAGAAGCGAATGTACATGCATCGTCCATTATTCGCGAAGATAAGCTCAGCACGCTGTTGCTGGGCCATGTGAGCACGCAATTCCGTAAAATTGACATGAACAACGACGGTTTTCTCGATCAACCACTTGCAAGACAAATTAACCTTTCGAACAGGTGGAGCTACGAGAAACATGGGGTAATGGAATCTAAATTCGGCATTAACTTTCTGCGTGATGAGCGTGAAGGCGGACAGTTGATGCAACGAAAAACGGATGAAGCCATTCAAGCGGGTGATTACGTTATTAAATCAGCCACTCAGCGTATTCAGGTATATGATAAAACCGGTTTTATTTTTCATTCATTGCCTAACACCAGCCTGGGGCTAATTTTTAGCGGTTTGCTGCATGATCAGAACTCGAATTTCGGACTGAATGATTATGATGCCCGCCAGATAGGCTTCTACGGAAATGCTATTTTCCAGTCGCAAATTGGCAGCGAAGCTCACACATACAACGCAGGAGTTAGTTTTATGTACGATAATTTTGACGAAACATATCGTGATTCGTCATTTAATCGCATAGAATCGGTACCTGGTGCATTTGCTCAATACACCTATACCCATGGTACAAAACTTAGTGTGATTGCCGGCCTTCGTTTGGATCATCATAGTATTTACGGTACAATATTTACCCCAAGGGTACATTTTAAGCTTGCTTTAGCCGAAAATACCGTTTTAAGGGGATCGGCCGGCAAGGGTTATCGCAGCCCTTCAATTCTTGCTGAAAACACCGGGATTCTGGTTAGCTCCCGACAATTGCATTTTTCTGGCAACTTTAAAATGGAGGAAGCCTGGAATTACGGTGTAAATCTTACCCAAACAATTCCGATCACCGATAAACGAAAGGCTGTACTTTCGGCCGATTATTACCGCACCGATTTTGTCAATCAGGTAATTCTTGATCTTGATAAGGATTATCAGCATATCTATATTTACAATCTGGAAGGGAAATCCTATTCCAACAGTTTTCAGGTGAATGCTGAAATCGGTCTTTTTGAAGGATTTGATCTTTCAGCTGCCTACCGCCTGAACGATGTGAAGGTGACAACAGCCGGAGTCATCAGGCAGCGGGCACTAATAAGCCGGAACAAGGGATTGCTCACAGCATCATATTCCACCAGGTTCGAAAAATGGAAATTTGACTTCACCGGACAGTACAACGGCCGAACACGTTTGCCACTGAATGTGCCTGCTCTTGCGGCTGCCGGATATGGCGAGTTTTCACCCGATTATATTACCATTCATTTGCAGATTACCCGTAAATTTAAAAAATGGGATGCTTATGCCGGGGTAGAAAACCTTACCAATTTTGTACAGCATAACCCAGTTTTGGGTGCCGATAATCCGTTTGGTTCAGATTTTGATGCAGGAATGATTTGGGGCCCATTGCTTGGTCGCATGTATTACGGAGGAATCCGTTATTTAATTAAACACTGACAAAAATTTCTAACAATGAAAACAAAACATTTTTTTATAGCAGCAATGCTGTTTTTACTGTCAGGCTCATGGGCTGTTGCCCAGGAAGCCAAAACAGCAACCATCGAGATAAAAACATCTGCCCAATGCGAAAAATGTAAAGCTACAATCGAAAAAGCTATGGCATTCGAAAAAGGGGTAGTTAAATCGGATCTCGATGTGGAGACCAAGGTGCTTAAAGTAACCTATAAAACTGCTCGCACTAATCCCGAAACCATCCGCAAAGCAGTTTCAATGGCAGGCTATGATGCTGATGATGTAGCTGCTGACCCGAAAGCTTACTCAAGCCTTTCAGATTGTTGTAAAAAACCAGAAGACAGGCAGGATGAACATGCCGGACATCAGTAAAATATGATGGATATTCAGTCATTGGGGGCCGAAAGGTGGGTTTGAATAAAAACCCATTTTCCGGCTCTTTTTTCCATAAAGCCTGTGAATCTTAGATCAGGATACTCGTGCGCTTTGCCAGCCTTCAAGTAATTATATTGAAGTACTTCTGAAAACCAGGCACTTTCGCACCCCGGATGAACATAAATCACCTGTTCGCGTGCTGAAATGAATGTATCTTCAAAACGTTCAAACTGAAGGGCAAATTTATCTTTTACTGCACGGGTGCCTGCGAATATTTCATGACGGTCGGTTCCAATACTCAGCACGGCAGTGTCATTGGCCCACAATTCATCTATCATCGCCAGATTATGTGCTTCATTGGCAATAATGTATTTCTGAAGTGTAAGTTTTATGGTTTCTTTCTCTGTTTCGACATTGCACACAGGTTTTTGATTCCTGCAACAGGCAGCAGTTAAAAAAATGCATGCCAGTAAACAGTAGCTGATATTTTTCATTTCGGAGGGCTTTAGCTGGCTTAATACCCTGAAAATTAATATAAAATCGCCTCGAATCCAAATATTTTTGTAATAAAACGATACTGTTGATGGATTTATTTTGCGAATTTATAAGGCTATTAACAACAGCTCTTTCAGGAAAGATTTATAAAAACCCTGCCCCGCAGTTGCCCGCTAAGTATGAGTCGAATATATTCAGGCAACTGACTAAGGTTAATTTCATGGCAGATTTCGCTCAATTGCTCAGGATACCATTCGTTTGCGAGTTTTGCCCAAACAGCCTCCCGAAGATGCATGGTGCAGGTAGCTGAATCTACACCTAGCATATTTATACCGTTAAGGATAAAGGGATAAACCGATGTGCTTAGTTCGTATGAGAGTGCGTTGCCGCATATTGCAACATTGCCATGGCGTTTGCACGACTTCAGAACATTCTCAAGTATAGTTCCGCCAATGGTATCAATAGCACCAGCCCAACGTGGCCGGAGTAATAATTTTGATGTTGTTTCTGAGAGTTCTTTACGCGGAAGAATTTCAGAAGCCCCCAGTGTTTTAAAATAGCCTGTTTCCTGTACTTTACCGGTTGAAGCTATCACCTCAAATCCAAGTTTTGCCAGAATGGCTATTGCTATACTGCCAAGTCCGCCTCCGGCTCCGGTAACCAAAATGGGGCCCTGATCCGGGCTTTGACCGTTGTGCAGCATCTTCCATATTCCCAAACCTGCTGTAAATCCTGCTGTTCCAAGCATCATTGCCGTTGCAGGAGATAAACCCGGTGGAATTGGCATGGCCCATGCGGCCGGCACCCTGATGTATTCGCCAAACCCACCCGATGTGTTCATCCCAAGATCGTGACCGCAAACCAGTACAAAATCGCCCTCGCTTAATCTGCCACTTTTATCCTCAACAACCACACCTGCTGCATCAATTCCCGGTGTGTGGGGATAAGCGCGTGTAACTCCCCGGTTACCTGTAGATGAAAGCGCATCCTTATAGTTAAGTGATGAATATTGAACCTTTACTAATAAATCACCTTCGGGTAGTGAAGCCATTGATTTTTGCGAAAGCAATGGGGTTACACTGCCTTCCGGATTTTCGGAAGCAATGATTGCCCTGAAAGTATCGTTATGCATATTTTCGTTATTTCTGTTCCGAAAATTCTGTCCAGTTCATGCGCAAATAAAAGTCTTCGCCATAGTATTTTAATATTGGAAGCATATCTTCAGGTGTTTTATACCCTTTCATTTTATACATCCATTCACTGTTTTGATCAAGAATAACATACGATGGATACAGCCGCTCGTTTTTGAGCAGAGCCAATGCCAGCTGGTGCGTCGATTTAGGTTTATCGGGATTTGCGTTTACAAATTGCTGACCTTTAAATTCAATAGGTTCTTTTTGTTCGGCATTCAGTTTTACAGCATAATAATAGGTGTTAATATATTCAACCACCCGGGGATCGGTAAATGTTTCAGCATCCATCTTTTTACACCAGCTGCACCAGTCGGTATATAAGTCGATAAGAAATTTTTTGGGATGTTTTTTATTCAGTTTTGCAGCTTCTTCAATACTCATCCATTTGATTGATGTTGCTGTTTTTTGGTCTTCTGTGGCTTTTTGAGCTTCTGAAAGTAGCGGAATCAAAAGCAGGATTGCTGAAAGTGAAAGAATTGTGAGTCGCATTTTCATTCGTTAATTGTTTTTATATTCCAAAAATAGTTATTAATCATGAATCCTCAATTTGAGGAATTAAAAAACCCGCATTTAAGCGGGTTTTAATGATTATTTATTTTTAAGCAAGTCTCTTATTTCAGCGAGTAACTCCTGGTCTTTGGTAGGTGCCGGTGGTGCCGGAGGAGCAGCAGGGGCTTCTTCAGCCTTTTTGAAAGAGTTCATACCTTTAATGGCTATAAATATGGCGAATGCGATGATGATAAAATCAACTACATTTTGAATAAACATACCGTAATTGAGTGTAACTGGCGGCACATCGCCAACACCTTCTTTCATGGTAAACATGAGGTCTTTGAAATCGAGACCGCCTAACAGTAGTCCGATGGGAGGCATAAGAATATCATTTACGAATGATGAAACGATTTTTCCAAAGGCGCCGCCAATAATAACTGCTACAGCAAGATCTACTACATTGCCACGCATGGCAAATGCTTTAAATTCGTCTAAAAGTTTCATGGTTTTGTGTTTTGGTGAAAAATTATTGATGGGTTACCACGGCATTCAGGTGGTTGATTGAATACGATAATCCTATGCCAAAAGTTTGCTTAAACTGAGTTCTGGGGCCGGTTTTACCATCTTTGTCGGTAATTTTAATGTCGTGATCGTAAATGGTTTGAAAGCCCACATAGGTGCTAATTAGTTTATTCACTTTTAGAATTAGAAGTGCCTCCCAGTTTACATCAATATTCTGGGGTTGCTTCAGGTAGTTGGTAAATAATTCAAGCTTGGTTTTAAGGCTTACATTGGTGAAAATATCCTTTTCAAAGGTGGCTTTCAACGATGCGCCAAATTCCTGGCGAAGTTTCTTGCCCGGATCAACACCAAAAGCTCCCAGGTTAGAAAGAGCGGTATCGTTTACAATAGTAAGGCGGCCAGAGAGTGGCAGCAGCGATAATGAAAAATAGGAAACAGGTTTGTATTCCATACCAAAGCCAAGCATTACATAACCGGGAGCGAGAAATTTCGATATTACTACCGAGTCGTCAGGAAAATTATATCCTTTGGCAAACTGACTTCTGAAACTTAAATTAGCACTTAAATACAGGTTTTTATTAATAACATTGTGCCCGAAATTGGAAGTAAAATCAATTTTATCATCACTCTTCCTTGCTTTTGAATCGCCAAGTTACACAACTCCGTAAGCCAAATCAAGAGTGTTATCCCAAGTGGTCTTCTTTTTTTTCAGCCTGGCAAAAAGATTCAGGAATGAATTTCCTCCAAAACTGTTTTCGCCTCCCGATGCCCAGTTGGTTAATGAAACCTGATTCAGGGTTAGCGCTGATTTGAATCCTGTGGTCCATAAACGTGTGGTATCTGCAGTTTGACTATTTGCAGCAACTGTACAAAAGACAAATATTAAAATAAGTAGTTTTTTTATCATTTTTATGTTGTTTGATTTATTCCCCATAACTTGATCTGATTCCGGTTGATACAGCCTCTTGACCATCGAGGCTAAAACTAAGAGTTAAGCTCAATCTTGATCTTACAGCCTGATTACCAATGGTTCCTGGCATCCATTTTATAAGTTTAAGAAGTCTGATGGCTTCCTCGGTGCATCCGGCTCCAACGCTGTTAATTACATTGATGTTCGACGAATGTCCGTTTGTTTCAACTACAAAGGACAATTTAACAACTCCGCTCATATTTTGTTTAATGGCTGCTTCCGGGTATATCATATTTGCTGCCACAAATCCTGAGAGCGTAATATTGTTATTTGTAAAAACAGGATATGGCCTGGTTTCAAGTTTATTGTAAGCGAAAATTATTCCTGATGAATCAGTAGGTTCATAAGGTTGCAGGATGGTTGAGTATCCTCTTTGACGGCATAAACGGGCATATTTCTTTTTTGAAAATTCAATTTCAAAATAACCGGTATCTACAACTGGTATACCTCGCCGTAGAGCAGGATGCCATTCAATCAATCTGAATATTCTTAATGCTTCGTTGTTACAGGCTGGTGTAACTGTTTTAATTAGTTGGTAATTAAGTATTTTGCCGGTGTTATCAGCTGCAAATCTAATACTCACAACGCCTTCGTCAGGAGCAAGAAGGGCGCTTTCAGGGTAAAGCAATTCCTGACTTATAAAATATCTGAGTTGTGCATTGCCACCCACCGGTTCAACGGGCACAAATTCCTGTGCGCAGGCAGCAGTCGACAATAGAAAAGCAAGAATCAGAATCATAGTGTCAGTATATAGCAATGTAAATTTAGAGCAAAATATGCTAAATACTGCAAACTACTGTTTAAATTTAATCTCTACAATATCCTTTGAATTCAAATATTTTTCACTTTTCCAGATTCTGGAACGGAAGCATATCGATATTGTAAGTGCCACTGCTACCAATTGCTTCGTTAAGATTATGAAACATGTTTTTGGGCAGAGTAAATGCGATTTCTCCCTTGTTAAGCATACTAATGGAATCGCATATTGTTATCATAGCCTCAGGTATATGTGAACTCAATAATATGGTTGATCCCCTTTGTGAAATGTGCGGTATAATCTGACGCAACAGCTGAACCGCATCAAAATCAAGGCCGTTGAAGGGTTCGTCCAGTAGTAATAGTTTTTTATTTAAAGCTATTATAGAAAGAAAGCTTAATTTCTTTTGCATCCCTGTAGAGTAATGCTCGATGGTTTTGTCAAGAGGTAATTTGAAGAATTCATTCCATCGGTCGGCTTCAAATCCGGGCTGTCGTATTTTAAAAATATCCAGAAACTCCCGGCCTGTAATCATAGGGTAAAAGTGAGGCATTGTTTCCATAAATGCACAATCACCGGGTCTTATTTTATCACCGTTTAAAGTTATTTCTCCACCAGCTGATTTAAGGTAACCGGCAATCAGTTTAAACAATGTGGTTTTGCCAGCTCCGTTTCGGCCTATTAAACCAATAATTCTGCTCTCACCAGTGTTCCAGTTTAGCTGGCTAAATACAGGATTATCAGGATAGCTAAAAGTTAAATTATTGATTGAAAACATATTGCACGTTTTTTAAATTTTTAAGAGCCCGGTGAGCAAACACAAAAAGTAATACGAGCGGAACCGGAAGCAAAGCAGGCATAATGAAAAATATGTGCATTATTGATCCAATAATAGAAACGTATCCGGCTGTTTCTGCCGGGGCATAGGCTGCATATCTGAATGCAACAACTAAAATCTGAATAATTAAGCTGTTGATTACTATAAGCAATACCGGTGCGTAATTGGCAGGGAAAGTTAACAAACTCCAGATGGCTATGGGAGCAGTTAATAAAAGGAAGCCCGTTACCTGAGTTTTTACTTTTTTTAGCAGGAAGATTTTATACGAAAGTTGCAACGAAGCAATGAAACTCAGCGGTTCGTTGTGATGCTGAAAAGACATTACCAGTATTGACATTAATAAAAGTGAAGCCGGATAAATCAAGTCGTTACTTCTGAACAAAAATATAAGCAGATAAATTGAAGCAATAAGCAGGTAGTACCGGCGGATTCCCGCTCTCCATTCCCAGGCAATGGCAGGTATAAACCTAAAGGATACGGCTTTAATCTTAATCACCGGAAATGTATTGTAAGGTAAAAAAGCTGCAATGGTTGCGCCAGATGCTAATATAGTTGCTGAAACATAGTGAGAGCCAGTGATAAAATACACAAAAGCCGGTATTAAAGCCAGTAGGTAAATCGTTGCAAAAAAGAATCGTTTGTCTAGTCCGGCATTGCTTAGCAGAATACGGTCGTTACGGCGAGCATGAGTAAAAACCACAGTAAAGACTAAAAAAAATGCTATAATATGCGGATGCAGAATGCTTGTCGCGTTTTTTAGTGCTACTGCCAACAATACAATTAAAATAATGATTCGGGCAATACCAAGGTCTGATATCAGCCTGTAATACCGGAACATATGAATGCCGGTAAATCTTAAGGCTGCTTTTAGCATCGGCACATTAAAGTTAGATTGGCTGAATGTCAGATTGTTTTACCCAGCCAATGTTCCCATTGGCGATCCTGATTTCAGTCCAGGTACCTATTTTGTCGAGCAATGTAACTTTCAAGCCTTCATGGATAACAAAGAGGTCGATGCTGCTTTCGTCGGGCGAACTTTTGACCGGCAGGGTAGGAGCCATTACAATAGCGGTTTTCTGATCAACAGATTGATTGTAACTCTGATAAGCGAGCGCTGCACTTAAGAAAGTAAGCATCAGAAAGATAAGGGAGAATGCAAAAAAGCTCTTTCGTAAGTTTACATTTCTTGAAAGCAGAAACAGGGCTGCGAAAATAAAAACAAATGTAAAAAGAAGAATGAGTGATATGGCCCATTGGTCAGGAGAAAGCCATTGCCTGAGCGATTTCCACCAGCGGATATAAAACAGTTCGGGAAGAACATCGATTTTATCGACGAGTCTAGCATTCGCAATATTCAGGTTGTAAATAATGTCTTCATCTCCAGGTTGATATTTTAGGGCCCTTTCGTAATTCAGAATTGCCTTTGGAATCTGATTCATTTTAAAATAAGCATTCCCCAGATTGTAATATGCCTCAGGTGCTACTTTGCCTTCATCAAGAATTTTCTCATATAACTGTGCGGCATTCTCATAGAAACCAGCCATATAGGCTTTATTGGCCCTATCGGTTTCTGCCGGAGTCGCTGCTAAAATATATCCGCCTGAAATAAGCAAAAGGCATAGAATCAGGGCTTGGCTCAAATTGATATCGGGTGTTTTCATAATTATTTGAGTTCCTGTTCAGTTCGGGTGATTACATCAATTGCCTGACGGTAAATATCATCCATTGCCTGAGATTTGCTGCCCGGTGCAAATCGTGCAAATTCGCAGTTGTTGAGTGTGTCAGTAAATTGTTTTATAAGGTTTTCATTCACCTTTTTTGCCAGAAGAGCATCGTTGACTGACGACATCGAGAGCGTTGAAAGCGGTATATTGAATTTATCGCTCATATAACCCCAAAGCGCATTTGATACTTCAGCCCAGAAGGCATCAGCCTGTTGTTGTTTCATGTATTTCTCGGCTGTTTTCAATCGTTTTCTGGCAACACCTGTAGCTTTTTTATTGCGCATAAGCGCCTGATTGCTCCGGCGTTTTAGCTCATTTCTCCATATTATGATAAATGCCAGAAACAGGATAAGGGGGGCCAACATGAGAAATAAAAAATACTGGTTTCCCAGAAGGAAAGTATTGGCGGGAACGAGTTTAACAGGCCCTGTCTTAATGTAGCGGATATCGCTTCCAATGAGTTTAAAATCTTCCTTATTCGATCCGGCGGTAGTTACCGTTCCTTCCGATCCATCACCGCGATCGACTTTTATCTTAAACTCTGGTGAATTCAGGGTTTTGTAGCTGCGCGATGCCAGGTCAAAATAGGTAAAGGCCGCTGGTTTAATCGTGAAATCGCCGGGGTTACGGGGTATAATGAGATACTCATAAGTTCTTGATCCTGAAACTCCTGAAGCATTCACGGCAATATTATCGGTAACACGGGGATCATAAACTTCAAAATCAGTAGGGAAGGTAATACTTGGCTTTTCAATCAATTTAAGATTACCCTTGCCCGAAATGGTAAATTTCAGACTCATGGCATCGTTGGCTTTCAGCTCAGTACGGTCGGTAGTTGCTGAAAGGCTGAAACTCCCGACTGCCCCGCTAAAATCAATGGGTTTGCCTGCATCAGGAAGTGGCTTTACATTTATTGTAAGCGCATTTGATGATATAGACTTTTTTACGTTCTGATAAGTGTTTCCAAAGAAACTATCATTGAAGAAATTATCAAAGAACGGGTCATTGGTAGCTCTCCGGTTCATTTTGCGCTGAACCTGGGCTATCACATCCATTTCAAGCGGCTCAATAGTAAGTTTCCCCGATTTTTGAGCAAACATGGCCTGTTTTACAATTTCGGCCACAACATATTCATTTCCATCAACAGTTTCGCGGTACTGGTTCAGATTTTTACTATCTTTAAGCAGATCCTGTGTCCAGAATCCTGTCATACCGGGCGTTTTTGTAATAGTGTATTCTGATATCGGAACCCGCGTGTATAATTTGTAGGTTACCAGAATTTGTTCGCCCTGGGTAGGATTGGTATTGTTTACAGATGCCCTGATAAATAAGTCATGAGCTCCTAACTCACCGGTTGGCCCTGACTGACCAGTACCCTGATTCGATTGCGAGGGAGCCGAACTTCCTTTTACAACCCTGATAGTAACTGCATTCGATTTGTATGTTTTGCCATCAACACTCACCGAGGCAGGTCCAATTGTAAAACTGCCCTCGGTTGTCGCCTGAAGAATATAGGTAAAAGAGTACTCAACCGATTGGGTAACCTGGTTGTTAATAATCTGCATGCTGGTGCTGGATGATTGGCTTGGGCCGGCCAGAACCGTAAAATCGCGCAGCACTGGCGCAGTAAAACCGGTTGCCTGAGCATTAACCGAAAATACAAGCCTGAATTGGTCGCCCACCGAAACTACATCGCGGGCCGTTGCCCTGAAATCAACTTTCTGCGCAAAAAGAGCACCTGAAAACAGCAGGAACATCCATAAAAGCAGATGCCTCCGATTGAAGTGTGAAGTGCGGTAGTAATTCACGAAGCCGATAGTTTGATTTGATGGTTTCATAGTGCAAATTTACCAGTCTTTTTCAACCTGAACCTGTACCGGTTTTGCTTTTTGTTTTTTTAGTTTGTCAATAGTTCTTTGCTCATCGTTATTGAGTGCCTGAAGCATTCGTTCAGCATCCTGTTTTGATATTTGCTGCCTGGGCTGCTTTTGTTCTTGCTGATCGTCCTGCTGCTGCTGGTCATTGTTTTGCTGATTATTTTGCTGATCTTCCTTGTTTTTATCGTTTTTGTCTTTATTCTTATCGTTTTTTTGTTGCTGTTGCTGCTGTTGCTGCATTTTCTGCATTGCATAACTCAGGTTGTACCGGGTGTCCTCATCCTTTGGATTCAACCTGAGGGCTTGTTTATACGCATCAATGCTTTCGGCATATTTTTCGCTTTTAAGCATACTGTTTCCTAAGTTGTGCAGTGCTGCTGCCTTTTGCTCAGCCGTAGCATTTTTCATTTGCTGAAATGCATTCATATAGCTTTTGGCGGCTTCGTCGTAAGTGTTTTGTTTATACAACGAATTGCCTAGATTATATTGTCCTTTGACCGGATTTTTAGAATGCTCTATTGACTTGCGGTAATCAATTTCAGCATCTTTAAATTTGTTTTCCTTATACAATATGTTTCCATTGCGGATATAACTGTTTTCTGACTGGGCTAATGCAACAGTCGAAAGCAATAAAAGGATGCCGGTGGATATAAGAATGGTTTTCATTTTTTGGTAGCTGGTTTGGGGTGAAACAACGAAATTCGGTTTGCCCATTTGCTGCGACGCTCATTCAGCACAAAATCAAATGCAAGCAGGAGTATCGCCAAACCGGCAAAATACTGAAAACGATCTTCGTAATCCGAAAAATTCATTGTTTCAAAGGTGGTTTTTTCCATTTTGCCGATTTCATCATACACTTTGCGTACACCAGCCTGAGTATTGCTGGCTCTTACATAAATGCCTCCGCCTGCATCAGCAATTTTAACAAGCATGGTTTCATCAAGTCTTGTTATAACAGTTTGGCCATCGCGATCTTTTTTAAAGCCATTCATTTTTCCATCCTTATATACCGGAATCGGAGCTCCTTCGGCCAAACCCATTCCAACAGTAAAGACTTTAATTCCGGCTTTTGCAGCTTCTTCAGCTTTTTCAATGGCATCTTCATCATGATTTTCGCCATCGGTTATTATAATAATTGCCTTGCTCGATTTATCATCTTTAAACGATGCCATCGCCATATCAATGGCTTGTCCGATGGCAGTTCCCTGAACCGGAACCATATCCGGTCTTACTGTAGAAAGCATCATTTTAGCTGCAGAATAATCGGTAGTTATGGGAAGTTGGGTGTATGCTTTTCCTGCAAAAACGATTAACCCGATACGGTCGTTCTCCAGCTCGTCGATAAGACGCGAAATAGCCTGACGGGCTCTTTCGATGCGGCTGGGTTGAATATCCTGCGCAAGCATACTGTTTGATACATCAAGGGCAATTATAAGGTCAACTCCTTTTCGCTGGGCTTTCTCGATTTTGGAACCTACCTGCGGATTGGCCAGTGCCAGTAATATTCCGCCAATTATAGTCAATAACAAGGTAAATTTAAAATAAACCCTGAACTGTGAAATATCAGGCATAAGCCTTGATATCACATCCCGGTCGCCAAATTGGGCAGCAACTTTCCTTTTCCACCGCAGATAAAGCCAGTAAAAGATAATCATTACCGGCAAAATTGCCAGAAGGTATAAGTAAAGAGTGTGTTCGAATCTAAACATGCCAGGTTTTATTTCTGATTCAATTTCAGGTCAATTTATCAGGGGAATTTTCTGAATACGCTGATTCCGAGAATAAAATCAAGCAAAAGCAAGATTAAAGCCGCCAGTGCAAAGGGCTTAAATTCTTCGGTTTTCCGCTTGAATTCTGTGACATCCACTTTTGATTTTTCAAGTTTGTCAATTTCGTTGTAAATCTCTTCCAGTTTCTGACGGTTGGTTGCTCTGAAATACTTCCCGTTGGTCATATCGGCTATTTGTTTGAGTAAGGGTTCGTCAATTCTTACTTCCATTTGCTGATACTGAATTCCAAAAGGTGTCTCAACGGGGTAGGGGGCTGTTCCGATTGTTCCCACGCCAATAGTGTATACCCTGAGGCCGAATACTTTAGCGATTTCGGCTGCTGATAATGGGTCAATGAAGCCGCGGTTGTTTTCACCATCAGTCAAAAGAATGATAACCTTGCTTATAGCCTGACTTTCCTTTAAGCGGTTAACAGCTGTTGCCAAACCATCGCCAATGGCTGTGCCATCTTCTATCATTCCACTTTTGATTTCATCCACAAGGTTGATGAGCACCGGATGATCGGTTGTGAGCGGGCATTGTGTAAAACTTTCGCCACTAAAAACCACTAGCCCTATGCGGTCGGTTGGCCGCCCTTTTATAAATTTGTTGGCAACTTCTTTGGCTGCTCCCAGTCGGTTCGGCCTGAAATCTTCGGCAAGCATGCTGCCCGATATATCCATAGCCATCACAATATCAATGCCTTCAACACTTATGTTTTGTTTTGAAGATGTAGACTGAGGACGTGCCAGAGCGACTACGAGCAGCGAAAATGCAAGTATCCTGAATACAAACAACAAATGTCGCAGAATTAGTTTAAGCGATGGCCGGCTATTTGTAAACACACTGAAATCGGAAACCTGAAGTTTAGCTCTGGTATCCGAACCTCTGAACCAATACCATGCTATTGCTGCTGGTACAAGTATCAGCAGGTAAAAAGCCTCGGGATTGGCAAATTTCAGATGTTCAAACATAATTACTGCAATTTTTGTGTTGAGCTTTCAATGTCATTTTCTGAGCTATTCTTTTCAACTACGGCAGGTTTATTTACCGCAGCCGTATTCCTGATAATCGTTTCGGCTTTTTCCATACTCAAGGCATTTTCATGACCTATGGGCTGTCCTTTAGCAAATTTGGCCAGGTCAGCCAGAGTGAGTATCTGTTTCAGCGCACTGGTCAATTCCGGTTCCACCAGCAATGGGAGCATTGCTTCCATTATTTCATCGCTGGTCATTTCTGCAGCCTGAACTCCGTAGCGTTTTTCAAAATAGCTCCGCAGAACATCGGTTAAACGGGTATAATATTCTTTAATATGTCCACTTTCCCATACTTTTTCAAGTTTGAGTTGTGCAAGCTGTTGCAAAGCTTCAACATGAGGTGGTACCTGTGGCTTAAGTGAAATGCGCAAAAGTGGTTTTTTCTTTTTTCGGTTGCGTATGTAAAACCATACCAATACACCAGCTAAGCTAATTGTAAGCAGTAGTAATATCCAGGGTAAAAAATCAGCAAGGGTGTAAGGTGCCTCGAGCAGTGGTTTTATATCACGGATATCCTTTTTAAGGTCAACCGGAACTTTTTGAACGTTCAACAATACTGGTTCAGTTGCCAGGTCCGAAACCTGGCCGGATTGGTCCGTAACTTTAAAAACAATGGGAGGCAATATAATATAGCCTGTGTCAAAAGAGGTAATTGTATAGGATTGATGCAAACGCAATTTGTTGGTACTTTCAACTATGGTTGTGTCGGTTTTGTCGCGCGAAATAATCTCAATGTTGCGTGTAATTGTGTCGCCAAATTGAGGCCATTGTACATGGTCAGTCTCGGTGGTTTCGAGTACGAGGGTAAGATGCACCTGTTTGCCAATGCTGAATATTGTGGTATCAACAGTGGCTTTTTGCGCCAATGCTGTTGCCCAGAGAGTGCAGATAAGAATTGCAGACAATAATTTAATTGCCGCATTCGGATAAATTAATTTTCGGTTATTTAAGCCTGTTAGCATAGTTTTGGTTTGCCGGTTATCTGCGGGCTTCGCGTGCTTTAAACAAACCCAGCAAAGGTTTAACATAATCATCATTGGTGCCGATTCTGGCGAAATCTACTCCACTTCTTCTGAATTGCTGTTCGAGCGAATGCATTCTTTGCTGGGCCTTACTGCGGTACATTTCGCGCAAAGGCCTGCTAGATGTATCAACCCACATTGTTCTATTTTCTTCTTTGGCAAACATTCTAACCAGGCCCATGTCAGGCAGTTCGTTATCACGATGATCAAAAACATGCAATGCAGCGAGGTCATGCTTTCGTCTGGCAATCTTTAAGGCATCTTCAAATCCGGTATCCATAAAATCAGAGATCAAAAAAGCTGTACATCTTTTTTTCATGGCGTTGGTTAAGAAACGGAGTGCTCCGGCAATGTCCGTTTTGTGGCTTTCGGGCCTAAAGTCTATCAGTTCGCGAATAATGCGCAGAATATGGCTCAGACCTTTTTTAGGTGGAATGAATTTTTCAATTTTGTCGCTGAAAAAGATTACTCCCACTTTGTCGTTATTTTGAATAGCCGAGAATGCGAGTACTGCAGCAATTTCGGTCATCAGTTCTTCCTTGAATCTAAGTCGGGTTCCAAACTCGTTTGAACCGCTAACATCTATCAATAATGCAACTGTGAGTTCACGCTCTTCATCAAATATTTTAATATACGGATGGTTGAATCTGGCTGTTACGTTCCAGTCGATATTCCGGATGTCGTCGCCATATTGGTATTCGCGTACCTCGCTGAAAGCCATTCCACGACCTTTAAAGGCGCTATGGTATTGTCCGGAGAAGATATGATTTGACAATCCTCTGGACTTAATCTCTATTTGCCGTACTTTCTTAAGAATATCGCTGGTTTCCATTGCTGTTCAGGTTATTATTCATCAGGTTAAATGATGACTAAGGAACTTCAACGGTGTTTAGAATTTCGTTGATGATATCTGAGGTGGTAATATTTTCAGCCTCAGCTTCGTATGTGAGGCCTATTCTGTGGCGTAGAACATCATGTGCTATGGCTCTCACATCTTCGGGAATAACATAACCACGGCGCTTGATAAAAGCATAGGCTTTTGCTGCCAGTGCCAGATTAATACTAGCTCTTGGAGAAGCCCCGTAAGAAATCAGACCTTCAAATTTTTTAAGCTTATTTTCGGCCGGATAGCGGGTTGCAAAAACAATGTCGGTAATATAGTTTTCAATTTTCTCATCCAGATAAACTTCACGGGTCAGATTTCTGGCTTTGAGTATATCTTCAGGTTTAATCACCTGCCGGGTTTGTTGCTGAATTCCTTCAACGTTCTGCCTGAGTATGAGCTTTTCTTCTTCGCGGGTGGGATAACCTATCACTACCTTAAGCATAAACCTGTCGACCTGTGCTTCGGGCAACGGATAAGTTCCTTCCTGTTCTATAGGATTTTGAGTAGCCAGTACCAAAAATGGCTCTTCCAGTTTATAGGTTTGCTCTCCGATGGTTACCTGCTTTTCCTGCATAGCTTCAAGCAATGCACTTTGAACCTTGGCAGGGCTTCGGTTAATTTCATCGGCCAGTACGAAGTTGGCAAAAATGGGTCCTTTCCTGACAATGAAATCTTCTTTTTTCTGACTGTAAATCATGGTACCAATCAAGTCGGCAGGTAATAAGTCAGGTGTGAATTGAATTCGGCTGAAACGGGCATCGATAATACCGGCCAGGGTTTTAATAGCCAATGTTTTAGCCAGGCCGGGGACTCCTTCAAGCAAAATATGTCCATTTGATAAAAGCCCAATAAGCAATCGTTCAACCATAGGTTTCTGGCCTACAATTACCCTGTGCATTTCCATTTCAATCAGGTCAATAAACGCACTTTCTTTTTGAATGCGTTCATTCAGTTCCTTGATATCGGTCTCAATCATGGCAGAATTTTTTTATGCAAAAATACTCACCACCCCTGAAATGCTGTATTGACGCGCTGTTAAAAATTGTTAATCATCTATATAAAAAGAAAAAGACATCCTAAGATGCCTTGATAATACTTTAAAAAGAAGGTTGATTTTACAATTTCAAGCGGCTTTTGATTTCAGATGGAATGGCACTTTTATGTATCAAAATTGCAATTGTATTTAATCTTGCGTAGGCTTCCGAAACATTCAGATATCCGCCGCTTTTGTTGCTGTTGGCGGCCCATGAATTTTTGGTAATGAAATATTTCTTTCCGTTCTGATCGTGCGAAATGCCTATGATATGCATTAGATGATCATCTGTTGAAGAATAATTATTGAAGGCGAGCTGTCGTATTTCAGGTGTGATGGTTTTTTCGAAGCATGGATTTGTAAAATCATATAGTTCGGCATTTTTTTCCCTGTCAGTTAAATTGCTCCATCGCTCCGTTTCAGCTCCTTCAAGTGTCGCCGGATCTTTATCAGGTACAACTGCAACGCTGTTGCTGTGTGAAAATCCTTTGTCGCTTACATCTGCATCCCAGCATATGGTATATCCGTTTTTAAGTGCATGATGCATAATAAGCATCAGATCATCAAGCGGCACATTGTAATAGAGGTTATGTGACCAGTTATCAGGAACTTCAAGATCAAAAGCTTCGAAGTAGGGGTGATGGGTATATGAAGTAAATTCAACATAATCGTTGGGGTTAAAATCAGGGTATTTTTTCTGCATTGCTTCAGAAGGTATTGTTTTTCCATCCTTTATTTTCGGAATTGAGCCAAGATACGTTTCCAGCAGGCTGTTGAAAGCTTTTGGCCATACCTGTGAAATTTTACCATCGGGTGCTTTAATCACTGCATCGAGATAATTTCTCAATACTGCGTCCAGTTCACCGTGCATGTGCCTGGTTTCGCCTTCGGTCAATCCGGGAAACTCTGTTTCGGTAAACAATCCGGATCTTTTAATTGCATTAATCACATCGTGACCCTGCCCGCCGGGACCAAAATTTGCATTGCCATGATGCCTTACATATCGATCAGCTTTGTCGAGATAGGCCATGTAAACAAAGTACATTTCTGAAAGGTCAGTTTGTGGATAACCCAATTTCAGCAACTCAGATTCAACAAACGATGTAGCAGCAAAGCTCCAGCAAGTGCCTGATTTGTACTGATCTTTTACTGGCGTGGCATCCAGCCTGAATTCATCGGTAAATTGATACCCTTTAACCTCAGAAATTGTTTTTTCCTGTGCAGGCAGTGTAGTTTGAAGCAGTACAAAAGCAAGTGCTGCAATAAAAATTCTCGTGTTCATTGTAGGTTACATTTTGCGCAAAGTTATTTTTTTTCGACTTAAAATGAACAGTAATTTGTAAAATATATTTTCGGTCTATGAGTTATAAATACATGCTTATCAACGCAATAACAGAATTATAAATTAATATTGTTCAGTGTTCAGCGGTTATCAACAAAAATCTGTTATCAATATTTGTAAGTGCCGATTGCGAAATTATTAAATTCTCCTACATTTGCTTGGTCGAAACCGGGATGCCAATCAAGTGTAAATAAAATGGGTTTTTCTCGCTTTTGATAAGGTTTTTTACCCTATTTTTGCATGTAAATTGCAGGTTTTCGCACTTGCATTACACTAAAAAGGCGTACCTTGTGCCACTGTTTTGTTTGCTGACAACTTTTATATCAATAAACTACGAAGTGTATGAAAAATAGAAATTTACTCATTGGCATGCTGATTTTGTCCTTTGGTGCCGGATTGTTCGTCATCAATGCCTCTTCTGCATATGGGCAGAGTAAAGCCCGGGCATCAAATGCCGGTGATGAGGATGGAATAACAGTTAGCTGGGATTATTTCAATCAGATCAGAAATAATCAGAAAACCGGCGGTGTTAATGCAGCTGATGAGCTCAATGCCCGCAATCAGGCATCCAGGCTCAAGTCAGCAGGTGCAATCGGCCTGAACTGGCAATCGATGGGACCTGACAATTATGCCGGAAGAACAAGAGCGATAATTCTCGATAACCAGAGTAGCAGCCGCTCAACCTTATTTGCCGGTGGTGTTTCAGGTGGCGTATGGAAATCAACTACCCGTGGCTTAACGTGGAATTCCATCGAGACAGGCAACACACTTTTAAATGTTAGTTGTATGACCCAGAGTCCTGACGGAGCAATCTATGTTGGAACTGGCGAATCTTTTGCCTCTGAGCGTTTTAATCTGTTCAGTGGCTTTATCGGACACGGAATTTATAAATCAACCGACGGCAATAGCCTGGCTCTTATCGCTTCCACTGACCCCGGATCGTTCAATGATCCCAATGCCGAATGGGCATTTGTAAATAAAATTGCTGCCGGAAGCAACAATAAAGTATTTGCTGCAACCAATGCCGGACTTAAATATTCAGCCGATGGTGGTTCATCGTGGGTATTGGCTAAAGCGGGCAGCGAAAATCTCTCTGGTATCAGCACTGATGTTAAATTTGCATCTGATGGAGCGGTAGCTGCTTCAGTAAACAACATTCTTTATATCTCAGCCAACGGCGACCCGAACGCATTTGAACTTAGATCAACGGGAGCAGGGGCCGATAGCCTTCCAAACACCGGCTTATCACGTATCGAAGTTGCTTTTGCCCCTTCGGATGCTAACACAGTTTATGCCGTTTTAATCGCTGATGGTTCAGTAAGCGGCTACCTGCTCGGACAGTTACAGGGCATTTATGTATCAAAAGATAAAGGCATTACCTGGCGTTTGGTTGGTCCAGGAGCGAGCACCTTATTTAATGTATTTGGTAATGGCGCCAATACCATTCATCGTGGTAATTATAGTGCCTGCATTTCTGTTGATAACACCAATGCCGATAAGCTATTTGTTGGAGGGGTGAACGTTTGGGAAGGAACCAAAATTCAGCCTGACGGATTTTACCAATGGCAGCAGATGACCAACGGTGAAGCAGGAACTTATTTCCATTCCATTATCCAGGACCCTGTAAATGCAGGAGTATTCTATTTTGCCTCCGACAAAGGCATTTCTACAGCTACTGACAATTTTGCGACATTCAAAACCCTGAATAAGAATTATTTAACTTCAATGTTCTACACAGTTGGTTACGACGACAAAGGCCGGGCAATTGGTGGATCGCAGGGTGATGGTGTTGTTTTTCTTGATCGCGAAGGCAATACCGTTGAAACCGGTAATAAAATCCTCCCCTCATTTGTGGGAGGCTTTGTTGAAATGTCGATGATTAACCCGACTGCTGTTTTCTATTCAAGTACAGGCGGTTTCCTCACCCGGAGTGCTGATCTCGGCGTTTCAGAAGCCAATGATTTTGTTCCTTCAGCTATTGCAAATACCAATAGCAATGTGTTTCTAACTCCTTTCAGGATGTGGGAAAGCTTCAACAACGAAAACTCACGCGATAGCATCACGTTTGTGGCTAAAAAAGATTATGCTGCCGGTGAGGTTGTAATGGTGAAGAGCCGCAATGCCTATAACAGCTCTCAAAGGTTTCCGTTTGAGTTCACGCTTCCGGTTAATCTTGCCAACGGTGATAGTATCAGGGCCAAAGATATCATCTCTTCAAAATTCTTCCTTGGAGTAACAAATGCTATCTATATGACCAAAGAAGTTCTTGACTTTGGAAAAGAGCCAAAATGGTTTAAGATTGCTACCATTACCGGTATACCAACCTGTATGGCTTATTCTTCAGATGCCAATTATCTGTTTGTCGGAACCTCAGATGGTAAACTGGTGCGTATTGCAAATATCGCATTGGCATACGATTCAATCAGGGCCGATGTATCCAGTTCAGGCTGCATAATTTCAAATTCGATTGTTAAAGATTTTGGCAGCCGATATGTAACATCAGTTTCAGTGGATCCTAAGAATGATAACCATGTACTTGTTACACTGGGTAATTATGGCAACACCGATTTCATTTTCAGAAGCACCGATGCTCTGGCTCAAATGCCAACATTCTCATCAGCTCAGGGTAATCTGCCGGCCATGCCCATTTACTCGAGTTTAATTGAATTCAATAATCCCAGCAGAGTTCTTGTGGGTACCGATCTTGGTGTATTTACCACTGAATCAATAGGAGCATCTTCAAACTGGACAGCTGAGAATACTGGCATGGGTGCAGTTCCTGTTATGATGATCAGGCAACAAACAACTTCAAGACCCTGGATTGAAAATATTCCTGGTGTAAATAACCTTGGTGCCATTTATATCGCAACTCATGGCAAGGGTATTTTCGAGAACAGGTTGTATGTTGGTATTGATGGACCTGATTCGCCTTCATCAACTGCAAAAGGTAATCTGATTATTTATCCCAATCCTGTAAAAAGTGTAGTGAATTTCCAATTTACCGGTGATGGCCATAAAGCTATGGAAGCATATGTCTATAATCTGGGAGGCGAAATGGTAAGCAGTGTCAATTTTGGAATCCCTTCAACTGGCAAACATACCTATTCGGTACCGGTTACCCAACTCAATCAGGGAAGCTATTTGTTGCGTGTAACTTCTGGCAATCAGGTAATGACTGCTAAATTTGTTGTTGTACGTTAGTGAAGGTCCTGTAAGTGCAATTTTTTTGAAAAGCTAAAATACTTTACCATGAAAAAAATATACCTCTCGGTTCTTGCTTTACTGGCGTTTATTTTAGTATCAGCATCGCCTGATATTTACACGCCGGAGCTGGTTGCTCCGTCTAACAACCAATCAAATGCTGCTCCTAATGTTCAGCTTGACTGGAACCCTGTTACAGGATTGCTTGGTCTGCATTATGAAGTTCAGCTTTCGTTGGATGATGTTTTTACTTCACCAGCAGTTTTTACCACAGATTTAACCGCTTTTACCACTTCAAATCTGTTGTTTAATCAGCAGTATTTCTGGAAAGTGCGCGCGGTTGATAGTCAGGGCACATCGGAATGGTCAGAAGTACGTTCGTTTACTACTATTTCAAAACCTATAATCCGCAGGCCAAACGATAATTCAACCGGTGCAGCGCCAAATGTGCAGATTATATGGGAAGCAGTAACCGGAGTTGCCTTCTTCGATTATCAGCTCGATATCTCTCCGACATTTGACAGCACAGAATCAAAAATTACCTCTGTTACCGGCAACCTTGCCCAAACAAACGCAGCCAACCTTCTTTTTGGTAAAACCTATTATCTGCGTATGCGGATGCGCCACGCAGCTGATACTTCGGATTGGTCGCTTGTAAGGTCGTTTACAACAGTTAGTGAACTCTCTCTCAAAAAACCTGATAACAATGCAACTGCCATCGCTACTGATCCTACTTTCGAGTGGAATAAGATTGACGGGCTGCTTCATTACAATATTTTAGTTTCTACCGATCCCGATTTTTCTGATATGGTTACCTATCAGATTGCTAAGAATCTGCTGAAAGCTACACCTGATACATTACGATATGGTACCACCTATTACTGGAAAATGGATGGCGTTCATACGCGTGATATTGTGCATTCTGTAACCCGCAGTTTTACTACCGTTGATGCTGTTGCACTTTCTTCGCCTTCGAATAATAGCACCAATATCGGGCTTTCGCCTAGTCTGAGATGGAATAAACTTACCGGAACCCTTTCATACAAACTCGAACTTGCATCTAATTCGGGGATGAACAATGCCCTTACCTATACAATTGCTGCAACAGCCGGTACCGGTACCGAATTTTTTAAAGTGCCGTTGAGCGTATTGGATAGTGCCGGAACCTATTTCTGGCGTGTTAGGGCCATTAGTTCACGCGATACCTCAGGATGGAGCGAAACATGGAATTTCAGGTGTGTGGCACTCGGTGTAAACGAACCGGTCTTCCGAAACGGTCTTAGTATTTACCCTGTTCCCGCGGTTGATGTAATCAATATTCAGTTGAAGGCTTCTATTCGCTCGAATGCTATTGTTTCAGTTATCGATTTGCTGGGCAAAGCCAAAATTGAACGTGAAGTGCAAATCAGCAACGGATTCATCAGCAATTTCCAGCTTGGTAATTTGCCCGATGGTATCTATTTGCTCCGAATTGAAGCCAATGGTGCTACTTATACTTCGAAGCTGATTCGTAAACAGTAATCAAAAGTGAATATAACTTAAACTCCTGTCAGGTAGCTGGCAGGAGTTTTTTTTTGCGATAGTTAACAGAAATGCTGCAAGAAGGTGAAATTTAAATTGAGGAAATTGAATTTGCAATCGGGTGACTAATTATACCGCTTGCCTAAACCGATGCTCAGATATAGGGTAAGGAAAAACTGATCGCCATCCTTGAAGGCCATTATCGGAACAGGTTTGGTAAAAACATCAAGTGCAAATCCGGCTTCAACGGTTTTAGGTCGCTGGTTAAGAGTGCCGAAATCAATGCTGAGGCCACTTTTTATATACAATCCGGGATAAGGTTTCAACTGATCAAATCCTTTGGTAAACGAAGCTCTGCCATAAATGTTATCCGGAAAATGCTCGTCTGGATTATATTTTTCGGTTACTGTTATGTATCGGTATGAATTTGCGTCGAGTTTAATAATATCGAGGTAAACAGGCTTTACAAGGCCCATTGATAAACCTCCTGAATAGAATAACCTGAGCTCTATACCACCAAAATAGGGTTTGCGATTCAGTGTGTGCTGCTGCCCGACTCCTGCTCTGACGGTGTACAAAGCATTGAGTTTTCCGTATATATAGCTTTTGGTGTTTGTGAAAAAAGGATTTATTGTTTTTATCTCCTTGGCATCCTTTATTTCAATAAGGTTGGCCTCAAACATAAGTTTTCGATCGGCAGTGGTATTTTTACCATACCGGTATTCTAATCCCCATCCATGCGAATGTAGTATAAAACTCCCATTCATCTCTTTTCGGAACAAAATGTTATCTCCAATCGTATCAGATTCCAGTTCATCCTGTGAAAAGAGTAGTAAAGGTAAGAGTGCTGAAGCAGCAATTAAAAGAATACGGAACGAAAATCTCATAGCAATTGTTATGTTGCTGCAAAGATACATTGCAAAACCAGTGTTTCAACAAAAAAAGCCCATGAACTTGTTCACAGGCCAGTACGAAAGGCTGTTAATGTTAGCGGTTGCGATCTACCTTGTATCTGCTGGCTTCGCCGTAAGCAGCACATTTCTGAGAGGTCTGACATGACGAAAGTACAATTCCCAGCGTCACTATTACCAACATGGTTAAAACAAATTTTTTCATAATTTTACTTTGTCATTGCAGCATTACTGCACAGTGAGATTATATAACTTTAAAGCAGTGCTTCTTATTGTTTAATGTGTAAAAGTACTAAAAGTAATCCTGATGTCGCCAATAAATCCTAATATTAATGAAGAATGGCTCGAAGTTTTACGCGACGAGTTTGCAAAGCCTTATTTTGCAAATCTTAAGGATTTTCTGGTTCATGAGCGTAGTAGGTATGTGGTTTATCCTGAAGGCAAACACATTTTCGAAGCATTCAATCTTACCCCTTTTAGTAAAGTAAAAGTTGTTATATTGGGTCAGGATCCATACCATGGCATTGGACAGGCGCATGGTTTATGTTTTTCGGTAAATGATGGGATAGCATTTCCTCCTTCGCTTGAAAACATTTTGAAGGAAATGAACCAGGATATGGGAACTGATTATCCAAAAAGTGGTAATCTGAGTTTATGGGCAAAACAGGGAGTGTTGCTGCTCAATGCAACGCTCACAGTTAGGGCTAATCAGGCTGGTTCGCATCAGGGCAGGGGATGGGAAACTTTCACTGATGAAGTAATCAGGATTTTATCTGCCAAAGGTGAACACCTTGTTTTTTTATTGTGGGGGCGATATGCACAAAATAAAAAGCATCTGATTAATCCTTTGCAACATCTTATTCTGGAGGCACCTCATCCATCACCGCTCAGCGCTTACCGCGGATTTTTCGGTTGCGGCCACTTTTCTAAAACAAATGAATGGCTCACAAAGAACGGAAAATCGCCTATAGACTGGAATCTGTAGCGCTTATTCCGGTTGAGTTGCTCAAATCTATCCGGCAAAAGTTTAACATCGTATGTTGGTTCCTTAAAATTTCCTTAGCTTTATGAATGCGGTATAAAGTAGCGTTGCCAGATTAATATTTTGTTATATCTTAGTGCCATAATCTATTTGCTGCCAGCCGCCCTAACCACAAGTACCACCCATTGCCCAATCCTACATCCAGAATAAATAAATTTGATAAATAACAAATGTAATTATGTACATTTGTAAGTTTTTTATTGACCAAAACACCAATTTTAAACCAAACAGCGTAAACTATGCGAAAATTAACCATGCTTGCAGTTGTGTGCACTTTCCTGTTCAGTGGAGTGTATGCCGGAGGCTATCAGGTTGGATTACATGGCCAGAAACAGATCGGTATGGGTCTGGTAGGTACATCTCTGACATTTGATGCCAGTTCAATGTTTTACAATCCCGGAGGTCTTTCATTTATGAAGCCTTCGTACAGTTTTGCACTGGGTGTAAGCCCTATCCGGTCGTTTACAGTATTCAGGAAGAATGCACCTTCTGATTATACCGCAAGTACCGACAATCCATTGGGAACGCCTTTTTATTTTTATGGCGCAGCCAAGATCAATGACCGGCTAAGTGCAGGTGTGGCTGTTAATACACCTTATGGAAATAGTCTGTCGTGGGGAAAAGATTGGGATGGCAGGTATCTGATTCAGGATCTTTCTTTGAAAGCTATTTTCTTTCAGCCAACTTTGTCGTATAAGATCAATGATTATATTGGCATAGGAGCTGGATTTGTTTTTGCAACAGGCACTTTTGAGCTATCAAAAGCACTTCCTGTTACCGGAGCCAATGGCGACGGTAGTGTAAGCCTTAACGGATCTACTTCGGCTATGGGTTTCAATGCGGGTGTGTTGCTGCACCCAAGTGATAAGCTGGATATTGGTATTGATTACCGCTCAAAGATTACTATGGATGTTACGGGAGCCGATGCAAAATTTACTGTTCCGGCTACATTGGGTGGTAACTTCCCTGCCGACAATAAAGTGTCGGTTGCTTTGCCTTTGCCTTCAAACCTTGATTTTGGCGCTTCTTACAAAGCCACTGATAAACTCTTACTGGCAATATCACTTAACTACGTTTTCTGGAGTGTTTATGATTCACTGATTTTTGATTTTGAAACCAATACTCCTGCACTTCCTGATTCAAAAAACCCGAGACTTTACAAAAACAAGATGATTTTCCGCATTGGCGGAGAATATACTGTTAACGATAAACTTGCCCTTAGAGCAGGTGGGTATTACGACCCATCACCGGTTAACGATATGTATTTCTCTCCTGAAACCCCAAGTCTAAATAATATTGGACTAACCGCCGGATTATCCTTCAAACCGGTTGAGAAGCTGTCAATTGATCTTTCATTCCTTTACCTTATGGGTATGGAGGCTGACAAAAACTATACACCTGATAACTTTGGTGGTACCTATAAGTCGAGAATCTACATTCCGGGCTTTGGTTTAACGTATAACTTCTAATTCAAAACGAACGTATGAAATCAAAATACATTGCATATTTCCTGATGCTTCTGGTTGCAGTATCGTGCGAACCAAAGCTCGACGAATTTGTTCCTTCATCCGGCTCAGCTGATTTTTCAAAGTATGTTTCACTCGGAAATTCACTTACAGCTGGTTACGCTGATGGTGCTTTATACACTAGCGGACAATCCTATTCTTATGCCAATCTGATAGCTGCCCAAATGAAAAAGGCCGGAGGTGGCGAATTTGTTCAGCCAGTAGTTACTAATGAAGATGGTTTACTAGCTGGTAAGCTCAAGCTTGAAATTTCAACAAACTGCCTGGGCGTTAGCTCACTGGGCCCTATCCCAGCCGGTGGAACGCCCACCGGTTACCCTGCTGCACTTGCCCCGGTTGGCTATGCTGTTAACAATTTTGGCGTGCCTGGTGCAAAATCATACCATCTGGTAGCTCCTGGTTATGGTAATCCCGCAGGACTTTTGGCAATTCCCCCAACTGCAAATCCATACTTTGTCCGGTTTGCTTCATCACCTACAACCTCTGTGCTTGCTGATGCATTTGCTGCTCAACCTACCTTTTTCTCGTTGTGGATTGGAAACAACGACGTGCTTGGTTATTCAACCTCGGGAGGAATGGGCGACGTAATTACTGCCCCCAGCTTGTTTACCCTGGCACTAAACGGTATTGTTGCTCAAATGACATCGGCTGGTGCCAAAGGCGTGATAGCCAATGTTCCTAATGTTACGAGCGTGCCGTTTTTTACAACCATACCTTACAACGGACTCGTTCTAACTGAGCAGGCTCAGGTTGATGCATTGAATGCAGCCTATGGCAATGGACTGTTAGGAATTAGTTTCCAATTGGGCCAAAATCCTTTCGTTATCTCAGATCCTTCAGCACCCAATGGTATTGGACGCAGGCAGTTAAAACAGGGAGAATTTGTATTGCTTACCCTGCCGCAGGATTCATTGCGCTGTGCCGGTTGGGGCAGCCAGAAACCGATTCCGGGCCAATATATCCTTGACGAAAACGAAGTTGCAGCAGTTAATGTTGCCACCACCGCTTTCAACCAGGTGATTTCCGACCTTGCTTCAGCCAATGGACTTGCATTGGTTGATGTTAACAGCTTTTTGGTAAATGCTAAATCCGGTCTGGTGTATGATGGTATCCGTTTTGGACTCACTTATGTTACCGGCGGTGTATTCTCGCTTGATGGAATTCACCTCACTCCGCGTGGCAATGCCATTGTAGCCAATGAATTTATCAAGGCTATCAATAGTAAATACAATGCTTCGGTGCCTCTGGTTAACGTTGGCGATTATCCAGGAATTGTATTCCCGTAATTGATGTTCTACTTCTATAAAAAAGCCGTTCAACTGAGCGGCTTTTTTATGTATTAACAATTTTTAACACGAATTCCTCTTGTAGAATTGTCATTTTGTGATGATTGGAATTATGGTAAATGCTAAATAATTATTTTTGCGCACTCAACATTCTTACAATTGAAACGAATACTATTTTTTACGGTTTTTGTCATTTTATTTTTTCAATCCGCTTTTGAACATGCTGCTGCTCAGGGTTTTGTGATTGACACCACCGCTTTTTATTCTATCAATGATTCTATAGGTCCCGATGCTTTTATCTATGAATTTGCCAATGATGAAGGGATTGCCGATGAGAATAATATTGATGAAAAGCAGGATGTACATTATCAGCCCGCTGATTTGATTTTTATTCCTTCAGATGTAGCCAATGCCGAAAGGTGGGATACACTTTATATAAGAACCGGAAAGGCTGACTTCTCAAAGTTTGATACCCCGCGGGCCATTCTTCTCAATGATCCTGCTAACGGTAGTTTCTGCTTTCCATTTAAAGGGAAACTACTTTCGCCATATGGTCCACGAGGCAGACATTTTCATGCAGGTCTGGATATTAAACTTGAATCAGGTGATACCGTGCGATCAGCCTTCTCAGGAAAAGTTAGAATAGCCCGTGTGATGAGCGGATATGGAAAGATGGTTGTTGTGCGTCATGCCAATGGACTTGAAACTGTTTACGGGCACCTGTCAAAAATTTTGGTCAATATTAATCAGGATGTTACTGCGGGAGAAGTTATAGGCTTAGGTGGACGTACAGGCAGAGCTACCACTACCCACCTTCATTTTGAGACCCGAATTACTGGTGAGCACTTTAACCCGCTTAAAATAATAGATTGCGAGAATTTTTGTTTGATTCGTGATACCTTGCTGGTTGACCGGGATTTGTTTTCACGAAAAAGTATTGGCCCATCGAAGACATCTTCTTCGCAAATAATTGCATCAGCTTCGGGCGCATCAGCCCATTATCACACCATTAGATCGGGTGATACATTGTATGCTTTGGCGTTGCGCTACAATACTACGGTTAAGAAAATTTGCAAACTGAATGGGATCACCGAAAATAAAAAACTCAAAATAGGTGCACGCCTGCGCATTTCCTGATTCTGATCCATACCTTCGCTACGTCTTTCTATAAAGCATACTTCAGCATTGGAGCGGTTTTTTATTATCTTTATACTATCAACATTGGTGAAATATGAGTTCTATGTATTTGCGTTTCAGCCTGCTCTTTTTGCTAATTACGGTTATTTCATGTAATTCCGAAAGGCAGCTGACGCGTCACAATCTTGCTTTACAATATAGTCCTGATTATGTGCCTTTCATGCCCGATATTGCTGTTTTGAACCTGAATGACAGTACCAGCAGGGTATATATCAGAATTAAGCGTATTCGTGATTTGTATATGAAAGGAAAGGATTCCGTTTCAAGAGCAAAGTTCAGTGTTAATTTGAGATTTTATAAGCTTCCATTTGATGGCCGGGTACATTCAGAAATCAAAATGTCATACCATGATTCATTACCCGGAAGCCATCCAATTTTTGATTCAGCAGATGTTAAGCTGGCCATTGGAGCTAACTATTCTTTACTCATTGATTTCAGTAGCGAAAATTCAAATCAAAGAATTTCATTCTCCAGAAATATTACCAGACAAAAAGGGCAGGCGCAACAGGATTATATTATTCTTGATGCAATGAATACGCCGGTATTTCGCGAATATGTGAAAGTTGGAGAGTATTTTAAAATAAGAAATGCAAGTGGGATTATTTCAACATTTGAATTTGAGCGCAGTTTGTTGCCGGATGCTGTTCCTGCCGACCCTCCTTTTCGGCCTTCATTAACAAATAGTACAGATGACCTTATGGAGAAAGATTCAGACATTGTCGAAAATTTTTGGTTTGAAAGTCAGGAAGCTGTTTTGGCTTCTCCGGGAATTTACAGACTGCAGAAATCTGAAGCTGTTGGTTTTACTTTATATTGTTACAATAGTTATTTTCCTTCGCTTGGGGGTGATGCCGGGAGTTTAGGCCCGCTTAGGTATATCACTTCTTCCACTGAATTTGATGCTTTGAAGCAAGGCAGTCATTCTGATGCAGCATTTGAATTCTGGAAGTCAGTAACCGGCAATCCTGACCGTGCCGCATTTCAGATGCAGCGATATACTAATCGTGTTGAACAGGCAAATTTATTGTTTAGCAGAGAACAGGCCGGCTGGTCGACAGATAAGGGAATGATTTACATTGTTTACGGGCCTCCGGCTTTCGTTTACGTAAATAATGATATTGAAGAGTGGACCTATGGCGAAGAATCAAACCCGAATTCGCTGCGGTTTTATTTTAGCAGGCAGAATGGTGGGCGGCAATCGGAGGATGGTAGGTTGGTGAGGATGCCTGAGTGCAAAAACAGCTGGTATCTTTTTGTTTCGAACTGGCGTAGGTAGCTTTGGCATAAAAAGAAATCAATTACATTTGCTGTTCTTTAATGCAAATTAATGATAACCGTAAAGGAAATATTGGAGCAGGGCTTTTTTGAGAAAGAGAATATCATTAGCCTTCTTAAATCAGAAGGAAGTGAGCGCACGCTGCTTTTTGAAAAAGCTGCTTCGGTGAAAGAGCATTTCATTGGTAATGTTGTGTATTTCAGGGGGCTAATCGAGTTTTGCAATAGCTGTAGTAAGGATTGTTTTTATTGTGGGATTCGCAAAAGCAACAAAAAAGTTACACGATACAACCTGTCAGACAACGAAATTCTTTCAGCAGCCCGGTTCGCTTTTGACCAGAATTATGGGTCGGTTGTATTGCAGGGAGGCGAGCTCGAAAGTGATGCGTTTACTGATAGAATCACCAGTCTGATTTCGAAGATCAGGGAACTCTCAGAGGGAAAACTCGGAATAACCCTATCAGTGGGAGAACAGGAGCCCGATGTGTACAAACAATGGTTTGATGCCGGCGCCCACCGGTATTTATTACGCATCGAATCATCCGACAGGGATCTGTATTATAAAATTCATCCTAATGATGCCGGCCATAATTATGAACGCCGTCTGCAATGTCTTTACGATTTGCGCGAAGCTGGTTTTCAGGTGGGTACCGGCGTAATGATTGGGCTTCCTTTTCAGGATTATAGCCATCTGGCTTCAGATATTCTGTTTATGAAACAATTTGATATCGACATGTGCGGCATGGGGCCTTACATCGAACATGCCGATACTCCATTGTGGGAATATCGTCATCTTTTAAAACCACTCAGTGATCGTTTCGATCTTTCGCTCAAAATGATCGCCATTCTGCGCATCCTGATGAAAGATATTAACATAGCTTCGGCTACAGCGCTGCAGGCAATTGATCCGATAGGTCGTGAAAAGGCGCTCAAAATCGGTGCCAATATTATTATGCCGAACATTACTCCGGGTACGTATCGTAACGATTACAAATTATATGAGAATAAACCTTGCACCGATGAAGAGGC
>Ga0172375_10000099_pt1 | contig 124777 bp, 167 predicted proteins | sample LakKiv1m_FD_114537 | JGI IMG/M metagenome (GOLD analysis project Ga0172375, IMG submission 114537) | Freshwater microbial communities from Kabuno Bay, South-Kivu, Congo - kab_092012_11.1m | ecosystem: Environmental > Aquatic > Freshwater > Lake | place: Democratic Republic of the Congo...
ATCTTTACATATTGGACAAGTAGGCTCGTGTAGTATATTTTGATTGTTTAGAGTAATTAATTGGGACATTATCCTTTCAATATCTGCTATATATATTTCTGCAGGTTGTGGATCTTCTTTTTTAGGCAGAATAGGTTCCATCTTATTTGTATCTGGATTTTCCATGCTTCTATTATACAGATTGTTTCTTGTTTTTGGAATCAACAAGAATTATGTCTTCTGCTATATCTTTGATTATGGAAGCTAATGTATAGGGACGAGCATCTATTAAAACAGCTAGGAAATTCTGTACTTTATCTTTGGGTATTGGGAAGCTCTTTTCTCGTGCGTATATTTCAAATGCTTTAATTACATCTTTAGCAGATTGACGATCATTAGATTTAATAATTAATTCGTTAATATTATTCAAAATGGCAAGTAATTTCAATGCCGTTGGAGAAGTTTGTTTAGGCATGTTAGGAGATCTTTTTAACAGAAATAATACTTTCGGATTCAATATCAGGAATATTTGAAACTAATTCTTCAGCTTTATCCCATGCTTCTTTTTCACTAAAGGCTCTAACAGTTCTACCTAAATCTAAAGAGCTTAGAATTTTACCCGTAGTGTCTTCAAATTGAAAAGCGTATTCGTCACCAGTTTTATCGTCTAATTCGGTATTATTTGTAGCTTCAGATGTTATTCCTTCTGCGGCTTCACGATTTAATCCGTCAATCATTAATAATTCTATACACTCAGATTCAATTAGTCCATCTTTTAGATAAGAAACAGCTAATTTTAGAAATTTTTCGTTTTCTAATTCGGCTTTTGCGGCTTGTTTTTTAAGACTGGTATAAAGACTTTCTACAAATGTTGCTCTTTGAAAATCTCTACCTGTTGCTTGTCTTATTGGACTCATATATTCCCTAACTTTATTAATTTATTTCAATTTATCTATTATATTCCCTTTATTTATTTTATTCTTTTGCGTAATATTCCCAAGCCCCACCTGGAGTATTGGCGGTATGATGTCCACCAAATTCGCTCTCAAAATATTTCTTCATTTCTTCTTTATCATGTACATCTTCAATTTTATCAATTGCTCTACGGAACACCATTGCCACTCTATAACTGGGATCGTCTGCGAGCGTCAAATATTCGTTCATTTTAAACCACAAATTTTTAGCAAAATCAGTAGTTAATTTAGGATCATATATCTCTTTCATTGAACTCTTCATCCATCCGGCCTTTTTACCTATAAATTGCCACTGACTTTTTGATAATGTTATTTTCATAATTAAGCCTTTTTATCTTTTATATCGTTGCAATGTGGGCACGAAGCAACACCCATATTGTGTAAATAACGGATATTATCTTCTTTTGTGATATATCCTTTGCCATTACACATTGAGCAATTTTCTATAGCATCTCTATATTCTGATGTGCCTAAATCTTTTATTCTATTATGAACAAGTTTTTCACCATGACATGCGGGACATTCTTTAGGATATATTTCTTCAGAAGCGACATTCTTTATCCAACCAGCTTTCTTGCCCATTTCTTCCCACTGACTTTTTGATAGCTTAAATTGCATATTATCTATCTTCGGTTTTCTGCTTCTAACATATCCATAAACTTTTTTAAGATCTAATTGGGCTTTTCTTAAAATCCCTGTTTTTTTCTCTAGTTCTTTAATGTAGTAAATCTCGTGATACTCTAACCACTTAATTGTTGATTGTATTTGACCTAAGACATCTTCAACAACAAAATCATTAGCATTTTGACCCTGTATAATCTTATTTTTTACCCATTTCTTCCCACTGTTTTTTAGACAATTTAATATGCATATAATAAACTCCTTTAACACCCATTATTTCCAATTAAAATAATTAATTTCCTTCAAGGCAATTACTATTAAAATATTGAATAATATGTATGTGAAAAAAAAGAAATTAGAATCTCCTGCTAAAATACGTAGAAGGCTATTTAAATTATGGAGCGAAAAAGTACGAGAAAGAGATAATAATTCTTGTATTTTCTGTGGCATCAAAGTTGGAACAATAAATGAAAATGATAAGAAAATACGTATTGAAGCACATCACCTATTAAGCCGTTCAATACATAATTCTCCATTAAAATTTGATATTAGAAATGGCATATCATTAGACAGCTTGCATCATAAATTTTCTCCAGAAGAAAGTTTTCATAAAGCCCCTATAATCATGTTGGACTGGTATAAAAACAAATATCCCGAAAATCACAAGTTTATTATTGATAATTACAAAATTCGTATAGATATAGATAATCGTGTAGTTTTATATGAAATAGAAAGATGTTTAAACAATAATGAACTACTAGATTTTAATAAACTCAAAGAAATAGAAAGTAATAATCCACGAAAAATTATAAAAGAAAATATAGTTAACACAATGATTGATGCAAAAATTGAAACAAAAAAAGAAGATAACGGTCTATTCTAATTTCAGGTTCGTCATTGCCACAATCATTTTATTTAATGGTTGCAAGTGTGTCGTTCCATATCTTACTTCTGCTTGGCACTTCAATATAAAATCATATAATATTAAATATTTATTCAACATCTTTTCTTTAATATTTTCTACGTTTTTATTCACAAATAGAACTTTATCATGTATAAAGTCTACCATTTGAGAAGCAATAAATTTCATAGGAATTCTCTCTGTTTTATTTTTATCACCTATTTTAAAGAAATTAAGTCCATATTCGTTTTTTATATATTGCTTAAAATCTTGTTCATTTTCCATCTTTTCAACAGTACTACTTTTGACAGAAAAAGATATGTCTTTTTGTGTCAAAACTCTTGATGGGAAACCCCCCATTTGCATTAGTTTATCAGGTATTTCGTTCCAATTTGCTCCATGATACCACATAGATACAACGGTTAATAACCAACGCGCTTTTCTAACAATTATTTCAGCAATAACATTAGGATGTATACCAGAATCAATAAAATTCTGCATTACCAGTACAGACTTACTATATGAGGCACTATCTAAAACATTTGATAATTCATATAAAACTGTAGATTTTGAAGTTTTCAGTATATTGCTATGTATAAACTCCATATCAATAACTTTGCATTTATGATAAGTTAATAGTTCAATAGTAGATGCCAATAATCCATAATCAAAACCCACGACGTTCAATAAGGTTAACGCAACTTCTTTATCAATGTTTACTTCTTTTTGCTTACACCTGTCTAATATAAAATCTATAGCAACACGAGTATTTTTTTCCGTTAATGACTCGCCCGTATATATTGTTTTAGAGCCATGTATTAAATTAATTTCTTCTAAAAACGAACCCCATGTTTTAGATATATTCTTTGTTTTATTATCTATCTTTATATGTTGCAAAGAGTCCCAAATAATAAAATGGACATCGCAATCATGATATCTACAGAAATCCAACAGTTCTTTTCTATCTTTTTTAGTATCTGATATATCTTTAATCAATAATATCTCATTGCTATTTTCTTGAAATAAATTAGAACCCAAAATAATTTCATCTATATTTATATCGTCCAAAGAATATGTTTTCCATGAATAATCTTTATATTTTTCTTTGGCTGAATTTATGCGTTCTTTACATAAAAAGTGATCACCGTAAATAAACGTCAGAGAAGGTAAGTCGTTCATACTATTCTTCTAAATATTTCTTGTTTTTAATAGTCAGTGTAAAATACATAAAATCCTTATCATTATCACCAGTTATTTTCACGCTTTTATCATTTGAAGGCACCGAAATATTAATAGTGTCTGATTGCAATACTTTTAATACATCGGAAAAATGAGTAACGCCCCAAACAGCCTTATAGTCTTTAATTAATTCCAACACATCTACTTTGGTTAATATTGGTTTATATTTACCATCCATTGCTACGGTTTTTAATAATAAACTGGAGTCTTCCTTCTTAAAAGTAAATAAAGCTGCTATTTTATTAACCATACTTGCAACCGATAGAGCCTTCTTTAAGCCTGATTTACTTATACTTACTAATTTGACATATTCGTATTTGTTTAATTCTAATACTTTAGGAAATTTATTTACTATTTCATCTTCAAAGTTATTAATACGAATAGTTAGACTAGCCTGATTAATGAATATCTTTTTAGCCTCTTTATTTATATAGAAAGATATTTTTTCCTTACTGTCCAAAATAGGAAGTATGTCCTTAATTATCTTACAAGGAATCAATAATTGAGATTCTATATTGGCGTCAGTTATCATGTCCATTTTATAAATAACACAACGATTACTATCGGTTGTTGAAAAATAGACATTATTCTCATAAGACTGTATGGAAATATTATCAAGTATGTGTTTTACATCAACGGGTAATGCCGCAAAGCTTATTTTATCATAGCCTAACTGAAGAGCGTTTGGTATTATATCAAATATTTTAGTTCCTAATTTATCATAAGGAATATGGGGAAATTGTTCAAAATCAAAACTGTCCAAATCCCACTTACTACCTGTTTTTGCAGAATCTTTTGCAACAAATTTAGCCAAAGCAATCTTCTTAACAGTTATTTTTTGAACTCTTTCTTCCACATCTGAAACGGGATCAATAAATTCAGGATGCTCTAACAGTTTTATTTCTATTGTAATGGTTGCATCCGTTCCCTGCGTTCTAAGCCATTGGAAAAATTCTTTAGCAGGTAATACACACGAACCCTTTTCCATTACATTAACAGAATTCTCAGGCGTTGCGGGTATAGAACAAATTGCCGACATCATAACAGAACTAGATTCAACAGAAATATCTTTATCAACACTTATTTTAATACAACTGGCAAGTAATCCAACATTATTATCAGAAAAATCAACTTCAGATAAAGCAGCTATACCGCCTTTTGATATTAAATCATGCAATACTTTTTGTTTAATAGAAAATTTCACGATTATATTATACAGCGAAATCGATCAGGTCATATTTCCTAACTAGAAACGATAATAATTCCTCTTTGTTTGCACTAATTATAAACCGTTTTTCTGTTTCATTAAAAATCGGCACAGAGAAAGAAGCTATATAATTTTTATGATAGCAATAATAGCCACAACCATTCTTAGCACTTGTTTTTTTCATATAATATTCCATAATTTCAGAATTTAATATTCTATTCAAGATTGATATATCTTCTTTTAAAAACACAGCATATCCATTATAAAACAAAGAATCGTCATCGTTATCTAATACAAAATTTGGTTTGGCGTTCAATGTTTTAATTAACAATTTCTTACCGGTAACATTTAATCCTTGTTCTCGCCCATAAGCATACCACACCTTGATTTTTTTACCCTTATCACGTAAACCTAGTTCGTTTTTAATAGCCAACAAATAATCATAAGCTCTAGGATATAGTGTTTTAAGTTCTTCTTCGTTTATTATCTTATTTTTTCCATTTTGATTATTATATGGGAATATTATTCTTTGTGTATTTTTTATAAGATCTTGTTCGTTATTAATATCCGCCACTTTAACTATTTTTTTAGTTATATCTTTCTCTATATAATACTGTTTTTTGTTATACTCTTTAATATAATAGCCATTTATCTCGTTACCATTCAAAATATATAAAGAGTCTTTCAATGTCATAATTCCAACACGTATCTTCGCCATCTTACTTAATGGTATGCCTATGTTTTCTATTTTCCTTATGTTGTATAAGTCATTATCACACAACATCTTCCACTTGCCATTATTAATATCCGTATTCTTTATTTTTTTAAAACTCATATTGCCATTTTTAAAGGAAAAAATATTGTCAATCAGTGCATAATCTATTTCTGGCTTATTACTTTTAGTCAACAATGTAATAGCAGTATAATTGGCGGTATCTTTAAACATCCTTATATGCTTAAAATCTATAATTTTATCAATATACCCATTATCATTTAGAAGTTTTCTCAATTGTTGACCAGATAATGAGGTGAAGTAATTATTTGGTGTAATATATCCCATTTTGCCTTTTGGATTTAACAAACTTAATCCCAATTCAAAAAAGGCATAATATAAGTTACAATTACCCTTTTCTAACGTCTTATATTTTTGTATCAGAACAGGTTTTAAATCTTTATCAAAATTCTGAATTTTAACATAAGGGGGATTGCCAATTATTCCATCAAAGCCATTATTATCAAACACATTTTTGAATTCATTTCTCCAGTCAAAAATCAAACTATTACAACATTTCAAATTAAACCCTATATTCTCGCTATCTTCATTGTTTTGTAACGCTAATAATGACAAAACAATCTTGGTATTTTCTATATTGTCATTTAGAATGTCTGCACCATAAATATTGTTTTCTATTGTATGTATTATGGACTTGTTGGCTATTTTTCTACATGCCGATATTAAAAAAGAACCCGAACCACATGAACAATCACAAATAGTAAAATTATTATTTTTCTCTATTACATAATCATTAATATAATCTATAATGAAATCAGGCGTATAAAAAACACCATTTACCTTTTTATTTTCCAATAACAATTCAAAGATATCAATAATGTTATTTAGATTTAAATGGTTATTGGACAACAATTCACTAATTTTTGCTTCGCATTCGGGATAATTATTAATATACCGTATTAAGATTTTATTTTTAGTAACAAATTTATTACTATTGATAAAAAAAGAAATAATTGAACTTTTTATTATGTCGTCAGAGTACAATAGTTTCAACAAAGATACAAGTTTCTTCATCGTAATATAAATAATGGTACGTCTTCCAGTTTATTAGTAATCTTAACTAAACAATAAGCCTTTTTACGTATTCTTAACAATGCATTATCTATACTCTTAGTTCCACAACGCTTTCTTACAGCCGCAGAAACATTTTTAGCTATTTCTTTATAAGATGAACTATTTAAATATTCTTTTAAGACTATTCTTTCAAAAGAAGATAATGCGTTATACAATGTGTTTTTAGTTACATTCATCGCCTCATCTCTTTCCATTATCTCATCAGCTACGGGGTTCGGATCTCCTATTATATTTGAATAAGTATTTCTATTCTCGTCGTTTTCATTATCTATGTCCATAGGTGTACTATCTAAAGAAACTGCCTGATTCATTGACTGATCCTTTTTTCTGGTACGAGAAGTATTTAAAAGAGTTATTAAATGTCTTCTTATGCACATCTTGGCAAAATTTAAAAAACTCATACCTTTATGTTTCTTAAAATTAGGTATAGCTTTAAATCTTAAAGAAATTAACGATTCCTGATAGATATCAGATGATTGATACCCTTTAATATACGGAAATTTCTTTAAAACAACACTAATCAGATATCCATGCATATAAAGATGAATTTTGTTAAATATATCCATGTTTCCAGGGTTTTTCTGCATTTTTTTAACTAAAGAATCAAGTTGTTTTTGAACTTGTTTTGGAGTTCCAATAATAGGATCTTTAACAACAGGAACCTTAAACAATATTTGCTCCATGTTACTTTTATTTTCTTTAGAATCTTTATTTTCTATTCTTGTTACAACGTCTTCGTCTGCCGTATCAAGTATTTCTGCCTCTATCTTTTTAACATAGTTTCTTTTAAGTTTTTGAACATCTGATTTATTTTCTTTTTTTGTTTTCTTAAATATCTTTTTTATTATTTTATTTTTATGTAAATATTTTCTTTTTTTATGTTTTATAATATGCTTCTTGCGCATCCACTTCTCCTTCGGGAAAAGGGCAACTTAAAATAATATAATTGTATCGCATATATTATGGTTCTCTTAGGGTCAATATACAATTAATTAAAGCTGCCTCCATAACCCATCTAATATTTAAATGATACTCTAATTTCTTTTCTATCTCCGAAAATATATCGCACATCTTCAAAAGTTGACTGCACTTCAAGTTTTCGCCAGCCTCTTTTAGAAGTTTAATTTCAAAATCAGGAAGATCAACAATATTGCCAAAAGAATTTTTCTTGGCTTTAATTATCATAATAGCCCTAAGCAATTCTGATATTTCATATAGTATTTCTTTAGGATCAACAGAAGATATAACCAAATCATTAATTCTATCTAAAACAACAGCAACATCTTGTTTAATTATAGCGCTTACAATTTCAAATAATATTGAACGATCTGCAAATCCAAAATATTTACTTATAAAACCAACATCAATGAGTTCATTGCCCTTTAACGTATACACCTGTTCTAATAAGGTTATCGCATTCCTTAAACTGCCCCTCGCAATTTTAGCTAATATATGAAGTGCAGTGTCTTCAATCCTTATCTTTTCTTTTTGTGCTATTATTTTAATACGACCAAAAATATCTATAGATTGTATCTTTTTAAAATTAAATCGTTGACATCTATCAGATATCGTAGGAAGCATTTTGTTTATGTTCGTAGTACAAAGTATAAAAACAACATGTTCTGGAGGCTCTTCTAAATCTTTTAATAATGCAGAAAAGGCTTCGGAACTTAGTTGGTGACATTCATCTATCAAATAAACCTTCTTTTTTAATTCTTGAGGTGTCCATTTTGAAGCACTCAATATTTCCTTAATGTTATCTATGCCTCTTTCGGTAGCGGCATTTAATTCTAAAAAATCAACCGAAGAATCAGACATAATTGATATACACGCACGACATTTCCCACATATTTTTCCATCTTTGGGATTTTCACAATTAATAAGAGCGGCGATAATTCTACCTATTGTGGTCTTTCCAGAACCATGCATCCCACTTAATAAATAAGCATTAGAAAAACGATTATTAATAGATGCTTGTTTAAATGTATCGGTAATAAATGGCTGTCCTACAACATCTTCTAATTGAACAGGTCTATATTTGGTTGCAAAAGACATGCAAAATACTTCTATTTGAATAATACATTATTAATTATACAGTGTTAATTATTATTTTTTACGTTTTATAAGTATTTTTTTAATTATTTCTTCAAAATCAGATAAATTACCACTATTTAATATCAGATTTTTACCTTGTTCCTGTTCATTTTTGGTTATTTTGAACACATTTATGGCGGTATTTTTAAGTTCCTCTTCTGTTGCATTATCTATTACTACATTTTCTTTATCATCGGGCACAGTAATTAAAGTTAAATTAAGCCAATATGTTTTACAAAATTTATTACCTTTTTGCCTTATTATTTCTATACTCTCTTTAATATTATTTTCATTTAGACTGTTAGGTGATAGTTTTTTAGCAAATTCAATTATCTTTTCATGCAAATCAACTTTATAAAAACCATGTTTAACCAGTATGTTACAGGCAGTTGTTTTTCCACAACCGGACTCACCAACAAAAGCAATAACATTTTTTACTGTTTTCTTTTTATTTGTCTTTTTCATTGACATTAGCTTCCAAATGCCTTGTCAACTCCAACAAAAGGAATAGTGGTTTTAATAATACCAACTGCAGCAGGTAATGATAAAGGCTTAGTCATACAATAAATCGTTGTAGAAAAAACATAAGCGTTTAAGTCAATAGTGGAAAGGTCATCAGATGCACTTATAAACTCCTTACCTTCTTTATTATATACAACAATATTGCCAGTAACTTCTTGCATTCCCAATCTTAAATCAGATGGTAAAAAGGGCGAATATTCACTTTCATTATTCGCAGTATAAATTGATGTTACATTATTATTAGCAGAAAATTCAAACGAAAACACATCTCCGCTTCCAAAAATACTAGAACTAACAGATATTTTGTCCCACGTTATAAGTTTATGAGCCGTTTCATAACCAGGACTTCCTTCATTTGTATCTTCTTCTCCTAATGCATAAAATGAAGTTTGTATATGTGCAATATCTCCTGCGGTTACATTGAAAGAATAATTATCCAATCTACAATCATAAAAAGTTCTAGTTATATTCTCACAGTCATAATGAACAACAATTTTATCAATATACTCTCCCGTTTTAATATAGCTAAATAGAGATTCTGTTTCTTCTTGCAAAGGAAAAGACAGACTTCCTCCAATTTTTGCAACAGACGGTCTACCTATTCTTTTTTGCGTTTGAATTACACCGACATTTTCACCCTTTGTTGAAGAATCACTAGGAACAGTATCGTTTAAACCAATTACATGATCATAGAAAACATAGTCTTGCTCAACGTTAATATTAATATCGCTACATCTGATAATATTACCGTCTACTTCAGCTACACCAATATATCCAGGAACAATCGCCATGTTTTACTTTTCTTCGCATGATTCGGTGAATTTACATCTTGGATAATTTGAACAACCTAAGAATTTATTACCGTCTTTACTTATTCTTTCCAACAATTCACCTTTTTTACCTGCTTTTTCACAATTTGGACATGACTTTCCTGTTTTTTTTGCCTTTACTTTCTGAAATACTTCAAAACTGCCATCTTCATTCTGTTTATAAATAGTTTTACATTCAGGATATTTATTACAGGTATAAAAAGAGCCAAATCTGCCAACTTTTTTAATAATATCGCCCTCTTTACAAACTATGCATTTTTCACCCGTTTTATCCTCTTTTTTACCATCTTTGTTTGAATCAATTTTCTTAATTTCTTCCATCATTTTGTTATAGGTAGCTTCTACAACCTGCAAATATTTCTTTTCACCTTTAGCTATTAAGTCTAAATCATCTTCCAAAGCAGATGTAAACTTAATATCCATAAAAAAGTCTTTAAAATGAGGTTCTAGATAATCGTATACCTTCATACCCAATTCAGTAGCTTGCAAGGCTCCTTTAGATTTCTTTACAATTTCCACATATGCTTTAGCTTGAATGTTGGACATAATACCAGCATAAGTAGAGGGTCTTCCAACACCTTCAGCTTCCATTTTTTTAATAAGACTACCTTCATTATATCTTGAAGGTGGCTGTGTGGTGTGTTTTGTTTTCTTAATTTCTTTTAATGTCAAATTTTCTTTTTCTTTTGCTACCGGTAATATTTCTTCTTTAGTCTTAGAATAATCATAGACTTTATACCACCCATCAAATCTAACCGTCTGTCCCTTGGCTATCAAGGCATGATCGGTGTTTGTTTTGATATTATATGTAACAGTATCAACGATCATTGGGTTCATCTGACATGCAATAAAACGGTCTCTAATTAAATTATATAGCTTTTTATCGTCTGTTCCAGCTACAGATTCTCCATCATCGGCCACATGTGTTGGACGAATACATTCATGTGCTTCTTGTGCTGCCGCCTTAGATGAACGAGTATAAATATTTGCGACTTTAGGCAAATAATCGTCTCCACAAGATTTTTTAATAAACCCCCTAACTTCATCTAATGCCTCTTTAGCGATTGCAAACGAATCAGAACGAATATACGTAACAACTCCTTGCTCATACAAACCCTGAGCAATCTTAGATGTTTTAGCAGCACTCCACCCAAATAAAGAAGAACAAGTCGTTTGTAATGAGGAGGTAATAAATGGTGGATTTGCCTCTACTTTGCGTTCTTTCTTTTCAATAGAATCTAAAACATATTTAGCACTCTTAAGTCTTTCCAAATCATTATCGGCTATTTTTTCTTCCAGATACTTGTTTTCTTTATCTTTGGTTATTACTTTTGCCCAGAACTCTCCATTTTCTGCATTCAAAAGAGCTTCTACAAACCAATAATCTTGTGGTTTGAATGCTTGAATTTCTTTTTCTTTCATACATACTAATTTAAGAGCAATAGACTGAACTCTTCCGGCAGACGTTCCTTTACTAACACCAAACCATAATACCGGAGAAACCTTATAGCCTATTAATCTGTCTAATACCTGTCTTGCTTTTTGAGCACTTACCAAATCACCATCTATATCTCTAGTTTTTTTCAATGCTTCTAAAACTGCATTTTTTGTTATTTCGTTAAACGTTACTCTCTTACATTTTTGTTGAGATGACTTATCTAAAACATTAAAAATATGATAAGATATAGCTTCGCCTTCTCTATCCATATCTGTAGCTAAGAATATTTTTTCTGCTTCTTGCGCCACCTTCTTTATCTTTGCCACGTTTTCTTTTTTATCTTCAATAATCTCGTATTTTGGTTCAAACTGATTTTTTATGTCAATATTTATCCCCTTTTTAGGAATTTCATTTATGTGCCCAACAGATGCCATAACATTAAAATCAGATCCTAAAAACGATTTCAGTTTCCCACACTTATTAGGTGACTCTACTATAAATAGATTCATATTGTCCTTTTTCTTATAAAACACTTCTAACAATAATATTATACAAGGAATTACAAATAAATATTTTGAAAAATAACAATGGTTCTATTTATATGAGGCGGTTTATGGAAAACACACAAGTTCTGTTGATAGACAATAGTAAGGATAATATACAACTATTTCAAAACATAATATGCAAAAACATAGGTATTTCGGCTCTAAATGCAAGTGAATTTAATCAAACAAAAGACATTATTAATTCCAACGATATATGCCTTATTATATCCAATATTAATTGTCTTTCTATTGATGATAGTAAGAGTTTAGCGCGTTTATTAAAAATAAATGACGATCTACTTCCTTTAATAATGATAATTAACGATATGCAAATTATAAAGGAATATTGTTGTAAAGAAAAAATAATAGATTTTGTTACTTTCCCTTCAACCGAAAATGAACAATTAATATTCTCTCATAGGTTATCAATTTATATCGAATCATATAACACCAAAAAACTATTACAAAAAGAAATGAATAGAAGAGAAAAATTGGAAGCCAAATACAAAAATTTAATAGAATTTACCAACACCGGATATATGATATTAGATAAAAACTTTAAAATATTAGAAATAAATGAAAATATAGAAAAGATACTTGGATTTAATAGAGATGATATTATCGGTTCAAATCCACGTTCTTTTATATCCTCTAAATATATCACAGATTTCGATAATAGTATGGACCTGTTATTATCTGGCACTATTATAAATGATTTAGAGTTAAGTATTAATTCTCCTAATAAAACATCTCATATATCTTTAAACGCTTCTCTAATGATTAATGGAGAAAACAGGATTTTGTGTTTGGTTCGTGATATCGCAAATAGGAAAATAAATGAAGAAAACAGATATATTGCCAAACAGAAACAAAAAGATGAATTTTTACAGAATATTAAGGAAATAAGAGAGTCGTTAAAGAAAGATTTATTTAAAATAGCGGCGTTGTGAGGTATTTATGGCCATACCTGAAATTCAAATTAATACCCCTGTATATCAAATAAATCTTACTCTATTATTATCTATTATAACTGTTTCTTTAGCGGCTATGGGAACATTAGTAAAAATATTTGGTGGTAAAAAAGACGATGAAGATGAGAAAAAAGCTGCAGTTGCTGACCAGAAACAATCAATACAAAGAATAGAAGATGATAGTAAAGAATCTAAAAAGAAATTTGAAGAACTAAAGGATCTTACAAGCAAAATCAAACAAGAAGTGGCAGTATTAAATAATGACACAACGCACCTTAATAAAACTGTAGAGGAAATGAAAGAAACAAATAAGGCAATGGCAGAAAAAATGGAGAAACTATTACAAAAATTAATGGATTGGATGTCTAATTGGAATTAGTTAAAATATAAAAGGAGATAATAAAATGGCTAAATCTTTACCAAAATACTTATGTGGAGGAGTTTCTGCTGGTGAATGGCCAAAAATGAGTCCTAAATCATTTGCAAGAGCATTATATTTATCACGTTGTAATAATATCGTTCTTGAAGCAATGGCACCAGCTTATGATCCTAATGGGTATAATAATAAAACAGTACCCGAAGTGTATGCCGCATTTAAAAAATTTGTCAATCCCATTTTAGATTTAGATTTATGGGTTACTATACATCTTGCCAATGGTGGAGATGAAATGATTACCCATTTTGGCGCAGAAAACATTGCTAATAATTTTGTAGCACCACTAATAAAAGATTATGGTGTAAATAGTCGTATTATTATATGCCCTATAGCAGAAAGTCACGGCGAACCTAATGAAAACTTTTTAGTTCAATATTGTATGAATAATTGGGGTGCTAAAGGTGGATATCTAATATATAATGGAGATGGTCGTCCTCATAATTTGCCTCCTGGTTATACCTTATTAGATTATCATACCCAAGATGCTAACGATCATGGTCCACAAATAGGGAAAATGTCGTTAGTTGATACAGATAATGGACCAATAATAGGATATTTAAGATATGGCGCTCCTGCTGGTAAATATTGGAATCCGGATAGAGTGGCAAGTTTTAGCACTGAAAATAAAATAGTTGGTAATGGAACAAGTTTGTATGCCTTCCAAACAACTTCAAATAATGGTTATGCCATGGATATAATAGGTAATATTTATAATGTGCGTAAAAAGCCTAATTTCTTTGATAAATTAATAATGGAAATAAAATTGATGAAATATTAGAACTATTTTCCACAGCAGTTTTTATATTTAACTGGTTTACCATCAGATTTCTTTTTACCACAAGGACAAGGTTCATTTCTGCCTATTTTTTTATTTTTTATAACAGGCTTTTCTTTAACAACCACGTCATATAACGTTAATCCCTTTTGATGTTCTATTTCGTGTTGTACCGCTATTGCTAATATGGCGTCATGATTCTCTTCACGATTAAATGAAAAGTAATAGTACTGTTCTTCTTCCCTAAATTGACCATTATCTATAATATTATTTTTAATAATATACGAGGCATAGCGTTTTGTATAAAACGATAAATATGGCAAACTCAAACAACCTTCATTGGGAAATACAAACTCATCAAGTTTTTCTACTTCAACAGGATTAATAAGATAAGTAAAACTATTATTAACCTTGATTATAGATACTTGCTTGGGTATGCCTATTTGAATTGCCGACAGTCCGATACCATGAGGATGTTTGATTAGTTCTTCGGTTAACTTAGTAATTATTTCTTGTGCCTCTTCTACACTGATTACTGGAGTAGATACTTCTTTCAGTTTTGCAATATCAGTTATAATCATAATAGTCCTCTCATGTGCATAATACGATTATAGCTACAAACAAAAAAAGAGTATAATAATCAATACAAAAAATAATTATAGAAATTAATCTTCTGGATCTGGATCAAATTTACGTTTTGGAGTCTTTGGCTTGTCCTTTTCGTCATCTTCTTCGTCCTTTTCTTCTTCTTTATCATCTTCTTTTTCGTCTAATCCTGGTCTTAATTTCAAATCAAAGTCAACCTTGTCATTAATTAAATCAGGTAGTTTTTCAGAATTAAACCAATTAACACCTAAAGAAGAAATCAAAATACAGAAATCTTCTAGATCATGATTAAGAACCTTGTCGTTTTCATGATATACGTGTAGAAGTTCATGGAATATAACTGCTTGTTTTTGTTTATTATTCCACGCATTCCAATCAGACCAATATAAAGAAATAACATAACGAGTATTGATGTTATTCTCTTTTAATAGCGCCTTTTCACATCCATGTATAGGCTTTATTCTGGCTAATGCATGGTCTTTCTTACCACGCTTCTTATTTTCAACACCCAATACCGCTACAATTTTAGGATCTACTTGCCACATAACCTCTTTATATTTTTCACAAAGCTTCTTAACAATATCTTCTGCTTCTGTAACGTGACTATATACTTTTTCTGTTGCCATTTAATTTCTCCTTTTGTTCTAATTATACACAACGCAAAACAACATTATCAATAAAAGTTTGAGCTTCGTAAACAATATCTCTAACCATTTCGTCATCATAAGGTTCAACATAATGGCATTTTTTATTCAGCATATTTTTTACATGCCTGAACTGCTGCAAAACCCATTTATCTTCTTTGCGCAATATATTTTTAAACGAACTAACATGACGAAAAAATGGAGGATAAAGCGTGGTTCTTATTTCATATAAAAGATTTAATTTTCGTATTAAGGATATTGACTCCAATACTTTTGATAGTCCATCTTTGCCAGCACCAATACTCTCATAATCTTCAACATGAGTAGATTTCAAATCAATACACACATATTGTATTTCTTCAAGTAATTTTCGCAACATATCTGGCTTTGTACCATTTGTTGATATATAAACCTTGTACTTTCTTTGTTTTAATTGCCTTATAAAATCTATAAGCTTATTTATATCAGAACAGGTAGGTTCTCCGCCACTTATACCAAACCATTCTTCATCAACAGAAAAACGAATTTTATCCAATATTTGTTTTTCGCTAATTTCAATATTGTCTTTTTTATTTACTAGTTCAGCATTCATACAATAGGGACAATGCAAGTTACAATTTTCCAAAAAAACAACAGGGGCAAAATTATCAGGTCCGCCATCACTTGAATGATTAAAAGAAACTATTTTGAAACCACTCATTTAACCGACTTAATAGCTTTTAATACGTCTTCTTCGGTAAAATTCAATCCCTTAAAAACATTATTTTTATTATCAATCATAAAACCAGGAACGTCGTCTATATCATTATTGGTAGCAATCATTATAGCAGCTTTATTTTCTTCTTCATTTTTATTACCATCAAACATAAAGAAATTAATATTGCATTTTCTGTTAGATTTTGCTATTGCTTTATTTAGAATAGTTAAAGCCTCTGCACAAATAGGACAATCAGGAGACTTAATAAAGTATATCTCAACTGGTTTATTTTGTTTCATATTTTAATGGGTATTTATCTTTAATTTTACCATCTAATTCAGGATCAAATGCAATGTTAATAAATTTATTTTTTCCCACATAAACAAATTTTAATATATCAACATATTTTTCCATTTCCTTTTCTATATCTTCTTCTTTTCTATCGCCAAATGAACCTATTGCATCTCTATGCACCTGGCTTTTAAATCTACCCTTTTCACATTCTAATAACATCAGAACACATTTGGCTTCTTTAACGTAAAATGCATTAATAAGTTTAGCTTTAATCTTATTGACTTCGGACATTATTAAACCTTTTATGTGATTATATTTTTAAAAACGAAATCCATCTCTGACTTTGATAATGTTCGCTGTATATATTTAAATTTGGATTTTAAAATCTTAGTAACATATTCGCTTTTAAAAATAATATTAATAAAATAATCTATTCGTTCCTTACGACTAGTGACAAAACTACTAACCTCAATATACTCGTCCGTTTTAGGAAAATAAAAATCATACCTTCTTTTACCAATCACATGTAAATATTCTGGATGAACGGACGCATATTCCCTGTTGTACAAAAAATCCAATCCGTTCTTATATCCTTCCGATATAAACTTCAAATAATAATATGCCTCAATTAAAGAGCCACATTTTGTTCCATCGTTTAAAACAATTCCATTACAAACATAACAACGCGGATTTTTACTAGTTCGGTCAACGATAGCACATTGCCACTCATGACCACTTCTACATCTCCACCATACTTTTCTTTTATCGCTTGGAAAAACATCTTGGGGTCTAAAATTATTTTTTTCAAAATCCCATTCCTGAGAAATAGCGGGATACTTGGTAGCCAAACAATTATCATTGCAATTTTTTTTTGGTATTCTTGAGCAATAAGGACAACCGTTACCGCTTGATCTACTACCTATAACCGCCTTCCATTCATGCCCCTTTTTACACACCCACCAAGCGATCTTATTACTATGCAATGTTACATTGTATGGGGTTGTGCCTTCATTCTTTGTAGGATGCCATTCTTTTGCCAAAACAGGATTTAATGTCGCCAAACAATTACCACTATAAACTTTTTGATTAGCACAAAATGGACAATTACTACCACCTATAGACCTATTAAGAGGAGCGGACTCCCATTCATGTTTGTTTTTACATAACCACCATACCTTTTTTCCACTTCCATAGGAAACATCAGATGGTAAAAGGTCTCCATTTTTATCATAGTTCCATTCCTTAACCAAATTGGGAAAACTAAAAGATAAACAGTTTTCGGCAGTTAGTTTATGAGATCCCATTTATGCTCCTATTTATGCTCCTATTTATGCTCCTATTTATGTCAATTATTTTTATCTCTTATCAACATCCAGTCTAAATTCTGCTATTTTTTTATCCAAATCACCTATATTGATCTGTTTAACAAATACCTCTTTACATGTCTTCAATAATGCCTCAATAGCTTCTGAATTAGATGCCAATATTATAGTTGTTAATTTAGTAAGCCAAGATTCACCCAATACTTTAAATAAAATCCAGTCATGTAGCGTTCTATAATTTTCTCTGTTTTTAATTTGAATCTTGGTAAACTCGTCAGTACTTTCATCTATTTTATCTAGTTTATCAAAAACCACATTGATTTCTGATTCAGTGAGTGCTTTTCCATTATTGCGCTTAACATTAGGACATTGAGCACATAATGGAATATCTTCGCGCTTAATTAATCCCTTATAAATCTTTTCAAATTTATCTACACGAGCATTATAAACATCTGATGGCCATAATCCATATAAGCGACAATTTAAACAGCGCGATTCGTAGTACTGGCAAGCTTTTTTATTTTCATCTAACAACATACAGGGCTTAACTAACGCTTTAAACTTAAACTTCTCAAAATCATAATAAAAGAAATATTCTAAGCTCTTCAAAATCAAATCTAATTTTTGCTGGTGGGTAGAATTATCCCATATATCTATAAGAACATTCAAAAACTCACAATAATTCATTTGAGGACAGCCAACTTTACAACAAGTTAAAGTATGCCCACAAGTAGTATCTAATTCTGCTTCGCCATATATTTGATTTAATTTATCTTTTAAAGATATTGTTTTAGTTTTCATATTAATGATTATACAAAAGATTTAACCTTACTTAATCCAAATATTCCACCACTTTTTTCTATTGTTATTATATGCGGTAATAACTCATTAATTATATCCCTATGAGAAATAACAACCACCCTGCTAAATTTATCTTGTAATTTTGTTAATAATCTAAATACTCCATTAGTACGCGAAGGGTCCAAAGAAGCGAAGAGTTCGTCCATACAGATCATCTCAGGCTTTATAGCACAACGAGAAAATGATAATAGTGCTAGTCCTATATTCGTAGCAAGACGCACAATTGTTTGTTCACCGCCACTTAACATCTCATAACTATCTGCTGTACCGCCACTTATAGATATGTCGATTTTAGACTTGTCATTTATACTACAACTCAAATTCATTTCTCCATCACTAAGAACATTTAAAAACTCTTTAATATAGCCGTTCAATAAAGGAAGGTATTTATTTACAATTCGTGTCTGTATGCCATCTAACCCCAATATCTCTTCTATTTTTATTAGACGATTAAACCTACCAATCTTTTCTTCAGATTCTTTTTGTATTGTTTTTAGTTGTTCATTCAATTTCTTCATGTTTTCAATTTCATTAATAATAGAACCAATATCAGAATTACATTGACTAATTTCATACTCGTTAGATTCTATTGCCCTACGTTTTTCATTTAATACCGCATTGAGTTTTTCAGTATTAGATTTCAACAAATTATATCTGTTTCTCAACTCTTCAAATCTCTTTTCAGCCTCTTTCGTAGACTCCTTAAACTTACCATCTATTTCTTTTATATTCAGGTTTGCTTCGTTTATTTTTGCACAAAGAGTTTCAACTTCTTTATTTAACACAACACAATCACTCTCTAATTCAACAACTGCTTTTTTCTTCAGATCAATTAGCTCTTTATCCTTTTCAAAAACAGTGGTGGCATTTTTAGCATTACCTGATTTTAGAACCCATTCTTCTATCTTTTTTAATTTGCTCCTCAAATCCTCAATAGACTTATCATAATTTTTATTTTCGACATCTAAAGAGTTGAATTTTAATTGAGATTCTTCTTTTTGTTTTGTATAGGATTGTATTTCGTTTTCTATGTGTTGCTTAGTTACCTTGCTTTTACACTTATCGCATTTAAATTCATTACTATCACTATTTAATTGTATTTGTGACTCTAATGACTCTATTTCTTTTTTACACCTGTTAATATTGCCAGTTTCTGACCCGATATTTTCAGAGTTTTTATTCTTTTTTTGAATTATATCATTTAACTCAGTCTCAAATTGCTCTTTATAGCCCATTGCCCTTGTAGCTTTAGAAATAATATCTTTATTTTCCTCTATATTGAACGAACCTACACTCTTCTCCTTTTCAATTATAAAAGCCTTTTGAGAGGTAATATTATTATTTAAGCTGTTCAACTTATTTCTTTTCTCAAATTGACTATTATTGCTCTCTTTTAATATGTTTTCCCATACTACAGCCTGATTCTTTTTAACGCTCTCTTTTTCCGTCATTTCTGCTTTTAATTTTCGTCCTTCTTCTTCTATCAACTTCAATTCTTTAATATCGTCGTTATTCTCTAATTTAGATATTTCTTGTCTTATTGCATTTAAATCAGAATTAAGTTTAGATATTTTTGTTTTATTCTGAGAAATTGTATTATTAAGTTCTTCAACAGTTTTCTTTTTTGACAACTCGTTCTGTAAAAGTTCTATGTTGTTGTTCGTTTTAGTTACTTCTTTTTCCAAATCGTTTTTTATATCTCTCGTTTTTTGTAAACAACCAGAAATGACCTCTTCCATTCTAAGTAGGTTTACGATCATTTCTTTGCGTACTTTATCGGTTCCAGTTAAAAATCTGCCAGCATCATTTTGTCCAAACATGATAGAATTGACAAATATCTCATAATCATTAAATAATATGTCCGAAATAGATTTTTTAGTATCCTTGGTTCTATGTCCCGAAAGACTTTCCTTATCACTCAGGCACTCAAATTCTAAAAATGGTTCACTGGTTTTATGATTTTTAGAAAAGTGACGACCTCTTTTAACCCGATATAATTTTTCTCTTTCTTCAAAAAACAATTCCACATACGATTCACGAACATGGTCGGGTATTTTTCCATTAAACCTAGTAACTACAGACAGTCCAGCAATATTTGTTTTTTCCATTAAATTTCTACGTATTATTTGATCATATAATGCATAACATATAGCCTCAAAAATAGTACTTTTACCAGAACCATTAGATCTATTCAAATCACCATTCTGCATTCCACAAATACCAATTATTTCATTAATATTTCTAGCTTTTATTTCTTTTATTTTGGCAACCGGATCTTTTATTAATCCATCATAAACTTGATCCATTGTTGTTTTATTTTCAGATAATGCAGACATTTCTTCTGGAGAACAATCAAAGACTATGGTGTTGTTTTCTTCTCCAAAACGAAGAAAATTATAAAGCTTTATTGCGTAAGCTTGCATTATATTTGTGCGCCCAAATCTATATATTCTTTAACATCTCCGTTAGAGGCAATTTTAGTATCTTCGTAATCACCGACTAGTCTTCTATAAAGTTCTAATTGTACACATTGCAAAGCACCTATAATGTCATTTATTTTTGAATATCTAATATCGTTTTTCATAGATGCCAAAACAATACGAGTTATAATATAATTTAATAATCCGCCTCTTTGTGTTTCCAAAGTATCTATATTGATTAATTTGGAAATAACTTGATTTATCGCATCGTCTAATATTTCTCTCTCTCTTTCGGCTATATAGGGCATGTTAACCTTCCATTTCTATTTTAACGCTATCCCAAATCTCATCTACAATTTTACCCATCTTTTCAGACTCTTCTGGAGTTTCTTTTTCTTTAATTACCTCTTTAACAATACTGATTACATCTATATCTTCAAAATGCCCCTTGCTTAAAATCTCTTTTTCAAGTTCTGTTGCTTTTTGTTCCAGTTCGTCGTCTGTTACTTTTTTTACATCATACAGATAAATAGGATGCAACTTGGACGTTATATCTTTTACTAATTCATCATAACCAGATACGTATTCCAATTTCTCATTATTATTTCCAACGAAGTATATTTTAACAATCGCATCTTTATATTTGTTGGCATCCACTTCAGATAACTGTTGTTTTATTTTCTCCATTGTGCCTTTAACTTCAAGCATAGGACGACAGTTTGTATATTTAATAAAGGTACACTTACCCATTTCCTTATTAACTTGTGCATCGGAGTCATAAACTATAAAACCCTTATCATGATCTTTTTCTGTTATGTCGGTTCTTTCAATACTGCCCGAATACATAGAAATACATTTTTTTGTCGGTAACACTTGAAACTTATGATAGTCTCCAAGAAAAACATATTCTGCACCAATAGAATCTAAATCATCCATGGTTATTGTGTTTTCGCCTCTACCCAGTATGTCTTTTTGAGTAGAAATATCCAAATTACTTAGTTCTTCATTATCTTCAGTATAAGTGTTTATTTTTGCACCCTGAACTCCAAAATGCCCAAAGAATATTTTAGGTAAATCGTTTTCTTTTTTAGATTGCTCTACGAAACTATGAAACTCGTCTCTTATTTTAACTTTTTGTCTTTCTACGTCCAAAGAATAAGGAAATAATAATAAACGAAAACCCTTAAATTTATGGGTGCAAGGTGTATCAACCACTTTAACATACTTTAAATCTAATGCTTTTAATGGCTGTAAAGGGAAGTGATTTTTACAAATATCATGATTGCCTACGAGTATAATAACGGGAATATTGGCTCTATTTAATGATTCTAACCATGAATTCAAAAACGCTCTAATAGTATTACTTGGATTATCGGTATCATATGTGTCGCCATTTAGAACCATTAAATCAGGTTTTATAGTATTAATACATTCGTTACACATAAAACTGAAACTGTTCATAAAGTCTAAATTTCTAAAAGGAACGCCATTTACCATAGCGGATTTATAATTAGACTTGTTTAAATGACAATCAGCTATAACGGCAACCTTCATTGTGCTTGTCCAATTTGTTTTGATATTCTATTAAGAGACCATCTATTGTTTTATAAGCTTTTTGTATGAGCGCACGAACTACTCCTTGAGGATCTTTAAATTCCACATTAACTCTTGGGTCTATCGCTGCGGTAACAATATTCAATTGCGCCAAAGCATCACATAGTTTTGAATATTCCTCTTTTTTCATCATGCGCCTTCATTTTGCCATTCTGCAATCATTCTGGCAAAAGATTTACCCTGAACATATTCTACATTCTCTATGACTTTAATGGGTTTTCTAAATGCAAATGCTATTCCTAAATCAAAATGAGATCCTTGACTTTCAGGATTATAAAATATATGAATTTCATCTGCCCATTCTATTGCTGCCCTATTTTGCTTACAAATTTCTATTCCCCTGCCATCTTGTTTAGTATCTCTATGTGGTAAATGAACTTCGTGCCCATCATTTTCTAATTTTGCAACATATTCTTCAAGGTTTTTTTTATAATCTTCTGTTGCTTTTCTAACCGTACATGTTATATATATTTTCATAGTCATATTATACAGATTGCAAAACAAATCCCGCTTTGATTGCAACAGCCCTAATATCATCCTTAAATTGTTGTTTTATTAATTTGCCTTCTTCCATATATTCTTTTCTAAGCACATAAGATGGGTGCAATGTGGGCATACAATCAATGCCATTAAATTTAAACCACTGCCCTCTTAGTTTTGTAATACCTGTTAGATTAAGAAGATATTTGGTTGGAGTGGCACCAATTAACAAAATATATTTTGGTTTTAACAGTTCTATTTCCGTATATAGCCATTTTTCACAACACGATCTAACTAATTGTTCGTCTGTTGGAAATTTATTATCTAATGGACGACAAGGAATGGTGTTGGTAATAATTGAGTTATTTTTTCTGAAACCAAATTCGTTCAAAGTAGCTCTAAGTAATTTACCTGCTTTACCTACGAACGGTTTACCAATATCGACTTCTGAACTTCCAGCCGCCTCGCCTACTACCATAACCGTTGGATTTGTCGTATTGCCATCACTTAAAACAACCTTATTATAACATTTTCCTATTTCACAACCTCTACATTGAGATTTTGCATTATTAAAATCATTATAATTAGTGAATTTTAACATATTAAATATAAAAGGCGTTCTAATTTATCATTAGAACGCCTTTTATTAAGAATTAATTATAATTCGTTAGTATAGGCATAGAACCCAATTCCAGTTCTTTCCTGCCCACCTATATTAGCTGTAATGAATGTAGGGAAACAATATAGATCTGGTCCACGAGTAGCAGTAATACCACGAGCAATTGCAAGAGCCTTAGAAGCCTTACCAATTGTCGCATGTCCAAAACAGCGCACAAACACCTCTTTATTTTCTTCCAATGAGTGTGCAATTGCTCCAGCTAATTTCCTAACCTTATTACGCCTTTCTTCTGGATCAATATCTTTCTTGTCAGCAACCACTTTTAATATACTCTTACACTTATTAGGATCTACGTCCATAATCTTTTCAGATACAAACGTAATAAAACGAATACCAGTTAGCTCGTTATCGTTAATTTTTGTAGTAATAAAAGCTGGAGAACAAGACAGTTGAAGTTTCTGTACCTCAACATACTTTTTAGCAATAGCAATAGCCTTAGCACCCTTAGAAATTGCAGGATTGCCAAAACAACGAATACTTACTTCGCCATTAGACCTTAAAGAATGGCTGATTGCACCCGCTAACTTTTTAACCCTTCTTTTCTTTTCTTCGGGATCAATATCGGGTTCGTCTGCTTTAACCTTTAAATTAGCAGCACCGCCCTCTTGAGTAGCTGGCAGCTGACCACTTTCTTTAACGGGAGACTTGGGCGCATCAACAACCTTCGTATCTTCACCCTCATCTTCTTTTAAATTACCAATATTATCATTTTCTTCTTCCGTTACTTCTACTTTTTCTACAGGTTTAATTTCTGTTTTAACTTCGGGCTTAACTTCTACCTTAGCTTCAGTTTTAACCTCTGTTTTTACTTCTGCTACTACTTCCGTTTTAACTACATTTTCCTTAGTTTCATTTGTACTCTGATCATTTGATTCGCTCATTTTATACTCCCTTTATTTGTTTGTATTTATTAACCTATTAACATTGGTTTATATATTATACACTACAAAATTAAACATTAATCTCATTTATATTATCTTCTATGCCTAAACAATATAAATACCTTAATTTTTCATTCCTTATTTTTCTAATATTCTTTAAAATATAATCCGTTTCCGATGTTTTTAAAAGCTCTATAACATAGGTGAGTTTATTATTAGAAATATTACAGTCTATTAAATCAAATTCATTACCCTCTATATTTGCAATAATACTCATGATACTTGGTATATTGTGTTTAATACTTTCTATCTCTTTATCACTCAAACCAACACTACCACGTCTTGTCTTTAAATCCCTAATTATACTTGATACACTATGCCCTTCGCTGATTTTAGTAAAGAAACTTTTCATAATAGTGTCATCATCAGATAATACATTCACAGTTTCCTCTAACAGCATTTTATCAACAGGATTAAAGTGTCCAATCATACAATCGTCGGCAACTATCTTCTTCAAATCGGCATTATCTTCGTTTTTACTATAATACTCATAATCCAAAGATAATGTCTGATTATTCTGAATCACTTCGCCCTCATTATCAATTTGTGCAATAGGAGTTCTTTTCTGTGCGTTTTTACTGGTTATAATATTGACTATCCTGTTCAAAACTGAAGTATAAAAATACGTGTTAAATTGCGTTTTTAATAATTTGGTTTTACCGTTAACAACTTTCGTTCTTTCTTTTTGGTATCCGTTAACACAATTAACAAATATAACATTTAAAAACCCATACATGTCTTCTTTACCATCATATAAATGAGCATATTTTTTTGATAAATATTTAAGTGTTGGAATACGATTGACATATATCTTTTCAAAGATCTTAGTATCTTTTGTTTTTTGAAATGTTATCACATCACTATCTTCTTCATCACGATTTATAAAAAACTTAACGTGTTTATCTATCTTGCTTAATTTATCAATACTTAACATTTATAACCTCCAGCATTCTTTCTTATAATCACACATTTCACACTCTTTAGAAATTTTCGCATATGGCTTTTCTGGTATTTTTCCTAATAATTTGTGGTCACTTAAAAATTGACACTTGGACTTAATAGCATTTATTATCTCATTATTAGGAAGAACATGTAATATATATGTCTGATTAAATCCATCATATATTAAAATGCCATTTTCAATTTCTGAAAGCCACATATTTGAAACGAGTTCTACTATGTCGTTTCTAAAACCTTTCTTTTGCCTTACATCTGTTACATCGCTTTCTTTCTTCAGTTGTTTTATCATCACGCAATAAGGCTGATCATCAAATTTTACAATAAAATCGACTATTCCCTTTAATGAATAATTCCAGTCAGAAACCTCCTTATTAACAGTTATTAATTCCAAATTAGAATCGCTCAATTTAAAACATTCTTCCCACTTAAAACTATAAGGATATTCATATGCTACACTATTTACTACATGTGTATTATTTGAATCTTTTATTAATCTTCGTGGACATTTAGTTATTTTAGAAGTCCAGAATGAAGAGCTAACCTGTGATTTATTTTTGTTTATAATAAGACGCTCTACCAGAGACAAGATTACACCACTAATCTTATTATCTTCAATTACAAAAACAGGATCTGTTTTTTCATTATCCATTGATTTCTTTTTGAATATTTTTAATCTCGTTATGTGTTAATTTTCGTTCTAAAGACAAAAATTTATTTAATCCATTTTGAGCCATATAAACATCGGGATCTTGACCTATTGGAATGCCCTCTATACATGAAATATTCTTTACAAAATTAAATTTACTGATCGTGGCAACAGACTTTTTAAATGCCTTTTCTCCCGCTTTATTTTCATCAGAATCAAAACAAAAACAAATATTTTCACAATATCTTGCCAAAAGTCCTATTTTCCTCAAAGTTAAAGCTATACCCATTATTCCACAAGTATTAACTAATCCATATTGATTTAGAATAATGCCATCAACATATCCCTCTACTAAATATGCCTTGTTGTACTTAAATATACTTTTTCTAGCCTTATCTAGCAAGTAAAAATGATTTCTTTTTTCAAATGGATATGGTAAATTCCACCAAAAATTACCTTTTTCAGTTGATGGTGTTCTAGTAGCAAAAGCAATCATTTCATTAAATTCCGAAAATATAGGAACAATTAACTTACCTTTTATATATTTTAAATTATCAAATCTGTTTTTTGAATCACTTCCATAGTAACGCATATCTTTTGGAATATATAAATTATGAGGACAATAACCAATCATGTGTGTTCTTATAGAATCTTCATTAATAAAACGATTTTTGACGTATTCTTTAACGTTTTTTACTTCGTCTATATTTGAAGAAAGCAATACTTTATTACAGTCTTCAACGAATTCAACCATGCTCTTCATAGATTTTATGACTATTAAAAACAAATTTATTGATTTATTTCAATATACATGTTTCGCAGAACAATGGTCCTGTTGGATCATTTGGTTTGGTATAAAAGTCACACAACGGTTCACATCTGGCTATCAATCCACAAACAGAACACTTACATATTTTATATCTTAGATCGGTTCCCCCATGAGTAATAGGAGAATTATATACATTATCAAAAACCTTATTCTGAACAGTCTTAGATTTCACAATATTTTTTCTTGACTATCTAAAGACAATATTATTTGAAAGACAAAAACTTGTAGTTATTTGTCTTCAACGTCTTCTTGTTCGTTAACATGGGCATCATCATCACTAGTAGGTTCTCCATCTTCAATTTTCTTAATTTGAATTGGATTATCTTTGTTTGCCAGTTCAGGAGCAACAATCTTAGTTTTATCTTCAAGCATTTCCAATATTTTTTCATCTAATGGCTCCGCAGTAGGATCTTCTTTAAGTTCTTCAGCCAGTGCATTAATTAATTCTACAACCTTATTATTGTTAACCATCCAGTTAGCTAGTTCCAACATAGTAGCAGAACCAGTTTCAATTGGTTTAGCATTATCTAATACATCTTTGGCTATCCTTAAAAGTCCACCATATACAGTAACAAGTTTATTACTTTTCAATTCATTTGCTAACATAACAACTGGATTTAGGGCATTAGAATCAAAGATTATAGTAAACTCACATTGTCCATAAGGTCTTCCGGTCTTATTTTTAACAAATTTAACCACACTGTTTTGTCCAACAACAACTTCCCGTCCATTTTCTTTAACAGTAATAGTTCCCTTAGTTCCCTTTTTAGCTATTCTAATTCTCTGATGTGAATAGAACTTTAATGCTTTACCACCAGGAGTGGTTTCAGGGTTCCCATACATGACACCTATTTTATCACGAACTTGATTAATGAATACGCATGTTGTATCTGTTAATCCACACGCAGTACATATTTTTCTGCAACCACGAGATAACAATAATGCTTGCGCACCAACTCGTGCGTTATCTTCAAGCGTTCCTTCTAATTCAGATTTTGGAGTCAACGCCGCCGTACTATCGATAACTACCAATCCAAAAGTACCACTTTCTATAACCCTATAAATATACTCTAGTGCCTGTTCACCGCATGAAAAAGCATTTCCAACCCATAATTTTTTAACATCTACGCCATGTTTTGTTGCCCACACAGGATCAAATGACTGTTCTACATCTGCCAAAAGACATTCCAATCCCATTTTTTGAGCCTGTGCTATTAAAAACAAGGAAATAAGACTTTTTCCACTTGATTCCGGACCAAATATTTCAATAATTTTACCCCTTGGAACTCCCCCACAATAACTTGCGTCATCTAAATCCTTAATGCCAAAAGGTACTACATCTACTTTAACATCTAAAACATTCCCATAACGAGAAATTAATGGGGTTGGCGCTTTTTCCAGTCCCATTGATTTTTCAATATTCTTTACAACCGCTTCCATTGAGTCTAAACTTTTCTTAGGCATTTTTATTTCCTTATTTTTTAATAAACGGACCCCACACGATTCCAACACGACTCATGAATATAGATGTTTTGTGCGTTATCTAACCGCGAAGACACTACGTTAATCATTAATTCTGGCTCATGATTAGGGTCACTGGCGTAAAACATAGCCCTCTTACACACTGGACAAATAACGGGCCTGATCAATTTTCTATCAATGCCTGATTTTTTCATTAGAAACCCTAAATCAGATCATAATTAGAACAACTCTTAGAACAACTTTTAGAACAACTCTCCACTTTCTGAAGTTTCTGCGGATTTATCGGAATCTTTCTTTTCAAATAAATCATCGTTATCGCCCTGTGTTTTATCTTCAACTTTCTTTTCTTCTTTCTTTGGGGCTTCTTTATTTGATTGTTTATTATCATTTCTCTTTGGTGGAATACGTTTGCTTTCAGGCGTCTTATTCCAAATTTCAACAATCTTCTCTAATGGATCTGGCTTGTAAATATCTTCCAACGATATTGTTTGAATATCTCGTTTAATCATTTCTTTTTCTGCATCTGTAAACGGAGCTTTGTCAGCATGAGTAACTGTATATTCGGTACTTAGTTTATCTGGTGTGCCATCAGCCTTTTTCGGAATCTTAACCTCTATGATAAAATCTGGTCCGTCCTTACCTGCCGGATCTATACCAAATAGTCTCTTATAGGTAGCAAAGTGTTCAAACACACCGCTACCCTTATCAAGAATTTTTAATTGCAGGTCTTTTTCATTACGATCTATCATCCTAATAGCAAATCGTGGAGGGGTTGGAAATTTAGCAACCCAAAAAGGATCTTTATCTTTATAATCAATGTGCGTAGTATGCGTTTCTGTAACAGCAGGTGCCCAACGTCTATAATAAACAATATATTTGCCAACCAGTCTTACTTTGTAAACACCTTCTTTTGACAAATCCATATATGCAGCTCGTTTCCCTTTTGTATCGGATTTGTTTTCAGTTTTTTTCTGTCCAGAAAAGTTCTTATCCCAATCACCATTTTGCGCTTTAACGTTTTCCATTTTTAACTCCCTTTATTTGTTTGTTACATAACTATTATACACAACTAAATTGATTTAGAAAGTTCTTTCTTCAGCTTTTAGATTTTTAGTATTTTTTTCTTCTGTGTCCTTATCACTAAACAAACTCTTTTCATCTATAACGTTGTTTGTAGAAGAAAAATCATTATCCGGCAAAGCACTTCTACCAAAATCATGAAGCTTTAACTGCATTTGGGTGACAGTTATCCTGCGATATAATGATTCATGCAAACTATCTAGCGTTTTTAAGACATGAAAACAGGCTTTCAATAGTGCTTCAACTTCAGCAAAATCTTCTTCAAATTCGTTTAATCTAAATAGTGCATCTGCCTTCCTTTTGTCGGCACTATTCTCAGTTGAAAATACTCCCCATGCATCTTTCAATAAATCAGTTATTCTAGATTTAATAGTATGGTGTCTAAGTGTTATTACAAATATTTCCGATAGTCTTTCTTTAGCAGCCTGTACCCGTTGTATCTCGTCGTTAAAATCTTGTAAAGTAGGAGTTGGTTTAGATTTAATAGATAAATCAGACAATTCGGCATAGATCTTAATATAATTAACATTAGGAAGTTGTTTGTATTGTTTTAACAGTCTTTTTACCATTATCGTATATTGTTCAGGAAAATCAGTTCCACTCAAACAAGGGGAACTATCTAATGGTTTATCAATAATTTTTACTTCTTCTTTTATAGGCGTTTCTTTTTTTATCTCCGTTTTAGGCGGATCAAATACGCTATTATTATCAACACCTAGGATTTTATCAAAATCATCCATTGTTATTATCCAATTATTAAACTATGCCAAGGCCAAAACCAATTATTCGTTACGGTATACAATCATGTAATCATTGCTATTCAAAGAAACAGTACCCTTGCTATCTAATACAAACGATGCGACCTTGTTTCTCTCATTTTCAACCACAATGCGTTCAGCGTCCTTAACCTTATTATTTTTGAACGAATCGACAGTAGGAGAACCAGCCATACCAACGATAGTTACTTCTATTTCAACGTCTGATTTATTGGCTTGTCGCACACAATTACATTCAAACTCAGTAATTTCATTAAACCGTGCAACATTCTTTTCAAATGACTCACTAAATAACCTGATAATTTCATCGTCGCCAATCTTATTCAGATTTAATGCCTCTTTTTTCACTTCAACCTTGCTTTTTTGAGTATTTTTTTTATTCATCTTACTACTCCTTTTTTATTATTATACACGAAACTATTAATTGTCTCCAAAAAGTTCTTTTATTTCTTTTTGGTTATTTTCTGCACTTACTTTTTTATTTTCTATACTGTCCATTTGTGTAGCAGTTACAGCATCATGATTTTCTTTAGCCATATTGGGAATTTCATTGTTTTGCAACCACTCAGGAACTACTTTTACCATCTTATCTTCTACGTCTTGTACTGCATTTGTCTTTTTACCCAACATATCAGGTATTTTCCGCATATTTCTGATCAAATTCTGAACAGCTTCTTGTGTTAATTCATCTTCTTTAGATATCATTTCTTCTTTGGTACTATATTCTATATTTTTTTCGGCATACACGGTTTTATCTATATACTGATAATCACCCAAATTTATTCTTACATTAATATTTACTGCTATTTTTTTATTTTCCATATTAGTCCCTTCTAGAACTTAATTTTGTCATAATCTTTACTAACATCAAATAATGACTGCCCCTCAAATTGATTCATTTTTGCCATTTGTTTTTCTTTTGCTTTCTTTTCTTTATCTAACGCCTCTTTTATTTCTTCATACTTGGCAATTATTTCTAATTCTTGCATTTTCCAATCGCTCATACAGCCAGCAGTAACCAGTGTCTTGAACACTTTAGAATTAACTTTGCGCAAATCGGAACGCCTAATAAAGTCTTCCAGATTTTTAAAAGGCTGATTTTTCATAATATCTTCAACGGCTTTAGATCCTACGCCCTTCAAAATTGTCAAAGGAGTACGCAAAACATCTTTTCCTTTTTCATTTCTATCTATAATATACACATCTTTACTGGTATTTATATTCGGTTGCCAACATTTTATATCCATTTCCGCAGCAGCCTCTATATACGAATTAAGTTTAAGATTTTTATCATTATTATCTATTTCGCTGGTTAATAAATTACACATAAACTCTAAAGGATAGTAAATTTTCAAATAACAGCATTGATAAGCTATAAAACTATAAGCGGCAGAATGGCTATTAGATGTTATGAAAGATCCTTTTAAATCGGTACTAAAAACCCTATAATTGTGTTGATCGCTCAACATAGTTAAATTATATGTTTTTTGTTTCCCTAACGACTTAATAGATTTTATTTTGCACTTTAACAGATTTTTATTTTCTCTTGAAAGTTCTTCTGTTTGATATAGAACACAAAGATCTTCGCTAACTATGTCTTTAACAGCGTAAAATCTATTATCTTCACACATAAACTTGTGTTCTAAGGTACATTTAATTTTTAGTCCATTATCAAATTCTGTTTCAAAAATTTCTTGTTCGCCCGTTTCAAAAACCTCAACAACTTTATCAGAAACCATTTTTCCATCAATATAACTGTCTAATATTATATCTGTATTATATTTAGAACCATCCTTATTATATTTAGAACTAAATATATAATTACATAATTCAGATAGTTTAAAATAAGAATTATCGGTCTTGTTCAAAACAAATGTGTCACCGGAAAGACACCTATTAAATCCGTAGCCTCCAAAGAATTTTATCTGTTCAAATATCTTTTCTGCTAAATCCTTACTTACTCCATTTTTTATACAACCATTAATAAACAACTCATCTAATTTCTCTTTTTTTATCAATTCTGGCTTCTTTTTACCAATAACCTTTCTTAGAGTGTCTGCTTGACCACCCGTAAATCCTGCCAACACTCTAGAAACATTCATTACACATTCTTGGAAACAAATAATTCCATAAGTTTTTTTCAATACTTTTTCCAATAAAGGATGCAAATATTCAATCTTTCTTCTTCCATGTTTAAAATCAGCATACATATCCAAAACACCAGCCTCTAATGGACCAGGACGGAAAAGCGCATTGGCAACTATCATATCTTCAAAGTCGTCCACCTTAATATTAGCCAATAACCTACACATTCCATCTGATTCAAACTGGAAAATACCATGATTACTTCTGTGATTCAAACTGTCTAGAACTTTAGGATCTGTAGGCTCTAATTTATCTATATCAATATCTTTGCCATGTCTTTCTTTAATCATTTTACGTGTTTTATCAAGTACAGAAAGTGTTTTTAGAGCTAATATGTCATATTTCACCAATCCAATTTCTTCTACTTCAGGTCCCACATATTGAGAGCAAACAACGTCTTTAGAGACCTTTAATGGAACAACATCTATACATTTTTCTTTACTTATTAAAACTCCTGCAGGATGAACACCAGAAGAGGCTAATTTACCCTCTACCTTTATTGCATTATCTATCAATCCCTCATATCTTTCTGAAGCCATACGCAATTCACTTGACTTTTTTAAAGCATCTTCAACGTCCTCTGCATCTTCTGGAACCATTTTTGACAACGCATCAGCTACATCTAACGTGTTTTTAGGTTCTTCTATTTTTTTATTTTCTAATTGAGCTTTTCTAATTACTTCCCAATCATCACCCAAATCCATTGCCTTAGCTACACGCCTGATAGATGCTTTTGCCTGAAATGTCTGATATACTCCAATTTGAGAGCAATATTCTGTACCATATGTTCTTACAATATAATTATAAACTTCGTCACGCCTATAATAGTCAAAATCCATATCTACATCTGGTGGACTAATTCTTTCAGGATTCAAAAACCTTTCAAAAATAAGATTATACTTTATTGGGTCTAATCTGGTTACATCCAATACATATAGACACAAAGAGCTAACTGCCGAACCTCTCCCGACCCCGATGGCCACTTTATTACTTCTTGCAAACTGTATAATGTCCCATAAAATCAAAAAATACATCGTATAGTTACATTTAGTTATAACAGACATTTCATACTTAATTCTGTCTCTGTATTCTGGAATATTAATAAAACCTTTTTTCTTCATTCCATCTACAACAAGTGCTTTCAAATATTCTTCACCTGTTTTAAATCCTTGTGGCAATTTAAAATCAGGGAATAAATTCTTACCAGTTTTTATTAATTTTGTTTCTATTTTATCAGCAATTTCTTTTGTATTTACCAATAATTCGGGTGCTTTTTCATACAAAGATAACATTTCTTCATAAGACTTTAAATAGAAATCATCACTACCAAATGTTAATCTGTCGGGATCTTTAATACAATCCAATGTTTGAATAGATAATAAAACATCATGAGCCTTATAATCACTTTTAAAGGCATAATGGGTATCTTGAGTACAAATAGCCCTTACACCATTGTTTTTAGCTATTTTATAAAGCATAGAAGCCAATTTTCTTTCACGATCTTCTTGAATTTTATCAGTAAAATAAGTATGCATCATTACTTCAATATAGAAATCATCTTTGAATAATTCTTTATAAATATTAACTACTTTGTTTGCTTCAACATCTTCATGTCGCCATAATAAAGTTGATATTTCTCCAGCAACACAAGCAGTACTGACAATTAATCCTTCATGATGTTGTTGTAATAAATTAAAATCTATTCTTGGTTTATAATAAAAACCTTGCAAATATCCCAAAGAACTTAATTTAATGAGGTTTTTATATCCTTTTTCGTTTTTTGCCAATAATATTAAGTGGTAAGGTTTTGGAGCGCTTTTATCTTGGCACTTCATATTTGGAACGATATAGGTTTCCATTCCCAAGATAGGCTTTATAGATTTTTCTATACATTTTTTCTGAAATTCCAATAATCCTGAACAAGTACCGTGATCTGTTAATGCCAAAGATTTAAAACCTAATCCCGATGCACAATCTATAAGTTCGTCAATAGAAGATAAACCATCCAACAAACTATGACATGAATGATTGTGCAATTGGCAGAAATCGTTTTTTATATCGGACATAATTAACACGGTCTATCTTAATATCATTTTAACTTTAACTTCAGCAGCCTTAGATCTTTCATAAAAATTTGCATGTATAAAATCAAGCAAGTGAATAGCAAAATTTTCCCAATCAAAATCACTACTTAAAGCATTATTAAACCTAAGTGTGTCAACAAGATTATTATTTTGTGGAATACCTTCAAAGTTTAAAACAATATTATCGCCATCTGTTAAAATATCTATAGCAAATCTCTTATATTTTTGCAACCTTGTTCCTACTAATGCATTTTTTTCTATTCTTTCTAAATTATCAATGGCTTTAATACGTTTTAAACCTGTTCCTATTTGAAATATTCTGGCATTAATTGTTTCAGCAATTAAAAAGTGATCATTTATCGTTTTATCAGAAAAAGATCCTAAAGACTTAATAAATTCATCGTGTTTAGTTTTTAATTTGTTTTCAATTTCTACATAATCAATTTGTTGTTTTATATTCTTATCTAAATCTTTTGAATTTTTCATATTAACTCCTATAGATATTATACAGTTTTATTATCATTTGGAACAATATAGTTTGCTGAAATATTATTAGAATTAACATTAGATAGCGGCATAACAACTTGTGTTTTTACTTCATTTGAGACATTAGACACAGTAACAATCTCTTTCTTATCATCAATTGATTTCCAGTCCTTGCAGTTTTTCGGATCACTATCTTCTGGTTGTCGATCACAGGTCTGCTTTCCACAAGTCAGACAGGTACGAGAAGCCAAACTAGTATCATTATTCACCAACTTATTATCATTATTCTTAGTACCTTCAAAATGCCCATTCTTAATAAAACGTCTTTTTAACATCACATTATTAAATTCATGTTTGTTTCTTTCATTATTACCATTATTGTTTTGATTATTTGAATTATTCTGTGGGGCATTTTCATAACATGCTATCTCAACAATTCTATGAGAGGGTATAATAGATTGTCCTACAGCAAACGCAAAATCTTCAGCCAAAATTCTAGTAGCTATATTAGAAATGTTTTCTTTATAACTTAGAGAAGACTCATAATTATCGTCTTCTATCGGCATTATTGTATCTATAATCTTATCATTCCTGTCTTTGTAATAAATTTTTACATAGTGTGTTTTTTTATTCCCGTTATTGCTCATATTTTATTCCAATCACAATATTGTTTTTATATACTCGTCCACTTTTTTATATAACTCTTCTTTTGTTCCATTATTTTGTATTTCAATATTACCTTTTAAATCATACGCCTCACTTGCATGATTTAACAATCCAACTTTGCCATCACAACCATCTCTTATAACCTTAATACAAAAAAACTTATTACCATTTTTACTTTGCTCTACAAAAAAATTATATTCGTTTGGAAATCTAATGTCGGCAGTTACATAATTAGAAGATTTGTCATTTTGTATTTTATACCATAACGATTTAACCCAAACTTCATCATCTATTTGTTCTCTAAACAGCTCTGTACCAATGAATTGTAAAAGTTTTCTTACTGTCCAATTACTCCAGTTTTTTAAAGGTTTTTCTCTTTCTACTCTATCATATACCGTAAGATCATCCAGTACAAAAACATCTTTAACCAATCTTTTAATAGGATCTGCTAAAGATATTTTCTTAAATCCATACTTTGCAACTAAATAATCAGCAATAGTATCTTTACCACTACCAGCCTTGCCACAAAGTCCTATTAACATAAGTTCACCCGCAAAGTATTATACATAAAACATTTTTCTAGGCATAAGATTATACGGTGAAGCAAAAAATATTGATTTGTTGGGTTTCAAATCACCTTTTACCAAATAACATGTTTGAGATACAGGATTGCGTGGACCTTTCAAATAATACATATTGTCACCAAAAACACTTATCATGTTTTTTATATGTTGTTTGTAAGTATCATGTTCTGAGGTTATATTCCAAGTAGCAACGCCCTCATTTTTAAGCATTTGTTTTATAGCACTTATAAATTCTTTTTTCTGAACACCTTTGGGCATATAATCAGAATCAAAAACATCTACAAATATAATGTCATACGATTTTTCATTTTTTATTTTATTTACAACACCAAAAGCATCACCCATAATTATATTGGTATTAGAATTTGGTTTAAAATTAAAATACTCACTTGCAATTTTGGGTATTTCAGGATCTATCTCAATAATATCAACATTAACAGAAGGTAAAAATCTATAAACATGATTGATTATAATCGCTCCACCCATTCCAACCATTAAAATATTAGAAGGATTACTTACAAACGCAAAAGCACACATGGCTAACAAACTATAATCAAAAACATGGAAATAAGGATAATTAACATGTGTTCCAGATTGATCTCTACACATACCACTACCAAAATTAAATTGCAATAAGCGAATATTATTTTCTTCTACAACACTAATGTCACTATATTGCGATTTAATATGATAAAGAATTTTGGGGGAGGAAATCATAAAAAATTAAAATTTGTTTCTTTTGTTTCTATTATCGTCTCTTCTATCATTATTATGTTTAACTATTTTATCCCAATATTCATCTGAAATTAAATCTGGTTTATCTTCAACACTTCTATTATCATAAAAAATTGACCCACCAAGTCCATATTCTTTATTACATTTAAAAACCTTAATATTAACACTTTCTAAATAAGGAATTATTTCATTTATAAGATCGTGTCCATCAATATAACTATCATTTGTGTCGCATAATTTGTCTATTGCTTTATTTAAGGCGATTTTATACTGTTCTTCAAATTTTTCTTGGGGCAAATCACACTTAAACCAAACAGGATAATATTCTTCCCAACCAGATACAAATATAACATAATAATAGTCCATATTAATCTCCAATATTTCACTTAGTATTCGTATTTTATTCCCATTACATCGCAAGCTCTCTTAACCATAGACTTAGTAAGATTCACTGCACCTCTCTCTGTTACTTCTTCTATGAGGATTCTTAGGGCCTCTCTTACATATAAAACCTGTTCTGAATTAAGCGTTATAGATCTACTGATACACTTTTCAGGGTTATGAAACAATCTAAATTTGCAACAATGTATACAGAATTTTCCAATACCAAGTTTCTTCATAATATCTTCTATCTTATAATATATTTTATGCATTTTGTTAATTTTCCATCTGTTTTAATAATATATTGGAGGTGGGCGGAATTGAACCGCCGTCCCAAAAATAAGTTTTTATATCATCTACATGTTTAGTCTATATTTTCTTTTGCCTAGACAAGCCGCACTAAAAGTTTTTACAAGAGCACACTTAGTATTTTAGTCACTCTATAGCAACTAATCATGAGCAGTTGCCAACTCAGTTCCCATTATATTAGTCGTACTCACGGATATTAATGGTAATTTCTCCGTTTTCCTATGCCGCTTTATTAAGCAGCCATTTTAAGTGGTTCGGCACTTATAACCGTTTTGTCGGCTTTTATGCTGGCCAACCGACAAACCAGCACATGCAGGTATATTATTTATTTCTGGTCGAAACCTGTACACCCCCATTTTTAACATTTTTCGTTATTCTTTTCCACGCTCTAAAAGCCTTCTTACAATCTTTCTCCTCTATTTTCTTAAAAGTTTTCATATCTAGAAATCCACACTTAATACATGTTTTATAAATAAACTTAAATGGTATTCCGCCCAAAGAATATTTATATTTTTGGTGTGGACAGACATCGTACCCGTTTTCATATGCAGTTACATGTTCTATAGATATATCATTCTGTTTGGCAAATTCTCTAAGACCTATACGATTATCTCTTCTTAATTCTCTCATAGATTTTCTATAACGTAGTTCGTCCGTAAGAGTCTTGCCACTCAATTTATGCTTTGATAATGGATAAACCTTATTAATACTCATTTTTCTTTCCTATCTAAAAAGCTTATCATTTTATCTTCAAAATCGATCGTTTCTTTTACTAGTGCTTTAAACTCAGCCCAAGAAATATCATGATCTAAACTTTCTTCGCAAATGGTTAGTATTTTCTGAATACTAGTTCGACTAAATTCATGTTTCTTCATCTTACACCTTAACCGCTATAAAACAACCTTTACTATATTTAATCTTATCCCATCCCAAATGTCTAAAAATATAACTTTGCAAAGCCAACATTTCTTTCTCATTTTTAGCCCAACTATCTTTAGCAGGATATAATTCCAACATAATAACACAAGATGTTTTAGCTACCCTATCTATTTCCCTAATAAGTTGCATTCTTTCCACCGGATTTAAAAACATCATTAAATAATTGCACAATATAATGTCTATAGATTTATTTTTTAATGGTAATTTTTCATGTCCTAATATACACTCTATACCATAATCATTCGCCATGTCTAACGAAATAACCTTGCAGCCTTTTTCTTTTGCAAACTCAGAATTTCTTCCATTTCCACAACCAATATCCAAAACTACCTTGTTTTTATCAAGAATATCGCAATTATTTCTCAAATATGGACAGGGTGTATTTCTTCCACAACGCACACAGTATTTATCATTCAAATATTTTCTGCTCATATCACTCCCTATAAACCAGATAACTTTAGACGTGCAAAATCACCTCATCACTCTTCAGAACCACAGAACAAATTAATAATTTTTTCGTCTCTTATCAATTTTTCTTCTTGGTCTTTCAGTTCATTAATTTTATCACGAAATTCCATGTTAACAAAATATCCATTTCTATCAAGTTGTCCTTCCATTTCATCGGGGTCATAAAGTCCTTTTGCTTGAAGTCTATGAAGAACATATCCTAGATTTCTCCTAGATAATACTTCGGAAACAAAATATGTAGAAGCTTCTTCATAAGTAGAAAACTCTTTATGAATTTTTTCACCGTAAATAAGATAATGACAGCCAATACGTAAAAATTCAACCTTAGAATACCAATCCTTCCAAGATTTTTTATAAGGAAATGAGATAGTTCCACCTAGTTCAAGAAATTTTTTGATATCCATGATTATTCCCCACGATAATGACAACCTACTGCTCCTATTTTTTTCATCCCCTATCTCTGCTCATGTGATTATTATATCCTAAATTTCAAAGGAGGCAATCTTTTTCTACCAGCCTCCATATTTTCTTCCATTATTTCTGGCTTAGTAGTATGAGTTGTAGTTTGTATTGGTATATCTGTCTTTCGTTTTTCTTGAACATTATATTTTATCTGTCTAACTGCAATTTCACTACATCGTTTTGTTTCTGGCTGTTCACTTGGAGCATAAGGAATGGCATTTTTCCAATTATCGGGCAATTCATTTATATTGGTAATTAATATTATATCTGCCCTTCCAAACTCTTTAATTTCCTGCTCCGAATTAGCCAATGCAATATCTTCGGCTTCTTTTTCATTATTTGCCATTACACATATTTCTGTCCATATCTTTGCTTTATAGAGTTGCATTTTTGGCTATATCAATCAATTTGGTATGTTCGCTTACTTCAAATTTTGCAAATTTAGACAAATATTTTAACATAACTTCTTTTCTTGATTTAGATAAAAAAGCGGTAAAGTCCCAAACAATAGATTCATCAGTAACTAATGCTTCAGGATGCCCCAATAACTTTAGAATCATGTTTATTTGTTTTTTATAACTACTTATATCGTTAGTTTCTGCCAATTCAAATTTTAGATTTTTGTTTTTTAATAATTTTTGAGCTTTTATCATTCTCATTTATTAATCCTAAATATTTAGATCTTTGTATCTCTATTTCTAGTGGTGATGTGCCTTGAATTTCTAATAGTTGTTCTTTATAGCGCCATAGTATAAATTTATCTTTGTTCGTCACATAGTTATTCTACAGTTTCTACGTCCTTTTCTTTAAATTCAACACTAACACTGTCCATAAATCTTTTAATATCCCAAAAAGAAAAAGGATAAAAATTGTTATTATCTACACCAACATCAACAGATCTATAAAAGGGTTTTAAATTACTATGACTATGAGCAAAACAATGCCAACTTAATCTAAAAGCATTAGGCCAACTTCTTAATGAATAATGACTTAATATCATCATTTGCCCATTAATTGTAACAGTTTTTATAGTAGCTTCTGTTTTATCGGTTATATTGCCTATTATTGTTAATTTACCAGTCTTTAATAGGTTATTCAATAAGCCTTTTTGATATGCTTGTCTTATAGGCTTATCATGATTTCCAAGTAATAATATTTGTTTGCCATTTAACTGTTCTATTTGACTTACTACATACTCTGCGGAACATCTATATCCAATATCGCCTAAATTATAAACAATATCATTTTCTTTAACCATTTCATTATGGTTTTTAATTAATATTCTATCCATCTCTTTATGATTAGCAAAAGGACGATTACAAAATCTAATTATATTTTCATGTCCTAAATAACTAATGAAAATCGGCGGTGAAAAAGACATTATTAGTGTCTCGCCCCCGATTTTCTAATTTTTCTCCTGTATTCATTTCTATTTACCTTTCGCATTTTTTAACAGTTCCATAGCCGCAATTACAGTTTTCTCTAAAGTATTATATATAGAATAATCACCATTATAACGCAACTTACCATCCTCAACCCACATTATATCGCAATAAGTTATTCTATAGGCATCATCGGGTCTTCCATATATAACCTTATGCCTGTTTGAACCAATCCAATATCCTAATTCAAAATTTGTTGTAAGACCTATTAATTCTCTTGTTCTAGGCAACCAAAACATAATAACCTGAGACTTTCTTAGCCCTTCAAATTCCCACACAGGTATATCGTATCTATATTTATCAGAAACAGTTGGAATATCAAATTCTGGAACAATAATATTACCTTCAAAATTACGTATTTTAAAAATCTCTATAGCATCAGGTCGCCAAGATTTTAAATGGGTTTGATTTCCGCGCACCGTACATCCTGCCAGAAAAATCGTGGGCAGTTTAAAATCTATTGCCGACATTGGAGTTTCATATTTTATAACATTCATCAGTAGCAATCCGGAGGTAGTAGTGGACCATAAAATAATTCGCCATTACTTGCAATTTCATTTACTGGTCCAATTCCTTCACCACCTATATACAATATCTCATCTTTATTAGAAGCATTTATTTCTATTATTATTGGAATGTCATTATTTTTAATTTTCCACCAATAGAATCCACTTTCTGTTGGTTTTTTATTTTGCCATACTAAGTAGATTTCTTTATCTTTCAATTCGCCGCATAGCCCTTCAGCTTTTAAATTATCGCAAGTTCTAGTGAAATAATTATCCATTTTTAATCCATTCTTCTAATTTTTCATAACAATCTTTACATAAATGATATTTCTCAACCACACATGAATTTTTCTTTATAGAACAGTTAGAGAAACAAAATTAATTATCTGAACAATTAATAGGTGGCGACAATATTATTCCACCAAAATCATTTAATTCTTTAGAACATTTGTCACACTTAGGATTTATAGGCATTTTCAAGCATACCATTTATCTACTTCATTATATACATCTATAACTTTTTTATAACCTAATTCTACTAACAAATTACACAGTAAATCATCTGCATTACCATGTGCTACTTCGGTATCGCCATTATCGATACATTCTTTCATAGCTCTAATGGCATTTTCTTCAAATGGCAAATATTTATCTTTCATATTATTACTCCGCTAGTTTAAACCTGAAAGACATATTATTTTCTTTCAAAAGTGCTAAAAACGAATTTACTTTCTCACCTGTTATTTCCAGTATATCAGAATTACAGAACTTTTTAACAATATCTTGTGCCTTGCCTGAAATAACAGTTATAATTGCTTTATTTTCTTGTGGTTTTGCTAATACTAATACGTCACGATCTGCATTTATCATTTTATTTCTCCTCTATTATTTTAGACGGCGGTAATGTTATAAATACTTTAACTATGTCATAAAAAACATATGTCAATCCAGCACCCAAAATAAGAAACGTACTAAATGATATATCCTTAGAAATTACACTGGCCAACAACAATGTAAATAAAAACAAAGGAACTATTAATGTACAACCCAATATTGTCCATAATGTCCTTATAAAACTAAATTTTGCAAGTTTCATATGTTTACCATGTTCTATGTTTTTCCGAAACCCACTCTTGACCATCATATTCTTCTATTTCCCATTGTACACCATCTGGAATTTCTGTTATTTCTAATTTGGCACATCGTCCATTAGCCTTATCACCTAATTTTTCTACTGTTTTAATCAGTTCGGGATCGTCTCTCTCTATAGCACTATCACTAAAATAAGATTTATCATCATATTTACCATTTTTTAAAGGCTTAGTAGAATAATGAATAATAAGAGGAAGTCCGTCTTTTTCAGGATTATAGGGAATGAACTTATTAACATTTATATTTCCTTTATCATCTCTTTCTTCAATAAAAGCATATAGTTTTATACCCTTATTATTGGCATATTCCATTACTCCAGCATAACTTAAACTAAATCCACCATAACATTTATTTACTGCTATTTTCATAATATCTCCTTATTCTAACTTTTTTGCCGTTTTGAAAATTATAACCGCCCACTACTCCTGCTTCATATGACCAAATCATTAACTGAATATAATTATACCAAGGATGCAATCTTTTCATTTCCTTACACCATTTAACTAAACTATCTATATCACAACCATGTTTTATTGAGTTGAAGTAATATTTTTTCATTTTATTTATCGTTTTATATTCGGTGCTGGTATTATTATACATAGATTTTGGATGTGTCAAGTAAAAAGCCGATGATAGGATTTGAACCTACAACCTTCTCTATACCAAAGAGGAGCTATACCAATTTAGCTACATCGGCAAATTATTTTCTATAAGCGAATATTCTATAACATGACAAATTTCTTCTTCGTATCCTACCAACAGTACGACATATACTATTTACACTTGTTACTATTTGGCTCATATCTACTGTTTCGTGTTCTAATTCAAAATTATTTAATAACAATTTATTTGTATATAGTTCTACAATACTTTTATAATCAAAATTTCTTATATCAAACGTCAAAACAATGCATCCTTGTGGTTTAACAAAATCAATTATGTTTTTTATAGCTGGTTCGTGCCATTTTACAGGAAAATGCTCTAATACACTTATACAACACACGGCATCAAATTTTTCTTTAATTGATGGACGCACAATATTGTCTTTAATATATTGCATATTAAGATTTAAAAGTTCATTATATTTATATGAATTAATACTAAAAATATCAGTACCAATCACCTTGTTAAATCCAGTATCTTTTAATATAAAAATTCCTGGTTGTGTATTACCAGTACCAACATCTAAAACAGATTTATTATTTGTGTTTTTAAAATAAGAAATTAACACGTCTCTAAGCCATTTATATTCGTAAACTCTTGACCACCAGCCATTACTAAAAAAGTCCCATTTTATTTTATTATATGTAAATTCCTTCATAATAGAATCTGTGTTTATAAAATATCTACTTCTAAATATGTTGTTCATGATATATAATTCTAAAAATTTAAAATGGTCCCTGTATTGTTTTCTATAGTAGATGTTTAAAATAACTATCACTAAGGAGGCATTATAAAGAAAAATAGAAAAATGGTGCTGGTGGTGGGACTCGAACCCACATAGTCTTTCGACCCGCATTAAGAGTGCGGCATTCCAAACCAATTGAATCACACCAGCCAAAAGTAATGGGGCTGGTAGGATTTGAACCTACGACGGAGGCTTACGCCATCTTCGCATTAAAAGTGCGATGTTTTCGACCAATCTTAACTTACAACCCCGCAAAAAATTGGTGATCGGGAGAGGACTCGAACCTCTGATAAAACAGGGTGTAGACCTGTCGCAGTTGCCGCTGTGCCACCCGACCTAAAAATATGGAGCGGGAGATGGGATTTAAACCCACGTAAAAATCTACACTGGCAATGTAGTGCCTGAATCACTAGGCTACTCCCGCAAAGCCGGAAGTGGGACTCGAACCCACGGTGTTTGTGTACCTGATTACGGATCAGGTGTAGTCGCCTCTGATACCATTCCGGCAAAAAAATAAAGCCGACAGTTGGATTCGGACCAACGCGGAAAGCTTTAAACTTTCGTCAGATTACAGATCTGATACTTTCAACCTCTCAGTCATGTCGGCATAAATGCGGGTAGAGAGAATTGAACTCTCATCCTCTGCTTGGAGGGCAGTAATAATACGCTTTCGCTCCATTATACTATACCCGCAAAATTGGTAGGCGTGAGTGGAGTTGAACCACCGTTAGAGCCTTATAAGGACCCCGTTCTAAAACCGTTGAACTACACGCCCATAAAAGGGTTTATTTTCATAACAAACCCTTATTACCTCCCTAATATTCGATTTTAAAAGAACTCAAAAGATCCATAGTACTCAAGGATTTCACGCCGTTCTATATCAGATGCCTCCGATATAATCTATCTTTTTCCTATGCGGTACTTAAGGATTTCACCAATGTTCTTGCTTAGAATGCCTTCTTAGCAATCTCTCTTTTTCCCATATTATTTATCTACTCATAATAGATCAGGTTTTGCTGCCGTTTCCTTTCCCACCTGAAGTCTCTGTTTAACGGCTTGTAATAAATTTTGGTGGAGCAGGTGACGCTTGAAGTCACATTAAAATGTCCAAAGACATGCCAGAGTGCAAATCTGGTGGACTGCCTCTTGTCCTACTGCCCCACATTAATCAAATTTTTAAAGAACAAACCAAATTCTGGTGGAGGAGAGCGGTAATGATCCGCTATTTTCGGTTTTTCAGACCGACACATACACCATGTTTGTTACTCCTCCTAAAAAACAAAAAAGCCCGATTTAAAAATCGGGCTTTTCCTATTCAATTTTCCTATAAATTTAGCTTTTTACAGGAAAAGCCCGTTTACAACCGGCGAATTTTCCGGTTATAACCTTTACTGCTTTTCCTGTCGTCGCTAACATAATCATTTTCCTATACTTGTTATTCTAAGATTATATAACTTTTCCTGCTTTGTCAACCACTAAAATAAAAAATTATTCTTTCTTATGTTCTTCAATATTATCCGTATCAATTAATTTTAAATCTGGTTGATCTGCTGATATTTTCTTAATAAATGGAGTTGCATTAGCTTCCACATTATTTCCGTTATTATCCGTAGTAGCCAATGTGTCCTTATCTATTTCTACAATTTGTGGACCATTATTTAACTCTGGTTCTACTAATTTTGGTCTAAAATCTGCCTTTACTTTATTTTTTGACTTACCTGTTTTACTTTCTTCTTCGCCCTGTATCTTATTCAAAAAATAAAACAAATTACCGATTAGAAATTTATATCCGCCTCTCCAATCGTGAAAATCTTCTGTTCCATCTTCGGTTTCTTTAAATCCACATAAAAAGAAATCCTTAACGCCATGATGTTCGACTTCACTTACATTATCGCCCTCTTCTGGAATTATTTTAACTATCATTTTATTTCTCCTTTTTATTTTTAACAGAATCCTTTATCTTTCATTATTTGTACAAAAACTTTTACTACCCCTTCAGGAGAAGCATTATTTTCGTACCATTCACTTGCCGCATTAACAATTTCATTCATATTATACTTACTTTCTAAATCTTGTAAAGAAGTGTTTTCATCAAAATATATAAAATGTTTTCCTGGTATTAATGGATTATAATAAAATGGCTTATAATTCATCAATAAGGGTTTTTTAAGTATCATATAATCTATTTCCCTGCGATTTTTGCCTTCTGTTAAATGACTGCTTCTGCCCTTAATGATTATACCATATTTACTTTTAATCATTTCTGCGGCATACTCTTCATCATTAATTATTCTGCCACATTTTAGTTCATTATTGCTTTCTATTACTTTAAATTTTTCTTTAATTAATTTGTTTGTCCATTTCTTTCTACAACGCCACATTTTACCACAAAAGAACCCTAACTGTTCAACAGGCAATATAGGAAAAGGAATATTTTTTTTCAAATATTTATATATTGGTCTACTACAGAAAAATGTCCACGGAACAATTTTTTTAGAAAACGCTATTTTTTCTTCATCTGTCCTTTTGGTTAATATATTTCTTTTATGACATGTTTTTAAAAATCTTGCATCGTCCATTTGTTTGTGTTGCAATTTAATAATCAAATCAAAATTATAATCATAAACCTCTTCAGAATAAGTAGGCGTATTATATTCCCAAAAATCCAAATATATTTTTTTACCATTAAATAAAACAATAGCGGCACGTTCACATCTCATTGCCTTAATTGATAAGTTATGATATTTTACATCAAATAACTGACTGCCTTCCAAGTAACGCAGAAACTCAGTCATACCTAGCGTCATTAATGGATTAGCTATGTCGTTTTTGTTAATTTCTAATACTGGTTTGTTCATTTTGGGTGATTATTTGGCATTACAACAGTACCATCTGGATTAACTACCGCCATACAACATAATTTGGTTTGATTATTTTGTTTAGTTGGAGGTGGCATAGGTGTAGTAGTTGAAGTGGTAACAATATCTATTCTTGTTAAATCTGGTTGTATAACTGTTTGGGGCATAATGGGTTGTGGCGGAATTACGTTTTTATGAACAGGCGGAATAATTGAAGGAGAGATTGAAGGAGAAACAGATACTGGTTGTTCCATTTTTTCTTTCTTCTCTCTTTCTAATCTTTCTAATTTTTCTCGTTTTTCTTTTTCTTTCTTTTGTATATTTATCTCTGTTTGTATTGCCATCTTTTTCTTTTCTTCTTCGTTAGGTTCTATTTTCCATTTTGCCCTGTCTTCTAATTTCGTATATAGCCCCCATGTTCTTTCATGTTCTATATCTCCAAGTCCTTTTGTAGCATTAGTAATAGCTTCGTCAAAAGATATAAACGGAAATACTTTTAAAGAACTCTCTCTATTGCAATTATATACTTTAAATCCAGCAGCATCGAAATGTGGCTTTAACTGGGGAAAATATTCTTCAATTAATCGCTTATAAGTACTTAAATTACCATTTACTGCCCCTTTATCTCGTTGTTCATCAAAGTGGTAAGTGTTTTCTGCGGTCATATTTAAATCACAACCAAGTAAATAAACGGTTCTAAATCCAAGCAAGTAAAGTATTCTAAGTGAAGGTAACATAACGCTTCTACTGCCACCATAGTCTTTATGATTACCCCAATTTATAGTTGTTTCTTTTAAAAATCTATCCGCTATAAAGTGCTCATTGCGTCTGAAACCAACAACATTCGGACAGGAACCAACTTTCTTATTCATCAATTCCCATTTTTCATTATCAAAAATAGGTTTTTCAAAATGTGCTTGAGGAACAAATTTCATTATTTTAGGATCTAGCCATATAGACTTCATAAATCTTGGAGGATCATCAACACATGTCCAAAAATCAGGTCTGAAAGTTTTAGGACCATTATTTACACCTAATGTCATAATACCTGGTTTTTTCAATAATGCATGATTTAACTGGCTAAAACTAGGTCCGTTACAAATCATAAATGCAGATGAGCCTTTATATTGACCTATTAAATCTATAGGCGCACCATCTCTTGTGAAGAAAAAAGGAATACTCTGTCCAAATTCTTTAGTCACGTCTACCCCCGAATGTCTTTCTCTTGGATGTCTGAAGAACAGATCGTCATTCCTATCTATCCTATCATTTTCCAAGTCACTCATTTATACAATTTCTTTTGAAGTTATAATTTTAAACCCAGCAATAGTATATGCCGTTTTTTTAGTTACCGGAATACGAGTTGAAATAGTAGAACTAGATTCGTTGGTCATAATAGTTTTGCCATCTGAATCAGTAACATATTCTTCTATTACTAAAACAGCAGGATCGCCAGCCTCTATCGTCATATTGATTTTTTTTACCAAATTTTGAATAGGATTACCGTTTTCATCACTAATAGCAATATTTGTCCAATTTACACTATCTTCATTATTAGGAAGTACATTATTCACCACGTTTCTAATAACCAGTTTAGACATATTATCTTTCCTTTAGATTAATAATAGCACTACTAATCCAACTATCTGTTTCGTTATTTTTGTCTAAAATTATAAAACTTCCTTGAGTATCTTCGTGCGAAATACTTACATTATACTTATTACACACGGCTAATATTTCATCAATAAAACGATTTATTTCTTCATTTTCAACATATTGTTTTAGATTTTTATCCCAGCGTTTCATATATCCTCCATTTATTCGTCTTATAGTATTATACAAAACATTTTCATCTTTGAATATCTGGTCCGCCGCGATCATGATTTAAATGGTAGAAAGATTTTACTTCCATAGGACATCTACCGCCCATATGACATCTAAATGCTCTATCAGACTTAGTACCGCGCCATATATCGCCTTCTCGCTTACTATAAAAACCACCCCTCATATTTATAGCAGCAACATTAGCTAATTGAAAATTCCCTGGAGCAGTATTTTTTCCAGTGACACGTTTAATTGGCCATTTTGCAGGAATATCAGCAACATTCTCAACAACACATGGATATTGCCTGTTGTCTTCTTCAAAATATTTAATACAAAAAGGTATATCTAAAGAAATTCTATCCGCACCTATACAACGTGTTTCAAATGCAAATTTACCTCTAATTTGATTATGTATATCTTCAAAGAAATAAGCGTCATATACCAAATCTGAATCGGCAAAAAGCATCCAATCAGCAGTAGTATTTTTGACCTGTATGTTTCTCGCAACAGCCCTATTACTTGCCTGTTTTTCTGTCACTATTGTTTGCTTTATATTCAATCCTTGTTTAATAAAAAACTCACAAACTTCTTTAGTAGTTGGAGTGCCATCATTTTCACAAAAAGAGATATTAACAATTATATTTGGAATATCGCCTTTTTGCTGCAATATAGAACTTAACATCCAACACAATCTATGCTGATACCTGTGACAATGAATACATACTTCCAATGTCTGTTTATTACTTACTTTTTCAATATAATCAACAGGTTTTTCAATCATCCATAAATTATCTTGTGAAGTTAACTTTAAACCCTTAATTTTAGCAAAAAAATCAAGTACTCTTTTAGTATTGCTTTTAATATTCTTTCTATAACGTCTTTTTTTGCTATTATTAAACATACCACTATCTACATCTTCTCCATATTTAAATCCGAACAATACTCCGCCGTTTTTAAGTTTATCAAAAGCGACCTTAATATCTTCTATTAGTCCATTATCCGTCATATTACCATCTAAACAGCAAAAATCAACTTTTTCTTTTATTTTACTAATTTCGTCCTTACTATCGCCACGAATTATTATTACGTTATTATTTTGTATTTTTGTTTTAAAATCATTAAGTGCTTTTTCACCTTCATTATTCTCAAAATATACTTTCCCATCATTAATATTTTTATCCCAATTTTTCCATAAATCTATACAATAAAGCTTTTTAATAGGCTTGTTTTTTAATATAAAATCAGTAAAATGCCCTTCGCCAGCACCAACCTCTATTCCCACATCAAGTATCCTATTATCAAGTAATTTTAATATATCTTCTTTATTTGTCATATACTCCACCCCATCCATTTATATTTACAGCATGTTTTCCAGCCACTGCCAATCTTTTCTTATTTTCTTCCTGATATTCCAAATCTTTTTTATTATCGGGTTTAAAATGCGACTGATGAAACAACATTATATCCTCATGTGACTCTCCTATCCAAACTACATTCATACCCGACTTTTCTACTCGTGTTAATAAGTCATAATCTTCACTTCCCCAACCATAATAACTTTCATCAAACTGTATTTTATCCCAATCTGTACGCTTCATACATTGACACCCGCCAGCAGTTGTTCTTTTCTTTATTCTACCTCTTTTAATACTATCTAAATTATTATATGGATCTAATTCGCCACTATAAATTTTAGAAGTAACACAAGACTTTAAATACATTGTGCGCGACTCTACAAAAGTTCCTTGTTGACATTTACTTACTAAGGTTTCTACGAATTTAGGCGCAAATAACATGTCTACATCTGTTGTCATTGCATATTCACCATTTGCATTTCTAACACCGACATTATTTAATAGAGATCTCAAAAAAACATCACCTATTTTATATTGAACAAATCGTACTGGTATTTTAAATGTATTTTTTGCAAAATAATCTTTTAATTCTTCGTAATTATCACTTCCACCATCGGCTATAAGCAATTCAAAATCAGTAAATGTCTGCCACTGAACTGATTTGATAAAATAATCGCTTATATCGTGGTTCAGTTTAAGTCTATTTTTATTAGACGCCGCAATAGTCAGTTTCATCACACAGATTAGCTTCCCTGATAATGGATAAAATAAATATCTTTTTTCCCCATTCTTTCAGTTTTACCATAAACAGAACACCTATGCAAATTAACAACTTCGGGTTCAAATAAATCCCAATAAGTATCTAGTCCCTTCCACCCATCAGTTACAACATCAACATATTTTGCCATAGCTGGTTCTGCAGATGGACCTTTCATTGTTTCCCATATTTCTATAAGTTTTTGAGGAATGGTTTTATCACTTATATATAAAAATCCACCATTAGGAATTTTTCTTGTATCTTTATCTCCTCTCCAAGGTGCCTTAACTCTATGATATTGCAATAAATTAGCTTGGAAACTTGCTTTTTTTTCTAATAACTTCCAAAAATTTTCATCAATGTTTTTTTGAGGTTTACAATCCCAATCTATGTGTACCAGCTCGTCACATTTTTCTACTTCCATAGCATATTTTAAAGTTTCCAGTTTGTGACGATATTGACATTTTAAGGGATCAAACATGTGTGGTTCAGGATGAATTAACACACAATCAAAGCCAAAAGATTTCAAAAACTCAAAATTATCCTTACCAAAAACATAAGTAACAAAAGGGTGTTTATATTGACATTTCAAAATACCTTCAATGTTTTTATCAACACGTTTTTTTCTTTTGGTAATACGATTAGAATCATCATAAATACCCCAATAAGCTCTCATAAACAATCTAGACATAAAACAAGTCCTTATTTAATAATATTCTACAACGATTTAATATAATTTTCAAGCCCATGACACTTATCTAACAAAAGTTGTGCCACCTTATTTTTTTTCTCATTAACATTGGGAATACCTGCAACCCTTCCCAAAACCCCCCTTACAAAATGTTTATTGCAATGAACATAATATGTTGTTTTGGTTTTTATTAATTCGGGTGGATAGTTGTTTGCCTGTGTATAGTGAAATTTGGGTTCATACAACTCCCAATACTTTAGTCGTCCTTGCCAGCCACCCACAAATTCATCGGTATAAATAGCCATAATCTGTTCTTCTGAAAGCAACTTGTTTTCTGGACTTCTTTTCCATATATTAATAAGTTTCATGGGTATGGTTTTGTCTCTAATATAAACAAAAGTTGCTCCTGGTCGCTTTGTCCTGTCTGTTTTACGCCATGGGCATTTGACTTTTCTATAAGAGTGTAAAGTAGCTTGTATGGGTTCTTTTTTAGCCAACTCTTCCCAAAAATTTTCTGGTTTGGGACGTGTTTCAATACAATCCCAATCAGTAAAGACTATTTCATCAAAGTCTTTCATTGCCTCTTTCCAAACAAACAACTTATGAGAATAATAATGAGATCCTATCGCTTTTTGATATAAAACCGGTTGTTTGCTTACTAGAAAACACTTAAACCCCATATCGGTTAAATATTTATAATTATCTTCTCCAAAAACATAAACATAAAAAGGATTGGTAAACTTATTTAACAAACATAGTTTAATATCGTCATCAACCTTAAATCGTCTTCCTAAAATACGATCTTCTCTGGTATATTTACCCCACAAAGCTCTAACAAAAACCTTATTCATATATGCCCTTTCAAATTAACAATAATATTATACAAAAAAACAATCAAAAACAACCTTGCCATATTTTGTATAATAAATTCATGGAAAAATACAAAATATCTATTGTTTTCGGAACAAGACCTGAAGTTATTAAACTCGCTCCGTTAATCAAAGAATTAAAATCATATAAGAAAATAAATTGCAATGTGTGTACAACGGGTCAACATAAACAAATGCTAGAACAAACACTACGTATATTTGATATTACTCCCGATGTTAATTTAAACGTAATGAAAAAGAATCAGTCTTTAAGCATATTAACCTCTAATATCTTGACAAAAATAGAAAAATATATAAAAAAAGAAAAACCACAATTAATCATAGTTCATGGAGACACAACAACCGCCTTGTCAGCAACCTTGGCAGCATTTTATCAACAAATTCCAGTTGCACATGTGGAAGCCGGATTAAGAACTCATAATTTATATTCCCCTTGGCCAGAAGAAGCTAATAGAATCATAATAGATAAATTATGCTCTATTCATTTTGTTCCAACAGAAGAAAACAAAAACAACCTGCTAAAAGAAAACATAGATCCACATTCTATTTTTATTACTGGCAATACAGTGGTTGATGCAATACTATGGGCAAAAAAAGAAATAAAAAACAAAAATAAATTAACTCTACCCAATCTTTATCCCGACATTTATTCCTGTTCTCAAGAAATTATATTAATAACTGGACACAGAAGAGAAAATTTTGGTAGTGGATTTGAAAAAATATGTAGGGCGATATCAAGGTTAGCGACAAAATACACAAATATTTTATTTGTTTATCCTGTTCATTTAAATCCAAATGTAAGCACCATAGTACACCGCATGTTAGGAAACTATAAAAATATACGCCTAATTAGTCCATTACAATATCTTGACTTTGTTTATCTTATGAACAAGTCCAAAATAATATTGACAGATTCTGGCGGAATTCAAGAAGAAGCTCCCACATTACAAAAACCAGTTCTATTAATGCGAGAAAATACCGAACGACCAGAAAGCAACATTCTAAAAGTTGGAACCAGTAGTGAAAAAATAATCAAAGAGGTAGACAAACTAATAAATAATAAAGAAAAAGAAATAAAACATAAAAATCCTTATGGCGACGGGAAGGCATCAGAAAGAATAGCCAAAATTATAAACAACTATCTTAAAACTATGAATCGTTAGTTTTTTCAAAAATAAACTGTACTTCTTTATGTTTTCCTCTATATAGTCTTGGTTTAATATCCTCTGTTTTTCTTAACTTAAACCCATATTTGCTGCATTCATCAATAATATCCTTATAATTTTCTATAAACATTACTTCATATCTACCAAACATTTGCTGTGAAGAAAAAAAATCCAATACAAATAACCCATTTAGTTTCAGGACTTTATTTACATTTTCAAAAAACATCTTATAATCCCATGTATGATCAAAAGAGTTAGAATAAACAATATCAAATTCTTTTATATATGGCAGATTATTAAAGTCACCTTTTATTACATGTGGTGGAAATGGAACCAAATCTATACCGATAGCATCAAAACCCAACTGAATTAATGCCACAACTTCTTCGCCCAATCTTGCCCCTAAACATAGTGCTCTTTTATTATTCAAACCAATGTTTTTTAAATTAGAAAATCTGGTTTTAAAAGCATCTATTTTTCTTATCATTTTTTTAGAAAGCTTTCCCCTGAGTTTATTGGATGATGTTTTTTCTGATTGGTGTTTTAGATAATCGCCGTATGAATTATAGTCCCTTTTTTTAATTATTGACATGACGATTGCCCTCATTTTCCACTATAAGATTAGAACAAAAACTCTCATATGGATAAAAATCATTTGCAATTTGTTTTCTAACCGCTATACCCTCAAATTTTTCTGCAAATCCGTTTTTGTCATCCTTGTTTATAAATTTATCTATAATTATCTCGTATTTATTATCTTCTGATAGCTTTTTAATAAAATCTTCATGATAGACATATTTACAATGACGTTTTTCTACGATAATAGGAATAAGATGTGCCACTATGCCTCCTACTCTTAAAAACCTATGAATATTCGCAAAAAAATTATACTGTCCCATTAAACTGTTATCATTAATGTGTTCAGCCACTTCATAATTAGTAACAATATCAAAATGTTCATTATATTTTTCTATATATTGCAACTCAGACAAATCAACTTTTTCAGAACCACACTCACCATTAGTATCAAAAGAAACATGCTCTCCTATACCCATATCAAAAAAAAACCCTTTAGAAGTTACAAAATGTCTTTGTCTATAACTTCTAGGGAAAGAATGCCGTCGCATTTTTTGATTGCCTAATTCGCACATTTTAATCTGATCTAATGGCATGTTAATATTTTTCAATGCAGCATCAATTACAAAATAACTATAAAGTGCTATCCCCATTTTATATCTATCTTCTTATTAATTTGTCGCCACTAAAACCATATTTTTTAAACAACTCCATTAGCTTGTTGTCAATAACGCTTACACCATGTCTATTTTGTCCTAAACAAAAACAATTATAACACGATTCATACTCCAAATGAAAATGTGCAACTTTAATGGGTTTTTGAGCAACACGATATTTTCTGTCAAAATGAGCAACCCTGAATAAATCATATGTCCAGTCCAACCAACTAAAATTACTTATAAAGGCACCAGCATATTGATCTATACAGTGTCGTTGTTTACTATAAATATCAATATAAAGCTTATATTTGTTTTTAGATTTTTCATTATTAACAACAGCCATTTTTTGAGTACACACGGCTATCTTTTTATCATATTTTGCCAACAACTTTTTCTTACAGTCATTATAAAATAAAGGGAAAAACGATTCTTCTTTTTCAGGTTTAAACAACATAATCATTTCAGCTATAACATCAATAAATTTAAATGCACTTTTTCTATAAAACGAACTACCTCCCTGCGGTTTATTTCGTCCTGGTGCATGTCGTGTAAAGCCAATATCTTTACATTCAGAAGGAAATTCAAAAGGAACCAGTTGATAAGCATCCGCATCATGTAACCAGAAATTATCATTAATAACACCGCTTTTTATCATTTGATTCACAACAACCAGCTTATTAACAAAAGAACTCCAACCACATATTTCAGATACTTTATATGCTTTAACCCCCATATATTCAAAATCAAAATTTGTTATCAATATTATGTCTTTTTTATCCCAACCCATTCTTAAGGAATTCTCTACTTGAAGTTGAAGATATCGATCAATAATAGACATGTCCTTTTTATATCTAAAATGACTACCAACATTATTCTTTATCCACACTATAACGTTTTGCATGTTAAATTTGTTACTCATTTTAAGAACACGTATTTCATTTCTGGTAACAGTTCTAAACTTTTAATATTAGTAAGTTTTTCAATCATCAGTTTATGATCTTTTTCTGTCATACGTATTTTATCCCAATGAAACTCTATAAAAAGCTTTTTAATTAAATTTATACTCTTGTCTTCAATCATCTTATTCAAAACTGCATATTCCGCACCCTCTATGTCCATTTTTAAAATAATAAAATCATCACTATTAAAATTATTTAACAACCACCTGCTAAAATCGATACACTTAGTAGATATTGGCTTATTTTTATTTAATCTGCCGGTTATTTTTTCTTTAATTAGGGTGCTACCAACATTATACTTGTCATTACGCCCATTTCTAACATAAAAATCCACAACTCCGTCATTAATCCAAACAGCGTCTCTAAATGTAATAATATTTATTCCTTTATTTCGTTTTTTTACCAAATACTTATCTATGTTAATAATCGGTTCAAAAGTATATAATAAAAAATCAGACTTATATAAAGGAGATTTCAAAAAGAGCTTTATAGACTCCCCCATATGTCCACCACAATCTATAAAAATATTTCTAGACATATTATTCTATTGTGCTTTGTTCGCCATACTCGTCTTCATCTTCTAAATCTACCTCTACTGTCTTTGGTTCTGGCTGATTTGATTGCGCGAGCTTATTTTTATTTTTCTCTTCTACTTCTTGTATTTTTCTTTTAATGTGTTCTGCACCTAATCGTCCTCTTCCCTGCGTAAAACCACAGCTCTTTTTAAAATTACCAGTTCCTACATATTCAGGATCAAATCTATTCTGGATATAAAATAAAACAGTATCTTGAGTAGGTGCGGGTAATTTTCTTTCTTTAAATAATGATACACAGAATTTAGTAAATCGTGTTTTGTGTAGTTGAATAAATGATATGGTTCTACGAGTTTTATGATAAAAACGACGACCCTCTATTGTGCCTTCTTCAATCATCGGTTTGGCATTCTTTAACTTTTTCTTCCAGTGAGTTTTAGCCCACTCATCTAGTAACTTGATATGATCTGGACGGCTATAATACCACTTATGCCCAAAAAAGGCATATTTTTTCATCTCATCAGTTATAAAAGGTCTATCGTCGGTTGCATAACTATCTGCATCTAGTTTTAACCAATAATCAGTTGTAACATATTTGGCGGTTCCGAATACAAAAGCACTCAACATTAATTCTCTCTGATTGTCAACCTTATCTAAGTCTTCTTTATCCCATTTTATAAGCCTAACATTTGGCAATCTAAGGAAGTCTAAGCGTGGATCTTTTTCTATGTCTATACCGTTTACAAAAACAATAACGGGATACTTATCAATATTCTTATATTTTCTCCAGTTAGGAAAGGTTTCTTGCAAAATAGGAAGATAATAATTGTCACATGCAGTTACTATGGTTGTATCGGGGATATTTTGATCTTTATTATGAAGGTATATTTTTAGTCTTTTATCGGCATATTGCAAGAAATTATTAATATTGGCTATATTACCATCACACATCTCTTTAAAGGTACTTTTCCATACTTCACACGTTGTTACTCCAGGAAGCGTATGCTTGTCCCCATGAAAATGATACACCCTTCTATCTTTTGATTGTTCTTTATCGTGTAGTACGCTTACATTAAAATCTGTTGGGGCAATAAAGTATTTAAGCCCCCATTCACTCATAAATGGATATAATAGTTGACAACTTACTTCGTCTGGGATGAAAATTTTAGCCTGTGCGCCTTTATGAGCCAAGTTCACCCAATAATCAACAAATTTGATCCAATTTTCTGATTTTTTAAAAGATAATACTCCGGTATTAACAGCAGGATAATGGTTTTTCAATACTCCATCAATAAACCTTTGTTCCGCAATACCATTAAATCTTTTTACCCTTTTAGAAATAGCGCCACCGGCATCGGACCACCAGCCAGCAAAATGAGGTATTACAAAATCTGCATTGTCCAGATAAGAAAACATTTCGTCTAATTTACCCGTTACAACAACATCTGCGTCTAACCACAAAGTCCTATCATATGGTGAATTCTTAAACATTTCAGTTTTTCTAACCAATACGCGATAATTTTGATTTAAATCATTATGTACGATGTCGCATTTAAAATATTTTAACACCTCGTCAAACTCTTTAGGATATTGCTCAACAAAGAAGGTAATAGGTCCATCATACCATTTTCTTAAAGAATAAAGTGCCACAATAGCCCTAACAACAATCTTATCGCCCTTATTAAACATTATTATGCCCTTAGACTCCATACTTATGCCTCCAATTTGCATATTTGCGTTTTCTATACTCAAACAGATCAAAAAACCTATTATATTTTCTTTCTAATCTTAACTTTTTATTGTGTCCTTTATAATACATCATTTTACCTAATTTAATAAGATTCTCCGTAGAAAAATACAATCTAAAGCAGGTATCGCTGTATATTCTTCGTCCAAATATATTATAATTTCTAATTAAAACAATTCTAAGCTTTTTTAAAAACTTACCACTGCCACTACAAATATAACAACTGGCACTACATTTATTGGCGTAAATAGAAATACAACCATCTCCATCAAATAAACCTCTAACAAAATCAGGAATATATTTTTTAGGAATTTTCGGAAAACTTGTTATTAATGATTTTCTTTGTTGCCCACCAAGTTTAACTATATCTTTAAAAATAGTTTTAGACGCAATCTCAAAATGACACATCTTAGGACGAGATTTGGGTTGCCATATTGGATTGTTGGCACCCATATAATTCATAATTCTTTGAAGTATATATTTATTCTCTTCGTTTTGACAAATTCCAAATCCATAAGAAAACCCATAACCACCCCTACCAATTCTTTTTCTTATACACCCATCTGCCCACCAAAAACCCAAAATATAAGCCATATTACAGGACCATTTTTTAAAAAAATTATGATTAATGCTATATTTTTTTAATTGTCCTTGAATATTTTTGGTTCCAAGCCAATGCGACCACGATTTCCAACCATTATTTTTATATGTTAAATCTGGATTACGCGGAATATTGTTCGGCTTATTATACCTATATTTTTTATAATAAAGCCATTTTCTTTCAGTATTTATTCCGAATTTTGGTGCCGTTTTTAAAACAATTTCCCTAGCCTCATTATATGGCAACCAATTTTTCATTATTTCTTTAATTATACAATATTTGACATCAATATTTATATCATATTACCTAAACCACTAATTCCCTGATAGTATCCAGGCCTCATCGGGTCAAATTTGTACTTTAGTTTTATTTCATCTTTTTCTTGATCTGTTAAGTCATCCCAAGTTTTGCCTTCTGGAATAAATGCAGTAATATCACGATAAAATATATCCATTTCTTTGGGAATATCGCCAGCCTTAAATATTCCCTCATCTTGTTGTTCAGCGGGAGAAGGTGTGCCGCGAATAAAGCCCAACATTTTTTTCATATTATTCCCCTATATTTTTACCTATTCTCATAATGTCTTTTTTAATTTCAACCCTTATATTGTTATTACTATTTTTAACTGCATCAATAAGCTGTTGTTGTGTGGGATATAGTTTTCTTCCAATATTAAAGTGTCTCATGTCGTCTATTAATATCAAATCATTATTAGATCTTTGTAATATAATATTAAGTTCTTGAAGTGCAGGGCTATAGGTCCAATTATGTGCGTCAAGCCAAAAAAACGCATCTTTCTTTATGTTTTTAAGTATAACCGGTAGAATATCTTTACTATCTCCATTAAATAATTTTACATTATCATAATTCTTAAATCTTTTTACACAATCTTTAAAACGATCTTCTCTAAATTCAACAGAATAAACTTCTTTACATATATCTTTCATTACCCAACAAGTATCTCCCAAACAGGTTCCAGTTTCAATAAATATAGTATAACCATATTTTTTGATATAGTTAATCATCAACTCTCTTTTTTGATCTTCTGATAGTGCTGGTTTTTTGCTCATTTCTCGCCTATACAATTCCCATTCTTTTTTTCCATTCGTTCTTTCTTTTTTTTCTTTCGCGTTTTGGAGCTTTTATTACACTGTTTTCCCAATCCAGTTTAATAGAGTCATATAATTCGTGAGCCTTTTTATAATTTCCTAAGATTTCATCTGTTTTCTGTCTATAATATATAAAACGATCTTCATCTATAATAACATTTGCATCTGTTCCGATATTGGTTTCGCCCCACAAACTATGAAATGGCAAAGGAAAATATATTTCTTTTGCATTAGAAAGCCAAGCGCCCCACCATGCATACGAACTTCTTGACATGGCTATTTTGTTAAATAATTTGAACATTTTAAAATCTTCTATATATGCATCTTTTCCAGTATTAAAAACACATATCGGATTATATTGTTGAAATTTCTTAATATGATCGGATTCTGGTTCGCTTGTAATTATGAACAGTCTATTAAACTTAATATGCGGCAATAATTTTCCAAAATAATCATCAAACAATAAAGATCGAGTTCTTAATTGTTTTTTATTTTTAACGATATCTCCAAGTCTTACATGCACCAATAAATCATCGGGATTAATTTTGTCTATATTAATTTCTGAAAAAGAATCCTGTTTGAGTATTTTAAATTTTCCTTTTAATTGTTCCATTGACGGTTCTTTAATATATAACCATTTCTTAATTTCATTTACATGTTCTTTATAAATAGGATAATAGGCGAATGTTCCTTTTAAACCAATACGTATGTTTTTACAAGAACCTATTTTTTTATCCAAATCTTCTAAAGAAACCTTATTAAAACGTAAAACAAATGATTTTTCCGGTTTATCATTTCTAAGTCCATCTATTTTTTCTGAAGTATTATTGAAAAATTTTACTGGTCTTGCACATAAACACAAACCGTATCTTTCCGCCAATATTCTTCCAGTGCAATATTGACCTAAATTATTACCAAGTCGTCCATAGTACTTAATTTTGATCATAACACCATATAATTCAATAATTTCCTAAAATTATCCTATCTAACGTCGGGTATCTTTATATTATTTGTCATATATATTTTGTTAATATCTTTATGAAACTGCGAATGTTTACAGAGATATGTGTCTGGTTCAAAATTTTTACCATAGAACTCAACGCCCTTCCAACCACCCGATATATCGTCTATTATTTTAGTTAATGCGGGTTCAGCAGACCAAGTACATGGTAACGACCTTCTTACACCCCATATTTTACTTGCCAATGATTTATCTCTCATATAAATAAATCCAGCAAGTGAAGTATACTGATTTTCTTTCCCATTTCTATGTTTTATTTTCTGTTGTTTCTTATAGCGATACAAATTAGCCTGAATTTCTCTTTTAGAATTTAAAATATTCCAAAAATCGTTATCAACTGGCTTTTTAATTCCAACATCCCAATCAATAAATACAATTTCGTCAAAATCTTTCATTGCCAATGTTAAAATATATAACTTGTGCTCGTATTGATGATAAACATAGTCGTTTTTATTTACCAAAATAGAATTAATGCCGACAGACTTCAAATATTTATGATTGTCTTCTCCAAAGGTATAGCAAACATCATCAACTTTATTTTCAGATCCGATATAATTTGAAATATTTAACTTCATTTTCGTCATTTTATGATTGGACATAAAAGAGATGCCTTTGCCCATCATTTGTTTATTACTCATATTTTCTTCTAATTGTTTCAAATAATCAGTATTATTTAACACTTCTTCTGAAGTTCCAAATAAACACCTGATAAATGCACGTTTCATTATAACATATCATCTTTTACGACATACTTAATTTTATCTTCTAATGTTCTAAAAAACACCTCGTCATAATACTTAAATTTTTTATAATCATTCTTTTTATTCAAATCAAATTTGCCTATACTTTCTTTACCCTTATTTATATCCCAAATTCCACCTAAAAAAACAACTATCTTTTCCAAATGAATTAACGGACTATTCAAAAAAGGATCATAGTCTATGATTATTCTTTTTTCTATATCGCTTAATATCCATTTTTTATAGAAATTAACCCAATATCGCATTTTAACTTTAGCAAAATGTTTCCATGCCTCAATGGAGTCTTGTAATCCAGTTGTTTTAATTTCCAATAAATAATGTGACACAATACTAGACATAGGATCTCGTATTTGAACTAAATAATTTCTATTATTTAATATCGGTGTTTTTAAATCTAAATCATGGTTTTTCTGATAATTAAAATCATTTCTATTTGTCATTATTTGATCGTTATAAACATCGCAATTTTTTAATTCATCGCCAAAATATACTTTTAAAACTCTAAGCAACATTCTATGACCAGAACGCGGAAAGCATATGTTCTCTGTTTTTATCATTAGACCTGTTTATGCCATTTTATTTCTACTTCGCCATTACCAAGGTCTTCTTCTATTTTTATAATCGTAAGTCCGTATCCATAAGGCAAGGTAACATGTGAATTCTTAACCCACGACAAACTATCAACCGCCTTATATAAGTCGTATTCCTTGTGTGTAGTATCATGTAATAATAAGATTGAACCCTTTTTCATTCTTGGGATAATCATTTTAAAATCATTTATAACCGTAGCAGAATCATGCGCCCCATCATGTAGAACAAAATCAAATGTTTCTTTTTCTATGTCGGTTTTAATCATATTAGATCGCTTACACAAATATTTAAAATTAGGATATTGTTTTAGTTCATTTAAATCAAAGAAAATAGCGGTTTGATTTAAGGGTCTATAATCGCAAGTAATCAATTTGCCATTTGTTTTTTCTAGTGCCATTAAAATCGTTTTAGTAGAAAAGCCCGATCCAAATTCAAAGGCAGATTTTGCTTCCATACCCAATACAATGGAATATAGTGTTAAATAATGGCGACAAAAACCGGCATTATTAGCATGATGACGATCAAATAATTCTTGTAGGTTCATAAATATCCTAGTTTTTTTAACAAGTTAACCGCATCATTATTTTTCATAAACTCATCTATTCTTTCTTTATATATTTCGTTTTTCCACCTATCAAGTTTATGATTACTGATCGGAGATGGACCGCCTACCCAACCTGGATCACTTATTACCGTTGTTTTTTCATAATATTTTAATAACTGTTCGTCAAAATCTTCTTCTAAATATTCACATAGTTTTTTCAACTGCTCTTTTGGATAACTAACAAGGTCTTCATACCTTATTGCATACACTATATCACAACAACTCAATCCTGCACTTGTATCATTAACCCACCTTTCGACATCCACCCAATACTTCTTATATTTATGATTAGGATGAGATGATGTTACAACGTTTCGTCCATCCCTTATAATATGTACCAACTTAACATGCCCGTCAAACAAATTATAAATATCCCTAAAAGCCGTTACATTTTTTGGAGTTTTTTCACACCAACGTCTTTTATTAAATTCAACCGAAATATTTTTTAAAGAATTTTTTATTATAGACAGTCTAAATGGTTTAGGAGTAAAAGAAAATGACTCTCCAGGAATCGAATAAATTTGATTATGGGCACCTAAAATTGATAACAACAGTGTTGTTCCCGATCTTCCGCAACCACCCAATACTATAGGACATTTTTTATTATAGTTCTTTAAATAATACAATGATGGTAAAAAGAACTTATCTTGTGTTGGATTTTTTACCATATCATCAAATAAAACAACAAAATCTACCCTATTATCTATTTCTATTGAATTTAAATCTTCTATGAACCCAATCTCTTGACTTTGAAAAATAATATTGCCCTTTACGTCTAAAAGCAAAAAATATTTATTATTTTTATTCTGGAACCTATAAATACATTCACCCTTCCAACCATAATATTTATAAGGTTGAACTGTCTGATTATCAGCAATACCTATACTAACAACAAAGTCTAAAATCATATAAAATTTCCCTTTTCCAAATCATCTATAGAAGCAAACTCATCACAAAATCGTCTTAAGGCTAATAATTCTTCAAAGTTCATAGCTCCCACATGTGCCTTTTCGTGCGATGATTGAAGCGCGTGTGAAATAGTAAAATGTTTTTCTATATATCGTGCCCCTCTTACTACTGCTACAAAAGCAGATGTTAATCCAATACTATGATCGCTATAACCCTGATACTTAGAATGTCTAAAATCAGGAACCATTATATTCTCCATCAAATCAGGATAATTAGAATTACAATAAAAATAAATAACGTTTGGTTGATTGTATGGAAAACTAAAGTGATCTAAACCCGTTGAAATAAAAACAGTTTTTTTAGTATCAATAATAGCATTACACAACTTATTATCGTACATGGATCTACTAGCTATTTTATAATTCTTAAATCCTAGTTTCTCACACCATACTATTTTATCATTATCAAATACAGAGGCAAAAACATCTATGCCCACATTTTCAGAAAAAGACTTAATATGTTGTAACTCATCAAAAGATATTTCAGCATACTTTTTTCTATCATCACCAAATAGTTTTTTAGAAGTATATAGTTGAACCTTAACCATATCCGCACCACCCATTTTTGATTGTAAAATCATAGTTTCTACTGTCTTCATATCGCCATAATGTTGGGGATGCAGTTCCGAAATTATCACAACTCTATTTAATCTGCTTTCCATTGAACACCTCTAATCTTTTGATATTCCAAATACCACGGAGACCTGTTCTTTTCAACATATTCTAGATCTTCTATGTTGTGTATATCTACATAATCAGTGACAAAAACTCCACACTTGGTACTTATACTCTTTTGAAACACATAATCACATTTCATAACCCTAAACGCCGCATTTTGAATCAAATTACTATCAACAGAGAACACCTCGTTACGATCATATTTAATGAGCTTTTCTAAAGCATTATCTAAGTCAACTGGCCTTACTTCTGGAGAATTAGGTTGAAGTGAAATAACAATGTCTGGTTTTTCTGCCATCTGTTTAACAGCATGAGCAATAACGTCTTGCTTATATACTTCGTCTCCTGCCAGCTCTGGAGGTCTATCAATTACTTTTACATTTAAATTTAAAGATATAGTTTTTATCGCAGAATCTTCTGTAGATACAAATACATCACTTATATATAAAGAGCCATATTTACATGCCATTATTCCCCAATATATCATTGGCATATCCCAAATACTACATATATTTTTGTTATTCAGTCTTTTAGATCCGCCACGAGCAGGAATAACCACATATGTTTTCATTTATTTGCCCTTTTAAAAAACAAACGAAGATTGGGATTTTGTCTTCCAACAACACTAGTTAGTACTATGTCCTTATTATAGTTTCTATAATCTTCAAAAGATACAAGCCATTCATCCTTATTAAAAACCGTTTTTGTTTTGTTAGAGTATAACTCAAAAAAACATACAAACTTGCACACTCTCATTATTTCAGTTACTAATTGCTTTTTGTTATTATTAGGCTCAATATGCATTAGAAATCCCATTGTTATACCCAAATCAAAACTATCATTTTTTAATGTCTTAAAAAAATCCAATCTTCTTAAATCTTCTTTATAAAAGTTGTCTTTTTTATTAAAAAATTTTTTATTTTTTTCAATACATTCTTCATTAATGTCTATCCCATATATGTCACAGCCATATATTTTATACAACTCACGTAAATTTCTTCCCAAGTTACACCCAAATTCAATAACTTTACTTGAGCTTGTTAACGCTAAATTATCTTGTATATATTTTATCATTCTTTTTGTAGTTTCTAACTTCTTTTTGTCACACAAATAATGATCCTCTATGGATTCCCTTTTATTCTTATATAAAGCCTTTTCCCAATGATTAACCATAAACCACCTCTTCAATAATATTTTTTGAAACGTTTCCGGATTTAAATAAATGATTAGATATAGACTTCTCAAATGCCAAACTAAAATCTCCCAATACAAGATGCTCTACTGCCGATTTAAACTCATTAAAATCCATATTACCTTTAAAACTCAAGCAGTAATCATAATTATACAAAAATTGCATCGGAATAACCTTGTGAGGTTTTATATTGTAGTTTAATACCGGTTTTTTTAACATAACACACTCTTTAATAGCGGTAGAGTCAAAGTTTATAATAATATCCGAAAGCGAAATCAGTTCCATAGTAGTATGAGGATACCAAGAAGTATCTTCAAAGTATATTTTTGGTCTAACTTTTTTATTGGCTGGTTCTTTATTTCTAGCCTTGAGTATTACAGAATAACCCATTTGTTCTAAATACTTATATATATTTAACAAATTAATCTTTTTCAAATCTCTATATCTAGGAAATAAAACCAAAGCATATTTTTTATCTGTTAAATTATATTTATTTCTTACATTTTTAGGATCTATAACAACATCATATTTAGGGCATCCAATATAAAGATTTTTAGGACCTGTTGTTTTATAAAATTCTGCAAAAAACTTACTTGGGAAAATGACTTTATCGACCCTATTGACATAATGACTATAATGAATCCTAAAATCAGTTAGAGTTACTAAGGAAATTGACTTGATCTTTTTAGAGAACATAGTTATTCCACTACCCTCAGCAAAAAACGTTGTCCCCGTAGCATTTTGAGCTTCTGTACTATCTAATGTTTTAAACCCGTATTTATTAGATAGTTCTCTTACCTTATTAATACTTTTATATGGACACGAACATCTATCTATTTTAAACAAATAAAACAATGAAGATATATTAACCCTACTTAATTCCTCAACTATAGGCATAAAATACCTAAGATGAGAGACATTACTTAGTGCAAAATTAACATGTTCTATTTTTGCCATATTCTAGTGTAATGCGGTTCCAAAGAAGAATCTAATACGCACTTAAAAGAAGAAAGCAACTTTAAACATTGAGAATAACAATCTCGTCTAGAATCATCTAATATTAAAATACCATTATTTTTAACTTTTTTTATAGAATATTCGACACATGATGGCCTTGCTCTTCCATCTATCATAATAATATCAAAATACTCGTCGTTAAATTCCATAATTTTTTTTACATATTTTTCAAAACTCTTCATTTTTCTGTCCGAATAAAACTTTCTGTTAATTGTTTTATCAGCTTCAATAAAAAAAACTTCTGCGTTTTTGACATTTTTGTTTAAAATCTCATTTGATACTTTTTCATGCCAAAACCTGTCATGTTCGATGCTAACAATTGACTTACATCTCTGAGCTAACCACAAAGTAGAATAGCCGCTTCCGTATTCAAAAACACAATGATTTTTGACAATAAAGTTATCTAAATAAGAAATAGCATCTTCGCTTATAAATGGAGATATTTCCATCTTATTTAAACCTTATTTGAACGCCTTCCCAATCACATACCTTAGACGATCCTAGTGGGTTCCAATCATTTTTCTCGCCAACAAATCTAACAATTTTAAATCTGTCCTTGTTTTTATCTAAAAAAGATTTAATTCCAGAATCACAAATACCATAATCATGCGCAAAAATAATAGGATTATCGACACACACAGCGATACTATTACTAATATCACTTCTAAAAGCCTCTTCCGTATGTACACAATCTATAAATACACATCCTATATTGTTTACTCCCCATTTTTCTTTATAAACATCCTTTTTTATAACATTACAATTACTATACCCAAAATATTTTATTCTATCTTGTGCTTTCTTTATATTCAATGGGTTTATATCAAAAGAATAAACATTAATTCCTTTTCTTTTAGCAACTTCAGATAAAATTGTAGTTGTATTCCCCATATTAGTTCCAATTTCAAGTATATCACCACTAAAATTGCTAGACATTATTATATCAAACATTTCCTTCTTAAAACGACGAGTGGTTGTTCCTTTATTTTCGTTTTTATGTTGCAATTTATCTAAAATACTTTCAATATCAGATTCCATTAATAACCTCAAAATATTTATTACACATATCGTTAGAAGAATAGTTGTAATTTAAAACTTTATTATAATAATCTAAAAACGAATTATAATTATTATACAGTTCGTTTATCTTTAAAATAAATTCTTCATAATTAGAATATGTAATATTAAACCCCTTAGTATAATCAACACACCCGCCCGATTTATCTAAAACAACAGGAATAAGACCACAAGATAGTCCTTCTGCAACGTGATATCCTCCTGGTTCATATTGGGAGGCTGTTAAATACACATCACATTTTTTCAATACAGACGGTATTTCTTTATATACTTTTGTTCCGATAATATTACCATATCTGATATAACCTTCAGGAAACCGACCCATATACCAAAAATCAAATTTATCATTATTTCTACAATATGCATCAACTTTTTTATATAAATCGAACCCTTTTAAAATGTTATCCGACCAATGATGTGTAATTATTTTAATTTTATCTGTTTTTTTTCTAATATCTTTGTTCAAATCAGGATAATACATACTCCTATCACAACCATTATAAATAACAACGCTTTTATTATCTAAGCCTTTGTTTTTAAAATATAATTTCAAATAGTCACTTATATAAACTGTAAAATCAGACAGTTGATTGTTAGTATTAATTAAAATATTATCTAATTTATTATTACTTCCTCTATGTGCACTATTTTCATTAATTCTATGTATAACTTTAATGTTCTTGTTTTTTATTTTATAATTAGAAACATCTTTAATAGAATAGACACAAGTATCGTCCCTAACATCTACTAAAAATATTATATCAACCGATCTATTCAGGTCAAAAACAACATTATGTCCTTTATTTATCAAAAAGTCACGAAACAATCTTAAAAAAACATTGCCTCCACCATAAGGGCCGTCTACTAACTTTTTATTAAAAGATATTATCATAGTATTTTTTTGAAAAATAATTTCCAATCATTCAAACTAACCCTGCCATCTTTACTATATTTTTCATTCGTCTTAGGTATCCCTCTTCCCAAATGCGCGAATATAATTTCTTTTTTATCACTTACACATAGGCATATTTTTTTACTTCCAAATGGACTTACTATTTCGTTTATAAGAGAGGGGTCGTTTATAGTATTACGAAAACAATAATGTTCGATTTTATTATCTTGCACATATTTAGTCAAAGAATCACCAACATCCATAACCTGTGTCGTTCCTACATACTTGGGGTACATGTCTAGGTCTTTAATCAAACTATATTCAGTTAAAAGACCACAAACATGTATCGCCCCAATTCTATCTTTATGCATGTCTTTTTGAACGCCAATTAGTTTATATCCGGCATCATATTTGCCAATAAAATCATACATAAACGATAAACTTAAAACAGCAACATCGCAATGAACTACAAAAACCAAACCAGAATCTATGTTTTTTAAACCAATATGTATGGCTTCCGCATTAGCTTCAGAACCCACCTTACGAGTATTGTTATTAATCCATAGTATATTATCGCTTATTTCCATAATATCATTCTTATAACTACTGTCCAATGAGTTTTCAACCACTATAAAATTAATATTAAAATCATTACAACAATACTTAACAAAACTTTTTATACAAATAGTTGTCAGTATTTTAGAATGAAAAGATGGTATAATTACGGTTATTTTATGCATTTTCAAAAAACCTATCCCAAATAGAAATTACACTTTGAGGCAAATATCTGTCAATAATAGATTTATAATTATAGTCTATTTTGTCTATGTTGCTTAAAACTTTATTTATAAAGTCATTTATATCTAAACAAATACAATCTGGATGTAATATCTCTGAGGCAACTCCGACATTAGTAGATAGTATTTTAATTTTCCTATAAGACGCTTCCAAAATAGACTGTGGACCACCTTCATATCTAGAAGTAACAAAATACCAATCTAAACAGTCATATAAAGACGTTATATCCTTATAATTTTGAAGATACACGTATGCTATATTTTTCTCTTTTAATTTAGAAATAACATAGTTTCTAGCATATCCAGCTAAAACAACTTTGATTTTAATCTTTTTATTTAATTTATCTAATAAATCAATCAGCACATCTGGTCCCTTTGACATTTTGGGTGAATCACCATTGCGTCCATTGCCATCTTTTTGAAAGGAGCCAACAAGTAACTCGTTATCATCCAGTAACTTACACTTAAGATCCTTAATCCTATCTTCATCTCTTTCTTTCATATTTTTTGACAATATCCAATAAGACAAGCGATGAATCGGAATCTTAATATATTTAGCGGCTATTTTTTCAACCTGTTTATTACAAACAATACATCCATTGGCCTTATTAAAAATATCAAAATTATATTCTTTAATATTGCCTTCATTAATATGGTGTATGTTAATAAAAGACTTACATGTTTTGGGAATTCTGCCAAATACTGATGGAAATTCAAATAGATTTAAACACCACAAAGTACTAGGATTATCTTTCAATTTAACTATATTATGACAAGTATATTTCTTAAAATCGTTTTCAATATCGCTTAGAATCCAATTTGATTGTTCGTTTTGAATGGACAAGTTCATACCTATATTCCTTGAATTAAACGAACAAAATCATTAGCCCTGGCTTTTATATCGTGATGTCTAATAAATGTTTCTTGAGCATTATGAATAATTGAATTTAACTCGTCTGGATGACTTAAATAGTATTTGATCTTAGATATAAAATTATCTTTGGTTACGGCAATATAATTGTAACCATCCTCTAAAAATAATTCCTTTTCACCATATGGTCTTTCGCCAACATATACAGTGTTGCAACCCATTGCTTCAAAAATTTTATTCATAGCCACATGATAACGTCCACCACAGCTAGCCAACATGTTTGATTCACTAATTGCAGCAGCATACTTCTCTCTAACAAAATCATTATGACTAAAATTAACACCACAATGAGGATAGTTTTTATATCTTATCCCCAGTTCTTTATGTGTGCTACTCAATACACCATGCATATAGGATCTTAAAGGATAAAAATGCCACATAGCGCCAACAGTTATAACATCATATTTTTTAGGTAAGTTATAGTTTTTATAACAAATAGCATCTACACATCTTGGATAACCTATAAACTTCATATTTTTTTGAATATTGGCATCAAAAAAAGAATAAAAATCTTTAGGATTAGAATATGGCGGAGCAAAACAACAAAAACAATATTTAAAATCAGAATTATTCAAATCCTTAGAATATTGTTGTGGTCTTCTTGCCCAAAAATCACTTAATGCAAATATTTTCAATACACCTTTAACACTTTGAAATCCAGTTGGGAAATATCGCAACTTTTCTGGAATATTATAATACTGCATATACACATCGCCAACTTTTTCATTTGGAGTAAAATAACTATAAATAATATCCGGCTTATCATTACCATATAATTTTTTAATAATCGTATCTAAATCAGTAGTATCATAATTTTTCCATCCAGGACCATAAATTTTAGTATCACAAGCTTCCTGAATAGCTTGCATGTCATAAATCATATTACCACTATGCCAACCTTTACGATTAACATTTAATAACAGTACTTTGGTTTTCATATCGTGTTGGTTCTTTTATGTCCAAAATTTCTAAAATAAGGGTTTCTATCGCCTCTTGGGTATAATCCAGGAAAAAAGTTAACATCCAATCCACTTTTCCATACTGAATATGCCAAACTAACCTGGTCTCTTTTAATATAATATTTATTAAATTGATTCCACCATAAGCTCATTGTTTGTATTACATTATCATTATTATGCTCTCTCAATATTACGTTTCCATTAATAATTTTTTTATCAATATCAAATCCGTCACTTGCATAATCAGATGTTTGCGCATTAAGTTTATTTATATCTCTGCACCAACGATTCATAACACCAATTTCCTGTCTCCAACTACTAGTATGTCTATATACAGCCATCTTTATATTATCAGTGATATAATCAACAAACTCATCTATCGGTTTACGTATTAAAATAGATGCATCAACCCACAAACTCACATCATAGTTTGATAAATATAGGTGTGGAAACATTTTATAATGCCTAGACATTTGAATGCTATCAAGTTTGTCTTTTAGTGGAACATTAATAATATTCCATCTATTAGATTTTAACTTTGCATTTGTAAAAAAACACATATCCCATCCATGTAATTTAACAACAGGATCGTGAACATCGTCAAATCCTCCAAACATTGCCGTATAAATAACTTTTTTAGGGTTCAATAAAAATACAACCTCTCTGTCCACTAACGGATCTTTGATTATAATAGAAGCTATAACCTCTTGGATAAATGTTTTTTATCAATGGCTCTATGTTTTGTAAACTATAATCCTTACCATCCCACCTATCATACCCCAAGTCTCTTCTGTTTGGAACTTTAAAGTCATGTATCATAATATAAGGTATAACTTTAGATTCAGCTATAACTTTTAATTCTCTGTCTAACGCCAAATCATTATTAAAGTGAGCATCTAAAAACAATAAAACCTTTTTATTGTCTAATTTTGTCAACTCCTCTTTTAAAATAGTCGCACTATCCCCCATAAAAAACTGTATATTGGTAAAATTTTTCAAGTAATCCTTTGCCTTTTTCAACCACTCTTCCTTAATCTCAGTTGTTATTACATTTTTTACTAATTTAGCAAAAAAACATGTACTATGACCAATATGCGTTCCCGTTTCTATAACAGTGTCTATACCGTTCTTATCAATAACCTCTCTAGCCATTCTTTGTACAACAGCATCGCCATTTAAAGCTTTTTTCAAATATTCTAGAGGCATAAATATCCTTATTTTTATAGTTTATTCTTGTCATAACCAAAGTTATCAAAGTCAACAGAATAATATGAAGAAACCAGTTTTAACGTTTGGGGATCATAAAAGTCTCTATAATTAAACTCCTTATGGACCTTACTTTCACATATATTACTTAATTGATCGGGAATTTTCATTTTTAACTCTGAAGCAATTTTTTTTACAGACTCACAATAATTTTCAAATCTTCCAACATAATTACAAAACATTTTCTTATTATATGTAAGCCATGATGTTTGCGTGTTTGCCTGGCTGTTACCAACCACATTAAAAAGCCCTATTGGACGAATCTTGTTTAGCCCTCCACAAAACAACCTAAATTCAGACATATATTTTTTTAAATCTTCACGAATTATTTTTTTATGAGCTGAGACATATTTTATATAAAAAAATAAAGAAACACAGCGATCATATGGATTTCTAACAATACTAAACTTAAAACTATTATTAAAATAATCCATAGATATTAAATCTTTTTTAATAAGACTTCCTATATAAACGTGTCCAAATGATATTTTACCTTTAATTTTACTTTTTACAAAGTTATCTAAAATAGTCGTAAAACCTAAATCTGTAACCAGACTTCTACCCCCTGTTTTCGGGACATGAATAAAAATAGCGTTCATTTACATCCTAAATTATGTTTTTATGTGGATGTTCTATAATTAAAAATGTTTTTATTCCTCTTAACTTCGTGGACATTTGAGGCTTATCTTTAACCACAAATCCACATTCTTTTATAAGAGTTTCGTATTCTTCCAAGGTTGCACCAAAAGGATCTGTCATATTACTATGCTCTACCAAACTGGCTATAGACCATTCTATTATGCAACAACCGGTTTTCTTAACACAAGACATCCATGCTTTTAAACATTTTTTAGGATCGTAACTATGATCAAATGCATTGCTATATATAAAATCAACATTATCAACCCATTCTGGTTTTACCTCATGAAAATCCCAACAAATAGTATTTGGATATCTTTCTGCGACATCGGTTATGTCCGTACCTATAACTTTGGCTTTTGTATGCTTTCCAAACCATTTTTGTTCATTTCCCTGTTTACATCCATGACAAATAGCAAATTTTATATCTCTATAGTTTTTTAATAAATAATTAGATAAAAACTCTATTTCTCTTTCATCACACCATTGTCCGTCCGCATTAGCCTTATTACCAGCTATTTGCGTATTAACATAGTGTTTATATGACTTATACTTGTGTATTTTCATATTATCCCCTTATTTTTTAATACCAAAACAGGCTGTACCGTTGCAAAACTATTACGACTAGATACTAATAACTCGTCTGACATTCCGTAAGTATCTACACACTCCCACCCATCTAATAACAACTTAAGACGCATTTTACCATATACCCTATGCGCATTCCACATAACTCGATCTTCTCCTATAGGAACTGCAAGGAAAAATAAACCATCCTTTTTTAAGATGTTTTTTACATCTTGCATTGCCCTTATATCTCCCATAGGCGATATATTATCTCCATATCTCCCAAGTCCGGAATGTTCTATGCTGGAGATAGATATACACACATCAAATTTAGGAAGGCTATTATAGGAATTATATTGATAATATTTTATTTTATCATAAGCACAAATTCTTTTATTATACTCCAAACAAGAGCATCCTTTACCGGAATAAACACATGCCATCGTTTCATACCATGGCTTTTCCGAACCAATAATAATAACATCTTTATCTTTTATACTATACTTTTGTAATGCCTGATATAACCACATGTCGGTGTCATAATAATATAGGCCCTTTTTATTTTTAATTAGTTCTTCAAAAGATTTTATTTGTTGCAAAGTATATGTCCTAATTGTATTACTGGGCCTCTTGGGTTTAAAATAGAACTCTTCTATTTTTATTTTGCCACCCATACTAAATTGTTCTTTTAAAATGCCTGACAACTTCATAATATGTCCACTTATTTCCACAGTTCAAAACACAACTTGTTTTTCTTTACAAATTTTCGTATCTTCCTCTCTCTATGTTTAAATACACGCCTATCTTCATATTTCATATATTGAGAATGAAATTCACAATATATTTTTTGAACTTTAAAAATTAAACCAGACCGTATCATTGCTTCAAGGATGTCATATTCCGAACTTTCCACGTCAAATTTAATAACAACTTCATTATTTTTAGATATTAAATCTTCTATCATTTTCAATATATTAACGCAAGATACCTGTGTTGTATGCACATTCTCCGATAATTTACTGTTATGATTACTTATAATACTTCCACCCAAACAAAATTCGCTAGAAAAATAAAACTGTCTGGTACAATCTTCTATATATACAGCACAATTGTAAATTACAACATTAGCTTTGCCCCCGTATTGTTCAACTAATTTATTATAACAATTTTTATTAGGTTCAAATAAAATATAATTCCAATCATCACCATATATTTGTTTAAAATACTCATAACCCTGTCCCAAATTAGAACCACAATCTAAAAAATATTTCATTATTACTTCCTTTTAGACAAATTGGTTTTTGACATTAATTCAGCACACGCCAAAAAACTACTGCCCGAAGTTTTAAGGCGTAATGCAGTACGAGACAATAGAACCATATCACAAAACGCCTCTATACTAGCAGCTTTAGGTCTATTAACATTGAAACTAAATACTCTGCCCATATTGTCTGTTATATTACTCTTCCACTCAGCATTAACACGAAGTTTTTCTACGTAGTTCTGCTTTTCAAACAATAAAACGTTTCTATATTTTTTAAACCTCATCTCAATTTCTTTTTCATCCGAACACACAAAATACTGTTTGTCCGGATTATTTTTTACTTCGTTCTCTAATTTATTTTCTCCAATATATAATGGCCTTCCATAATCCGTTTTTCTAATATGTACCCCATAACAATTTGACACATCATATTTAGATATATCAGTAAATATATTGTCGGATATTTTCAATTCATTAATACTGTCTATTATTTCACCAGAATTAATAGAAGAATGCAGACAATTACTATAATAAAAAACATCAGATTCATCCGTCATTAATTTTACTATATCTTTTTGAGACAATTTACCATTAAGTATTATTTTGTTTTCTTTGTGTTTAATTTGAGACTCATGAACTAATAACACACACTTGTTTAAAATAAATTTGTCTATAAATTTAATATCAAAATTAGATATATTGTAATTACTAGCAAATATATCTGTAAGGTTACATCCACACCAGTTATTAGATGGCCAGTGAATAATAAAAGGTTTATTAGCCCTTTTAGCAAAAAATAAAGCAGAAAACATACTTAATAATCTATTCCCCAATCCACCATCACAATATATATGGATCATTATAATCTCTTAAGTTTTTTTGGGTTATTACTACGAGTAAATGGTCCACCCATAAATACAACTATACCCATAAATTCTTCATAGGACATAAAAGGGATTTTTTCAACTTTTATCATTTTACAAAATACCAAATCATGCCATGTCTTTTCCAGTTTTATTATTTCGTATCCATATTTCTCAAAATAATTAAAAAACTCCAAATCATAATACCACCTACAATGTCCATTCCAAGTTCCCACAATTGGCAACGCATGGATTACCAACCCTTTTACCCTTAACATGTTGTGCAAGTTGATCCAACAATTATATTGCCCTATTTCTTCTTCTACGTGCTCTACAGTACCATAGTTTATTATTATATCCGCACAATTTTTCTCACTTGTCAATTTACTCAAATCAAACAATTCTATTCCCTTGCCACCACATAAATCCAAAGTTCTCCAAGTTTTAAATTTATTTTTATACAGCCCTCTTAATCTAGCGGGATTAAATTTTTTTCCAGAACATTCATCGTCTTGGTTTATTTCCTGATAACCCAATTCTATTATATCTAATTTAGAAGTATTAAGATTCTTTATTGATTGTATAAAATCTGGCAAAAGTATTTTTCTATCTAATCCCATTACAAATCTCCATCAAACACAGATATCGTATACTTATCCAATTTCATAACTGTTCCTATTATTTATCAACCCTATTTTAGAAATAAATTCTGTTATATCCAAAATTACTAAAATCTTCTTCAAAAACCATATTTATAGCACTATAATGCTTCTTTTTTAAATAATTAGCATAATTTCTCCTATCAGAACGATAATAATGAGGAATGTCAACATTTTTCTTAACACCAAAAAGCAAAAGAATGTCTCTGACTGAGTTTTCAAAATCCTCAAACCTGTAAATTTTATACATATTTTTTAATAACTCTAAGTGTTGGGTTTGAGACATAGCAACGTGCCAATATATAAATCTTAATTTTTTTAAATATGAATCAAAACCACTATTTTTCATAATCTCAGCATCTTTCACTATGAACCTAATCATTCTGTCTAAACTAAAATTACAAAAATTATTTTTTATACAGTATTTCCATCCAGATATAAATCTATCGTAAGGATTACGTACAATAGAAACAAATCTATAACTATCGCTATTAATTTCAGGATAACATTCCTTAATTTGTCCAAACTGACCCACTTTGTTTGCACCACCATTAAACACAGTGACATCTGCACAATCATTCAACATCTTGCTAATAGTAGTTCCTCCTGTTTTTGGTATATGAAGAAAAACTATTTTTTTATTATGACATATGACGTTCATATTATTTTATTAATTTATTTTTTGCCATTAAATCTGCACAGGCCTAAAAAACTACTACCAGACGTTTTTCTATCTAATCCCATTACAAATCTCCATCAAACACAAATATCGTATACTTATCTTTAGGGAACAAATCCCGTCTTAATACCCTTATTAAACGGAAACTTTCTAATGCTCATCAAATTATGCAAAACATTTTTGTAATGTTTGTTTTTAAGATCAACAGAAAGCCATAAAAATTCTTGCACTACATCTTTATCTAAAAAAGGATATCTTGCCTCTATACCAAAAGATCCCGCAATATATTCTTCTTTGGTTAAATATGAGCGCTGAGAACTTTCATAAAAGCTTGGCCATGGAAATATGGTTTTAAGATCTTTTGGAAATAAACCACCAAAATTACTATGCCTAAATATTCTTCTGCCATTAAATCCATAATCAGAAAATATTTCATCTGCACCTTGACCAGACAAATATATTTTCTTATTGTGTTTTTTAGCCATCATACAAATCATACAAATACCAGCCGAACCATGATCCCGATGCAGATTTAATTTATATTCATTATAATCACCTTTTGAACAATATGTAACATAATTATACTCTTCTACGAAATCATTTAAGTGTTTTAGAGCTTTAAGTTTATTAGAAGAATCACTAATAACAATTTCACAACCATTATCTATCAAATATTTGCGTCTTTTTTCCATTATATTTTTATCTTCTGAACCAATAACAGTATACGCACTAAATTTAACTTTTTGACTAATTAGTTCACTGGCAATTGAACCACTATCATACCCACTACTCAAACCTATAAAAATACTTTCCCTAACATTTTTCAAACACCTCTTATTAATAGAGTTATAAAACGCAGTGTTCCAATCATCAAAATCTTTCTTATGTTGCTCTAAAGAAAACGAAAACACTTCGTACTTGTCTTTTTGATTTAAATTTGTATCAAAAATCAAAACATTATTAGGTCCAACTCTTTTTACTTCTTTAAATCCAAGTCTATCTGCGTTACTTTTATAGGAAGAAATACAGAAACCATCTTCGTCTCTGGCAATCCACATTGGTTTAGTCGCAAAAATATCTGTTGCCAATATAACGATATTTCTTGCAAAATCAAAAAGAACTATTGCGAACTCTCCATCCAGCTTCTTTACAAAATCTATTCCAAATTTTTTATATAGAGAAATTAAACATTCACCATCGGATTTATAATCACCAAAACTAAATGCATTGTATATTTCTCCGTTATATAGACATACAATATTGTTTTCAACAAATGGCTGAACAGTGAAAGCGCCAGTTATGCTTAATAGATTATGTACAAAGGTTACATTGTTCTTTTTAATAATTCCAGTATAATCGGGTCCCCTAAGTTTACTATATAAATTGATATAATCCAATTGTTTAATGTCTTTGTTTGTTATAATAAATCCGCACATTTTGTTAGTTATCTTTTAATTTAAAATAAACCTCAAACATATCTTTATACTCTTTAATTTTCTCTTTCCATGTCCAATTTTTCATAATTTCTTCATAAAATAGATTGCCACAGGACAATCTAAACTCATCATTCTTCATTTTCTCTAAAGCTCCACATAAAACGTTAAAATCTCTTTTAATAATCAACCCACTCTTACCATTTACGATCATCTCTTCTGCTGCCCCACAATTAGTAGTAATAACGGGAACCTCCATTGCTCCTGCCTCTAGCGTAGGATTTTGAAGTCCCTCTGACTCAGACATACAAACATATAGGTCTATTTGATTATAAAATTTTGGCATTTGCTCTTTGGTTAATCTTTGACCATCATAACTTGCAAACACCAATTTATATCCAGTTTTTTCACAAGCTTTTTCAATGATATCAAATCCTTTATTGCCCTGAGAACCACGTCTTCCAACTATTCCAACAACAAGTTTATCGCGTCTTTCTTTTTCTGGATATAGTTTTTTGTCAAAGCAGGTTTCATCTACACCATGTCTAACCAATAATAATGGTTTATCTTTTACTATCGGTTCAAACACCTTAAATTGTCTTTTATTAACAACATGAAAAACACAACACCTGTTTTTTATAGAAGATCCCCAATTAGGCATACCGTTCTCATATAATCCCTTAGCGCCATTAGGATGTTTTAAATACATAAATTCACACCTTAACCCCATAATAACTTTTTTAGGATCAGGATAACTCATTTGCATAGGGTCCATAATATAAATACAATCATATTGAGGTTCTAATTTAACAACATTAGTGCCCCTTGAAAAACCAATATCTATTTGATAATCATTACCTAATCGTTTCTTAATTTCTAATGCATGTCTATGAAAAATCCAACCAGGAATATCTGCAACTATTAAAATTTTCTTCATTATAATCCCATATCTCTAACGATTCTAGAAATTGTATCATTGCCTGTTTTTAAAGTTTCCTCTGTATATCTTCTATTAAATTTTTGTGATGCTTGTAATCCACCAAACCAATGTAAAGCATAAGAGGTTTTAGGAATGTTAAATTTTCCCTCATATACACTTATAATCAAATCAGAAAATGGTATTGGATAGAAATATTGTTGTGGAGCATTAAATAATCTGTTTTTATCTAAATGTGAAATCATATCTCGCATCATCCACGGACCCAAACTATTATAGTCATTGGGATTATATTTTGAAGGTAAAGCTCTCATAATCGTATGTGTACTTTTAGATCCTTTCTCTGCACCTATTACACCTACTGGGCTATAATTACCATATGAACAATAAATCATTTCTTTATCTAATGGCAATGTTTGAAATGATTTTAATATTATTTGATCGTTATCCAAATAAAAACCCCCAAAATTAAACAAATACCACCATCTAAAAAAATCTGATTGATAATTTGGAGGATATCTTTTAAATATATCACATGGTACTATCTCTACATTCAAATCCTTTAATTTGTCTAAATAATCTATACCTATTATACCGCCTTCAAAATCTTGTTTTTCTCTACCCCATTTAAATCCATCTTGTTTATATTCTTTAGACAAAAACAGTTGGATTTTAGCATCTGGATGAAAATGCCGTAATGTCTTAAATGTCAAAAATCTTAAATAAGACAAACTTTTTCCTGCCCAAAATAATCCAAAATTTAAGCTTATCATCCCAAAGTCCCATTAATTCTTCTGTTATTAATTGCTCCAGGACTATTTAATGTCCAAATCGTAGGATGCAATATATGATACAAAAACCTGCCTTCAAATATATTTCTAGTTAATGACATTATCTTCCTGTGATAGTAAAAGTCCCATTCCGGCTCTCCTAATATCAAATCATTATTAAACCTCTTACTGCACTTTTTCCACCAATTAACATTAAAAAATAAGGCATCAAAACCAGGATGATCTTTAACCTTAACTCTGAAGTTATTGGATTGAAATTTTAAGAAATCAACATCCGAAATATCAAACCGTTTAAATAAATATACATCTTTGTTATGTTTCTCAAATATACTGAATAGATTCTTTTGCACAAATATATCTGAATTTATATAGCCGAATATGTCACAAGGAATATTAGAGCATAAATCAAGAATCTCTTTTATATATGGCAGTGGACGGGGATTTCTAATAGTTACTTTTGAATTCCTTTTTAATGATTTACAAACATGAAATTCTGGTGGCAATACGACATTCTCGTCACGATAATTAAAAGAAAATAACTGAACATTGCTGGACTTATTATTAACAAGCGTAATTAGAGCATCACGTTGAATTTTAGCTTTCAACGTATTTCTATAATTAACATAATTAACTGCTACTATTATGCGTTTCATACTCTTGGTAATATATATTCTGCCTTACCTATAAATCTTTTAGTTATTTTGGGAAAGTCATTAAATTTAGTAAGCGGATAAGGTTCTTTCTTTTTGTTTAACGTTGATAATGCTCGCTTCATTTTTTCTTGGTATTCTGGAATATTTACATATAACCTAGCATGTTCTATGTCCTTTATATCATTGTGACTACTAAAGCACCAATTAAAATGATAAACTGGCTTAGGAACATTATCAGGTCCAAAAGAAGGCTCTGTATCTCCTTCAAAACTCCATGCATCCCCCATTAATTGAATAGTGGCAATATTACGAATCATTCTTATAGCACTTCTATAACCTTCCTTACTAGGCTCCCATGCTCGTGTAAAATGATGAAATGGAAAAACAACAGAATTATATTTTTTCTCAGAAGCTATTTTTTTAATAAAAGGGATATTTTGTTCATGAATAACTTCGTCTGCCTGTAAATAATAAACATATTCACATTGCGCTTTTTTAATAGCATTTTGAGATACTATTTTTATTGCTTCGCCTAAATAAGATTTATCAGGCCACTTCTCTTGAAACAAGTTTATTTTAACTTTGTTTTTATAGTATTTTTTAAACTTAATCAGGTATTGAAGTGTATCGTCTGTAGAAAATCCCTCACCAATAATTATCTCGTTAGCTATTGGGAGGCAAGAACTTAGAGATTCCCAAAAACAATATCCCTGCTTAATAACATTCTTAGCGATAAATACTACAGAGATTGACATATAATGTATTATACATCATTTTTAGGCATATCGTTATTCATCCAATCACGAATTGTTTCAACGCAAAATTTTATATACGATTCTTCGTCACCCGTTTCATGACAGATTTGGATCGCCGTTTCAACTACAGCCTCACGAAAAGCATGTGTCACCGGATCTGGCAAGTATCCATAGTTGTCCCATAATGCGAGACAAATTTTATCAAATGTTAACATGTCTTTGTCGTTACAAAGCGACAGAGAACTATCAGCGACAAGCTTTTTCTGTTGCGGCGGTACTGGATGCGGATAAACTCTGTGTCCAATTCTCATTTTTATTCCTTCTCATGTTTACAACCATGTTCTTCTTTATATTTGAAATAAGGCGTCATATCGTGTTCTACAACATGTTCTTCATTTTTGTATTCTGATTCAACCACTTCCCACACATCTGGATTATTTTTATACATATCTAATTGACTCGCCATAGCTATAACTACTTGTCCAGTTCTTCTATTTCTAACTACGTGTCTGGTAGTTTTACTAATAGTGCCCGTTTCTCTATCTAATGTCTCAACTTTTCTACCCATGGCATTCAAAATATCAGGAGAAGCTAAATTGACAGCAATTCCTTTTTCTTCATATGGAATAGAAAATTTTACCTTTTTTATTTCTTTTCCAAATAACTTATTCCATATGCGTTTGAATATATTCATGACATTTTTCCTCTAATTAATTTTATAACATCTATCGCGTCACTTATAGCATCATGTTTTACCGCCTCTTCCAATCCAGCTCTTTTTTTACAATCCAAAGTTCCCATTAGTTCAGTATCGCCCTTTTGATAATACAAAATTGCAGGATCTAATATTTTATGCCTTAAAGCTATGTGTTTTAAAAAATCAGTTTTTAACTTTAAAAATTGTAAATCAAAAGATCCAAAATTCTTTCCCGCCACATTAATTAACACTCTTCCATGTTTTTCTTCATATCCATTATCTAACAAAAACTTCTTAAATAAAAATGAGAACTTTTCAGCATTACAATATCTATAGCCGTCTTCACGATTAGCTATCCTTTTAAAAATGGTGCTATGCATTGATAGTCCATTAGGTTCTCCGCTATATACGTCTTTCACAAAATAACAATGAAATAATGGCAAATCTTCAATTGGGTTTATGTTCTGTAAATCATCCAAAACAGCACCGAACTCTAATACATCACAAGTATTAGGATTAATACCCGTTGTTTCAAGATCCAAGCTTACATATCGCATAAAAACCTTTCTATTTCCCAAACATTTTGCTCTGAAGAATCTAACAGATCTTCTAATTTAGCTTTTGCCTTATCAAAATCATGAGGCTCACAACGTTTCATTAATACCAATATACTCTCTATTTCCTTCCACATGTATCTTATTTCTTTTTTAAATTCTTTCGCAATATTATCCATTTAGGCTCCTGAACATGCTTTTATTTTCTTCTAATTCATTATAGAAATTCTGAAAATTAGTATATCGCTTTTTAATAGCACTTCTAACAGGTGAAGTATTTAATATGTCCATTGAACCATAAATACTAAGAAATTTCTCTGCTCTCGTAAGTGCCGTATAAACCAATTCCTTAGAAAACATAATATTAGCTTCTCGTGACACAATAAACATTATATTTTTCATTTGAGAACCCTGATATTTATGTACCGTACAACACCATGCCAAAGTAATCTGTTCTACTTCTTGACCTATATATGTTACAATATCGCCATAATAATTAACAGTTACTACCATATCCTTTTTATCTTCTCTTTGAGGATCAATAACCTTAATACCAATATCGGTAATTACACCTATATCGCCATTAAATACTTCTTTATCATAATTATTTTCCAATTGAATAACCCTGTCCCCAACATAGAATTTATGAAACTCCCTTTGTAAAAACCTGTCTTTAGTCCCATTATGTTCCATCATTATATTTTGAACCATTGAGTTCATAGCATCTACACCACAATCACCCTTATATTTTGGAGATAACAGTTGTAAATCACTCAAGTTGCCGTTTTTCTTGAGATATTTCATTATATCAGATTCAACAACATTACATATGTCAGAATCAGCAGAAGAAATCCACCTCATGTCGGTAGCATTATCAGGAATATGAATCGTTTTACCATTAGAAATATCATTTGCAAGCACAGTAATATAGCTATTTTCGTCCTGCCTATGAATTTTATCTAGTCGTATAATATTAGCGCAATTAACACTCATTAAATCAAATAAAAAGTTGCCTGGAGATACTGAAGGTAATTGATTAGCGTCCCCAACTAATACAATATTTCCCCACATATTTTTCTCAAGAGCTAATGAGATAGCATATAAAGTATCAATTCCAACCATACTAAATTCATCAACTATAACAATATCTTCCATTATACTTTCTTTAGGTATTGATTCATTAGGAACCATTCTTAAAGATCTGTGTATTGTAGCAGCATGATGACCGGTTTTTTCTGCTAAAACCTGAGACGCCTTACCAGTAGGACTCATTAAGCGAATTGCCAATCCTTTTTCATCTGCTATACTACAAATACACCTGCAAATAGTTGATTTTCCAGTACCACCAGGACCAGTAATAATAGTAACCTTATGATTAAATGCGCTCATAATTGCTTGTCGTTGAGTTAAATCAAGCACTATATTACGATTATTAAATTTAGTCACATCTTCTTGCGCCACATCTACATCATCATCTGTACATTTTTCAATTCTACTATGCTCTAAGTGTCTTCGTTTAAAAAACATGTTGGCTATTGCTTTTTCATGATTATAAACATGTTTCAAATAAATAAACGCTTCTTTGTTATTTAGATTCTGAATTGCTACAAATCCACTGTTTTCATTCCTAATACATTGTGGAATTAACTTGGCATATTCATCAATATTTGTATTTATTTTATAGTCCAAATCACATGTTTTCAATAACTCAAGAACGGTATCTTTTAATATGCTATAAGGCAAACACAAGTTACTATTTTTTACGAAATTTTCTTTTAATACGTGATAAATACATGCTTTTGTCCTATAATCCATGGGCATATTAGGATTTATTTTATAGGCAATAACGTCGGCGGTTTTAAACCCTATACCCTTAACCTCAATTACCCTATAAGGATTTTCTTTTAATATTTCTATACTTGCCTGTTTAAATAAATCAAATATTTTTTGTCCTAAAGAAGGAGCTATATCGTGTTCTCCTAAAAAGATATATAATCTCCTCAAAAAAGTATCTCTATCCCATGCCTCTTTTATCAATTTGAGCCTATCTTCTGTAATACCATTAATTTCCAATAGTTTCTCAGGAGTCTTGTCTAGCACCTCAATTGTTTCTTCTACGCCAAATTTCTTTATTATTTCATTAGAACGAACGTCTTTTATGTGTGGTAGCATCATTAAATAGGTTCTTAATCCATCTATTGTTGTTGGACTATCTCTATAATAAAAATCAGATTTAAATTGATTGCCATATTTTTTATTAGCAACGAATTTACCAACGAAAATATATTGACCACCAGCAGGATTTTCTCCAAAATTTAACATAGAAGTAGATACAACAAATTGGTTAGGGTCTGCGCATTGTTCTACTAGGGGTTCCAATTCACTTCTATATTTATTAGACTCTTTATCTAAAGTACAATCTAAAATCGCATATCCGCTATTTTCACTTCTAAAACGTATATAATTAACAAAACATGGCAATTCTAAATTATCTTTTTGTAATTCTTGCGGAATAGGAGAGTCATTAATAGGCTTTCTTTCGGTTTTATAAGATAATGGAGAAAAATCAACCATATTAGATCTCTAGTATCACATAACCAACGAAGCTACGACCAATAGTATATACCAAGTGAATAAACTTATTGTCATAAAGTGTTGCAAATGGGTAACTTAACTCGCTAGTAAGAGTATCTAAATTATCAGGAACATGATCTTCTATAACCAATGTTTCTTGCTCATATAAAGCGATATTGCCATTTTTAGCCTCATATTTATATCTACTTGCCACTAAGGGGTGTCTTAATGTTTTACTTGGATTATAAAACAAAATTATTTCATCATCTTTTGCTATATATTTTGCGTCTATGCCACTATTAGGATTATCTATGTCTAATTCTTGCACTTTTATATTGGTATCAAATCTATTAATATTAGAATAACATATTTTGTTGATACCATGTGAAGAACGATAAAAAGCATGTATCCGCTCTTTATCATCTTGTATTAAGGCAGGTTGAATTATGCCTAAAGATTTTCTAGTAACAGGTCCAGAATATAATTGCGCGGTATATTCTTTTTTCTCTATTGTTATTGGAAGTGTTCTATTACTGAAACTTAATTTATTATTATTTATATTGTAACACTCAATGTAACTAGTCCAATCCCAAAATGTTTCTACAGATGAACCACAATATAGTTCATTTCCTACTCTAATTGGTTGTGTTTTTACTGCGCCATTCAATCCGGCAGGTAGTATTATGTCTTGTGTTTCATTACACATATTATCAAAAGTTTTTATATATGTTTGCCAACGATCACAAAAAAGTCCGACCTTATAAAACATCATTAAATTATCATCCAACGTAAACAAAACAGGATTCCAGTAGGGCGTACTATATTCTTTTTTAAGCTTTTTTAACTTATTTTGATGATATAAATATAATGCCACATCGTCTTTACCTTCATAAGATCCACCAAACCAAGAAACAACATAGTCATCGTTATATATAGCAATAGAAGCAGCATGACAAGATCTGGTTTCGGGCAATAAAATAGATTTATGCAATATTTTCACTATTATATTATACACGAAGAATTAAAAAGTCAATGGTTATGTGTTTCAGAATGACAATTCAAACACAGCAGCTCACACTTTTTAGCTTCTTTAACTACCATGTCCCAATCATTCAAAATTCCACCATTATGAGATATGTCAAAACTTTTTTCTGATTGATTTTTGTGATGAAACGATAATGCCTCTATGCACTTACTATACCCACAACGAATACAATGCCCACCCAACATTTTAACCAATAATTCTTTTCTTCTTTTTCTTTCAGATATTTCACTGGTTATAGGACGACAAACATAACAATATTTACGATCCCTACTTGTTTTTTTAGAGTTTCCAGAATCATTAACATACTTACGGGGTATTTTGTTTCCACACTTACGACAATATCTTGCCATATATTATATTTCTATATAATCTCTTACTTTGCCTTCTATTTTTTTATCCCAAATAGTACCATAATCAGGGTTTATTTTAACCAAATAATCTCTAACCTCTTTCCAATAATCGCGTTGAAATCGTGGCTTCAATATAATCTCACCCGTAATATCTTTATAATAATTAATTGATTTATTCCAAGATTCCTTTTCATCTCTTAAGCCACTGACATGATGAGTGTTTCCCCAACGATAAATATAATGAGAGAAAAATCCAACATCTATATTCAGTATTTTAGCATTCTTTTCAAATTCTCTATCTTCACCCACAGAAATATTAGGATAACTTGTTTTATTCATATATTCTTTAGTAATAATAGCTTGTGAATGGAAAAGATTATTAGCTACTTTATAGTCAACATTATTAGTACTTATAATGGCATTTATAGCTTTGCCAATATCGTATCCTTTATGACTTTCCATTGCTTCTACTGACTCTTTAATACGATAAGGCATGTATAAATCATCATCATCAAACACACAAAAATATTCAGTGTTTTTTGATGCTAAAGTTTTTATATAGTTTCTTTTTTCACCCAAAGAATTAAATCTCGTTGGATTATTAAATATCCTTACATCGTCTTGTTTAGGAAGTCTTAATATTACATCTGGTTTGTCGTTTAAAATAATCAATTCTTTATTAGGATAATCTTGATCTAAATAGCATTTTATAGCTTCTTCCAACAATAAAATGCGTCCATAACTGCAACATAAACAACTAACTAGTGGTTTATTCTCCATCAGTCATCACCGCCCAATTATAATCAGAATTTAATATTGCTTCACTAACACTATTACAATCATTTAATGTCACATTTTTAATATCTTTAATTCTATCTTCTATTTTTTTATGATTATCAAATAATAAACGCTCTATCATAAAACTAGTAGTGGACATAGTTGTTTCAGACACAGACATTAAAACAGAAATTAAACTATTTTTAGCACATTCAAATAAATCATTAGAAATGCCGTCTTTTATAACTTTTTTAAATATATTCTCTGTTTCTTCTATAAATAAGCCTATATGCTCTTTAGATGTTTCGCCACCAACACAATAAGAAATATGGTCAGGAAAAGCCATTGTTATATGGGTTAAATAAATACTATAACATAATCCTAGTTCTTCCCTTATTCTTTCAAATAATAAAGAATATGAACCACCACCTAATGCCCTTAAAAAGACACTTATTTCTGGAGCTTTTAAATCAAATAAAGACAACCCTCTAAAAACACGTCCCATATATGCTTGTTTTAGATTGTCTTTAACTATCTTTAAATAATTTTTACTATTTAGTGGTTTATTACGCCAAAATTCATCTGTAACAATATTCCTTTTAGTTTTCTTCAAAAAATCATGTTGTGAGGGTATGTTTTTCTCAATACATTTACATAAATCAACAAAATCAATATCGCCACAACATACAAATATTAAATTTTCATAACTTATTGAGGTTTTCAAATATTCAAAAATGTGATTTTGTTTTATGTTCGCAATTGTTTCAAAAGTACCAATTGTATCATGTCCTTTTTCCCAACAGAATAAATTATCGCCTATTTGATTATAGAAGTAATTATAAGGTTCATCTATGGTCATTTTCTTTTCTTCAGTTATTACATTTCTTTCTTTTTCAATTTCGTCAACAGGATAGGTAGAATTAAAAAACATGTCTAACATCAATTCTACGATATTAAACATGTTATAAGTGGGACAAGTTGCATGATAAAATACTTCGGTATTTGAGGTGTAGGCATTGTGGTTTGCGCCATTTTTAGCAAAGATATAATTAATGTCTTTCCATGTTCTAGTAGTCGTTCCCTTAAAATAAAGATGTTCTGCAAAATGACTAATTCCAGCATAAGGCGAATTCTCAAAATTACTTCCATTTAGTGTTCCAATACCAAAAGTAACTAGTTGGCTAGGATGTGGGATATGAATTACCTTTATATTGTTTATAACGGTAAAATTTAGCATAATTAGTCCCTTTTAATGCTGTTCTGTTAAATAGTCACATTGATTATACATGTGAATATTAGAATTGCTACAAAAAATAAGGGGCAGATAAAAATCTGCCCCTTATTTAATATTCGTATTCTACTACGAAGAACTTGAAGAACTACTCCAGTTTTCTATATAACTTGTAGAACTAGAACTTGAAGTAGAACTACTGCTGCTACTCTTTGAAGAACTACTGCTACTGCTCTTTGACGAACTTGACGAACTTGATTGTGAAGAACTAGAAGTAGAAGAACTACTAGAGCTAGACATTTCCTGATAGTAATTACCGCTAAATACTACATATATTTTTTGAGAACGAGTAACAGTACAATCATATGCAAACCAGCTTTCAGTCAAGGCGTTGAAGTCGGCTATAACAAAGGGTCTTCCATCAGCATCCAAACGTAACAAACGACCCCATGCTCCACCAACAGGCCAACCCATATCTACAACATATAAGCAACCTGACGCATCGATATCAAATCCCTGAACGGCTTGATAACTGCAATTATCTGAATAGGTATAGCCATTTGCGGGATCATTCGTTCCTAAACTCTTACCAGATACGCCACTACCAGAGAAGCGATAAATCCAACCATTAGGCGTAATCTTTTTAATTATACGGTTTACAACTGTATCCAATACGAAAATATTGCCCTTAGCATCTGTTCTAACACCCGTTGGTTCACAGAAAGTAGGGATATATTTACTAGCTCTTACGTTGGTTGCATTTCCTGCCATTCCGTTTCCAGCAATCGTTAATACCTGTCCACCCTTCCAAATCTTTCTAATTGCGTGGTTTTGAGTGTCTGCAACGAATATATTTCCTGAACGGTCTACACAAATACCACGAGGACGATTAAAACGAGCATTTTTACCATCTTCTGCATCAAGAAATCCTGGTAAAGCTCCACCAGCTAACAGTTTGATTTTCCCATCAGATATTACTTTGATCGTATTGTTATTAGTATCGGAAACATAAATATTACCAGACCTATCAACACAAATACCTTGAGGACTATTAAATGCGGCCCTATTTAATCCTGCAGTATCTTTTATACTTACATCAACTAGATTGCCAGATGTTCCTGGTAATCCGGCTATTAAAGTAAGTTTATTTTCTTCTTCTATCTTGTAAACTGCATGTACCGCTCCATCTACAAAATACACATTTCCAGATTCATCATGGCAAATGTTACCAACCTGAGAGCTGCCCATTGGAACTGCAGCTTGCCCAACAATATACGTAGAACCGGTATTTAAATCATTTGCGCCTTTTTCTTTTACTGAATCAAAAAATGTCTGAGTAAGGTTTACGCCAGCAGCAGCAGTAGCACCAGTATTACTCAAACTTAATTTACTTATAAGGTTAACCATTTTAACTTCCTCCCATTAATCATTACGCATTAAATTAATTATTCTATATTAATTTTTTATATCCTCTTTTATAATTTATTCTTTATTTTTACCCGTTTTCCTTTATAACTTGTTATTTTTTATGACGATGACGAAGATGAACGGCTTGTTGAACTACTAGTAGATACATTAGCTTCTGTTTCACTACTAGAACTTGAACTATTACTAGAACTGCTTGAACTACTTCTACTAGAAACTGAACTTTCTGAACTAGATGTATTACCAATAGATTCACTACTATGGCTTGAACTGCTCGTGCTAGAACTACTGGAACTGCTAAATTCAAGTTTGTTATATTCAGATTCAATAATAACCAATTTATTCATATGATCGACCGCAACAGAAACCACATATTGTCCATTATCTAATCCGTTCCAATCTAAAACATTTCCTGGACGACCCTCTCTATCTATTCTAACTAGTCTGCTTGGACCACCTTCGTTATAATCAATTATAAATAAATTCCCAGATTTATCTACATCTGAAAATCTTAAATATTGATATTTGCAAGTTTTGGCATACAAAGGAGAAGTACCTAAAGATCTTCCAAATGTACTATCGCCACTATATACTCTAACATTACCGGCCTGATCAATGCGCTTAATACAATAATTACCAGTATCACCAACATAGATATATCCATTATAATCTACCGCAATAGATTCTGGACGAGTAAAACGTGTATTCACTCCAGAAATTCCTACTGCAGTTGTCATATCTGCCCATAAAGGTAGGTTTCCAGAAGTTCCACGTAATCCTGCAAAATTCTGTACTACTCCGCCTTTAATTCTTCTAACTGCATGATTATATGTGTCTGCTACAAATAAATTACCTGCACTATCTATATCTATATCATAAGGACGATTAAATCTTGCCGCACTTCCAACACCATCAGCAGTTCCACTAGCACCATTTGCAGCACCAGCAACTAAACTTACCTTGTTATTTGAAATTTTTCTTATTTGGTTATTGCCAGTATCACAAATATATAAATCACCATTTCTATCACAACAAATTCCTCTTGGAGAATTAAAACGAGAAGCGGCAGCAGTTACAGTCTGATCCGTATTACTTCCAGAAGCCCCAGCTAATCCGCCAATAACACTTATAGCATCGTTTTGAGTTATTTTTAAAACAATATGACGCGACACATCTGTTACATAAATGTTTCCAGAAGGATCAATACATACTCCAGTGGCATTAACAGAACCCTTCAATAATAATCCATATAATCCAGCTATATTACTGCCAGTTTGACCAGCACTAACAACATATCCATGATGAAAACTGACTACTTGATTGAAAGCCATTATAGAACCTCCGAATTGTTTTTTATTTCATAAATATAAATTACGAATCCTCTATTATAATATATCCTCTTTTGTATTCACCCATTCAGGCTTTTGTAATTCAATTAATATCTGTTCATAGGTATATTCATTATATTTCAAAAACACTGCCGGAACAGTTTCGTGTGCGTGATCATAAACAGAAAATTGTTTATTATAATCTAAAACATCTGCAGAATAATCAATTTTAGTTACTTCTTTACCATCAACAGTTATCGTAGAAGTATTATAATCAACTACGCCTATTACGGGCTTAATATTGTTTTTGGTTGTTTTATATTTAATATATTTTAAAATTACCTTGTCTTCACCAGAAACAGTATGTCGTAAAGTATCCATAGATGTTTCTGCTGCATTTTCTACCATTTCTTTTGTTACACTTGCAAACGGAACGATTATATAAGTAACAGTACCATGATTATCCATAATAATTCCCTTTAACTAAATTTAGAATAATATTGGAAAGTAATATCTCCTAATAAGAAATCACCATCATAAGTATCAGATACATTTGTTCCATTACGCTTAAATCCAATTAATACCACATCATTAGTTCCATAACCCGAAATATCAACTTCTTGAGAAACAACAGTAAAACTATTAGCGACACCAGCCACATTAGTAAATTGATTATAAACTGTTTCTGGCAAAGCACCAGCAACTATCAATACAGCAGAGGCGTCAATTCTTGATACGTATGCAGTTGTGGAAATTGCACCGGTATTCGCACTACTAGCTATCCCATCAAAATAACATGTTAATGGACTTGCAGTATCTATATCATAAGGAACTAAAAAGGCCGTAGTAATCTCGCTAACCATATTGTTATTAAAACTTGGAATTAATTGATAAGAAATATTAGCAGACATTCTCAAAGGAACATCTGAGGGTGGATAATCTACGCTTTTATCTAATCCTGCTGAATCAACATAAATTGTTTTCTTTGCTCTAAATTTACCCCATCTTATAGTTTTGGCGCTAGTAGTAGAAACCTGATGTCCGTCGCCTCTAACTTCGCCACTTCTAAAAGTCATTCCAGTTACTAACGCACCATTATTTCTAAATCTTAAAGGATATAAATCATATCCTACTGTCCAATCAGGAACTTCGTCTAAAATGTTTCTATCGCTATTCCATCCACTTACAGTATCTACATTTTCCAGTACTTTTTGAGAAATTTCTACATAATGATCTTCCACGCTTTCAAATGGTCTATTACTACTTCTATCCATTGTTTCACGATTATATGCACACATAGTTGTAGATTGCCACGCAGAACCATCCCAATATTCTGCTACAATAGTGTTAGAGCCAACATTAGCAGCACTTAATATTTCCAATCTAATAGCGGGAAACGGATATTTTGACCCGATAATTATAGCGTCATTATTATCCGCTAATTGAGAGCCTGCATAGTCAACATATTGAGTAAATCTTGAGCCAGAAGCGTTAGAAGCATTATAATACCAATATTCAGCGATAGTATCTCCAAATTGATCTAAATAATAACTTCTTGCGTCTCCTACATTAAAAACAATATCCTCTTGTTCATAAGTAGCTCCTGGTCTTCCCATACCAAAAGCGCCTTCAAGATTACTTTCACCAACAAATTTCGCCCCATCTAATCCTTCATCATCAGCTACTATGTCAACTGTTGCACCACTAACAATAGAACGCTTATATGAATTAAAATGTCCACCGGAAAATGAAAATCTTGCATTTGGAGATAGTATTTTAACGTCATAAACAACCGAATCTTCTATAATTATTCCGCTAGATTTAAAATAAGAACTGCCTGTAGTATCTATAAAAATAGCATTATCGGCGCTTTCTATATGACATGAAAGAACGTCTATATATCCATCAGAATTTACATATACTCCATTAATACAATTATTGACAGCACAAGTAAACAAATATAATTGTGAATCGGTATCTTCACAATGATATGTATAAGTGGGGCGAGTTATGGTTCCAGTAACAGAACAATCCACACATGATAAAAACCCGCCATTAATACAACTTACGAACTTACTGAATACCTTAACAGTAGAAATTCCAGTTATATTATTACAGGTTATAGATCCGCCTTGAGATAATACACCTATATCACAATTATAAATTAAACAACGAGTTATTTCACTGTTTGTATATGTAGTAGATTTATAAGCAACATTGGAAAAAGCATTAGCGCCATAAATAGTAAATCCATTTAATATAGAACTACCAGAAGCAGAAAACACTACTCCGTCGTTACTGGGAATTACTTCGGCACTATAATAATCTCCTTCAGCATAAAGAGTGACCCAAGGAGGAATAGCTATAGGATTATCTTCGGTATATTGTCCAGGAGATACTTGAACCGCTACAGGATCAGCTTGTGTAGGAGATAAAGCACTTGCAAGAGCTATTCCTGTTTTAATTGTTGTTGCATCGGACACTCCATCTTTTGCAACCACTATCGTTCTAGAAGAAGCGACTAAAGACTTTAATAAATTAGCGGCGGTTATTGATTTTGACTGCCATAATCCTCCACCCATACTTTTAGATAGAGGAAACAAATCGGCATTAGCAACCGAAGAGACATTAGATAGTTCTGATATTTTAACATTAGACATAACAATTACCCTTTCTCAATATTTCAAATAAAATATGACAATTTCCTTTTTCAATAAACAGTATCAAATAGTGCATTATTACTATCTTCCCAAATTACATTATCACCATTTTCCCAAATCCAGTTATAATCATCGTAACTACTGCTAGAACTGCTGCTAGAGCTACTGCTAGAACTGCTGCTAGAGGTAAATATAACTTCTACTTCAGATTCTGTTACATAAATAGAACCAGAATTATCTACAGCTACACCAACAACATATAGTCCCTCTTCTGTACCAGTATAATCTTTAATTAATGAAGGTATACCATTTTGATTAATTCGTAGTATTCTTGTTTGCGTAACTGTATCATAATCAACGACATATAAATTACCAGAACGATCCACGTCAGAATATAATAAATAATTATATTGAGAAGTTGTAGCATCGCCTAAATAATATCCTTTTGTTCCACTTCCAGAGAATCTTAATACATTGAAATTTCTATCTAATAATTTAATCTTAAAATTGCCAGTATCAAATATAAATATTTTACCCGATCCATCTATACAAATTGAAAAAGGAGAACTTAATTGAGCATTAGTAGAAACTCCATAACTATCTCCTGCAATACCATTTCCCGCAACTGTTATTACCTGTGATGTTCCAGCCATTATATATCTAATAGCATGGTTATTAGTATCTGCAACAAATATATTACCCGACAAATCAACTGCCACATCTGATGGGCTATTAAATCTGGCATTTTTCCCAACACCACCAACAAATCCACTTGCACCCGTAATACTTCCTGCTATCAACGTCACATATTGATCCGGTGTTATTTTACGTATTTGATTATTGCCAGTATCTGCAACATATAAATTTCCACTTGCATCAACAGTTAATCCCAGTGGTCCATTAAATCTTGCTAGACTTGCTTTAACACGATTATTTCCATTATTACCAGATTGACCATTGATACCTGCCCATTGTCTTACTTCACCACTTGCAGATACTTTTAGAATAACATGTCTAACTGGATCTGAAACATAAATATTACCAGATTTATCAATACAAATCCCACTAATATCTGCACTATTAATAGAATATAATTGATTTTTACCGGCTAATAAGAATCCTTTATTACCTTCGCTACTAATATAAGATAAACCATATTTCTTCAACTGATTCCATTTAGAAAGTACAAAACTGCTAGAAGAACTGGAAAATGTTGAAGAGGTAGACGAACTAAATCCAAACGAACTGCTGGAAGAACTAGAAGTAGACGAGCTGCTCCAATTTTCTACATACGAACTGCTGCTACTTGTTGAACTGGAACTAGTTGAACTTGAAGTAGAACTTGAACTTAAACTTGTTGAGGTAGATTGAGAAGATTTAGAACTCGTTGATCTGGAACTATGACTAGAAGAAAGAGAAGTACTTGAAGAAGAACTAAAACCAAATGAACTTGTAGAAGAACTAGAACTTGAACTGGATTTTGAACTAGAACTTGAACTGACACTTGAAGATGTAGAACTGCTGGAAGAACTCGTACTAGAACTGGAACTAGAACTATACCCATAGGAACTGCTAGAACTCGTACTTGAACTTGAACTGGAACTATAACCATAAGAGCTGGATGAGCTTGTTGAGCTACTAGTAGAACTTGAACTTGAAAGAGTAGAACTGCTACTTGAAGTTGAACTGCTGCTTGAAGACGTAGAACTGCTTGTAGAACTACTTGAAGAACTAGAACTATACCCATAGGAACTAGAAGAACTCGTTGAACTGCTCGTTGAACTGGAACTGCTTGACGTGCTGGACGAAGAAGAGCTACTACTTGAATGACTAGAAGAACTCGTACTAGAACTAGAACTAGAACTATAACCATAAGAACTGCTAGAAGAACTGGAAGAACTTGTAGAGCTAGAAGTATTTCCAATTGATTCGCTACTAGCAGAACTACTGGAAGTTGATTCTCCCCCAATGCTTTCACTACTGGAACTTGATGTAGAAGTGCTACTTGACGAGCTTGAACTATGAGAACTTGACGATTCACTACTACTACTGCTTAAAGCCATACTACTAGACGAACTTGAAGAACTACTACTAGAACTAAACGAACTACTTGAAGAACTAGATATACTAGAAGAACTATATTCATAACTACTAGAACTGCTTGTAGAACTACTTGAAGAAATACTAGAAGAACTACTAATGGTACTAGAAGAACTACTAGTAGAACTACTTGAAGAACTATAACCAAAACTACTTGAAGAACTAGAAGAAGTAGACGTCGAGCTAGCACTGGACAAACTACTCAAGGTACTAGATGAACTACTTGTAGAACTTGAAGAACTACTTGTAGAACTTGAAGTAGAACTACTAGAACTATACATCAAACTACTAGAACTGCTTGTAGAACTACTTGTAGAACTTGAAGAGCTGCTTGTAGAACTTGAAGTACTACTTGAAGTACTACTTGAAGAACTACTGGTAGAACTACTGGTACTGGAAGAAGAACTGCTTGAATAACTACTAGAACTGGAAGAACTATACATCAAACTACTAGAACTGCTTGTACTGCTTGATGTAGAACTACTTGTACTGGAACTACTTGTAGAACTGTTTGAAGATTTGCTACTACTAGAACTACTAGAACTACTAGAAACACTAGAACTTGAACTTAAATCATATTCGTCGCCATAATACAACAAATTATCAATGCCGCTATAATAATCTGCCTGAATCCATGCTGCACCAATAGCATTTACATGAATTCTAATTTCATCTATAATTCCATTAAAATTATCAGTTAATCCAGTATTACCACCTAATATCACATCATAAACACTACCCGCAGCTAATGAACCCGCATACCCACTATCATATGTGCCATTAAAATAGAAACTATAGTCTGTACCATCAAAAACAACAGTAATAAAATATCTTGTACCCGAAACAATAGTATTACTTAGAGCCTTATCTCCAGGTGTAGAAAAATTATAAACATATACTTTATTAGTACTTCCTACTCCCAAAGCAATACTTGAACCGCCAGCATCAAGCCTATGAAAAGTTAAAACCCTATCATTGTCAGCACCGGCATCTATTGTTTCAGGTTTTATCCATGCAGAAAAAGAAATGGGATAGTCTGCAGTAGGAATATAGACACTAGAAGGTCTTAAATCTATAAAATCTTGTGTTGCATTATCAAAATCCTGCGCCCATCCAGCAATTGCATCTGTTGTTCTTGCTGGAACGTTTGATATACGACCTCCACCGCCACGACCATGATAGGCATTTGCAGTACTATCTTTAAATTCTCCCTCTGTTCCATTTCCACTTTCGGCTAAGTGATATACAGCCCTGTATGTACCTGCAGACCATACCGCCTTACCTGGAGTAGAAGTAATATCTCCGACATAAGTAATATTATCTGGTTTGGCGTTATCATAGTACAAATATAAATAAGCAGCTTCATTGGCGGTCATTTCTTCTGCTACGTTTACCCATAACCATGCCTCAGAAGTAGCAGGTGTTCCAGTATAATTCCAACGTTCTATTTCTACAAATGTTTGTGTTTCACCATCACACAAGGTTACTGCAATTTTATATTTGTTATTTCCAATTTCAGAAAAAATACCAGTAATGTCTTTGTTATTAACTCCAGAAGAACCAGAAATGTGCACCAAAACAGGATAGTCTATAATTCTTTCTAATATTTTTGAGTTATCAACTTTAATTTCTATTCGTTTATTCCAACTATCAAGCCATCTATATCCACAATTTAAAGAAGAACTTGAACTTGTACTGCTGGAAGAAAAACTAGAACTACTCGTTGAACTAGAAGACATAGAACTGCTTGTAGAACTAGAACTTACAGAAGAACTAGAAGAACTTGAAGAACTTGATGAACTGCTCCAGTTTTTTACATATGATGTGCTGGACGAACTACTTGTGGAACTACTCGTAGAACTACTTGATGTGGAACTTGAAGTACTAGAAGAACTGCTGCTGGACCACGTAGACGGTTTTAAGGCAATTTGATAACTTATATTCCTTGCAACCGTAGCAGAAGTTATATTACCCGTACCAGTAGCGGTACTTTCTGGGCGCAAAGCATAACCCATTGCTCCACTAATTGTTGTACTATAAGATGCGTCAAAAGCTTCAAGCCACGTTGCAGGATTTGAGGTGGTAACACTATACCCACTATAAGTAGTATTAATTACTTTCATACCGGTCAATAAAATCATACAATTAGCTTCAGGTCTGATTGTTGCTGGTGCTAAATTAGCCGAATTTTGTGTTTTAATACTACTTGCGCTTATTGGACCAGTAGGATTTTCTATTTCACAATCTATCCATGCAGTTATCCAACCAATATTAGAAGATGAGGTTCCTGTAAAAGTAAAACTAACAGCAGCAACATCTGTAGAAGTAGCAATTTTATAAAAAGTTGCACTTCTAAAAGTATTACTTCCTTGCCGTATTTGTGTCCAACCAACAGGAGCAGTAATTACAGTTGTTGTGCTAGTAAACCCACAAACCGCAATCATTAAGTCATTAACTGTTAGTCCTACAGGTTTTGTAATAACACAACTGGCAGACGTTGCGCCTGGACTAGAGCCTGTTGATCTAAACGATATTGCCATTAAATAAGCCTATTTTTGATACAAAATCCCATTATTATTTCTTAAAATAAAACACATATTCCTATAAAAAAATAAAAGAACGAGAAATCAATCTCGCTCTTTTATTTTAACAATGATATCCGTGTATTATTTTGCGCTTGTACTTGAGCTATGTGAACTGGAACTGGTACTCTTACTGGATTGAGAACTTCTACTCTGACTTGAACTTGATGTAGAACTTGATGTAGAACTTGATGTAGAACTTGAACTAGAACTGGAGCTTTTTGAACTTGATGTAGAACTTGAACTGGAACTGGAGCTTTTTGAACTTGAACTAGAACTAGAGCTAGAACAATTACCAGCCGCTATACTTCCAGACTCATTCTCATAAGTACCATCTGGGCAACCACCCGCCACATCCTTATTAGTTACCCAATTAATTTCCGCAGTAGGATAAGTTAAAGAAACTGCCCAATAATCGGCACCAACAGTACTAAACCATAAATAATATGTACCATTATTATAAACCGCTTCATTATTATAATATGCGCCTGTCCAGCTATATGTACCATTTATATTGTTTGTTGCAAAACTATTAGCACAATATTCAGATTCACAACCTTGCAAACTACTACTTGAGGAACTGGTACTTGAAGAACTGCTGGTAGAACTACTGCTGGTAGAACTACTAGAAGAAGTAGAAGAGCTGTTTGTAGAACTTGAAGAACTTGTAGTAGAACTACTTGAAGAACTTGATAAAGACGACATAGTACTACTAGAACTGCTTAAAGTGCTGCTCGAAGAACTAGTAGAAGAACTACTGGTAGAACTAGAACTACTACTCCAATTTTCTATATATGAACTACTTGAAGAACTACTGGTAGAACTAGAACTACTACTCCAATTTTCTATATATGAACTACTTGAAGAACTACTGGAAGACGAAGTACTTGAAGACGTGCTTGAACTACTTGAACTGCTCCAACCCAACATATAGGAACTGCTTGACGAACTACTGGAAGACGTACTAGAACTACTTGTTGAGCTACTTGAACTGCTACTCTTAGAGCTTGACGAAGTACTTGAAGAACTTGAAGTGCTAGAACTTGAACTGCTCCTAGAACTACTACTGCTAGAACTGCTTTGCGAACTACTGGAAGTACTACTAGAACTACTGGAACTGCTGCTTGAACTACCCGCCGCATCAAATTGAGGCGTTCCGGTTGCTTCTTCACCGGAACCAGGAAAACCAGCTAAACTTTTCCAACTACTAGAAATAGGAGTTGTACCACTTACCATATATAATGGCTTCTCAATTCTTACACATTCTTGAGTACCACCATATGTTTTAAATATATAATAAGCGGGACTGAAAGAATAAGGACCATATTGTGCAGCATATCCTATAAACAAAGAAGAATCAGTAATTTTTGTATATAACGGATAACCATTCCAATCTCTTGTATAAAGATAGGTTCCGTTAACTTCATTATTACCGAACCCTAGAACCTTAACTTTGTCACCTGTTCCCATAATATATCCTATTATTTAGTAAAATTTAAATTAATTTCCTGCATTTATTTAATCTTATCATTTTTTATCTTTGTTTTCCTCTATTTCTTTACCATTACTTTCGCCATTTCCATTAAATATTCTGCTTTTACTGAAATAAGCATATAATACTATTAATGTTATTTCATTTATTCTATCATCTGACAGCATTCCATTTAAAGCCAAATAAGCATAGACATACGCAACTACAAGAGTAAAAATGAAACGCCCAGAAGTTACTTTCAGAATAAATCTTTCCAAGATATCCCATCCATTTTTCATAAAAAGACTCCTATGTATATATTATTTTTCAATAATATATTTATAGAATCCTTTATTGGAAAAAGATTATTTAGGAAGATTTATCTTTGTAACTTTGCCGAAGATCCTATGTGTCCATCCATTATCGTGGCCATGATTATTAGATATCAGATAACCGTTCCTTATAAACGAGACAATTCTGGACATGCCAAAATCGTCTGATTTTCTGGTTTGTAACAGGAACCGTATTTTCCTGTAAGAAATCGCTGAACTATATTCAAGGCTGCATTTATGTCAGCATTGTCAGTATAACCACAAGCCTGACACTTGAACACTTCACCATTACGATTTCTACTATCGGCTAAGTTACAGACTGGACATGTTATACTAGTATTATAAGGCAAAACTGTACGAAAGGAAGTACGACTTTCTTCACACAGTTGTTCCAGCCTCATTAACCAGTAAGCATAATTCCAGCTACCGATAGAAGAACGAATATTTTTACTCAATCGTCCTTTGAGTTTTGAATTTGAGTTCAAATTACTAAGTTTCTCTACTACAACCAAATCCTTATCTTTAAGAACTTCTTTTGCTACTTCATTAATTCTTTGTTTAATAGTATTAATTGCTCTTTTCTTTCCCTTTGACCCTTTTTGACAGCGTTTAGATTTTTCAATTAGTTGTTTGATATCTGTTCCAAATTGTTCTTTTTCAGATGTTGAAGCTAAAGCATTAATTCCAGTATCAATTCCAATAATGTTTTTGACTTCTTTTTTAGGTCCAGTTTCTTTTTCAAAACCAAATTGAACATAATCTTTAGTGATTATATAAGAATTAAGTCTTTGTGCTTTTTGTTGTAACTCTCTGTAGTGTTTATGGAATTTAATAGGAATATCAAGTGTTATCTTATTACCAATAGAGGCTAAATGCAACCAAGCGTCAAATTCTTTAGTTTGTCTTTTAGGTTTCTGTAACTCTCCAATAGTACAAGAAACCGACATCTTTGTTCCTTTATGTTTTGGTTTATGTGGCTGAATCATTAATATCTTAGATTTGTTAGCTTTGAGTTTTTTATGCCAATTATTAATTTTTCTTCTGTTCTCTTTTGTATTTGGTTGGGTAATCTTAATCTTCTTTTCTAAAGCATCAATGGTATTTTGTATTTGTTCTTTGTTCCATTCAAAAACATTCTTAACTGAACTAACCATATCTATTGCTTCTCTTGCTGCTACCTTTCTTAAACGAGCAGACAACCAAGTATCTTTAGGAATATCCACAATAGGTTTAAGCAATTGAGTCTTATCTACTTTCTTATCCCAAAAATAATCAATGAAGATATTAACTATTTTACCATACTCTTGAAGTATAGTTTGTAGTTCTATCTTCTTTTTATTTGTAGCGAATTTAACACTACATTTACTTGACCTGATTATTTTCATTATGTATCTAACAATATTACTTTGTCACTATCTTCATCATACATTTCTATTCTAACAATAGCATCCCTTATATTACCAGAAAAGTAAAACTGTCCAATTTGTTCTTCTTCGTCTCCAATAACACTATGAAAATCTTGTTGCAAATTTCCCATTTTTCTCTGATCCAAAACAATTGTTACTTGAGGTGAATTATCTATATTTGATTGTTTTTCGGCATAATGATTAGTTATATTTTCTTGATTGTCGCCAACATAAAGATTATTTACATTATAATCATTCGATTTAATTTTTTCAAATTGTTTCAAAGAAGTTCCATGATATAATAATTTGAGGACATATTGCTCACACAATTTTTCAAACTTGCTTGTTTTGTAAATCTTCATTTTTCTTTTTTCTCCTATCACCACTACGTTTCCCGTAAAATTTGCCACTAAAAGATGATATTAATGCCATAATATCTCTTGCAAATTCCTGTTCGTATGGCAAGTTTTCTCCATCGTCAACATATTCAATTTTAACATCAAAAGCTCCAAAGAATTCCTCAAAAACATTAAACTGAAATCTTGTCAGCCTGTCCTTGTGCTCAATAATAACTTTTGAAATCTGTTTTTCTACTACTAATTTGAATAATTTTTGTAATTTAGGTCTTGTTCCAGAAAGACCAGAACCAACATCTTCTAATATATGTTCTACCTTATATCCTTGTTTTACACAATATTCTACCATTCTATTTCTTTGTCGTTCTAAATCGCCCTTTGCCTTCTGCTCATGACTACTTACTCTAACATAAATGCAACATGGTCTATTTTTAATAGGTTTGGGATTATATTGACCTAAAAATTTCTCCACAACATCAGAATCATATCGTCTAGTTCCTTTAGTAACTCTAATAGACGGGAGCGTTCCATCTTCGTCCCATCTATGAAGAGTTTTATATGTTACACCTACTAAAGATGCAACTTCTTTAATTGTTAGAACTTTTTTCATCAGTTTTAGTAAAATTCTTATTTCTACTCTGCATAACAAGAGTATCAACCAAAATTTTAGAATTAGCATATATCTCATTAAATTCTTTTAATGACAACGCTTCATCTAATTCAAATGGCAATGGATATATATCTCCATTATCCAATTCAAACTCTGTTTTAGTTACTCTTACAACTTTCATTCCTGTTACCTTTTTAGACTTCATTTAGTCTTCTCCTAATTATTTACTCAAATGGATGTCAAAATCCTCTATTTATTTTTAACTATTTTATAGTATTATACAGAAATGTCAAGATTTATAAGAAACGGTTTCAACCCCTAAAGAAATCCCACCTACAATCTTGAGCAGTTACAGAAAATAACAGTTTTTTGCTCATATAATTATTATACAAAATTTAAGAATTAGAAAACAATAATTAATCTTTACCGCGCATTAACAACCATTTTTCGTCGCCAATATTAACCAACGTCCATTTACCTTTATATTTGCCAGTTAATACTTCAAATTTCCATTTTTTATTGTCTTTTTCTATTGTTTTATATTCGGACTTGGCATCTATTATTACTTTACCTGCGCCATAACCTTCTGGGAGAGTACCTTCAAAATTGGAATATGATAATGGATGTGATTCAACGGAAATTGCAAGATGTTTATTACCTTTTTCCGGCATTCCTTTTCTAACTGCCCAAGATTCTAACACCCCATTATTTTCTAATCTTAAATCGTAGTGAAGATGGGCTTTATGTGCATCGTGTTTTTGGACAACAAATATGGGGTTTTTTGTTTGTTTTATAGCGCCATTTTCAGGTTCTGGAGTTATATTAAAATCACGTTTCTCTTTGTATTCTTTAAGCGATTCTTTAGATTCTATATGGCGCTTTAGATTAAATTGTGACATGATGGATATTTCTGGAAAAGATTATGAAGTTCCTGTGATAAAATTTCAGGGCGGAGGGGATCGAACCCTCGTAACCATGGTCCCAAGCCATGTGGACAACCAACTGTCTCCACGCCCTGTTAAATTGGCACGGCAGAGGGGACTCGAACCCCCAAAGTTCGGGATGAAAACCCGATGAAGTTAGCCAATTTTTCTACTGCCGCATATAAATTATTTTGGTAGGCGCATCCAGAATTGAACTGGAAACTAAACCGTATCAGGATTTCGTGATGGACCTTTTCACCATGCGCCCATACTTAATTTTTCTCTTTTTTCATATTTTTTATAAATAAAACTGCTTCTTTCGCGCAATCTTTTATATTACATCTGCCATCACGAACAAATATACCTATACCAATTGCGCCACGATTTCTCAACTTATTCAACTCTTTATTTAACCCTTTCACTACTGTTTTCATTTTTCTCCTTTTTCAATTCCCATATCGTAGTGTTGTACGCTTCAATCTATAAAGCAAAATTTTGGGCGGGTGATGGGTATTGAACCCACTTAAACGGCTCCACAGACCGTCGCATTACCTTTATGCTACACTCGCCATTTTTGACTATTTATACACTTTCTTCTCTTTAATTCGCCATATTTGACGAAATATTAGTGGGGTAAATAGGAATCAAACCTACACTCGTTGGTTGCCTTTTTATTTGCTGAAAGTAACCTTTAAACAGATTCATTTTTATACCCACTGTGCTTCCGTTACACCACCGCCCCTATATTTTCAAAGAACGATCACTAAAAACAAAAAACCCTTCCAGATTATCTCTGAAAGGGTTAGCGATCCAAATTTTGGGTTAGATTAGATCGTACCCCCTTCCAGATGTTCTTCTGGAATCTCAATCATGGGGATATGAATTCTAATCGTCATATTGTTTCCTTATTCTCCAAATTATTCTTAATTTCCTTTTTATTTCTTATAAAATAATGTGTTTCTCTGCATTTTGGCTTACATTTGTGACATTCTTTTCTATTAGAACTATGTGTAGAAAACTCCTTACCACATATCCTGCAATTAAGTCTTACCCTACCTGGAAATTTAATCTTTTCTTTCATAGTTCCTTTCGCATCTTTGTAACACTTATATTATACACACAAAAATCACATGTCAATATTTATTTTTTTATGTTTCGGAAGACTAAAGAGAACAAAAGACTAACCTAAAAATTGCGTTTTTAAGTCTTCAAACACATTAGGACACTTTTCGCATAGTTGTCTTAACATTTCTTTAGCGATATCTCTTATTTCCCATTGAGCATGTTTATCACATCTTACTTTAAATATATTCCTATATTCTCTAAAATTAGCACTCATAACTATTTCGGTATGACAAGCATTGGGAAGAACAAAACGGGCATCTTCATTTTTCAACCCGAATTTCTTCCATTTATCATACATTCGTTGTATTTTAGTCATATCCTGCCTAAACTCATCTGTTGCCGCACAATATCCCTCAACATAATCCGACACAATGCTTTTTTCTGATTTTAATATTGCCTCTGGAACAACATAATCAAATTGATCTTCTTTTACGTATCTCTGGCTTTGCTGAGAATAAGATGCAATGCGATGTCTAACAAGCTGATGAGTTAACGCCCTAGACACCTCACCAATCCTAAAAGTAGCATATCCGTGTTCTAAAACCGACTCGTGACCGCTTTTAATTAGTGATTTTATTAGAGTTCCAACGACATACCCATCTTTAGAAACACTTTGATAACATGTCCTACCAGCGTTTTCTATAAGCTCTTCTGCATTAGGCGTAATAGATAGCAATTCAACTTTCATAGTATCTCCTTATATCTCAATTATACAAATTTTAATTATCGCTCCACGCCTTATAATCTTTAGTTGCCTTACTTACATCTACTTTTTCTCCATGTTTATATCTATATTGTTTATGTTTATAGTCATAATCATAACAATGCGTACTAGAACAGCCTATTATGCCAATTAAACATAAAATCATAATAATTCTATACATGTCTTTATAATACAAAAAATAAAGGGCTGAAAATTTAATTTCAGCCCTTTATTTTAATCTCTTATGCTACTTATTTTCCCATTTTATACCAAGGACGAGCATCATCAAATACCTTACTACGACTTATTGCTGTTTTTCTAGCTTGTATCATTATTGCATTCTTTTCTTCCATGCCTAATCCTGCTTCAGCACCTAATATATACGCATCTACTATTTGAATAGCTACATCCTGTTTTTCTTTCCATTCAGGGTGAGTAGCAAACAGCATATCTATCCCACCAAGTAATGATAATGCACCAGCTTTACATAATGGACGATATTGCGCCTCTATCTTAGTATCAATAAATATAACCAAAGCAGGATAGATCGTTTCAGTATATGTAGAACCAGCCTGTACTTCGTCTGCCTTATCCTTAATTATACTTAGTAATAATTTAACACCGGCTATTTCTTCGGTTGTTGGATTATCCATAGCTATCCAACCCACAGCAGTAAACAATCCTGCATTCTGTGCTACCACTTTAATTTGTTCAGTTTGGCATCCGGTGAATAATAACGTCGATAAACATAACACCCCAACTAACACACTACTTGCTAACTGTTTCATTTGTATCCCCTTCCTTTTTTTTCTTGTTTTGTTTTAACCATTTTAACCGTAATATTGCGTTCAGTTTTTTTCCTAGAAACCTCTTTTCCTGCCACACATAGACTTACAATACTATTAAATTTCTCTTCTGCCAAGTTAAAAAAGTTGATTTGCCTTCCTCTTAAGTTCATTTCCACCAACACATCGTCGCCCTCATTTAAAAACTCATTAATTTGTTTGACCTTATAATCTATATCGTGTTGTGCAATATCTGGAGTGAACTTCATTTCTTTTAAATGTCTTTTACCGTGTTTTTCGTTTTCTTTTTGTTTCTTATCCTGTTCATATTTCCATTTGCCATAATTCATCATTTTACAAAGTGGCAACTTGTTATTATCGCCTTTATCAATACATACGAGATCTAATCCATTATCATGTGCTTCGTGCATTGCAGTATATAAATCCATATCTTCTTTATAACCACCTGACACATCTATAAGTCTTATTTTCCTGCTTAAACGAGTATTATTGGTAATTATAAATGCTGAATTAGAACCGTTATTCATTATTTTTTATTTCCTTAATTTCTTTTATCATATCCTCCAACCTATCTTCATAAATCTTCATATCACTTATGTTGCTGATTAAATTACTTGTATCTTGACCTGAAATCCAAAAACCATTCTCAAAAGGAACAAATTCTACACGGTATGGTTTTAGCTTTTTAGGCAGTTCCCATTTTACATCTGTTTTTGCTGGAGAAAAACAAGAACAACACGACAGAACAAGTAAAACAAAAAATGCTTTTAAAATAGACATATAGCAATTAATAATTATTGGTATCCATGTATTCTAATCCAATTCGTCTTGCCACTTTATTTGCTCTTAGTTTTTCTTCATTTAGTTTAGTTTTCTTCATATAGCCAAAAAACCCAAATATATATTGTAAAAATTTCAACAGTGTTTTGACGATTCTCATTTTTTGTTTTCTTTAATTTCTATTAATTCTATTTGTCGGGGTCTCCATCCTATTAAGTTGGCAGCATGAAAAGAACTTGCGGCATATAATTCAGCTATTTGTCCTGTTCTTTTATTTCTAATAATAAACTTTTTATCAAACTTAGAAATAACACTATTATAATTATTCTCTTTAAGATGTTGTAAGTCCTTGTTAGTTAAAGGTAGATTTTCGGGTCTTTCAGAACTCATTATATTCTTTTCAATAGCAATCGTTTTTGTTTTGTCAGGAGGATTAAAAACAGACGTACTTGTTTCCTCACTTACTTCTACATTAGTATTAGAAGTAATAGCAGAATTTGAGACGGTAGAATTAACAGCAGAACTTGAGACATCGTTTTCAACAATATCACCAAATTTTATAGAAACATTTGAAGTATTATTATCACTATCACTTATTACCTTTATTTTATCATTTTCCATAATTATCCCTCAAAAATACCTTGATAAATATAAACTACTAAATTCCGTGTCATATTCTTGCGCCTTAAACTCATCTGATTTATAATTATACATATAAATAATCTCGTTTCCACAAAAATAAACACATGCGCCTAAAGACAAACTAAATATAACATTATTTTTCTCTACAGACGGACTTTCTTTAAAAGTATTGCCATCTAAAAATATATTGCGCATCATGCATTTCCCATCAACACTTGTAAAAACATAACTATAAAACTTCTTTTTTTCTCTGGTTGTTGGTTCCATATGATACGTCCCAAAATCATCGGGCAGTCTATATCCGATTCTAAAAGTAGAACCGCAATTCAAATAATCATATATGTTCCCAACACACGCACCATAATTAGGAATAATATCATAGTAATCTTTTTTTATCTTATATTTCTTTTGGTAAATTAAATCTGCTCCAAGCTCGTCACGTATTTGATATTTCCAACCATTAGGATGTTGTGCGCCAAATTGTTTATGCATCCATATTTGCGTTTCATCAGAATAAGAAGATTTACCTGTTGTTCCGATATCCAACTCCCAAAAATCCAATTCTTTACTATCATAAGCTATTAAGGAATATCCTCCATATAGCCAACCACCATAAGGACGATCTTCAGGTAGAAATTCCGTCGCTTTTAAATCTGAAGGGGTATACATATATTGTGCAACCGAATAGCCACTTTGACTATTTTTGTTTGGATATAAGTTTTCAAACCATTTATATGATCCCTCTTTAACATATAAAATTCTGGTGCCATGAGTATAATACCTGTCATGATAATATAAAATATCGTTTTCAAAAGAAACATTTACCATGTTTGCCGAACCAGCAGCAGTCAAAAACATCAATAAAAACAAAATATAAAAAACTATCATAATTATTCTATTCATCACAATCGCGCTATCTATCATATTAATATACCGTTTTAATATTTTTAACCTTAATTCTGTCTTCTATAAAACCCATTTGCCTTAATTTCTTTTTTTGCCTCTCATCCCTGCATATTATTTGTTTAGCAGTTTTCAAATTCAATGACGAAACAACCACCTGATCATTTTCTACAAACACATATTTCTTTAAGAAAATATTGATATCCCTATTACTATTTATCCAACAATCTACCTCTTTATCTTTAATCTTATAGGAAATGCTGTCAAGATACATTTCTTCCATAAATTTTGCAATAGACACATTAATTTCTTTAACAGTATTTCCTTCCATACAACATAAAATTAATTCCCATAAATTAAAATCTACAGGAAATCCAATTACGTTTTCAAATCCGAATAATATTTTATCTTTATTTGTTCTAGCATCTTCTCTGGTACGCAAAATATATTTTCGTTTCTTTAAATTAATACCATTTTTAAAACCTGTAATTTCGGATCTACTTCGTGAAAGCCATATTTGAGGTGAGAAACCACAATAACTACCTAGCCAATTATACGCCTCATAAAATATATCGTCTTTACCTTCTTCGGGATCTTCATACGGAAATACCTTATCATACACTACATATTTCAATGGGCGACAATGATAGTACATATCACTTTATTCTATTAGTGAGTATATTTTTATCTATATTTTTAATCAAAGAAGTTTCAACCATATTCTTTTTATCTTCTATTGTGCTCATTCCTTCAGGTGTTTTTATCCATTTTAAAAATCCATCATAATTCTTCGCAAATACTACGTCGTCTTTCTTATCATAAGCAACCAATCTCATACACATGTCATAAACTCGCGTATTAAAATCAGGAATATGATCTAGTGCTCCATCTACGCTATGCAACAAATAAACAAAACGAGATACACATTCGGCACTGAAACCATTTAAACTTGGAATTCCGTTAAAATTCTTAAGCGCCACACTCCATTGCTTATTGCGTTTGGACCATTCTTTTTCATTAATAAAATCGGGTTTAATTTCTTTTTCCCAATAAATATATGGTTCTACAAACTTAGTATCGTCCATAAAAATATTAGCAATATCGCTGTGTTCAGTATATAAAATACCAAAGACTTTATTTTTAACAGGTATAACCATGATAGTACAGGCAAAATCTATATTGGGGTCTCTTATTCCTGTTGCCCACAATGTACCAACTCGTAATGATATAATTTCTGTTGCACAACTATAAGGACTAACACCAGCAGGAATTGTATGATCTAATCCAACAGTATATAAATCTAAAACATTAGTGGCGACATAAGCAAAAGCACCATAAACCTTTTCAAGTATAATAGGATGTATTCTTAATCTGAATTTATTAATTTTATTATGTATTGTGTTTAAATTGGGCGTCTTAAATATGAAGCCAGTATCTATCTTTGGGAGCATAACAATATTATACAAATAATTTTAACAGTATCAAGTCTATTTATTAACTTCTTGCTCTAGTTCTGGCCATCTGCTCAAATATTCATCATAGTGCTCAAGAATATTCAAATATTTCTCTCTAGAAACACCCATTAATCGCATAACAATATTGCCATCAGTTATCATATTATATCTACCACCAAATTGAATTTCCAAATATTTTCTCATATCATCTCTAGTAACTGTATTTTTATCTAAAGCTTCCATTAATTTATCTTCAGCGGTTTTTATTTGTTTTGTAGAACCGCTTTCTATATCCTGTTCTTTATCCAGTTTTGCACCACATTCATCACAAACCTTACCACCGGCTTCCCACGCCTTTTTAGACATCGTACCCATTAATTTTTTACAAATCTCGCAGAATCTTTCTTCCATTTCATCAGCTATTTTTATTTGTACCCATTCTTTTTGACTGATTTTAATATTCATTCTATTCCTCCTCCACCTGTCCAATAGCTGTATTAATTATTACAACAGTATCAGGTATAGATGATTTAACAGACACAGATATCACTTTACCATATTCATTCTGCAACAATTCGTCCTCATAATATTTCTCTACCGAAAACGCCCCTGTTACACGATCATAAGAAACCTGTATATATGCCTGTCCGACATCATGATAATCACATTCTATATAATTAATTTTACCAGTAATGGTGTCCCTATTAATATGATATTCGGGGTGCATTCTAGCTAGCTCTATAAAAATTTTTTCTATCATATCTGTCAAATTAGTATCCTGCGCTATTTTATAAATCTTCATGTTAACGAATAACTGTTGAACGTCTTATTTTCGCAAACTCATCAATATGACCAACCTCATCTGTTAAAATATCCTCTATAAGCTGTTGTGTAGCACGATCCTTAGATTGTTCACATAAATCTAAAATCTGTGAATATAAATCAATAGCACCTTGTTCACCTATTATATCTTGCTTTAGAGCTTCATCAATATCTTCAGTATAATTTGCCACTTTTTCTGTATCAATAGTAGGCGTTCCACCCATTATATAAATTCTAGCAACAAGTCTATTGGCATGATCTTGTTCGTCACCCATATGCTCTTTAAAATGATCAATAACATCGGTATTTTTACTTCTTACGTTATTATAGTGTTGAAGATATTGCATTGAAGCGTGATATTCATCTGCCAATGCTTTATTTAATAGTGTTATTAGTTGTTCGTTCATAATTATCTCCTCCCTCAACCCAAAAATAGACACTATTATATTTCACTAAAATAATCCAAAGTCCTATGTTAATGTATAATAATTTTATGAACGCTTTATATGTTAGAACCTCTGTGTCTTGCTATTTCAGATATAAATTGCAATGTCCATTAATATCCTATGAGAGATCTACGAAATATGATTATCTATATTTTCCAGATATTTTAATAATTAACAAAAACAGATATCCAATTGAAGTAGAAATTAAAGTATCATTATCTGATTTAAAAAACGATATGAAAAAGAGAATATGGACATTTAGAAAACTATGTGACTACCAACATCCAATGCCATATCAATTTTATTATGCAGTACCTGAAAAACTAACCGAAAAAGCTAGAGAGATAATAAAAATATGGAAAAAAGAAGAGCAACCAAATAAAAATGCTGGATTATTAACAGTTATTGAAAAAGATACGATTCTTGATAATGTTTATGTCTCCATTCCGGCAATTATAAATAAAGAAAGCAAAAGGTTATCTATACATGACATTATACATATGGTTAGAAATCAAAGTGGCACTATTTGCTCTTTAGGTAAAAAGATATGTCAATTACAAAAAATCAAGAATCGTAACCCTGAGAACGCTTGAAATTAGCAACAAAATTATCATCCTGAATTATTCCACTATTGTCAGCATCTTCTCCATAATCTATCTCGTCATCAATATTATCTTTATGCTTAAATTTCTTTCTAACCATTTCTAAACTATGATCATAATTTTTAAGTTTAGGGTGTGCAACTGTTTTTTGATTTAATTCGCCCTCTTTTAGTCGTGTTGGAATATTGGCATAATCTGAAATATTTTGAGATCGTAAAATTAACTGTTTGGCTTTTTTGCTATTTTCACTCTTTTTATCTTCTATTGAATTTAGGATTGCAATAGCTTCTTTATCAGTATATTTCTGTTGTTTTAAAAATGCCTCTAACATTGGACTTTTTGACATGACTAGTTATTCTTAAAATAATACAAAAAATCCTATTTCCATACTTCTCGCAAATTAGGATAGATTTTTTCTATATTATATTGCAGTGTGTTTTTGATTTCTTGTATATTTTTATTAATTACTTTATTATCTCTATATTTGTCTTTAATATTTTTGTCATTATTAAACAAAATACGATTCAAAATATCATCCATTACTATGTTATATTCAACCTGTCTTTTTTTAGCCAAATAGACAATACTTCTAATATAAGAATCTATTTCGGTACTGGACAAAATATAGTTTCTAACCTGATTAGATTTTTCTTCTATATTTTTATCTTCAAAATTATTATTATAATCATCTTCTGGCCAAAATCCCTTGTTATACTTATGATAGTGTTCTAACTCATGTCTAACTACTTCATACACATTATAATAGAACTGTTGAAAATGCTTTGAAGAGAAATAAGAGTTATATTTAATTATAACACTTATATTTTCAGTTTTATTTAATATAGAGGGATAATTAAAAGAGGCAACGATATTATATACGCCAAATTTAAGTTTGTTAGAATTATCCAAATATGTCTTTAAAATTATATTATAATCTTTGATCTTCAAACTAGTATCTGTGTTTCTATTCAAGTTACTTTTGAATAAATTAAATATTTCTTTAGATATCTCGTTGGACAAAATATCAAATTCGTTTCTAAAAGATAATTTATTTAAAAATATAATATTCATATCAATATTATTCTTTTATTATCTTTTTCTGCCTTTTTTATCGTATCTTCTGTTCCACCAGTTCTATCGTTTGCTACTAAGGCGATTATAACATCTGCATCTTGGGCAATATAGGTATTTCTAGCAAATCCAGCCCTTTTACCTAATTTATTCCATTGGGCATAATATATTTTAATAGGTACTTGATATTTCTTGGCTATTATTTCTGCAAACTTATCGCCACCAGCATAACAGCCACCAGAAACCACCTCGTCGCCATCTTCATATATCTCTAAGAACTTATTTTCACACAATTTATAATCTTCTTCACTATTGCGCCTTCTAGAACCAACTATTCCAATTGTTTTCATAACTTGCCTTCTAACACTTTTATTATATTCATTAAACGTGAGCAGAAACCCCGACATCTTTAGTGTCGGGGAGGTAAGCGAATTACTTAACCCGCTTCCTTCCACTTCTCCTTTGCTATTTATTATACCTAAAATATTTTAAGATTCAAGCAGGATTTTTCTTAAAAATATAGAATAACATAATTATGAACATATTAACATATAATATTAAATTAGAGTTTCAGAATCAAAAAGACAAAGATTCTCTGATTGATTTACTATTAGAACATCAAAAAGTATGGAACTATATGTCAGAATATGTTTTTAAATCCAAAAAGGTAGATAAAAAGTTAATTCACGATAAAAACTATAAGAAATGCAGAAAACTGTTCCCAAATTGTCCTTCCCAAGTAGTTATCAGAGCAAAAGATTCGGTCTACGCTACCTATAGAACAATTCAGTCTAACAAACATAAATTAGAAGAATCCGCTAAACAAGAAAATCTATCAATAAGATTAGATAAGAGAATTTATACTTTTCTTCCAGATAATAAAATTAAACTAACAACCACTGGGAAAAGAATAACCTGCTCCTATACTCCTTATGACAAATTCAGAGATATGTTCTCTAAATATTCTGTTTGTGACCCATTACTTTTTGTTAGAAATAATGAAGTTTGGCTTTCGGTATCATTTGAAGTTTCAACCCCTACCCTTATAGAAGGTAGTTGTATCGGAGTGGATTTAGGCATAAAAAGATTAGCAACTACCTCTGAGGGATTAACAATTACAGATAAGAAGTTCCTTAAAGAAAAAAGACAAATAAGACATCTAAAGAGTATATTAAAATCAAAAAGCAAAACTACTTTTTCCCGTTCTGCCCAAAGAAAACTAAAAAAACTAAAAAGAAAAGAGCATAACAAAAACAAGAACCAATCACATCTTATTGCTAACAAAATATTAGAAACCAAATCTAATGTTATTGTTATGGAAGATTTGACTAAAATAAAGTCAGAAAATAAGGGAAAGAGATTTAATAATAGACAATCTCAAGTTCCCTATTTTGAGTTAAGAAAAATACTAACCTACAAGGCACCATTATTAGGCAAAATAGTGGTAACGGTTGACCCTGCCTATACTTCTAAGAACGATTATAGAGGCATAGAAAAAGGCAAAAGACAGGGATGTAGGTATTACACAAGCGATAACAATGTTTTTGATGCTGATTGGAATGCGGCTATAAACATTGCTAATCGTTACGCCATGAGAAAGAAAGTTAAGGGCGTAGAACTCCCTGTTTCGTTTAATATACCTATTGATGGTAGATTAAACCTAATAGGCAAGCCATATCAACTGGCTAATTGTGAGATAAGGTCTTGCAAACCCAATGATCTTCAGTCATTAGGTAGTTGATAACTCTATTATTGTCCAAAAACCCTTTCTTATCTACAATATAACTTCTAATATCTATAAATTTAAAACCATACTTGTTACATAAATCAAAAAGACACTTGTTCATGATGTTATTATAATCCAATAGCTCATAATCGCTTCCATTAACAGGACACTCATACTGTTTTAGTTTTTCTATATATAAAGGCGGAGGAATTACATTATAAATAAATATATTCTTATAATTTAATTGATTAATAGCATCAATGTATTTATCGCACAAACCAAATATAATTTCAAGTTTATTTTTGCCATTTTTAACATATGTATTAATATGATTTCTAACATCTATTTCACCAAAACAAAATAAGAAGTAATCTCGTTTGTTTTTAATAGTATTTATTTTATTTTTGTCTAAAAGAGAGAATATGCCATCTCTACCAACCCTGTGCACTGTAACGGGACCCAAATGATTAATTTTGCACTTATTAATAGATAAAAATATAGATGTGTGACTGTCTCCAAATACATGTATATTTTTCATGAAAGGAATTATTAATTATCTATTAGAATTATACAACATGAAGATATATAAGATAGCTAATGTGCCCAAATTGAAAAAAAGACCAAAAAGCCATGTTGGAAAAATTGAACCCGCACAAGTTGGCAAAGGATGGAAAAAACATAAGAAATTAGATACTAGATTATTACCGGTTCATAGATATACTTTAGAAGAAGCAGAATTTCCTATTGTAATAAAAAGTTAATTATTGTACAAGTCTTTCCCACAATTTTCTATAATAACATTTTTAATTGTTTCTGTTAATTGATCTTCAGGAACAGAATCAACATCTATCTCGTCGCAAAAATTAGAAGTTATAACAACATCATACTCTTCTTTTACTTTTTCTGCTATTTTTCTTGCTAATATTTCTGCTTTCATGTTTCTCCTTTTAAATCTACCATATTTCTACATCTGTTAAATCTAATTTTTCTTTCGTGACACCGTGAATAACCTCAACAATACATCCTAAACCGGTTGGAGTGAAAGAATAAGTAAGTTGACCGCCGATTGCTCCATAATAATCAGTACCAGTTTTCTTATTCTGTTTTTTATTCCACTCTTTAATTTTTTTCATGTCTTCATCTGATATGTTGAATTGCATATATATCTCCTGTTTAAAGGCTGGAGAGACAGGCTTCGCTCCTGCACACACACCCGATTAGAGGTGTCATGATCGGCTTAACAGGCCGACCCCTTGCTAGTTAGGGCAACTCTCCAATAAATTTTGTCTCGTCGGGACTTGAACCCAAACTAGGACCTCCAAAGGGTCCGGTGCTGCCATTACACTACGAGACATTATTTTTCTTTTTTAATATCTCCCTTAATCTCATCAATCTCCCACAAAATTCGCTTCTTGTCAATATTGTTTCTTTAGAATTTGATCTACCAATATTGTGTGTTAAAACCGCATCTCCACTTGCTAATAAAGCCCTCCTAAAAGAGTCAGATTGTTCCATTAATGCCATATAAGCCCTATCTAACAATATTTGGTATTCATCGCTCTGCCTATCAATTTCTTTATCTTCCCAATATAATGTTTGTGTTTTCCACCATTTCTTTTCTTTACCTGATTTTTTAGCACTATATCCAACAAGTTTGCATATCTCTTTTTGCATTTCTGGATTTTTAAATTTTAAACTCTGCAAAAATCCCTCCATACTATTAATAGGAATTTCATCAAAAACAAAAGGGTGTGGTGCAAAATTTGATAATGCACTTGACGGATAACCATGTTTTGATCCTATATCCATTTTTACCTCCATACTTATTAATAATATAAATAAAAAGCCCCCTTCAAGATATTTTATCCTAAAGAGGGCAAGATAGTAGAATAACTATCAGTGCCCTTTCAGGCATTGATTATTTTGGTTATTCTGTTGATTCATTTTCATACTATTAATATACACAAATTTTATTGTTTGTCAACTTATTATTGCTAATTTTTATTTTTTCCTTTATTTCTCTTAAACTCATCGTGTCTTTTTTCTATCCATTCCAATAATTCTTTATCCTTAATATTTATTTCATTTAACATATCATATAAAGTTGATTTGTAAGGATAATCACACATTATTTTCATGGCGTCTATTTTTTTAGAAGACTCGATAAAATAAATACAAAAAAGAACCCAATTACGAACCATCTTATAATTCTTAGTGCCTTCTGCAACACGAATTTCAACAGTCTTTCTCTTTTTGTTTTTAATATAATCAACAATACTGAAACTTATAGCACTATGATGATCTTCTGTTGAATTTAGTGCATCTTTAAAGAAACTTGCGGTATTCTTTTTACTTCCTTTGCTTTTTATGCTTCTTTCACAATAAAAACAATTTCTTCTACGTAATGGAAATAAAGAGAATATCACAGGTTCATATTTAAGCCATAATGCCAATACTTTTTCTTTATCTATACCGGCAATATCTAAATGAACATGCAAAGAATCCTTATCTGTTATTTTTATATCATTTCTATCTATTTCTTTAATAACGTCGCATATTTTATCCATTTGTTTTAAAGTAGAAATTGGCGTACATAATTCGCTTTCTGTTGTAGCATCGGTTTTTAAGTTCCATTTGATATTATTAATTGATTGATAGGCTTCTTCTTTACAATATAAACTATTATTACCAAAGTATTTATGTATTATTTTAGATATAATTGGCTTAATTTGATCATATCTCGTAGAAAACTCAAATTCACAACCAAACTTCCTAGAAAAGAATATTTTGGGGAACATACATATTAATTCAAAGAAATTAAAAAATATCCTGTGGTTATAAAGAATATCAACAAAAACAATAATCTAATAAGAATTATGTTCTTTTGTTTTAATATATTTTTATTAATCTTCATTGAATTTATATATATTTCAAAAAACTGTCAATTATTCCTTGATAAGTGGCAGATAAGGGACTTGAACCCATACTTTCACGGATTATGATTCCGTAGCACTAGCCATTATGCTAATCTGCCTTAATCAGGAGCACTCCGACTTGAACGGAGACAAAAAATTTTGGAGATTTTTATGCTACCATTACATCATGCCCCTAAGTTGGTGCGGGTAACAGGACTCGAACCTGCATTAGCCATAAGGCATCAGTTTCCACTTATCCTTATCTACTTAGAAGGTAGATGGAACTATACCCGCAAAAATGGTGCCCCTAGAAAGATTTCAACTTTCAACTATTTCTTAGGACGAAATTATTATGTGCAATTTCACTATAGGGGCAATTGGCGGAGCCAGCGAAAGGTCGAATTCGCTATTTATCCGTGACAGGGATATGTTTTTCCACTTAAACTATGGCTCCAAAAACTGGTAGCGGGTAAAAGGTATCGCGCCTTTTGTAGAGTAGCTTATGAGACTACCGCTGGTCTCTCCAGTCTAACCCGCAAAAATATCTGGTATTCTCTGTAGGATTTCAACCTACAACTTCAAGTTCGTAGCCTGATATGATATGCATTTCACCAAGAGAATAAAAATCTTGCCGTAATGATCGCTTCGGTGCAATTTTAGAGATTTGCAAAACTCTATCTTTATTTCCGATACTGATTCCGGCTCATTATTCGAGCGATCTATCAGAAATCACTAATATTAATTTATCAAAGAACAAAAAAAAGCCCGTATCACTTGTCTGATACGGGCTTTCCTTTTCTATGTCCCATTAGCTAGACAAAATGGGACAAAAGAATGCCCGTATAAGGCATCCTATCCCAACGATCTTGTCTTAGCGATATCATTCTTAATACACCTCTATATCTTTGTTCTAAGATTATATAACTTTATCCTGCCTGTCAACATCTTTTTCACAAAATATCTTCTTTAACAATTGCAACTGCTTTAAGTGCTCTTTCTAATAATATATCATGGTCTTTTTCAATTATTATATCTTTCATAACAATACAATTTTCAAAATCAACAGGAATCATTTTTATATTAAATACCTCTAATGTTTTTTCATTTATTTCATTAGCCACAGAAACAAATCCAAAATCAACCACATTTTTACTAATAGATCTTTCGGGTTCGCTTCTAAAATCAACAGGTATAATCTTATCCTTTGAAATATTTATACACGTTTGTTCTTTAATTGTTCTAAGTGCCGCAAATTGTATTGTTTCTATACCCGCTTTCACATAATCAGTTGGAAATCTAAATTTATTACCAATATCTTTATTACCAATATCTTTTAATAGCACCATATTCTCATAAATAATCACAGTAGAAACGGTAATAGCAAACATTGGATATTTGTACTGATAATATGTAGTGAAATCGTACATTAGAACAAACTTGTCATTTTCTTTTTAGGAGTAAGTGCTAATTCAAACCATATAGTAAATCCTTCCGGTATAACATAAGAATTAACAACTTGCCCCGTAATCTTGTCTTTAATATCTACTTTAACGTCAAATGGTTCATAATCAAAGTTCAATATTTCTACTACGCCTTCTTTTTCTTGAATTAATGGAACGCCTTTATAAATTCCTTCAACCTCATAATAGAATACAAGTCGTTTAAATAATTGTTCTTTCTTATCTTTGTTATTGCACATTATTTCCAAAATATCTTTAGTAATCTTTATGAATTTATCTCTGCATTCTGATATTTGTGCTTCTTTTTCAGGAATATCGGGCATACTCTTATACATATCTTGCATTCTTTTTGTTTCTTTTAATGTTAAGTCAGTGTCTACTATCAAATTAAGTTTAAATGTTTTTTGACTATTATCTATATAGTTCTCAACATTAACAATTAGCCAATCAAGTATTTCGTCGGCTATTTTTTGTTTATCTATTGTATCTAAATCCTGCTGTATGTCATTTAGTTCTCTTTTTGGGAAATTATCTTCTTTACGTGTTAGTATGGCATCTGATTGTTCAGTTTGCATTTTGTGTGAACCACCTTTTCTCTTTTAATAACTCATGACACACTGGACATTCTATACCAAAATTCAAAGCATCATCAAAACTTATTAATGGATTTTGACATACTTCACATAATGCGGGAGTATCTATTTCAACTGTTTCTAATGGCTTGTCTATTATATGCCAATTATATATACGCTTACATTTGCTACAATATTTATTAACACGATAACCTTTTATTTCTATCTCATCAATATTTGGATAATCAATACAGGCATACTTGATATTATCTTCTACACATTTTTTCAGCCATTCTATGTGCTCTTCTAGTTGTTTTTTTAAATCTTCTTTGTCTGTAGAATTCTTCTTATTATTTTTAGTTTCTATTATTTTATCAATATCCCCTATTCCCCACGGAGCAGTCATATTAAAACCTGTCATAAAATTAGAACAAGTTTGATTTTCGCAACTAAATTCACATCCTATTGGCATATATCAACCTTTCCTAAAGGATTTAATATATTATACATTGAAATATATATTGTGAAAATATTTAAAATAGCTCAACCAGTTGCAGATCCAGAGGCTATGGAATCTCAAAGACAGGCAATGGAAGCTCAAATGCAGCAAATAAACAGCTTACTATCTTCTTTACAACAATTTATGACAACTGTTCCCAACACACAAAGTCAATTTAATAAAGTAAATAATGATACAAAAATTGGAATAGCGAATATCCAAAAAGAACTTAATCTTATTAACAATACCCTTTCAACATTTATGAATAATCTAAATACACAATTAAGCGGATTAGAAAAACTGTCTGTGCAAATGTCTGAAGTGTCCAGTTCCGTTTCGCATCAACAAATAGGTCCATTTAATGTTCAAAACACCGGTCCAATAACACCAGTACCTGGACCAATGACACGCTAGATATTTAAATTCTGTATATAATTCTTATTAATTTCTTCTTGTTTTCTATTTATTTCTTGTAATGCTTTGTTTCTAGCAGCAACTCTTCTACTACGTGCAATTATTCTTAAACGACGAGCTTCAATTCTTTCACCTCTTGTCATTCTTTTTTTTTCAGTAATTCCGGTAGCTTTTTCTATAGCTCTCTGTTCTTTTTCTTTTTGAATTTTTGCTAAATCTTGAATTTCTTTATGTTTTTCCAATGCAAACTTATGACGATCAATAATATCCAGTTCTTGTTTAATACGAGCGTCTGTGGGATTAGCTTTATTTAATTCAATTAACTTGTTTTTTCTGTCTTCTATCTTCTTTATTTGATCTAATAATGTTATTTTATTTTTACCACACTTACAGCCCATAATTGCCCCTCAAATTACTTGTTTTTCTTTTTATTAATCTCTTTAATCTTCTTATTAATATCTGCTTTTACCTTCTCCCAAGGTACGGTTATTTTATCTATTGTGCCATTATCAATAGCTTTTTTTATTTTTTCTGAACGCCCTTTTATTACTTTCCATTCTTTATCACGATTTTCAGGAGAACCACAAAATGTCAATTCATAAAAAACAGCATATAATAATTCTATCAAAGTAATAGATGGTTTAAAATCAATGTTCTTGATAAAATGCTTGGCGTCTACATCCAAGTCCTCTATTGTAATTTTATCATCAATAATAATTTTATAATCTGCCAATTTATAAACAGGCGTAAATTCTATTGCATATCCTTGAATCCAATCTTTACGAATCTTCTTCTTCATATCTTTAAATATTTTTTTAGTGTCTTCTGGCATTTCACCTTTTTTACCCTTACCATCAAACTGCCAACCTAAAGAAGTATCTGTTTTGTTTTTATATGTATGTTTAGAGCCACCCAAACTTAAACACAAACAATTAATATTACTATCACACTTTTTAAATTTTTTACTGTTCATTTCTTTATATAAATCTTCAATATAATCACAATGTAAAATAATTCCTAATAATTCTTCAGGAATCTCAGAATTAACACAACAACTTATAACATCTCTTAAAGTAAATTCATGAGATAAATCAACCTGTTTCATTAAATCACAAAATTTTACCTTATATTTTGAAGTAATTTTAACATTATCCATATTAATCCCCTATATCCCACACTCTATTTTTTCCCAAGGATGAACAACCCATTCATCTTTTTTAGCAACATAATAGTAATAATCAACATTATGCTGCAAACTATCTATTGAATCACTTTTAATCGTTAATACAGCTATTTTATAATCGATAAGACCTTTATAATCATTATCCATTCTTGTTTTTAATGCTTTCAAAGTACTTCCACTATCATAAATATCATCTACAATCAAAGCCTTTTTATTTATATATTCACTTAGTTGCTCCATATCGTGTCCATCTATAATCACTTGTTTTTTACTTTCATTTACCTTGTCATAAAGACTAGTTTCAATAATTACCATGTTTTTGACACGTAAGCAATCACTTAAAATTCTAGCGGGTATTAATCCGCCTCTAGACAAAGCGATTATAAAATCAGGATTAAATTCATTTTTTTCCAATATTTGATATTTTATGCTATAACACGCTTCTTCTATAGCGTTCCAACTAAAAACTCTAAAATTTGTCATTTGTGTGTCCTAATATCAATATGTTTTTATCGTTATCAAAAATAAAAGAAAAACCGTTAAATAATAATTCATTGGTAAACATATTTGTGTCATAAACGTGTTCTAATTCTTTATAAGAAAAAAATGGACTTTCAATATTCTTATTTACTGGCGGCATATATAGCTTTAAGTTAAATGAACTTGCTATCTTGTCTAATTTGTTTATAGATACTTCATTCAATTCTAACATGTTTGTCTTGCCCTTCTTTGGATAACACGTATTTATTGCTTGTTTTTTTAAACGAACCTATTATTTTACCATAAATTTCATTAGGAACAATTAAACCTAAATTTTTTGATATTATATATGCTTGTAACTCATCTAATAATACAGCCTTATTATACCCATTATTTAATATAGCCTGAACATTTTGATTATATATCTTCCTATACTTGTTTTTAAATAATTTTAACGCATCATTAACTTCTTTTTTATAAGAATCGTATAAATAATAAAAAGCATGGGCTATTTCGTGTTCTTTTACTTCTTTATTTATGCCTGTTTCTTTACAAAAAGCTATGATATAAAAACTACCCATGCCATTATAATGATTTGTAATATTATCACATATAATAGACTCTAATACTCTTTCTTTTTTCCTCAAATGCTTAAAATATAAATCACTCCATTTGTCAAATATCTTACTAGAAATATTAAATCCTTTCCACCTTTTTACATAATCAAAAACACCGTTATGATTTTTACTCCACCAATCAATATAATCTTCCAATTCAAAATATTTATTTCTGAATTTTTTACTAGAACTCTCATAGAATTCTTGAAGTCTTACAAAAGTCATACACAAATCATATTGGGTATCAAAAGTAAGAGAAATAGTTCTATCAGTTGGATTGTATACTTCTATTTTCATACCTAGGATTATAGCTGTATTTAATAATTCGTCAATTTTTTTCTATTTTTGACAAATATTTTTGAATAGCTTCGTCAATTGAATTAACTATTTCGGCATTATCCAAACAGCCCAATGTCCATGAAGGAATATTTTTCTCTTTAATCTTGTCAATAAACACCATAATATTTTTACTCAGCCACGCTGCCGTAGAAATTTCTGAAAGAGTCCCTGCGCCATCAAATACAGCTTTATCCACCTTAACAAAAAAATATTGAGAAGTGGCAACATTAACCATATCGGGCATTATAAATTTTTCTTTCATCCATGTTTTGAATTCGGGATCTGTTTTCTCAAATGGACAACTACTAGAAGCTTTATCGGGAATTATGACATTATAATATTTATGAAGTTCTTTATACATTTTGTTGCGCCAAGAATATGGACTCTTAGAATATTCGATACTGCCGGAAAGATAAATTGACGGCTTTGAATGCATCTGTAATATTATACAGAAAAAAATTAGCTCCAAGTAATAAATGCATCACTATTTGAACCATAATCCGCTTTGATCCATTCGGCAGGACGTTGAATATTAGAAACCCTTACCTCTTCCATTATTCCGTTAGTATAAAATAGTGCAT